>Ga0075342_1000113_pt1 | contig 13556 bp, 16 predicted proteins | sample RushOxbow_ThreeS_3_FD_120085 | JGI IMG/M metagenome (GOLD analysis project Ga0075342, IMG submission 120085) | Natural and restored wetland microbial communities from the San Francisco Bay, California, USA, that impact long-term carbon... | ecosystem: Environmental > Terrestrial > Soil >...
GCCGCCGGCCATCTGACGCTGGTGCCGGCGCTGCGCGAGGCGCTTGAGGAGCAAGGGCGCGGCGATATTATGATCGTGGTCGGCGGCGTGATCCCGCCGCAAGACTATCCCGCACTCAAGGAAGCCGGCGCCAAGGCCATCTTCGGCCCCGGCACGCCGATCGCCGACGCTGCCATCGACCTGTTGAAGAAGCTCGGCGCCGAGCCCAAGTCGCAAGCGGCCGCCGAGTAGCCGCACAAACGCTCCGACCTGGCATTAGAAAACTGTCCCTTTGATGGGACAGTAGTTGCTGCTCGGGACACCCTTTTCGCCGCAGGGCCGTCACGCCGGCCGATGCTTATGCTCCAAGGGATGCGGGGGGTAGCTCAAGTAGTTTTAGAGCGCTTGACTGTGGATCAAGAGGTTGGTGGTTCGAGTCCACTCCCCCCGCCCCCACGATCCAGGCCGAGGTGCCGAGCGTGTTGTACGAGTTGAGCGCAGACGCCTATGAGCGCCTCAAGCGCGAGAACAGCGCGCTGGCCCAAGCCCTGTCACCCATACCGTCAGGGTCATGGCGGAGCGCCTGAGTTTCGCCAGCCGGGTGATCGGCGTCCTCCGCCGCTGAGCCTGCTTGCGTCGGATCGCCGCAACGATGGGCCAGGCCTGCCGCTTGTGCACCCTAAATCACGTTTGAATCCAAAGCCTTGGCAGCTAGTTTAGCATTGGAATAATTACGAACTCTTGGCCGTTTCCGCCACGGACATTGCGGCATCGCCCCGGTGCCCCCATGCTGCACCGGCTGGGCAAAGCAACTGCATCAACACTAAGGGAGGCGTGATGCGCCTGCTGCTTATTGCCCTGCTTGCCTTGCTCGGGATGGCGTCCCCGGGTCGCGCCGAGGAATTTTCCCTCACCATCAAGGATCACCGCTTCGAACCGGCCGAGCTTCAAGTTCCCGCGGGTCACGCCTTGACCTTGAACGTCACCAATCAAGATGCCTCGCCGGAAGAATTCGAGAGCAACGATCTCGATATCGAGAAAGTCATTCCCGGCGGCCAAAGCGCGGTGATCAGAGTCGAGCCGCTCGATGCCGGACGTTACGAATTCTATGGCGAATATCACGAGGACAGCGCCAAGGGCGTGATGGTGGCGAAATAAGCGAATGCTCGGCGCTCTGGTCATCGTTTTCCGTGAAGTCATCGAGGCGGGCCTGGTCGTCGGGATCGTGCTCGCCGCGACGCGCGGCATCCCCGGCCGCGGCTGGTGGGTCTCGTTCGGCATTCTGCTCGGCGTGTTGGGCGCCGGCATCGTTGCAATCTTCGCCGGCGCCATCTCCAACGCCTTTGCCGGCTCGGGCCAGGAGCTGCTCAACGCCGTTGTCCTGATCGTCGCCGTGATCAGCCTGACTTGGCACAATGTCTGGATGGCGGAACATGGCCGCGAGATCGCCGCCGAGATGCGCAAGGTCGGCATCGACGTCAGTGAAGGCCGCAAGCCGCTCACCGCTCTCACGATAGTCGTTTTCGTTGCAGTGATGCGGGAAGGCTCCGAGATCGTGCTGTTCCTTTACGGAATCGTCGTCGCCGGTACCGATATGTCGGCGCTGCTGACCGGCGGCATTCTCGGCCTCGTCGCTGGAGCAGCGCTGACCGCACTCAGCTATTACGGCCTGACCGCCATTCCGGCCCGCTACATCTTCTCGGTGACCGGCGCTCTGATCGCCTTGCTGGCGGCCGGCATGGCGGCGCAGGCGGTACACTTCCTGCAGGCTGCCGGCATCGTCACCACGCTTGGCACCAAGGTTTGGGATAGCTCCTGGCTGCTCTCCGATTCGAGCATTCTAGGGCGCCTGCTTCACGTGCTGGTCGGCTACACCGACCGGCCGACGGCGCTCCAGCTTGTGGTCTATCTCGCGACGCTTGCCACCATGTTCGTTTTGATTCGGCTGGCACGGGCCGAATGGCCCGTGCGCTCGGCGAGCTAGGTCGCTAAGGCCCCCCCTCACTCGCATCTCGCTCTTGCCTTCGCCGCGGTTTGCCCCTAACCCGCATCCCATGCGCGGCAAGGACACGGCGAACAAGGATCCCGACGAAAACGTCGAGGCAATCCGGGCCGGCGACCGGGTCGCGCTCGCCCGCGCCATCACGCTGGTCGAAAGCGCCAAGCCGCAAGATCAGGCCAGCGCGCAAACGCTGCTCGATCGGCTGCTGCCCTACACCGGCGGCGCCATCAGGGTCGGCGTCAGCGGCGTTCCCGGGGCCGGCAAATCGACCCTGATCGATCAGCTCGGGCTGAACCTGGTGGCCCAAGGCCATAAGGTCGCCGTGCTGGCCGTGGACCCGTCCTCGTCCCGCACCGGCGGGTCGATTCTCGGCGACAAGACGCGCATGGGCCGGCTTGCCGCCGAGCCCAATGCCTTCATCCGCCCCTCTCCCGCCGGCGACAGCCTGGGCGGTGTCACCAAGGCCACGCGGGAAACCATCGCGCTGGTCGAGGCCGCCGGTTACGACGTGGTCCTGGTCGAGACCGTCGGCGTGGGCCAATCCGAAATCGCGGTTGCCAATATGGTCGACGTGTTCGTGGTGGTGGCCATTCCTGGCGCCGGCGACGAGCTGCAAGGCATCAAGCGCGGCCTGCTCGAGCTTGCCGACATCATCGCCGTCAACAAGGCCGACGGCGACCGGGTCGAGCCCGCCAACCGCGCGGCGATGGAATATCGCACCGCACTCCACATTCTCGCCGCTGGTCACACCAACTGGGATCCGCAAGTGTTGACGCTGTCCGCCCGCGACAATCGAGAGCTGGACTCGCTCTGGGCCAAGATCGAACAGCGTCATGCGGCGCTAAAAGCCTCGGGCGAACTTGACGAACGCCGCAGCGACCAAGCCGCCTCGTGGATGCGCGAGATCTTCGAGCAACGCCTGCTGGTCGCGTTCAAGGGCGGCCGCCAAGCGGCCCGTCACTTTCAGGAGTTGGAGGACAAGGTTCGCGCCGGCGAGATGACGCCCGCCGCCGCGGCCCATGAGCTTGGCCGGCTCGCCGGCATTAAGGACGCCGATTAGAACGCCCAAATTCGCTTCCCTCGCGCCTAAGCCCAAGGTAAGCCGGGGGCATGGCAAGGCAGCGCATCCTTCTCACGGGCTTTGGCCCTTTCCCGGGTGTCGCCAACAACCCCTCGGCCTGGCTTGCCGAGACCTGCGCGCAACAGGCAGCGCCGGAATTCAACGGCGAGCTGCATGCCCAGATACTGCCGACCGAATGGCAAGCGACCGCGCTCATGCCGCGCCTCTATGCGAGTCTGCAACCGCATGTAATGATTCACTTCGGCGTCAGCGAACACGCCACCGCATTCCGCATTGAGCGCTCGGCGCATAATCGCGCCGCGCTGCGCATCGACGCCCGCCAGGCTCTGCCCGTAGGCCGCGTGATCCACGCCGACGGACCCAATCGGCTCGACACCGAGCTGCCGGCCAGCAGGCTCGCCGCGCATCTCCGAACCTCCGGCCTCCCGGCCGTGACGTCGCGATCGGCGGGATCCTATCTCTGCAATTTTCTCTACTACCACTCGCTCGACTGGGCGCGCCGGCAGCCAGACCCTCGTCACGTCCTATTCGTGCATGTCCCGCCTTTAGAGTCGGTCAGCCGGGAGGCGTTGCTTCGCGGCGGCCACGAGACCGTGCGCTTCGTGCTCGACACCCTACAGAAGGTGGAACCGGCCGGCAGTCCGGCCCTCGCCCGGAGCGAGGCGATATTGAGCGCGAAGGACGCCTAAGCCATGGGTGTCGGTCGCCGGCAAGTCTTGCTGGGCGGGTTGGGGCTCGGCCTCGCGGCCACCGCGGCAGGACCGCGCGGCAGCTCTGCCCGCGAGGACTCGGAACTTGGCGCGTTCAGCACTTACGGCATCGTGCCGGCGGGCGGCGAGCTCGACCAGACGGCAACGCTGCAACTCGCCGCCGACCAGGCGGCCGAGACCGGCACGCCCCTGTTCCTTCCCGCCGGGGTCTATTCCACCAGCCGCCTCGCGCTGAAATCGGGCACGCAGATCGAAGGCGTGCCGGGACTGTCGATCCTGCGCTATCGCGACGGCGGCGCGCTGCTCAGCCTCGAGGGAGCGGAGAATGTGCGGCTGGCCGGCCTGGTGCTCGAGGGTGACGACAAACCGCTCGGCGACGGCGGTGCGCTACTCGCCGCGACCGAGGTGAAGCACCTCGATCTCGCCGGATGCCGCTTCGTCGGCAGCGCCGAGAATGGCGCGCGCTTAAGCAAGGTATCGGGCTGGATCAAGGATTGCGAGATTGGTGACATCGGCAAGGCAGGTCTATTCAGCGAGGACGCCGCCGGCCTCGAGATCGCGCATAACCAGGTTCGCGACTGCGGCGACAACGGCATCTTGGTGTGGCGGTCCACGCCGGGCGAGGACGCCACCATCGTGTCGGCCAACCGCATCGAGCGCATCGCCGCCAAGAGCGGCGGCTCCGGCCAGAACGGCAATGCCATCAACGTGTTTCGCGCCGGCTCGGTGATAGTCAGCGGCAACCGCATCGCCGATTGCGCGTTCTCGGCGATCCGCTCCAATTCGGGCTCGAACTGCCAGATGATCGGCAATTCCTGCGCCCGGCTCGGCGAGACGGCGCTGTGGGCCGAATTTGCCTTCGAAGGCGCCGTGATCGCCAACAATCTGATCGACAAGGCGGCAACCGGCATCGCCGTCACCAATTTCAACGACGGCGGCCGGCTCGCGGTGGTCCAGGGCAATCTGATCCGCAACCTGTTTCTGCGCAAGGATGCCGTGCCCAATGGCGTCGGCATCTCGGTGGAAGCCGATAGCGTGGTGACCGGCAATGTGATCGAGGGCTCGATTTCCTACGGCATCGTCGTTGGCTGGGGCCGCTATCTGCGCGACGTGAGCGTCACCGACAATCTCATCCGCAACGCCTTTATCGGCATCGGCGTATCGGTCGATCCCGCGGCGGGCACCGCCCTGATCACCAATAATCTGATCACCGGCGCCAAGGATGGCGGCATCCGCGCCATGAGCGGCCCTACGCCTACCGGACCGGACCTGACCAAGGTCAGCGCCGAGGCATACAAAAATCTCGCGGTCTACGCCAACGTCGCCCGCTAGGCCTTGGCGCGGCGGCGCGGCCTGGCATCGAGCGCGGCGACGGCTTGCTTCAGTTTGGCGCTCGCAACGATCTGTCCGACGTTGATGCCGCGCCAATTGAGCATCTCGCCGTCGAGTTGATCGGCCAGCGCCGACCGCGCCTTGGGCAGAAGCGCCGCCAGCACTTCGGCGAGGGTGCGCTCGTCCCCGCGCTTGGCGCCGTCGTCGATCTTGAGCGCGATGCCGAGCCCGAGCCCCGGCAGCGCCGCGCAACGCACCGCTTCGGCGCCGCCTTTGACGAACAGCTCCGGGGCAAGCGCACGCATGGCGAAGGTATCGAACCGCCCCTCCCCCGCCACTAGCTCCGGCGCGGCAAAACACGCTTGCATGAGCCTCGCCGCCGCCGTAGCGCGGGCCGGCTCTAAGCCCTGGCCGGCGCCGAACCGCGCAAAGCCGCGCGCCAAAGCGGCGAGCGGCAGCGACCAGGTCGGCAGCGAGCAGCCGTCGACGCCCATGCCGGAGCGGTCAAGCCGGACGCCGCAAGTCTCTGACATGATTCCGGCGATCATGATCTGCAACTTGTGGTCCGGCCGCTCGTAGCCGCTGGGATCGAACCCGAGACGGACGCACGCCGCGAGCATACCGGCATGCTTGCCCGAACAATTATTATGGATGGCTCGCGGGCGGCGTCCCGCCTTGATCAATGCGCGCGTGGCCTGGTCGCTCACCGGCCAATGGACGCCGCAGGCGAGATGGCTCTCATCGAGCCCGACTTTGGTCAGCAGGCTTCGCACCGCCGCGACATGGACATCATCGCCGCTATGGGAGGCGCAGGCGACCGCAAGCTCCTCGTCGCTGAGCCCAAACGCTTCGGCCGCCCCGCTCTCGACCAGCGGCAGAGCTTGCAGCGCCTTGACCGCCGAGCGCGGGTACACCGGCCGCTCGACATCGCCGAGCGCCAGCACGAGGCGGCCATCGGCGTCGGCAATTGCGATCGCGCCGGCGTGGCGGCTCTCGACCAGAGGCCCTCTGACCACCTCGACGAGGACGGGATTGGCAGAACTGGTTTCACGCATGGCGATGCTGACGGGGAGCCGTTAGGTCCGCGCGCGCTCGGCCTGTCGCGCCCGGCCGCTCCCCCCCGCGGCAAGCTCGGTGGGAATGCCGGCGGCATGTTTGGACGCGCGGATAACCAGCGTCGTCTTCACGCTCGCGACATTGGGCGCCGCCGTCAGCTCGTGGATAATGAAATCCTGGAACGCGCCGAGATCGGGCGCCACGCATTTCAGCAGAAAATCGATTTCGCCCGACAGCATGTAGCAATCGCGCACGATCGGCGAGCTGCGCGCCCGTTCCTCGAAGGCGATGAGATCAGCCTCGGCCTGGCTGTGCAGCCTGATCATGGCGAACGCGGTGACGTCGAAACCGAGCGCCTTATCATTGAGCAGCACGGTGAAGCCCTTGATGATCCCGGCCTCCTCCAGGGCGCGCACCCGGCGCAGGCAGGGCGGCGCCGAGATGCCCACCTTGCGCGCGAGGTCGACATTGGTGATGCGCCCGTCGGCCTGCAATTCGCGCAGGATTCGCCAGTCGGTGGCATCGAGCCGGGCTGATCGCATTGCTGCCTCTCCCTGGACGATTGGGGCGGTCGCGGGCTAGAAGGCCGGACGGGATCGGCCCGCTTGCCGCCTTTGCGCAATTTTACGTCCTCCAGCCAAAAGAATCGAAAAGAAATTGAGCGTTAAGCGTTCTGGAAATTCTAGTAGCTCACGGGGTCCGTCGGCCGGCTGGCAGCAGCAGCAGCAAGCCGCGCCGGACGACGCCGCGACTCTTATCGCCACCAGCCGCAAGGCCCGGGGCGAGAAGACCTGGATCATCACCGACGGCTCGGTCGGCATGGAGGCACAAGGCATCGCCGTGGCCGAAGCGGTCGGCCTGCCGTTCAGCCTCAGGCGCGTGCGGGTGAGTGGGGCAACGAAATTCGTTCCGGCGCCGCTGCAACTTCTGTTGCCACCGGCCAGCTTGCTCGGCTCGGTCGCCGCCAACGAGACGCTCGGACCGCCCTGGCCGCGGCTGATCATCTCAATCGGCCGCCGCAGCGTGCCCATCGCGCTCGCCATCAAGCGGCTCGGCGCGCCCAAGGTTTTCGCCCTCCACATCCAGAATCCGAGGGTTCCGGCGCGGCTGTTCGACCTGATCGCGGCGCCGGTCCATGACGGTTTCGAGGCGCCGAACGTCATCACCACCTTCGGCGCGGTGCACAGCGTCACCGGCGACCGGCTGGCCGAAGCAGGCAAGCACTTCGCGTCGCGCGTCAAGCAACTCCCTCACCCGCGCATCGCCGTGCTGCTCGGCGGCGAGAGCCAGGCCTTCAGCTTCCCGCCTGATCACGCCGCCGCGTTCGGCGCCAAGCTCGCGCGCATGGCCAAGGAGAGCGGCGGGACGCTGCTCGTCACGCCGTCGCGCCGCACAAGCACCGGATCCGTTGCTGCCCTCGCAGGTGCCATAAAGGACGTGCCGCATGTGCTGTGGGACGGCACCGACGACAATCCTTATTTCGCCTTTCTTGCCTTGGGCGATGCCATCGTCGTCACCGAGGATTCGGTCAACATGGTCACTGAAGCGGCGGGGACCGGCAAGCCGGTCTATGTGCAGAAGCTGCCCGGCCGCTCGACGCGCCTCGCCCGCTTCCACCGCCTGATGCAGGAGCGCGGCGCGACGCGCACCTTCGAGGGCCGGCTCGAGTCGTGGAGCTACACCCCGATCAACGACACCGAGATGGTGGCGGCCGCCATCCGCCGCGCGCTCGGCCTTGAAACCAAAGGCTAAATCGCTGCTCACAAGGGCGTGGCTTGCGATTGAGAAGCCTTCCGCTTACCTCTTGTCCTACATTTTGCAGGTGAGAGGCGAAGCTCCATGGCCACCCGCCACGCCAAACTGATCATCATCGGCTCGGGCCCCGCCGGCTATACCGCCGGCATCTATGCCGCGCGTGCCATGCTGAAGCCGCTGCTCATTACCGGCAACCAAACCGGCGGCCAGATGACCACCACCACCGATGTCGAAAACTATCCCGGCTTCGCCGACGTCATCCAGGGGCCTTGGCTGATGGAGCAACTGCGGCTCCAGGCCGAGCATGTCGGCACCGAGATCATCCACGACACGATCGTCGAGGTCGACCTCAAGCGGCAGCCGTTCCGCCTCAAGGCCGATAGCTACACCGAATACACCGCCGACGCTCTGATCATCGCCACCGGCGCCAAGGCGCGCTATCTCGGCCTGCCCTCCGAGCACCGCTTTCTGGGCTATGGCGTGTCGGCCTGCGCCACCTGCGACGGCTTCTTCTATCGCGGCAAGAAGGTGATCGTGGTCGGCGGCGGCAACACTGCGGTCGAGGAGGCGCTCTACCTTGCCAATATCGCCAGCCAGGTGACCCTGGTGCATCGCCGCGCCGCGCTGCGCGCCGAGAAAATTCTGCAAGAGCGCCTGTTCGCCAATCCAAAGATCGAGGTGATGTGGAATTACGAGCTCGACGAGGTGTTGGGCCACGACGATCCGCTCGGCGTGACCGGAGCCGCGCTCAAGAGCACGCTGACCGGCGAGGTCGTGAAGCTGCCGATCGACGGCATCTTCATTGCCATCGGCCACGAGCCGCAGAGCGCGCTGTTCAAAGGCCAGATCGACATGAAGCCGTCCGGCTACATCCTCACCAAGCCGCACTCCACGGCGACCAACATCCCCGGCGTCTACGCCGCCGGCGACGTGGCCGACGACGTCTACCGCCAGGCCGTCACCGCCGCGGGTCTCGGCTGCATGGCCGCGCTCGAGGCCGAGAAGCATCTCGCCGGCATCGAGACGGTGGCCGAAGCCGCCGAGTAATCTCACAGCAGGTAAGGGGTCCACGGCGCAACCATCAGGGGCGCGATGGAGGATGAGGGCGCTGGGATAAGTCTAGGACACCGTATCGGAATCGGCGCGTCGCCGCGCGTGCCACCCTTTACCCCGAGACTCGGTGACTTTTGCGCCGCAACGGATTAAGGTTACGGCATCAGCCGAAGCTGATCTCCCCCTGCTCAGCATAAGAGGCCGAACCATGACCGAGTCCACCCCTGCAAAAGTGGCAACTGACAAAGCGCGCGCCGCCTATCGTCAGACTGCCGAGCAATTCGAGCAATTCGCCAAGGACGCGCAAATGCCCGAGGCGGTGCGGGTGTTTGCCGAGAAGAACATCGCGCAAAGCCGTGAGTTCTATGAGCGCTCGAAAGACGCGTTCGACAAAGTTCTGGAGAGCTGGGAAAAGACCTTCGACGCCGCCGGCCAGGGTGCCGTCGCGCTCAACCGCAAAATGGTCGACATCACCCAGCGCAACATCAATTCCGGCTTCGAATTCGCCAAGAGCCTGATCGGTGCCAAGACCATGGCCGAGATGATGGCCTTGCATTCGAGCTACTGGCAGAAGCAGCTCGGCACGCTCAGAGCGCAAGCCGATGAGATGCGCGAGCTGTCGACCCGCGTCTCGGCCGATGTGGCCGAGCCGGTCAAGGCGCAGGTCAAGCGCGGCATCGACCAGATCGAGCGGACGCACTAGCGTTTCGCGACAGCGCGTCGCGGCGGTAGCAAGAAAGGGCCAGCCTGAGCCGGCCCTTTCGCGGTTGCTTGGCTTTTAGGCGGTGTTGCCGACGCGGAACACCGCGCCCGCCACCGAGCGCGGCCGCTCTCGCACCTGTCCGCCGTCATTACCCGATTTCACGATCCACTGGCCGTTGGCGCTGCGTCCGGTGATCATGCCGACGTGATGCGACCACACCACCACCGCGCCCACTTGCGGGCCCGACGGGCGCCCCCACTGGGCCCAGTTGCGCGCGAGGTTCAGCTCCGGACCGCCGCCCTTCTGCGTCCGCATCCACCAACCGCACCAGCGCGCCGGGCGCGGACCCACCCGCGCCGAGGCCGTGGCCTTGACCCGAATCTGCGCGTAGCTCTTCCCGGATGACTTGTGCGCGTAGGATTTGCCCGCCAGCTTGTGGGCGTAGGATTTCCCGGTGTGGTGCTGAGCGGCGGTCCCCCGGTGATACTGGACGTGGGATTTCTGCCAGCCCCCCGAGTAGGAGTCCTGATGCCGGGTCCGGGCCTCGACAGGCTCGAGCTGTAGGGCGACCGCCACCCCGAACAGCGTGCACGCCAACGCAATGATACGCACTCCAAACATGATGCATGCTCCGATTTTATTTTTGGGAGGAAGGGGCCGGCGAAGGTTCAAGCCGGCCCAGGCGCGCCGTGGGGCGCGCTCGGCCAAGCTACCGAAAAACCTGACGAAAGATCGGCTGGCAGATGGCCCCGGCTGGGCCATTCAGCGGCGAAGACCAGGGCTTGCGGGGGCGGAAAAGCGGCGACTTCAAGCGCGGAACAAGGATATCGCGCCGCGTGTGGGGGCAACCCTTGTGCAACACGCAAACAGCGTCAAATCCCACCCAGTCCCATTGCTCAGTTTGGGGAGACCACGACTATGATGGAAGACAGCGACCGACGGGAGCTGGACGTCATTCCAACTCTCAACGCGCTCACCATTACATTGGTTGTTAGCCCGCAGGAACTTGAGATGGCGGTCGCCACCAACGGCGAATCCCTGCGCACCGCCTTGTTGAGGGCGATCGTCGCCGCCATGGTGGTCGACGCTGGTTGGGCCCCGCGCCACTAGCGCCGCGGTGTTTCCTAGCGGCGCGACAATCTGCGCTTATTGGCCCGGACATGACTGCGATAGCGGCGGATCACCCCGTCCATCGATCCGCCCAAAGCTAGACTGCCGGCGGCTTCGGCGAAGGCGAACCCTTTCTCAGCCACCATGCGCTGCGCCTCCAGCTGGCTATCGGAGCCGCCCAGGGCGAGCTTCATCATCCGCAAGCCAATCACCTCCTGCGTCTCCTGGCAGAGCAACGCAGTATCGGCGGCAAACCTCATCCAAGCTGTAAACATGACGTCCCCCCTGCAAAGCGTCCGGCCGCGCGCACGCGGCCGGATCAATAGCAGCAAGTATAACGGATTCGGGTCCGAGCGGCGCGCGGAGACTCATTGTCCCTCTGAGGCGCGCCGCGGGCCGCGGCGAAGGGCTTAGCTCAGTGCTTAGCCTGCGCGGCGTCCCAATCGGCGGTAGCCTTGGCGAGAATGGCGTCGAAGCTGCCGTCGGTCGTCATCTCGGTAATGGCCTGGCCGAATTTGTCCGCCAGCGCAGTGCATGGCGACTTCTTCGAGAAGGCGACGAACATCTCGGCGGTGAGCAACGCCTGGTCCATCACCTCGACCTGGTCCTTGATCCCGTCTTTGGCGGCTTCGGCCAGACCGGGATAATAGCCGGCGATGAGATAGTCGGCCTTGCCCGACAATAGATCCTTGAACGCGGCGTTGATGCCGTCGGCGCGCGCGACGTTGAGCTTGTCCTTCATGAACGTATCGAACTCCGTGCCGTAGCTCTCGCCCTGATTGGTAACGCCCTTCTTGCCGATCAGATCGTCCTGGCCCTTGAACGAGAAGCCCTTGCCTTTGGCAACGAATACCGCCACGTCGTCGTACATGAAGGCCGGCTGGACGTAATCCAGATATTTGGCACGCTCGTCGTTGTAGTAGATGCCGTAAATCATGTCGGCCGTGCCATCGCGGGCGGCGGCCTGGGCGTCGGCCCAGTTGCCCATGAATTTCGACTCAAGCGGGACGTTGAGCTTCTTGGCGATGGTCTCGACCAGCATGGGCGCGGCGCCGACCAGCGCATCACCCTGTTTGAACGCGATCACCGGATATTGCGGATGGCCAGTCGCCGTGATCTTGGCGCAATCGTCAGCGGCGAAGGCGACGGTGCTGGCAAGCGCCAGGGCCGCGAGCACGCTCAGGCCGAGAAATCTCTTCATGGTACGAGTTCCTTGTTGTCAATCGAGGTAGTCAAACGGCGGGGGGTATGGCTTCAGCTGCTCGGTGGGCTACCGCCCTTTCATCTGCGCCTTGACCTTATCGACGTCCGCTTGCGAGACCTTTCCGGCCTGGACCAGCGCTTGCACGCAGGCCGGCGACAGGCTCGGCCCCGCTTTCTTCATGCACAGGTTCAGCGCGGCAGTTTGCAGTCCATAGTCGCCGCAGAATTTCTTGTAGTCGTTGACGCAATTGTTCTGCATGCCCTTGGTGATGGTCCCGGCCTGCGCCAAGGCGGCCGACGGCAGGGCGAAGACGAGAAAAATGGTCGCTACTGCGCGTTTACATGTCATGCGAAGGGTCCCTCTTTTTTCGAACAGAGGTTCTAGCACGCTTCTTGTCGCCGATCATGGCAAAGGGGGGCTTTCAGCCCAAAACGGCGCCTGGCACAAATCCCCCTTTCCGCCTAAAAATGCAGTAGGTTAGCCCCGTACAGGAGCGGGCTGGGCTCGCATTCGAATAGCAGGCTTGAGAGGACACGATGGCAGAAAATCCTTCGTTCGAGATACCACCGGAGCTGCGCGATATGGCCGAGAAGAATGTCGAGCAGGCGCGGGCGGCCTACGGTCAGTTCATGGATTTCGTGACCCAAGCCATGGGGGCCTGGTCTGCCTCCGGCGGGGCCGAGATGAGCGGCTTCAAGGCGGCGCAGGAGCGGGCCATTGCCTTTGCCAAGGAGAACGCCGAACGCTCCTTCGCTCTTGCCAGCGACCTTGCCCGGGCCAAGGACGTGCAGGAAGTGCTCACGCTGCAGAGCCGCTATGCGCAGACGCAAATGCAGACCTTCGGCATCCAGGCCCAACAGATCGCCTGGTTGATGGCCGACGCCTTGCGCGATTTCAAACCCAAGAGCTAGCCCGGGCTACGCCGCCTTGGCGTAGTACGACTTGAGCCCGTTCATCACCTGCTGCTTGTCGAACTTCGCGCCCATCCCCAGCATGGCGTCGGCGAAGCGGCTGACGATCTCGCCGATCTGCTCAGGCGACAATTGGTTGAGGATGCCGATGCGCACCTGCACCGGTTCCGACAGCGTCGGCCAGATGCCGAAGCCGCGGGAGCGAGCGCCCTGCACCAGCTCCTTTTCCTTGCCTTTGAGATTGCCCGGCAGGTTCAGCACCACCAGGCTGGTCATATTCGAGGTGACGTCGCAGCCCATGGCCTCAACCGCCTGGCGCAGCGCCTTCTCGTGATAGGCGTAGTCCGACGCTTTGCGGCGCCTTCCATAGCCGAGAATGATGCGCAGCGCCTCGTGGAACGCGGCCACCGCGTAACAGGAATGGGTCTGGTGATAGGCCGGCGTGTCGACGTCCTTGCCGTCGATGATACCCCAATGGCGCGCGTCGAGGACCGGGTGGTGCACATAAGTGCGGCAACCGCGCTTCCTGATCATCTCGATCGCCTTGTCGGTAAAGCTGACCGGCGCGTAGGTGAGCGGCAGCGACAGCACGCCCTTCTGCGGACACGACGCCCAGGCGACCACGCCCGGATAGTCGTCGATGTTGAAGTCGGCGACGCC
>Ga0075342_1000114_pt1 | contig 13497 bp, 12 predicted proteins | sample RushOxbow_ThreeS_3_FD_120085 | JGI IMG/M metagenome (GOLD analysis project Ga0075342, IMG submission 120085) | Natural and restored wetland microbial communities from the San Francisco Bay, California, USA, that impact long-term carbon... | ecosystem: Environmental > Terrestrial > Soil >...
AGTTCGGCTGGTGGGTAAATCACTTTGAAGCCGTCGCGCTGGGCGCGCGCGTCGAGCGGCGGCGTGACCATCGTCGCGTGTCCCAGATCTTGCAGCAACGCGTTATAGACCTCGGTCTGGCCGGCGCCGCCAATGTGGCGAATATTCAGGTCATTGGGAGCGAAATTAAGCCGCTTCATCAGCGCGCGGATGAGCGTGTCCGGGGTGCCGCCGGGACGGGTGGCGATGAAAATCTTGCCCTTCAAATCTTCGACGCGCCGGATGTCTTTGCGCGCGATCATCACCCAGGGCAGGCCGATCAAGGGCGATGCAATCATCTTGGCTTCGGCGCCGGCGGCGAGCCCCGGGATGATCGCGTCGGCGGTGCAATAGAGAAACTGCAGTTCATTGGATGCCAATGCCGCCATCGATACGCCGGCGCCGCGCACCAGCAGGAACTCGACTTTGAGGCCGTACTTTTCGAACATGCGGTTGTCGACGGCTGTGTATAGATGCATGAAGCCGCCGCTAATCGCGCAAGTCGCGACGCGGATCGAAGCCGGCGTGTCGCCCGGCTTGGCAAGATAGGGATTGGCTGCGTGCAACGCAGGCGACGCAACCAGCAGCAACAGGAAAAAGAGCAATATGCTTGTAAAGTTCATGGGATCCTTCCCGGTCAAACAATGCGCGACGTCGAGCAGGTCTGGTTTACGAAGCTAGCATGAAGCGCGGTATGACCGCACCTATGGGGCAATTTTAGAAGCGATTTAAACGGCGGGCGATTCGGCTTGGCGGCGCCAAATCATTTTTCATGAAGCGGTCTAATCGATTTAAGCTGGATCTCTTTTCTCGCTTCGCTGCGGACTTGATCCAAGCGTTTGCGAAACCAGGAGTTGGGATTTGCCGGACGGGCAAAAACGGAACTTTGATTGTTAGTTCTTGATATTTGTTTGTCGTTGATCTTTCGCAAGGTCGGTTGATTATCCATGGCGATGCTCCTTTCGCCGTTGGCAAAAATTTCTTTTCGATGGTCAGCGTTTATAAAGATTTTATACTAGTGTCAAGGAGTTTTTCGGCACTTTTGGGCATCTGGGGAAAAATTTAGGAACATTATTCTAATATGTAGCACAATATATTGGTTAAGATCCTATGCTTTTTTAAGATCATCCACTATTAGTAGTGCGGCTAGCTAAGTAAGAAGCGAACCACCTATCGGGGATAAATCATCGAGTTAAACGAGCGAGATGCCGCTGATAACTCTTATTGGCAGCTTTGCGGCGAGGTCGGCGCAGTCATCGGCGCTTCGGGTTTTTTGAATAAGGGAATTAGGCGGCCCTGGATAAGAGATTACGCAAGGAAACCGTGGTGCTGCGCTTGGGCGATGGGATCAGGTTCTGCTGAGGATCGCTTTGACATGGTCCCGGGCTTCGCGGCCTTTCTCTTTCATCAGATCGTAGTAGGATTCGTTGGGCCAGCCATCGAAGGCGTCGCGGTAGCTGCGCCGTTCGCGCAGCCGATCGTACCAGTTGGCAATATGCGGCCGCTGGTCCCAAAGCAACTCGAGCTGCAAGTGGTCCAACCGGGTGATGTAAGGGGCATAGCCAATGTCGGCGAGTGAATATTCGTCGCCGGCGAGCCACTTGCCATTCGCCAATGCCGCTTCCATATCGCCGAGTAGTTGATCGAACCGTTTTGCCGCGTCGATGAAATAGCGGGAATCGACGCCTTTGGTGATATTCTCCCAGCTCTGCTCGCGCCGGGCCGGGTCGGGTCGGGCATGTTGCGGTGAAATTCTTCGAGCCGCTGCGCGCCCCAGGCGAGCTTCTGGTGGCGAAACGCGATGCCGTTGCTCAGCGTGCTGGTTGCGGCATGAATCCCTTCGTCCAGTTGCTTGGTCCACAGGCGCGTGCGTGCCCGAGCGGCGGCGTCTCTGGGGCGCAAGTTCGGTTCCGGATAGGCGTCGTCGAGATATTCGCAGATGACCGTCGACTCGATAATCACCGCGCCGTCATCGACCAGCGTCGGCACGACAGCGTTGGGATTGAGTTTCACATATTCGGGCTTCTGTTGATCGCCGGCGCGCAGGTCGAGATGATGACTTTGCCACTCAAGCCGCTTCTCGGACAATGTCATGCGCACCTTCTGGGCGCACACCGACATGTCGTTGTGGTACAGCGCGATCATCGCAAACACCGTTCAAGGTTTCTGCATTCGGAACCAGACTCAAAGGGCGTAAGTCCCGAGATCTCGCGGCTACGCTACTTACCCAGCGTCGCCAGCGCTTTGTTGTAAAAGCGTTCGTCGACATATTTTTCGGCTCTGACTTCGCCGGGTTTCATCAACCCGGCGATCTCGCGCAGCTCGATGACGGTGCGGATGCCAACCATGTCGATGTGGCTGCGCGGTGTCAGCCCCATGGTCGGGCTGAGCGTGTTGGCGTACATCGCTGCGGCGCGGCCTTGGTTGCCCTTGGTTTCGCCGAGCAGCATTTGCACCGCTTCGTCCTTATTTTTCTGATCCTGCAGCCAATCGGTGGCGCGGATCATGGCGCGGTTGAAACGCACGACCAGCTCTTCGTTATTGTTCGCCCAATCGCGCCGGGTGGCGCCCAGGCCGCGGGCATAATTCTTGACATGGTCTTTGGCTTCGGTGAGCACTTTGAAGCCGCGTTTTTTGATGTCGTCGTCGGCCATGCTCATCATCGCGCCGGCGGCGTCGCCGCGGCTCATCGCGTCGGCTCGGGCGACGGTGTTGCCAAAAGATGTCACCTGGTAGTCGCGCTTCCACACGAGATCGTACTTTTTCAAGATCGCCATGGCGACCACCGCATAGCCGGTGGTGACCGCGTCGGCGGCTAAAACTTTGCCCTTCAGATCCTTGTAATCATTGATCCCCGGCGCGACGACGAGCTTCTGATCGACGCCCTGGCTGCCGCCGAGAAAAATCACGAAGTCGTTTTTCTGCGGATCTTCGCCCTGGCCCTCGGCCCAAGCGATGACGTTGTCGGCATTGTTGAGGATCAAGTCGTAGTTGCCGTTGATCAAGTTGCGCAGCAAGGTCGGCGAGTCGGTGACCGTGTTGATCTCGACGGCGATATTCTCCTGTTTGAGAAAGCCTTTTTCGACAGCCGCGATAATCGCTGCGTCGCGATTGAATAACCCGATTTTGATTATATCTTCCGCCATAAGTTTCGCCGGCAACAGCGCTTGCAGCGCTGCCAACACTCCCTTCAATCATTTCATGCGTAAATGCTTCGCAGGCACTTATCCAATGCCCGCCGCTGCTTGTCAATATGCTTACCATTACCCGAGCGCCGGGCCGAGAGGAGGCAGCCGCTGCGGTAAACCTTAGGATGTCGAACGACCCGACTTGACTGGGTTCGATAATTGGATGACCGGTTTGTGCTGTGGGGAGTCGGCAGCGCTTGGGATCGTCACCGCGTTCAACGTGCGTCGCAGCGTCTGCAGCGACTTGTCGAGCTCGCCTTTGATCGCTTCGGTGGTGCGGAAGGCCTCGTCGAGGATCTCTTCCTCGTGTTTTTCTTTGATGCCGGCGAGAACGCGGCTGCGCGCCGCGACCAGCTCGGTACGACGCTTCTTGGCGGCGAAGATGTAGGGCTTGAGGCTGATCAGCGCGATGCCCGCGACGATGCCGGCAGCAAACGCCAGCAAGCAGCTCGTCCAACTTTCCATGACTGCGAATGATCCGGGCGTGCTTATAGCGACAGCTTCTCCCAATCCGAACTCGATGCATCGCGGGCGATGGCCAGACCGCCGTCGGAGCCCGCGAACACCGGATCTTTGACTACGGTTGCCCGGCCGCCGCCGAGTTCGGCCAATGATTTCTGGACGGCATCGGTCAATCCGGTGATCATCGACGACCCGCCGGCGAGTATGACATTGTTGCGGACCCTGTCTTGGAAGTCAGGTTCGACTTTGGACAGGATATCTTGCAAGGTCTCGCAAATCGGCGGCAGGATGCTTTCACAGGCGGCGCGGATCTCCGCGGTGATGTCGAGGTCGGTGACTTTTCCTTTCACCGGCGCGGTAACGATAATCCGGTCCTTGGGTTCGCCGACGAAGCTGAAACGTTCCTTCCATTGGCGGATCATGTGCACGGAAAACTGTGCCTCGGGATAGTGTTCGCGAATCAATTTTTCCAACTGTTCGTCGATGGAATCGCCGGCGGAGGATAATGTTCGCTGGTCATCTTCCGTCGGATAGCGGCCTTGCATGACGCAGAAATCGGCGGTGCCGGCGCCGATGTCGATCACCAGTGCATGGAGCAGCGCTTCCAGTCCATAGGCCACGGCGAAGGGCTCGGAAACCAGCATGACGCTGTCGGCGATACCTTCCATGGTATTGCGCAGATTTTGCCGGCTCACCCGGAATGCTTCAGCGGGGACACCGACCACGGCGCGCACCTTCGACTTGTTTTTGCCCTTTTGTTTGATGCCGGCCAGGTTGATCAGATGTTTCAAGATCTCCTGCACCGCTTCTTGATCTTTCTCCGAGCCTTCCTTCATGATGCCGCGTTCGAGCGGGCGGCGCAGATCGAGCATGGAGCGACTATCGAGGGCTTCGCGTCCGACTAATACGCTTTTTTTGACGATCTTGCGCGCCACCATGTCTAGAGGCCAACCGACGTAGCTGTCGATGACATGGCGCTCGCCGTTGGACGCGGAGATCGAGCTGCGTGAGGTGCCGAGATCGATGCCGACACAAAGGGGTTCATTGCTTTCTTCCATGACCTAACTGCCTTTCCTCTCGGGTACGTTGAAATTGCGCGCGTAGTTCTTGATGCCCTGGACCAGGGCCAGGGCGATATTTTCGCGATAATTTTCTTTTGTCAACAACTTGACTTCTTCTTCGTTGGATAGAGCTGAGACCTCGACCAGGATGGCCGGCATTTGCGTGCCGATCAGGACCACGAACGGGGCGGTCTTGACGCCGCGGTTTTCCAGTCTCGGGTTAACCGATTTGAGTGAATGATGCAGCTGGGCTTGGATGGTTTTGGCCAGAGTCCGGGATTCGTCGTGGCGCGCGTCGACATAAATCTTTTCCAGGATTTTTTTATAGTCCGCGAGGGAGTAACCCGAGTCCTTGTTCTCGATGCTTGCCAGCCGGAGCGTCGCCGGGTCGTCGGTGGGGCCGACATAATAGGTTTCCAAGCCGCGCAGGGTTTTCGGTTCCATCGAGTTGACATGGATCGAGACGAATAGATCGCCCTTGTTCTCATTGGCGAACGCCACCCGTTTATCGAGCGGCACCAACTGGTCGGTTTGGCGCGTGAGCAAGACTTCATAGGGCTCGTTCGCCATGAGCCGGCGCAAGCGCAGCGCCACGTCCAAGGTGATTTCTTTTTCCATCAGGCCCGATTCCGAGACGGCGCCGGGCTCGCCGCCGTGGCCGGGATCGATGACGATCCGCTTGATCGCCAGCGGCACGGCGTTTTTATCCAACGGCCGGGGCGAGTCGAGCGGCGCCGAGGACTCCGGCGTTTGCGCGATGTTGGCGAAAGTAGCCGTGCCGATCGCCGCGGTGAGCGAAGTGTTGGCGGTGGAAACCACCTGTGAAGGGATCGCGATATAAACAAGCCCCGCCATGCCGATGCCCGCCGACAACCAATAGCGAAGCGAGAGTTTGCGCTTGACGGCACGCTTCGTCCTGACCCCCTGGACGATGTTGACGTTATCCTGCACCACGCCGCGCAGGAGTTTCGCCTTGGTATCGTTAGTGGCCGCCATGTATAAGAATATCGAACAACTTTGTGCGAATTGTGAAAAAGCTATCCGTCGGATACCACTATGTCAACCCGAGCTGCGCCGAAGGGCGGACGCATGCCACCGGCCATACCGGCGGCTGTCAAAAGCTGATCGAAACCAAAGGAGCCAATCATGCCGTTACTGCTCAGTGAAAAGGATTTAGCGCCATTATATCACCAAGCGGCGAACATGGACACGCTCCTGCCGCTGATCGAAACCTCGATGGCCGATTTCAACAGCGCCAGGGTGGCCGGGCAAGCGCGTATCGAAACCAGCCTAGTCGAACGCAAAAATAAGTATCGCATCATGACCTCTGCGGTGCCGGGGGCAGGGCAGGGCATGCGCATCAGCGCCCTGTTTCGCGGCGCCAAAGACGCGTATTTTATCGTCCTGTTCGACGGCGCGAGCGGCGATCTGCTGGCGCTCGTCGCAGGCAAAAGCCTGAATGTCTGGCGCACCGGCGCGCCCGGAGGTGTCGCCTGTAGATACCTCGCGCCCAAAGGGGCGGATACCTTGGGTCTGATCGGCAGCGGGCGGCAAGCGCGCGGTCAAATCACCGCAATCGCGCGCGCGCTACCGGGACTGAAAAATGTAAAGGTCTTCAGCTCGACCAAAGAGCATCGCCAGTCGTTCGCCAAAGAAATGAGCGGTTTTCTGAACCTCGAGGTCGAAGCCGTTAACGACGCCGGGAGCGCCGTTGTGAACCAACCGATCGTCAGCCTGGCGACCAATTCGCGCTCGACGGTGATCGAACCGGAGTGGATCAAGCCGGGCGCGCTGGTCGTTTCCATCACCAGCGGCCAACTACCGCGCCAGACGGTGGCGAACTCGCGCGTCCTCGTTTCCTGGAAGGAAGAAGTCCTCGGCGGCGAGGCGCTGCGCCAGCCTTATATGGCGATGATCGCCGACGGCAGTTGGTCGGCGGAGAAAATCGCCGGGGAACTTGGCGACGTGATCCTGGGAAAAATCCCCGGTCGCGTCCATGATAACGAACCCATTGTCTTTGAATCGGTCGGCATGGCGATCTGGGACACTGTGGCGGCGGCTTGGGCGTACCGCTGGGCGGTGGAGCAGGGTGCCGGGACGAAGTTTTCGCTGGAGTGACTTTGGCCCAGATCGTAAGGGGTTAGGGGTGAAGGGGCAGGCGTCGGGCGATTGGACATCGCCTCACCCCTTACCCTTCACTCCAAACGGAAGGTTTGTCGGTAGAAAATCTTCCAGTCGAATCTTGCGCATCACTTCCTCGGGCACGCGCAGTTCTGGCGCGAAACCGGTGAGCGGTTTGGTGGCGTCCAGCCCCATCTTGGCATTGACGCCGCCGGGGCCGGCTGAGGGGTCGAGTTCGCTGCCTTGGGCGTTGGCGATGACGACCAGGTCCTTGTCGGCTTGGAAGCGGTTCGACACCGCCCACAGCACCTGCTCTTCATCGAAGACATCGATGTCGTCGTCGACTATGACGACATGTTTGAGCAGCATGTCGGAAGCGAAGGCGGCGCAGATGGCGTTTTTTGCCTGGCCGGGGCCGCGTTTGGCGATTGAAATATAGGCATGAAAACGGCAGTTCCCCGACACCGGCATGCAGACATTTTTCACCGTCGGCACGGTCTGGCGCACGGCTCTGATCAACGCAGCTTCGCGCGGCACCGCGCCCATGAGTTTGTGCTCGGTGTAGCCGGCGTGGACGTCTTGGAAGATGTAGTTCTTGCGGTGGGTGATCGCCGTCACTTCGATCACCGGGCGTTCGTCCTGCGACACCGCATGGCCGGTGAACTCGCCGAAGGGCCCTTCTTCGCGACGAACCTTCGGCAAAATCTTGCCTTCGATAATCAGCTCGGCGTCGGCGGGCACGAGCACCGGGACGGTCTTGGCCCTCGCGACGCGCAGCGGCTCGTTCATCATCCCGCCGATGACGGCGTACTCGTCGTCGGTTGACGGCGTGAACGCCTGGGCGCCCAGGGAAAACAGCGGATGGACGCCGACGACGATGGCGATGGGCAGCGCTTCGTCGCGCTGCTCCATTTTATTGTGGAGCGTCCAAAGATGGCGGCCGATCGCCATAAAAATGCGCAGCTCGCGCTGGCCCGCCATCATGAGGCGGTTGTAGCTGGTGTTGCGCACCCCGGTGTCGGGGTCGGCCGCGACGACGATGCCGGCGGTGACATAGGGCGCGGCGTTGACATCGTAGTGGGTCAGCAACGGCACTTTGGCCAGATCGATGTCGTCGCCGAGCTTGACGACCTCCTGCACCGGCGCGTCGGCAACCTGCACCGGCGCGATGGGCTTGCCCTGGCGCCCGGTGAATTTCGCCGCCAACTCTTCCGGTTTGCACTCCAGCGCCAGCGCCATCAGCTTGCGGCTCGCCTGGGCGTTGATCACCACCGGCGCGTCGCTGCCTTGGACTTTTTCGCAGTAAAGCAGCGGAAACCTTTTGGCTTTTTCCAGCTGGGTCAGCAGCGCGGTGATTTCATAGCGCGGCGAAATAGACTTTGTCACGCGCGCGACTTCTTCGGGATGTTTGGCCTCGAGTTCGGCGATAAAACTGCGCAGGTCTTTGGGCATCGGGCGAGCCGCTCCTGAGAATTAGTTTGCTGAATATCGGTTAGGTCGTTGGGTATGTCAACCGTCCGGGAATGCGAAGCGTCCAGAGATAGACAATGGGGACAACCTTATCCATCGTCGTGTTCGAAGGTTGGTATGCATCGCGTTACTGCTCAGGTCTAATCAAGTCTTCTGCAGGTTGGGTGGAGGCGCGTAGCGCCGATACCTGCCGTTGCGGGTTGCTGGGTGTCTCTTTACTCAACCCATCCTACGAAACTGCAAGTTCGCTACTGCCCGTTAGCTTAGTTGACCTCGTAAAACTGCTGCCATACGTTTAACTTATGGAGCTTGCCTATGTGCATGCGCGTTTGCGAAAATACGAAGGCCGTGGCCCCACCCGTGACGTGCGCTTTCTAGTCGACTCGGGTGCGATCTACTCGGTGCTGCCGGAGGAAGACTGGCGAGCGTTGCGGCTCAAAGCGGAACGCGAGGTTGAGTTTACGCTCGCCGATGGCACGCCAATCACCCGCGGCGTTTCCGAATGCCGATTCGAGATTCGCGGCGAGTCGGCCACGTCTCCGGTTGTACTCGGCGAAAAAGATGACGGCGCATTGCTTGGTGCGGTGACGCTTGAAACACTCGGTTTCATGCTTAATCCGTTGACGCGCGAAATCCTGCCGATGCGAATGGCTTTGTCTCGCGTGCGGCGTTTTCGTGATCCAGAGCCCTGATCGACAGATCGATCCTGCAAGAGTTGCATGGCGAGAGGGGGCTGCTGCCGTTAAGGAGAGTTCACTAAAAGAAATCAACCTGAAACGGCGCAAAGGGTGCAATCGAACGAATTCCGAGTCATTCTCGCAAAGGCGCCAGCGCGCAATGAAAAAGGGCGGGTTTCAAACCCGCCCCTACGTTTTCGGCTGAGCCTTTTTGAATTCTTTGCGTTCCCTTCGAGTGAACTCAGGGGATGCTTTGCGGCCATGCTTGTCTTATATTCCATAAAGCCGACGCGGGTTGTCGTCGAGGATTTTCTTTTTCACCGGGTCGGTGACTTCGCTGTTGGCCCTGAAGATATCGATGGCGTCGACTTCGCTCGAGGCGTCGGTGTGGCCGAAATCGGTGCCGATGACGACGTTGTCCTCGCCGGCGTAGCGCAGCACGTAGTCGAAGTCGTCGTTGGTCTCGGTGGTGACGTAAATATTGAATTCTTTGAACGGCAGCTTGGGAAAGCCCTTCGCTCCCGTGCGCCGCGTCGCTTCCTTGACCACCCACGGCACCCATTGGGCGGAGGCTTCGATGAAGCCCCAGCGCAAGTTGGGAAAGGTTTTCGGCAGATCGCTCATCATCAATGATAGACAGGTGATCACCGTCGGGACGCGGAACTGGGCGAAGCCGCCCATCTTGTCGTAGCGCGGCTTGAATTGATCGAGCAACTGCGGGCTGCCGTTGGCGATGTGCACGGCGATGGCGAGGTCGAGTTGGGTCGCCTCTTCGTAGATCGGATAAAAATAAGGATCGACCAGGTGCTTGTCGTCTTCGAAGGGGCGCAGGCTCACCGCCACGGCGCCATTCTGTTTGGCGAAGCGCATCTGCTGCAAGGCTTCGCTGAGGGTCATCGCCGGCACGACACAGGACCAGCGCAGGCGGTTTTTGCCTTGCTTCCACATGTCGGCCATCCAGCGGTTCCAGGAAGCGCAAAGCGCGATTTCCGCTTCCGCTTTGTCGGCGACCCGGGCGATCCACATGGTGTTGAACAACACCTGGACGTCGATCCCCAGCCTATCCATATGCGCCAAGCGCAGCTCGACGTCACGCAGCTCGCGCGCGCCGGCCTCGGTCTTGAGTTCCCGGCCGGTTTCTTTGGACAGCGCGATCAGCTCTTGCTCGGTGAGCGTCGGCGGCCGAAAGCCGATGGCTTTGCCTTCGCAAAACCAATACTGCATGGCGGAGTTGTCGGCGGAGCTAAAAAGCTGCGGGCGGAATTTTTTGTCGGAGCCGTCGAGATAACTCCAGGTCTGTTCGGTTTCCACCACATGGGCATCGGCATCGACGATCATGATAAGCTCCTCACAATGAAATTAATTTCACATTTAACCGCCCGCGCCGCGGTGCGCAAGCGTCCCTCTAGCTGTATGAGGTCAGGCGAAATGGCTTAACGCGGCGGCAGCGGTCCGTGCTGGGCGATCTTCTTGTAGAAGCTGACGACTTCGGGATCGCGCGGCAGCTGGCGGATCGATGTCTCCACTTCTTCGCCGGTCAGAGGCGAGGGCTCGCCGCCCATCAGTTTCTTGAATTCCTGAGCGAAGCCCGGATCTTTGAACGATCGGTTCATCGCTTCGCGCAGCGTTTTTACGATCTCCGGCGGCGTGCCCGGCGGAAGAACATAGGGCCAACGCGGGTACATGAATTCGCGGAACAAGCTGATCAACTGGCGTTCCTTGTCATTTTTCGCCAGCGAGTCGGCGTCGGTCACGTTGGCGAAGCGCGGATGAAACTTGCCCTTGGGAATTGTCAGCGTCGCGTGAATGTTGAATTGGCCTTTGGCGAGCGCCTCTGCGTTTCGGCGGACCACCGTGTCGGCGCTGTTGGCGCGGGCGTCGATCTCTCCCCGGGCCAGTGCCGCGTCCATTTCGACGCCGCCAAAACCGACGATAATCTTGGGATCTTTTAGACCCAAAAGATAGGTGAATATGCGCCCGCTGACATAGACGGCGTGGCCGACCGTCTGCGCTGCTATCTTCACTCCCGAGGCAGCGCGCAACTTTTCCAAGGTGTCGAAGCCCGATTCCTTCCGGCTCAAAAACACGTAGGGATCGCCATGCTCGGTGGAGCCCAAGTAGATCAGCTTATCGATTTCGTATCTCGCCCCCGGCAATCCGAGGATCGCTCCCGAAGCGAGTCCCGAGCCGACGGCGGTGATCGAGAGGCCATCGGGCTTCGCCGTGGAGTAGATGTGGTTGACCGCTTTCATGCCGGCGGCGCCGGGCATGTTTTCGACAACGATGGTCGGGTTGCCGGGGATGTACTTTTTCAAAAAGGGGATGAGCGCCCGGGCTTGCATGTCTCCCGACCCTCCGGGCTCTCCGCCGCGAACAATCGTAATCGTTTTACCTTGATAATAAGGGGTCTGGGGGAACGCAGCTCCCGGGAAGATCGCCGCGCACATGACCGCGAACGCTAGTGAAATGATGACCGTCGATTCGGCTTTGAACCGCATAGACCCTACCTCCAAGAAAATTCTCCGATGACGCATGATTGCGCCCAAGTCTTTCGACCTGTTCGTTTCCATCGCGCTATATATCAGTTATCAGGGCTGAAGCTAAGAGGCTACATCCCTCCCTTGCCGCTATCCACGTAGTGGGGATATGGCTCGCTGCGGCTCGAATACACCACTCCGGGGCCGGACGACGCGCGCGCCATGGTTTCAGAACCAAGCGTGTTTTCATAGCGGCGGGAGCGGGTCGGCGCCGGCGATCTTCTTGTATATCTCCACTGTTTCCGGCTCGCGGGGAATCTCCTTGATCGCTCGTTCCTGCTCTTCGGGCATCAGCGGCGCCGCCGCACCGCCTGTTAGTTTTTTCATGTTGGCGTGAAACTCGGGGTCGTTAAGACTCTTGCGAAACGCCGATTTGAGAATCTCCACGGCTTCCGGCGGACTGCCGGGCGGCAATATATAGGGGACTCCGATCAGCCTGAAGTTTCGCGCCATGATGAGAATCTTTTTGCCGCGATCGGTCCGGGCGAAGGTATCCAGGGATGAAATCTTGCTGAATGCCGGGTGGGCGACGCGATAGCCGCGCGGGATTTCAAATAAAGCCTGCCAGTGAACCAGCCCCTTGTCCAGCCAATCGCCCCGGCGCGTGATGTCATCCGGCACCGACGCCCGCGCATCGATCTCACCCTGGAGCAGCGCCGCGTCGAGGTCGGGGCCTGAATACCCCGGGATAAATCTGGGTTCTTTCAGTTCCATCAACCAGGTGAACAAGTGGCCGACGAAATAGATGCTGTGGCCGACGGTCTGACCGCCAACGCGAATTCCCGATGCCGCGCGGAGTTTGTCGATGCTGTTCAAGCCCAACTGGCTCCTGGTGTAAAAGACGTAATTGGTCCGGGAACTGCCGGCGCCGAGGTAAATAAACTTATCGATGTCATATTGCACGCCGCTTTCGCCCAGCACGGCGCTCGACACAAAGCCTTCGCCGATGTTGCCGATGGTTAAACCATCGGGCCGCGCCACTCGGAACAGGTGATTGGCCGCTTTGCGCCCGCCGCCGCCGTCCATGTACTCGCTGATGATGGCAGGGTTGCCGGGGATATTTTTCTGGAGAATCGGCAGGAGCGCTCGCACGCGGATGTCGCCCTGTCCTCCCGGCGCCCGGCCCTGCACCATCGTGATGGTCTTGCCGTTGTAATAAGCGGCTTGCGCGCGGGCAGGGGCGGCCCATGTTAGAGCAATTACCCCGATGGCGATGTGCACTATGCAGTGATATCGCGATTTCCACTGGGCCATTTCAAGCTCCTTTGCGGTTCTCACCAATCGTTATGTTTACCGTCAGAAAACGCGTGCGGTGGTTCCCGTAAAAAAGGAGAGTCATTTGAGAATCTCACTTAGCTTCGGGATCAGCGACTGGTCGAGGGCGAAGAGCTCCTGGATGTTGCGTTCCAGCGTAGCGCCGTCCAGGGGGTTCAGGTCCAGCTTTGCCTTTTTGAGTTCGGCTGCGAACTCAGGATCTTTCATGGTTTCCATGAACGCCTTGCGCAAGATCTCGATGCGGGCTTTCGGCGTGCCGGGGGTGACGACGTAGGGCCGAGCAGTGGCGCCGAAGTTGTTGATCACGCCGCGCACGAGCTTTTTCGCCATGTCGGTTTTCGCGTAATCGATGACCAACGGGACGTTGGGCAGGTCCGGATGGCGCTTGCCGGCGGCTTGCAACAGGACCACGGCGTCGCCGTTTTGGGTTTCTTGCGGCCAAGTCGAGATCATCGACTCCCAAGCGTTCGCCACGCCGTCGACTTCGCCGCTGTTGAACGCCAGGCGAATCACCGAGCTGCCCTTATAACCGGAGACCACTTGTAGCGGCAGATTGAGCGCTTCCTTGACGATCTTGGGGATCGATTCGTTGGCCGAGCCGGGACCGGTGCTGCCGAATTTCACCGGTGTCGGATGGGCGAGCCATTGTTCAACAGTTTTGATTCCGGTGCGATTGTGCACGATGAGC
>Ga0075342_1000115_pt1 | contig 13454 bp, 11 predicted proteins | sample RushOxbow_ThreeS_3_FD_120085 | JGI IMG/M metagenome (GOLD analysis project Ga0075342, IMG submission 120085) | Natural and restored wetland microbial communities from the San Francisco Bay, California, USA, that impact long-term carbon... | ecosystem: Environmental > Terrestrial > Soil >...
AAGTTCTTCATCGTTGGTTCTCCTTAATTCTCCACCGGCTGAAAATTAACTGAATGACCCTCATTCGTCGGCAAGAAGTCGACTCTTCCTTGTCGTTATTCCGGCGTAGAGCCTGCCCCGGACTCGATCTGGGGCCGGAATCCAGGTTTTCTTTGGCCTTACAGCGCGCGAAGATGGCTGCCGGCCTGCGCCGGCATGACAGGCCTATCCTTCACCTGTAGCCGAGAGATTTCAACCATCCCCGAAAGGGACATCAATTGATCCGCTCCATGTAAAAGCCAAGCGCTCCTCGATAGGCGCGGTCGATGGCCATGGACTCGCGCGCCCCCTCCAGCACCCGTTCGCAGTCTTCCGGCGTCTTGACGTATTTATCGAACATCTCGGAGATATTATCCGAGTGATCAGTGTCGGCGACGACATGGACATCCAAGGAAATCATCCGCTTCAAGTTGATCCCCAGTTCGTTCTCGAACTTCTTGCCGACGCGGAACGACATGCCGCCGCCCTTGACGATATTGCCGTTGTTGCGCCGCTCGAGCATATGCGAAGCCGCATAGGCGCTCAGCCAGTGGCCGCGCAAGGCGATATGATGCCAGGCATGAAAGCAGGCTTGCACCATAGCCGGCACCTGCGCGTTGTCGAAGTCCTCGCGCTTGAGGCCGATGACCTCGCCTTGCTTCACGGTCAAGTTGAAATGGTCCATGCCGGCGCGCGGGTCGTTGATCAATTCATCGCTCTCATGCTGCCAAATCACCCGTTTGACTTCTAAGGGCGCGCCGCCTTGAACGTAACCCCAGCAATCGCGCCGATTGGCGGTGTAAAGCGCGTTCTGCACGACGTAAAACCGGCCCCGTTCCATGGTCAGCGGCACGCCGAGAAACGCCTTGAACTCGACGCTGTCGAACTGGTCGTTGACCATTTGGTCGAGCCGGCTACAGAGATCCTGCACCAAATTCATTGTACCTCCATCCCGATAGGGCTTGTGAATCGCTAGTCTAAACTTGCCATTAAATCGGCCAAATGGCCGCGATAAACCCGATCGATCATCAAGCTTTCCCGGGCGCCGGTCAAGATCGCCTTTTGGGCAGATACGGTGGTGGCGTACTGCTTGGCGACCTGCATCAGCAAATGGGCATGCTCGACATCCATCACGACATGCTCGGAGTTGTTGATCTGCTTTTTCATCGGGATGCCCAAGTCGCGCTCGAAGATCGCGCCGATGCGATGGGACAACGACCCACCGGCAATCAATTCTGCCGAATTGCGCATTTCCAGAATCGCCGAGGCGGCGATCGCTTCGAGCCATGATTTCTGCGACAAGCGAATCCACGCGCTAAAACAAACTTCGCCGCCCTCCATGCGCGCGGTCTTCTCGAACGCGTCGGCGGTCAAACCGAACACTTCGCCTTCTTTGACCGCCAAAGTGATGTGATCGACCTTGCCCTTGGCCTTCTGGCCGATGAGTTCATCTTCCTCATGGCGCCAGACAATTTGCTTGACCGGCAGCGGCGCCGAGCCCTGCACGTAGCCCCAACAATCGCGCCGGTTTTGCACGTAATAAGCCATCTGGATCGAGTAATGCTGCGCCCGCAGCTTGGTGAATTTTGCATTCAACAAACGTTTGAACGGCTCGGAGTCGAACTGGTCGTTGCACAGTCTGACAAGTTCTTGCCACATTTTATCTAAGCCATTCGTTCCTGCGCCCATCATGCCAACTTTCTAATCTTCAAACCTGATTGCGCCGTTTTGCGCTGTTTGCCGCCAATCCACCCGCCTTGATCCTTCACTGCACGCGGAGTAGCAAAGCGCCGGGGGATTCGTCATCAGTTTCTATCACATGCAAGTTTGCGCTGTCCAATCAACGGACTCACACGCCGAAGGCTAAACTCTTTATCACCACCGGCACGAAGCCTTCTTCGGGCACCACCTCGCCGACGTCGATAAAATCCAATTCGGACAGCGTCACCTCATCGATACAGGGCATATTCCATTTCGTCGATAGCATGCCGCCGATCACCTGGCCGACGTTCTGGCCGAAAACCAAGGCGACCGGCCGGTCCGCCGGCGCCAAGCCGGTCAATGCCGCATCGATGCCCTTGGCCATGTCCTGCGCCGCGCCGTAGCCGACAAACGGCGGCGTCGAGAACGCCAGAGCAAACGGCGAGCCGCGCACTTCCAGATCGCGTTGGCCTAGCACTCTTGCAACCGCCTTTTCAACGCGCTCGGCGACCGGCCTTTGCCAATCGCACTGGGCGACAAAAACCCGTAGGTTGCGCACCGGCAGTGCGAGACTGTCCGGCACAAAAATCGTCTCGCCGCTCAATTGCACCGTGTATTGTGACGCGCCGATGACTGTGGCGCGGATGCCTTCGCCGGCTTCGAGAATATTAAAGCCGCGCGCTTCGGCTTCGCGGCGAATTTCGCTCCCGAGAAGCGGACCGAGGTCGCCGTAGGAAACGCTCTCGCGCTCGTAAATGTACTCGGACACGCCGCCGGAAAAGAGAATGCAGTCGATCCTCGGCAGCGCGCCCAAACTCGGCGTGACGTAAAAATCCTGCCAAGGCTGCTCGCCGGTGGCCAAGGCATCGAACAGCGCGCGCGCCATGCGATTGGCCAGGCGGGCGCGCAATTCGGCCGCTAATTTGGCGCCGAAGTCGAGAGTATGACCGAGATCGGCGAGAAAGCGCCGGCCGCCCTTTTCCAACCGGACGATTTCATCGGCGCGGTTATGCGCCACCAGGCGCGCGCCGATGTTGACCGCGGTGGTGGCGCGAATCCGCCCTTCTTCGATGACGCTGATCTTGGTCGTGCCGCCACCGATATCGATATTGAGCAGCGTCATGCCCCGCTCGCGGCTCTGCTGCACGGCGCCCGAGCCGTGGGCCGCCATGATGGTTTCCAATGCCGGACCCGCAGTGGCGCAAACGAACTTACCGGTCTCATCGGCGAACAACTCGGCGATCTTCGCCGCGTTGTCCCTTCTGGCCGCCTCGCCCGTGATGATCACCGCACCGGTGTCGATGGCGTCGCGGCTCAATCCAGCTTCGGCGAATGTGGTCTCGATCAATTCTCGCAGCGGTCCCGCCTCGATGTTCCAATCGCCTGAAAACGGCGTGAGCAAGATCGGCGAACGGGCGATTACATGGCGTTCGAGCACCAAGGGCTTGCGCTGCAAGACCGACGGATAACCGATCAACAGCCGGGAAAACATCAAATGCGATGTCGAAGAGCCGATGTCGATACCGACGCTGGTCAAGTGGGTGTGCGGCCCGACCGCGCCCTCGTGATCGTGGCCGTGGCCGCCATGCTCGTGTGTCCTAATCGCCATGATTCCTATCTTTTACTTTCCAGACTAACTTTTAATTATTGGGCGAACCATTCTCCGTCTTGCCCCTGCTCCCCTCGGAGACTGCGTCGAAATTTCCATTCCTCGGCGAAGCCGAGGAATCTCTTCTTCGTAGGCGTCTGAAAACCAGGAATCTCTCGCTGCGCTCGGGATGACGCATGCGGGGCGAGTCTTTTAAAATTCTCACTCTGGCTCATCGATGCGAATGAACAGATCATCGAGCGTCACGCCCTTCGCCAACAAACCTTGCTCGCCGGCGTAGCGCACAATCGTATGCAAAACTTTCTCGTTGTGCTTGATGCCGAACTTCCAAGGATCGGCGCCCATCACGGCGCGCTGTTCTTCCCACACCTGGCGGTTCCAAACAAAGTTGGAATAGGTCGCGTCGGCGTCATCGCGCAGCGCCAGATTTTTTGCCGCGACGCAAGCTTCGAACATCTCCTGGGCCGCGCCCGGATGTTTCTCCAGATAGGGCGCATGAAAAGTAATCGCGTGGCTGGTCGGGAAAATCCCGGTGCGACGGAAGAACTCCTGCTCCACCGCTTTGGCATCGGCGAACAGGCGGCGCCAGCCCGGCTCTTCGGGAAAATCCGGCACAATGATCGCGTCGAATTCGCCCTTGAGCATGCGCGCTGTCAATGAATCGTCGCCGGCAACAACGTCGAGACGGATTCCCGCCGGCAACGTGACATCGATTTTGTTTTTGCGCGGCATCACCCAGTGAATATCCGCAGGCTTGACGCCGTATTCGTCGCTCAAGATCCCCCGCGCCCACAGCCCCGCCGTGTTGAGCCAGCTGGGAATGCCGACCTTCTTGCCCTTGAGATCTGTGGCATCGGTCAACGTCGAGCCTTCGGGAACGAAGATATAAGACTGGCGGAATTTGCGATTGGGAAACACCGGGATCGCCAAAAACGGCGCGCCGCGGCTCTTGAGCGCGAGGTACATCGCCAAGGAAAACTCGCCGGCGTCGAACTTGCCGGCCATGAACTCGTCGTGGCCCAAGCCGTCGTTTTCGTAGGCGATCGCGCGCAGGTCGAAGCTCTTGAGCCGCGCCCGGCCATCGCACAGCGCCTTGGCGCGCAAGTGATAACCCGCGGCGAGAGAAAGAACAGGTTTGTCAGACATGAGTGTTCCTTTGATGGCGTTGAGTGCAACAGCTATTTCAGGCTGCGCAACAGCGAGAAATCGAACATCTCGTTCACCGTCAGCCGCTTGCCGATCTCGCCGCGCGCCAGTGAATTGTCGAGGTACTTTTGGATCTGCTCGTCGCGCAACGTAAGATTATCCATGGTCACGCCCATAATATCCTCGTAGGATTCGGTGGCGTTGGCGGTCGTCACTTTGAAATCCTTCTCGATATAGCTGATCACACCAGCGCGATCGCGCCGCATCGCCGCCACGACATCGCGCATGGAGCGCAGCATGTTACGCACTTGCTCCGGATTCTTCTCGATTTTTTGGCGGTTGGCCACCAAACCGAGCCAGGGCGCCTCGGCTAAGGAGCGGCTGCGCGCGAGAATCTTGTAGCCTTTTTCCGCCATCATGCCGGTAAACGGCGGACTCAGCACCGCCGCGTTCACGGTGCCCTGCTGAATCGCCGCCAAACTGATGGACGTGCTGCCGGTTTGTATGAAGGTCACTTTCTTCGGGTCAGCGCCAGCGCTTTCGATCATCAGGGAGCCGTAGCGGTGGCTCTCCGAGCCGATGCGCGACACGGCGACCTTTTTGCCTTCCAACTCTTTCGCGTTGGCGGTCCCCGCCGGGCTGACCAAGGAGAATAACGGCGCCCGGTAAAGAATCGCCAGCGCCTTGATCGGTAGCGAATTGGCGATGGCCGCCCCCGCCGGCCCGACCGATGGCGTAAAGTCGATCTCGCCGGAGACCAAGCCCGCCAACTGCAAGTCACTGCGCATCTGAATCAGCTCGACGTTGAGACCATAGCGGTCATAAATCTTCAACGTCTTAGCGTAGTAAAACGGCAGAAACACCACGTTGCGCACCGACAACGCGACCCGCACTCGCTCCTCTCCGGGCGCGGCGGAAACGGTAAGCGATATGACACCGAGAATTGCGACGATCAGGAATAGGCGCTTTACATTCATGCTGTCTACGCGCTCCTTGCTTGGGTTTGTGTGCCGATTATTTTTAGTTCAGTGAAAAGGTCGCGCAGCTCGTCGTAGGCCTCCCGGCTGAGCGGCCTCGACGGCCAGCGCGGATACATTTTCACGTCGAAGCCGCGCAGCCGCATCGCTTCGCAATAGATCGTCCGGCCGAACGGACCGGCGAGGCGCAAAAATATATCATGGATGCGGATCACATCTTTTTGCAGCGCCAGGGCGCGCGCGGCGTCGCCGGCATCGATGGCCCGGACAAGCTCGACGCCGATCTCGGGGGTCACCGCCAACGGCGGACTGATGGTCCCGGCAACGCCCACCGACATGGCCGAAACCAGATTACTCGCCAGCGCATAGGGGGCGAACGGCGCTTTGACCAGCTTCATATAGGCCATCGCTTCATCGACGCTGCCCATGGCCAGCTTGGCGCCAAAAATATTCGGCACCGCCTCCACCAGACGCGCCATGAATTGCGGATGGATGTTGTAGCCGGAATAGCGCGGGTTGTTATAAATCAGCAGGGGCATGCCAACCGCGCGATCGACCATTTTCAAATGCTCGATGATCTCGTACTCGGAGCGGTCGGCGTAATAGTACGGCCCCACATGACCGATCGCTTCGGCGCCGATCGCTTTGGCGTGCCGGCCCAAATCGATGGCGGTATAGGGATCCACCGCGCCGATCTGCACTACAACCGGCACCCGGTGCTTCACTTGTTGGACAATGATCTCGGCAACCTTCTTGCGCTCCTCTGGCCGCATTGCCGCCCCCTGGCCATACGAACCAAGAATAAAGAACGCATGCACGCCGCAGGCGACGAACCAGTCGGTCAACTCGCGCATGAGCGGCTCATCGACGCTGCCATCCTCGCGAAACACCGTCGGGCTCGGCAAAACCACGCCCCGAACTTCTTTCATAGAAACCTCCGCGCTCGATCTAAAACACCTTCACACCACGAACAACACGAAGGACACGAAGGGTCCGGATACAAATATCTCCGAACTTCGTGATCTTCGTGTCCTTCGTGGTGAATAGTCTTCTTCTTGTCATTCTATTTCTCGCTATCCCGCTCCGCCTCTTCCATGGCCGCCCGCAGCATGGCGCCGTGCAAATCCACCGAAGTCATCGCGCAGTATTCCAAGCCGTAGGTCGGCCGCTCTTCCGCCATGCCGGTTTCGAGCAAGCGCTGCAGCGCCATGCGGTTGAAACTGGCGTGACCCATGACGCCTTCTTCATGTTCTTCCAAGTCGGCTTCGACATGGGTGGCGAAGTAGGTCGCCTTAGCGCGATCGAAACCGTAGTGCGCGGTCAAAGCCTGGTAACAGGCCGCCGACCAGTGGCCGATCTGTTCCTCGGTGGTGACGGCGGCGTACCACTCCGCCGCCGAACCCTCGTAGACGATGGTGCGCATAAAATCGATTTTGCCGCGGAACTCCGACAGCATCGAGGAGGTAAATACTTCGTCCTCGGTGAGCCCCAAAGCCTTCGCCGTTTCCATCATGACGAGAAAATGGCCCGGCGGCTTGGGATGAATGAATTCGTCGGCGATTTTCTCGCCGATGGGTCCCATCAGATCCCGGTTCACTTTGAGAAAGGTAATGTTGCGATGGTAGGTGCAGGCGGTCAGCGTGTTGATCTCGATGGTGTAGGCGCCCCAGTTGCGAAAGAACAACTGCAACGTCTTGAGCGGCAGCTTGCCGGCCGCCAATTGCCGCATGAACGGCTTTTGATTGACCCGCGCCTCCCAGCGCTCGCGGACCTTGGCATAAAGCCCATCGACGATCGCCTTGGCCTCCTGGGGCGAATATTTCCTACCTCGTTCGATTTGAATTGTCATGCGGCACCTCGCAGTTAATCAACTCCCATTGTATTGAGATCCTAAATGGTTGCATCAGGCTGACCGACGATCCGTCATACCGGCGGAAGCCGGTATCCAGGCGGGGCAGTTGCAGAAGCCCTGGATTCCCGCGTGCGTGGGAATGACAGCCCAACTCTTGGATCGTGCATCAGCGAATCTTCAATTCCTTCTGCACTTCACGCAGCAGCATGAAGTCGCGCACTTCGTCGGCGGTCTTTTTTTTCTCGGTCAGCAGTTCCCACTCGTGATCGGTGATTTCGCCGTTGCGGCTGAGCGAGACAACCACCAGATCATAGGATCTCTCGGCCACCTGGTTGCTCTGGTCGAGATAACGCATCATCTCCGGCAACACCTCTTTCTTATTGTCAAAGACAAACCGGTGCGCTTTCATCAGAGCGCGGATCACGCGCTTGACATGCTGCGGGTTTTGTTGGAGCAGCTTGCTGGTGACCGCGATACCCGAAGTTGGCAGAGCGAACTCGACATCTTTGGGTCCCGCCAAAGCGCGAAATCCCTCGCTCTGCAGACTCAGATCGAACGGCGATGAAACCGAGATGGCATCGACCAACCCCGAGCGCAACGCTTGCGCCCGCACCGGGGCTTCACCGAGGGCGATCGGCTTGATCATGTTCGGCGAAAAGCCCTTGCCGCGGATCATCTCTTCGGCGGCTTTCTGATCCGAACCGAAAAGCGTCGAGACGCCGAGCTTCTTTCCGTTCAGATCGCGAATCTCCTTGATATCCGGCCTAACGATCAAAAAATGTTCGGATTTTTTCACCGACACCGCGACAAACTTGATCGGGAAACCGCCGACAATGCTGCGCAAGGTGCTGCCGAAGGTCGCGGTAAAATCGATATCGCCGTTGAGCAGCGCCGTGGCGCCGAGACGCGGGTTGACTTGGATCATCTCCACGTCCATCCCCTCCTCGGCAAAAAACCCCTTGCGCAGGGCGATGACGAACGGCGTGTTCGAATTGCTACGGCTCGAATACGACATCCGCACCTTGGCCGGTTGCGCCGCGGATCCGAGCGAAGCCGTGAGAAGCACCGCGACAATGGCAACGACTATCTGATTTGACCTTCCCCAATACTCCATTTACTCCATCACTCCAATTCTTGACCGAACCGTTCCGGCGCGAACGGCGCCGACTTCCGGTCCGGCCCGCCTATGAGCAGCTCCGCCGCCAACTCGCCCACTGCCGCGCTGGTCGTCATGCCGTGACCGCCGAGCCCCGCGACCCAAAACAAACCCTTCACTTGCGCGTCCCACCCGATAACGAACCGTCCATCCGGAGTCAACGTACGCAATCCCGCCCAGCTCCGGCTGATGGAAACCTCGGACAGCCCCGGCATATAGCGCTGAATCTTGTCGGCGAGCATATCTCTGACACTCTCATCCAGCGGCGGGTCGCCAGGCGCAAGTTCGGTCTGGTCGCAAGCGCAGAGTAATAGCCCTTCGCCTTCAGGGCGAAAATAAATATCGTGGCTGACGTCCCAAACAAATGGCCAACTGCGATCGACCCAGGCCAACGGCGGCGAAACGAACAGATGGCGCCGGCAGGCGCGCAACGGCAGAGGCCGCGCGCCGGCCAACCCAGCGACGAGGTTTGCCCAAGCGCCGCCGGCATTGACCAAGACCTTGCAACTCACGACCCCATCGGCGGTGTCCAACTCGATATCGGTGCCCGGTTTGGCACGCACCGCCAGCACCGCCGCGTTGTAGCGAATCTGCGCCCCTCGGATGGCGGCGAACCTTAGATAGCCGGACAACAGCGCATGAATGTCGACGACACCGTCGCTGGCGCACCATAAGGCGCCGTCGAACTCCGCGTCTTTGAGCAGGGGCACATGGCGGATCGCCTCTTCCGCCGCCCACTCGGCGATACCGGAAATGCCGACGCTGCAGCCGATTGCACCATCTTGCTTGAGCTTCTCCCAGCCGGCGCCGCTGCCGAGCAGTAGCGAGCCGTTGTTTTTGAACAACACGGGCTCCGGCCAGTCGGCCGGCAAGTTGCGAATAAACGCAGCGCCATCGAGCGCCAGCTTGGTCAAATCGGGCTCGGCGACACACTGGCGCAGCATCGCGGCATTACGGCCTGAAGCGTGAAAACCGGGAATGCTTTCTTGCTCCAATATTAAGACATCGCCGATGCCGCGGCGGGCCAAGTGATAGGCGGTGGCGGCGCCGGCGAAACCGGCGCCGACGATGACATAGGCGAAATGCTTCATGGCAGAACGGAATCCCTCTATTCTCTATACGAAGTCGCCGCCAATTCCAAAGGGGCCAAGCGAGAGATTCAGCGGTTTTATTGGGCCCAAAGCGATAAGCCAATTTTGGGTTTGAAACATGCCGGAACTGCGCTATAGTTCAACGCAAATGAGAATCCATCGTTACACCCAGTGGGATGGCACGCAGGAAATTCTCTTTCCCACGACCGACGATATCATCAACCAACTCTCCGACCATCTGTTAGAGGAAGAAGGCGTGCGCCGCGCGTTGCGCGACATGATGCGCCGGGGCTTCACCTCGGAAGACGGCCAGCGCTCGGTCAAAGGACTGCGCGACTTTCTCCGCCAGGCCGACGAGAAGCGCCGCGAGCTGCTCAACAAATACTCCCCCGACTCGTTCAAGCTCACCCCCGACGAGCAGCAAAAGCTCAGCGAAAAGCTCAGCAACTTGGCCGAGAAGATGGAAGCCTACAACGAGCAGATGCGCAACTTCATGGAGCGCATGTCAGGCAAGTTCGCCGACCGCATGGACGAACTCAGCCAGAAAATGCAGGAGGCTTACCAGCGCTACCAAGAGCTGCAGCAACGCTTGAAGCAGCAGATCCAGGAACGCGGCATGCAGGGGCACTCCGATATGAACGGCCAGCAGAACCCGCAGTCGCTGATGGACATGCTCGACCGCATGAGCCAGCTGCTGAACGACGAGAATTTTCTCAAGAATTTGCCGAGCATGATGGACAACGCCATCAACAATCTCGAAAGCATGTTGGAAAATATGAGCAACATGACCGAGGAGCAGCTGCAGCAGATGAGCGACATGATGAACCAGATGCAGCAGCTCGAGCAGTTAATGAACCAGTTTCCATTCCAAGGCTCCCAGCGCATGGGCATGGGCGAGGCGGGACAGGTCTTGAGCCAGCTGCGCGGCCTCGAACGATTTCTCCGCTGGGGCCAGCGCGGCATGGGCGATCCGTCGGATTTGAATCTCGACGAGCTGCGCGAACTGCTTGGCGAAGAAGCCTACGAGAATCTTCAATATTTGCAGAATGTCGAGCAGATGCTCGAAGAAGAAGGCTACATCCTGCGCGGCAGCCATGGCCTGCGGCTCACGCCCAAGGGCATGCGCAAGATCGGCGACAAAGCGCTGCGGGAAATCTTCCAGATGCTCAACAAGGGGCGCTGGGGCAATCACAACACCTCGCTGCGCGGCTCCCAAGGCGAGCGCATGGAAGAGACCAAGCTCTACGAGTTTGGCGACCCGATGAACGTCAATATCAGCGAGACGATTTTAAATTCGCTGGAAAAGCGCAAGCCCGGCGATCCGTTAAAAATCCATCCCGAGGACTTCTCGGTCAACCGCGTCGAGTATTCCACGACAAGCGAAACCGCCCTGCTCATCGACGTCAGTTATTCGATGCTGATGAACGACGCGCTCCATGCCGGCAAGAAAGTCGCGCTGGCGCTGCACCGGTTGATCCAGACCAAGTATCCTCAGGACACGCTGCATTTAGTCGCGTTTCGCTCCAATGCCAAGCTGATTCAAGCCGAGGATCTGCCGTCCATCGTTTCGCTCACGTATTTTATGGAACATGGCACCGATATTAAGGAAGCCCTGCGCTACGCGCGCCAACTGCTGGGCTCGAACCGCAGCGCCAATCGGCAGATTATTCTAATCACTGACGGCGAGCCGACGGCGGCAAGCCTCGACCGCGGCGGCCGGCTGCACAGCGGCTGGGGCTCGGCGATGTTGCATGGCCGGATCGTTCACGAGACCCTTAAAGAAGTGAAACGCTGCACCCAGAGCGGCATCAAGATCAACACCTTCATGCTCGGCGCCGATTACTACCGGCAAGGCTTTGTCGACCAGCTGTCGCGCTTGAACATCGGCCGGGTCTTTTACACCACCCCCGACCAGATGGGCAATTACATCATGGTCGACTATCTCAACAACAAAAAAAAACGGGTCGGCCGGTAGCCGCCGCTCCACCCCACTCCGCCATTTTGGATTTTGGATTGCCGTCCGCGGGGACGCTTATGGATTAGGGAGTCCGTGCCTCCAGATCCTGCTCCGAGTTTATTTCCGACAATCCAAAATCGCATATCCAAAATTGAGACGACCGCCCCTTATTCCGTCACCAGCACCAACACCCCGGTGTAAGCAAACAAATGATTGGCCCGCCCGAGCGGCGCCAGCTCATAGCCGCCGAACATGCCGATCAGCGGAAAGTCGCCGAGCGCCTGCTTGATGTAAGCGGTGTCGATGCCGGGGATGCCGTAGAGCGAGCTACCGCGGGCGCAGCAATTGAAGTAAACACCGAAAGCGGGCTGATTGCCGTTCAAGCGCGCCAGCTGGCGCCGGAGCATCTCTTGCAAATCGTCGCGGGCGCGTTGGCCGTCGCGCAGGACAAAGTTTATCGACTGTCCTTCGCTCACTTGGTCGGCCACGGCGACGATGCCTTTTTCGGGATCCAAGCCGATTATATTTCGCACCAGGTACTTTCCCGCGACGACGCTGTTCTCGCTGCGATCCGCCGGCACACCGACGAACAAGACCGTTAGCGCGCGCCGCAGATCTTCCGCCAGCGGCCCTTTGAGCAGCTGGGCGAAGACCTCCAACGCCGGCCGGTGGTCGATCTCATGGATAAAGTTATTTTCCGCTTTGGTGATCGTCATCGGCTGGGTGATCGGCTGGCAGCCTTGGGTAATGTCGATATGCGTGTTGAACGCGCCGGAGATATACATGCCGGCCAGCGCATTGGTCGCGAGCTTGTCGCCGCAGAGCTGATAGGTCGCGCCGGCGGCGCCATTTTCCGAAGCCCCGGCGCCGGCGATCGGATGAAACCCGGCGCGCGCCGCGATCGCCTGCAACAGACTTTGCGCATTGCCATTATACGTGTCGGGAAACAGCAGCATGAGCGACTTCTCATCCTGGGCCTTGGCGAGAAAGCTGCCGAAAGTTTCGCCTAGGTTGGCTTCATTGCCGCGCAGCGGCTCGAAGAGAAACGGCCGGGCAAAAAATCGCTCGCTGGCGAAGACCATCACGGCAACGCCATGGTCGCCTTCGATTTCGCCGGCGCCGGTCAACACTCCCGCGCCGCTCGCCCCGGTCACACAGTCGGTGCCGATCGCTCGCGCCAAAGTAGTCACGAGATCCTGGCTTTGCTGCGCATGATCCGCGCTGAAGAAAATCACGCCGCCGTCGGCCCGGCTGATGCCCGCCTGCGCCATCGCGTGCTTGGCCGCCTCGCTGACAGCTTGCGCAGTCGAAGGGTTATTCGATTGTCCGGCACCCGCCCGTATCATGATGCCCGCACTATAAAGAAACTTTGCGCGCAGGGTCAAGCAGATTGATCACTGATTGACCACTGGTGTAAAGCAAACGGATTCTGACACGGATGCCGGCAAGCTCATTGCGGCCTAGAACATTGTGATGGCCCTGGGCCGTTCGGCCACGATCTCCTGGCGCCGGTAATTGAAAACGCGCTCGCTTCCGAATAGAATCGCAGAAGCGGTCCATCCTACTAAGCACATCCTTTGGGGAAAGTTATGAAGATACAGCAAATCCCGCTCTTGCGTGATAACTACGGCTATTTGATCGTCTGTCAAAAGACCAACCAAGCCGCCATCGTCGACCCGTCGGAAGCCGATCCGGTGCTGCGCCGCATCGAGCGGATCGTCCGCCCGCGCTGGACGACGCCGTTCGAGGCGACGAAGCGCGGCGTGGGCTTCGTCGTGCTGCTGCTGGCCGCGGCCCTGCTCGCACCGGTCCCGTTCAGTCAGGTCATCCCGGCGCTCGTGATCGTGCTCCTGTCCTTCGCCTATCTGGAGGAGGACGGCATCGCATTGTGCGTCGCGCTGGGCGCGGCGCTGGTCTCGCTCGCGGTCGCGGCCGGCACGGTCTGGG
>Ga0075342_1000116_pt1 | contig 13453 bp, 12 predicted proteins | sample RushOxbow_ThreeS_3_FD_120085 | JGI IMG/M metagenome (GOLD analysis project Ga0075342, IMG submission 120085) | Natural and restored wetland microbial communities from the San Francisco Bay, California, USA, that impact long-term carbon... | ecosystem: Environmental > Terrestrial > Soil >...
ATGGGGCGCTACGTCGAGCGCGTCGACAACGCCGGCCGCTTACTGCGCTGCGTCGCGCTGCGGCTGAGTGAGAGCGATCCGTCGCGCCAGGCCGCCGTCAAGGTGCTGACCAACCTGTCGGAACGCGCCGGTCTGCAGACCATGATCCGGCAACCCGCGCAAACTCCAGCAACGAAAAAAATCGCCCCATCGAATTTACGCGCAGACTGGTTGCTTTTGGCGATCGGCGACCCCAAGGTCATCAACGGCGTCCCCGCCAACACCAGCCGGTTGCTTTACTGCGCTGCGCAATTGCGCGAGCGCATGTCCATCGATCACTGGCGCACGGTGCAGCGTCTAGCGCACGCCCACGAGCCGGCACCGCAAAGCTTCGACGCCGCGCTCGCCGTCCTCGATGCCGTGCTACCGGCTTGCACCGCCCTGGCAGGCTTTGCCTTTGATGATATGACCCGGGACGATGCCTGGCAATTTCTCGTTATCGGACGCGAGATCGAGCGTCTGGTCTTTCTCTGCTCGACGGTCTCGCAGGTTCTGGCATTGCCGGCCGACGAGTGTGAAGCCGTGCTCGATGCCTTGCTTGAAATCGGCAACGTCAGCATCACCTACCGGGCGCGCTACCAACGCCAAGCCGAGCTGTTGCCCGCACTCGATCTGATCCTGCTCGACGAATCGAATCCGCATTCGGTGTGTTACCAACTCGTCAACCTGGGCGCCCGTTTGCAGCGCCTCCAGGAACATCTCGACTTCAAGCCGTACAACCATCCTCATTCCATGCTGCAAGCGCTGCGCGGCCTCGATCTCGCCTATCTGGAGGATATCCTGCCGTCCCGCGGCGAACCGCTGACACCGCTGCTAACCGCTTGTGAACGCTTTGCCCAGGGCTTGTCCGACGAGTTCACGCAGCGGTTTTTTGTCCATGCCGGCGAGCGGCCGCAAACGAGCGTTGCCGCATGACGCTAAACCGCGAGCAACTTTACCAGATCGAACACTTCACCGCTTATCACTACGCGGAGCCGGTGATGCTGTCCCATCAGCAACTGCATCTGACGCCGCGACCGTTGGCGCATCAACAGGTCATCAAACATGCCATCGCTATCACGCCCACGCCGACCCTGCGCCGTGAATTCATCGACGCGTTCGGCAACCCGGTGACCGAAGTTGCCATTGAATCGGCGCACAAGGCGTTGAATATCGCTGCCTATACGACGGTAAAATTGGCGCCGGCGCGGCGCGCCAATGACGCTTCCCCGGTTTGGGAGAGCGTCCGCGACGCGCTCGCCTACCGCGCCGCGTGGCATCCCCAACCGGCGATATTGGAAGCGACCCAATTTCTCTTCGAATCACCGCACATCAGGGTTAAACGCAGCTTGCGGGCATATGCGAGCGACTGTTTTGCGGCCGGAAGGCCCATTCTCGAAGCCGCTACGGCACTGATGGCGAAGATTCACGTGGAGTTTAAGTTCGATGCCAAGGCGACCACGGTGACGACGCCCGTGATGACTTTCTTCGAGCACAAGCACGGCGTTTGCCAGGATTTCACCCACTTGATGATCTCCTGCTTGCGCTCCAGCGGGCTCGCGGCGCGCTATGTCAGCGGTTATCTGATGACACACCCGGCCCCGGGCAAACCGCGCCGCGTCGGCGCCGATGCGTCCCACGCCTGGGTCTCCTTGTTTGTTCCCGACGCCGGCTGGATCGACTTCGACCCGACCAACAACGTCATGCCCTCATTGGAGCATATCACCGTCGGCTGGGGCCGCGATTTCTCCGATGTCACGCCGCTGCGCGGCGTCATCAACGGCGGCGGCGAACAAACCCTCGAGGTCAAAGTAACCGTCAAGCCTTTAGAGTAGGGCCATTCGTTGCGCTCTCTACTCGGTGAGCGTCAGCAGCGCATCAGCGTACCAGGCGCAGTTGAGGTTCAGCCGTTCGTCCTGGGCGCTATCGCGGTCGCTCACATCCATGCGCGCGGCGTGGACACCTAAGAGCATCCAGGCAAGATCGCCGCGGCCGGAACGCTCGGTCGTCATGCGCGCGACCACCGGTGCGCCGCTGGTGCCTCTGTGCATTCTGGCGTCGGTGAGAAAATAGCCTTGTCCCTGGAAACGAATGCCGAACGCCGAGGCGATCACCGCCTGGCGCGCCACCGGCAGGTGATGCAAACTGTCATGAAAGCCCAATGGAAAACCGACGATCAGCACCGGATGGCCGACTTCGATCCGATCCAATTGCGCGGGAAGGTGCGCGGGAGTAAACGCCGAGAACAAGATCGTCTCGGGCAATGCCGGCCGATGAATCTCTACGGCGACGACATCGACAGTGCCGCCGGGATCGATGCACTGGCGCCAAAGCGGTTGGTCTCCGTGATAAAGTGGTATCGACAGATAGCTCACCGCGGCGCTGTTTTGTGGATCGATGTGGAGCTCGATTTCCAGCCGGTCCGGGCGGTGATGGCTCTCCTCATCCAACAGGACATGCCGGCTGGTTATCAGGAACAACCGCCCGTCGCGCTCGAAGAAAAAACCGGTGGCGCCGGTGAGAAGCTGGCTGCCCAAGAAGGTTGACACCCGGGTGACCGCCAATAGCAGTGATTCGATCAAGATTGCGCTCCGCTAGACAAGTAGTTCCGTAGCAGGAACATATCAGCTCACGACAATCAGAATATCTCACCACGAAGGCACGAAGGGCACGAAGGTTTGGAAATGAGTTCTCTTGTCTTCGTGCTCTTCGTGTCCTTCGTGGTGAAATCTGCCGCCGAATCTTTGCGCCCCTTTGCGTCCCGAGCCAAGTTGAAGAATGTGGCTAATCCCCCTCCTTCATCCTCCGCCGCGACGCGGGGGAGGAAAGCGGTGGGGTGCGCGCTTTGCGTGTTTTGCGGCAATATCATCCGATTCCCATTTCACTGCAGCCGGGCGAAGAAGCCGCTGTCGTCCAATTTCCTGCACAGGCTCATGTCGGCGATGTCCTCCGGTTTGAGATCCGCGGCTTTGGGATTGATGCCATGCTGGGCCATCAATTTTAGCACCGAGGCGATGCCCGCCAGACTCGGGCAGGGTTTGCGCGGAATGTTTTCAGCAATGGCGCGATAGGCGCTTTCCAAACGGTCAGGCCGGTCGAGCCGCAGATTGCGCGCGATACTGGCGACCACGGCCTTTTTATTAGCCGGATTTTGCACGAACACTACGCCCTCGACGACCGCCTTGGCAAGATTTTCCACGATCAGCGGATGACTGCGCAGGTATTTGCGCGAGGTCACCAAACCCGACGCCTGATACGGCACATTCGCCTTGCCAAGATCGAACAGCATAGGAAAGCCCTGCTGGAGCACCACCTGCTCGACCTCAGGATTGAAGAACGCCGCGTCGATTCCCCCGGCAAAAAGCGAGCTCATGCGCTCCGGCGTGCTGCCGGTATTCAACAGCGTGACGCGGTCGCGCCGCGGCACCAAGCCCAAATGATCGAGCCCCACGTAGGTGGCCATCGGCAGCGACCCGGACGGCGTGCCGATGCCGACCTTCTTGCCCTTCAAATCCTCCGCGCTCTTGATCCCCGGGCGCACGTTCAAAAAATAGTTCAGCTTGTCTTCCATGCCAAGCAGCATCACCATATCGCCGCCCGCGGTCACGGCGTTGGTCACATGGGAAGCGCCGAGCAAGCCGAACTGAATATCGCCGGCGATCATCGACTGCATCGCCCGCCCGGCGATGATGTAAATCAACTGCGGCTCGAGATTGTACTTGCGAAAAATCCCCTGCTCCTTGGCGATCCACAGCGGCATCGCATTGCCGCCGATGGCGCCGTAAGCAAAGAGAAACTTAGTGGGCGGTTCCGCCGCCCGAACCACCGCCGAAAGCATGAAGCAAACAGAAGCGAACACCAGCCATCGTAACTTCATACGCCTTGCCTCCGACTCCGAAACGGTTGGAACCGCTGGAACGATTGGAACGTCTGGAACGAGTTCTACTTCCGGCGTCTTCCCTGGCCAAACAAAATTTTTTTGCCTTCTTCAGTCATGCCCGCCGAGCCGACATTGATCGTCTTGGCAATCGCGTAGGCGCGCGCCACCGCGGGACGCCTTTGGATCGATTCGAACCAGCGCTTCAAGTTTGGAAATTCGTTCAAGTCCTGACCCTGGCGCCCGTGCAATACGATCCACGGATAACAGGCGATGTCGGCGATGGAATACGCGCCGGCGACGAACTCGCGATCTTCCAAGCGCTCGTCGAGGATTCCGTAAAGCCGCTCGGTCTCTTTGGTGTAACGCTCGATGGCGTAAGTAAGCTTCTCGGCCGCGTAGCCGCGGAAATGATGGTTCTGCCCGAGCATCGGCCCAAGCCCGCCCATCTGCCAAAACAGCCATTGCATGACCTCGGCGCGGCCGCGGATATCGCGCGGCAAAAATTTGCCGCACTTGTCGGCGAGATATTCGAGAATCGCCCCCGATTCGAAAATGCTCAACGGCCCGCCGCCGTCCGCCGGTTCATGATCGACGATCGCCGGAATCCGGTTGTTCGGCGAGATTCTTAGAAATTCCGGCGCGAATTGCTCCCCCTTGCCGATGTTGATCGGTTTAATCGAATACGGCTGGCCGGTCTCCTCCAAAAAGATCGTAATTTTATGGCCGTTGGGCGTGGTCCAGTAGTAGAGATCGATCACGGAAACCTCCGGGAAGGCAAAAGGCATTAGTTAAGACAGTTTCGAAATCAAAGAACCAAGCATTTTGCCGATCTCAGCAATTTTTTCTATGACCGCGTCTATCTCGTCCTCTTGCACGTAGTTAAGGCGGCGGCATAACAGCAATTGCGTTTCCAATTCCAGCAACGAGCCACGACTAAACGAAAGATGGTGTCGGTATTCGCCGGTTGCCTGACGGCCGTATCCTTCGGCGATGTTCGAAGGTACCGAGACCGCTGCCAAACCAGCAAATCCTTGTGGCTGTTTACCATGTTTAGCCAACACTAAGATCGCTCTTTCCTACTATTGCCTAATGCCTGTTGCCTATTGCCTGCCGTACACCCGATCGATAAACCCCTCTTTCTCGAGCTCGCGCACGATGCTGTCATCGATCAGGCTATCCACCGTCACTTTGCTGTTCGGCGTCTGCTTCAAGGCGTCGTCGAGCTGGATTTTCATGCCCTCACGGCTCGTGTAGGGCACACGCTCGAGGACTTTCGCGGTCGACTCGTAGGAGCTGTCGAGATACGCTTTGTTGGCGCCGCGTAGATACTTGGCGACAATTTTTTGCGTGCCCTCTTTATTGGTCTTGAAATAGTGCGTGGCTTCGATCAGCGACATCATGACTCGGCGCACCACCGAGCGATTTTTCGCTAGATAGCTCTTGGTCGTCACCGCGCAGATAAACGGCAGTGGGTAAGGTGTTTTGAGGTCCGCCATATTCGCGAGAATACGATGCGGCAGCCCGCCTGGGATGAGATGAACGTTCCCTGGCGGCGAAGGGAATCCCGCGATCAAGCCGCGGCTAAAGCCCGCGGCACGCTCCGAGGCGCCGCCCACTTGGAGGATCTTCACATCGTCCATGGGGCGCAGTCCCAAGCCCTTTAATAGTTCTCTCGCCGCCACGTCGGAGACGCTGCCGAAGCGGCTGATGCCGATCGACTTGCCCTTCAAATCTTCCGCGGTTTTGATGCTGTCGAGGACCACCAACTCATAGGACAATACATTGATCGGGCAGCCTACGCTTACGGTCTCCGCGCCGCGCACGTTGGCGTTGGCGACACCGCTGCCCGCCGCGTTACCGATGGAAATATCTTGAGCGATGATCGCCGAAATGCCGATGGTGGTGCTGCCGATGTAAACCAGCTCCACGTCGAGACCGTTTTTCTTATAGAAACCCGCGTCCTGCGCGATGGTCCATACCTGGTTAATGGTATCGGTCGAACTATAGGCGATCTTGATTTTGTCCTGGGCCGGGGCGTCTATCGACGTGAGGGCCATTAGAATAAATAGTATAAACCGCAGCAGCTTTGCGCCTCTGTAACGTCTGTCGTTCATAAATCCTCCTGCTAGTTCGCAATTTCAACGACCGGCACAGCGGGTTGTGCCCGGATTGTGGCTATTGCCTATTGCCTAATGCCTTCCCCCGTAACGCCGCATAGACCTTTTCCGCCGTCACCGGCACGTCGAACAGCCGCACGCCACAGGCATCGGCGACGGCGTTGGCGATGGCGGCCGGCGGCGTGACGTTGGCGTGCTCGCCGATGCCTTTGGCTTCGTAGGGGCCGGGGCCGTTTTTGCCTTTTACCAAGACCGTTGTCAATTTTGGAATGTCGACGATGTTGGGAATTTTGTATTCACCCAAGTTGGTCGTCGTCACCTTGCCTTGATCGTGGGTCAGCTCTTCCATCAGGCCGCTGCCGATGGCCATGATCGCTTCGCCGTCGATCTGTCCTTGATGGCCGAGCGGATTGATGATCGTGCCGACATCATGGGCGGTGACGAATTTATTGAGCTTCACCCGCCCGGTTTCGCGATCGACCTCGACCTCGGCGACTTGCGCGATGAACGAAGTCGACGAGCCCTTGCGCGGCACCTCGGTTTCGACGCTCACCGTCACCGGCCCGCCGCTCGCCTTGACGACATCGCGCAATGCCAGGGGTTTGGCTTTCACGCCTTTGGCGAGGAATTTGCCGTTTTTGTAAACCACCTGATCTTCGCTGCAACCCAGGGTATTGGCCGCCTGCGCGCAGAGCTTCTTGCGCAGCTCCGCCGAGGCCTGATAGGCCGCGGCGCTGTTGATGTTGGTCGAGCGGCTGCCGCCGAAGCCGACATCGACATTATATGAAACGTCCGCCGTGTTGCCGATGCGGCAGCGCACGTTTTCGTAGGGCACCTGCATCTCGTTGGCCACCGTCTGGCACAGCACGGTTTGTAGGCCCGTGCCCTGATCGCCGGCGACGGTGAACACGGTAAACGTGCCGTCCGCTTCCGCCGTCAGATTCACCCAAACTTTGCCGGCGCCGGTGCCGCGCTCGTACATCGCCACGCCGCGGCCGACGTTGGGCCGCTTGGGCGATTTCCATCCGGCGGCATCTAGAGCCGCTTTCAGAGTTTCCTTGGCCTTCACGCCGGACCAAGATTTGCCGAGGGCGTTTTCTTCGCCTTCGCCGACTAGATTGATCATGCGAAACTTGGCCGGGTCCATTTTCAATTCATTGGCGATCAGATCCATGTGCGACTCGGTAGCCCACACCGCTTGGATCGCCCCCGGCGCGCGCCAAAAACCACAGGGCACGGTGTTGGTGTAAACCTGCAGCGCTTCCATATAGGTATTTTCGATTTTGTACGGCGTCGCGCCGCCGGCGCCACCGATACTGGCGCGACCGGGTTTCATGCCGGCATAAGCGCCAGTGCCGTGAATCGCTTGGAGATAGCGCGCGGTCATCCGGCCATCGCGTTTCACGCCGGTTTTGACTTTGAGGACCGTGTAGTGATCGGGATTCATCGCCGTCAGCTCTTCGCTATGGGTAAGCACGATCTTCACCGGCCGCTTGGCCTGCTTGGCGAGAAAGTAGCAGATCGGCAACTCACCGGCGCCGCTCTTGCCGCCGAAGTCGGCGCCCACATGAACCGCCTGCAGGCGAATCTGGCTGCCGGGAATGCCGACGGCCTTGGCGAATTGCGAACGGGTGCCGAACGGTCCCTTGGTCGAAGCCCAGGCGTTGACAACGCCGTCGTCTTCGATTTTCACCAGGAACGATTGCGGTTCGAGATAACCTTGATGATGAATCGGCATGCGGAAGGTATGCTCCAAAACCACATCGGCCTCGGCAAAGCCTTTTTCGATGTCACCCTTGCCGAAGGTCAATTTATTTACGATGTTGCCGCCGGCCGGTGCCATGATGTCCTTGGGCGCGCCGTCGTAGGCCGGCGCGTTGCCGTGCAGCACCGGCGCATCCGCTTTGAGCGCGTCGAGCACATCGAACACCGCGGGCAACTCCTCGTACTCGACATCGATTAGATTTACCGCCTCTTCCGCGGCATCGCGGCTCTCCGCCGCCACCGCCGCAACTTTGTCGCCGATATAGCGCACTTTGTCCCAGCATAAGACGGGAATATCGCGAATGCTCTTGCCCTGATAATGCTCCGGTTCATCTTTACCGGTGACAATCGCCTTGACACCCGGCACCTGCCACGCCTTCGAAGTATCGATGCTCTTGATTCGCGCATGAGGATAGGGACTGCGCAAAATCTTGCCCCACAAAGCGTCAGCGAAGTGGACGTCCGCGCCATAAATTGCCGTGCCGTTAACCTTCGCCGCGCCCTCGACCCGCCTCACCGCCGCACCGATAATCGAACTGTTTATTGCCATGAACGCTTCTCCTTCGGTTGCCTGATATATTTGGTAAAGCTAGATTATCTTAAATTGTGAACTCGCAACACTCACCGCACTGCCGTGGCTGCAAACAGCGCGTGTACGAATTGCTAGGCGCTATCTATGGCGAGTGCCAGACCAATCGACAATTCCCCTGGTCGGCGGCGCCGGAAGCTTACGCCGACAGCGCCATCGGCAACCCGCTGCAGCGCATCCGCGACGCCCTCGGCAACCTGCGCGGCCATCGCGATTTCATCAGGAGCGCGCAGATGCCGCCCTGCGACTACTTTATTACCGATCCGCCTTTTATCGTAGAATTCGACGAGAACCAACACTTTTCGCGCCCCAGACTCGTCACCCTGGCGAACTACCCAGGGGAAATTGCCGTCGGCTTCTCGAAGCCGCGCTGGCAAGAGCTCTGCCGCCAACTCGATGCCAGAGACGATCAGCCCTTCGACCGCGACGAACGGCGCGCCTGGTACGACACCCTGCGTGATTTGCTGCCGGCAGTGCACGGATTCAAACCGACCGCGCGTCTCTACGCAGAGCAAACGGCATGGTGCGCCCTGGACGCGAAGAACCCGGCGGACTTGGCGATATTCGGTCAATCAATCGGCGCAGAGCGCTAAACCAGAGACCGACTCCGAGCTGGAACTTTTGAACCGTTGACCGTTGAACCGCTGGGCGCCGCCCCGCGGCTGCGCCCAGCGAAGACTTTTCCAAACTCATTCGTATTATCGAATAACGGCGGTTTTTAACCTCGTTTTGGCAGTCGGAAGAAGATAATTGTATGATCGAGCTGATCCATTTAAATCTCGCGTTCGTCAAATCGCTATTATGCCGGTCACTTGGCCCGATAAAGAGGACAATGAACTGCTCGCGTTGGTTCAGGATGGCAGCCATCCCGCCTTCGCCGCGCTCGTCGAACGCCACTCCGAGCGCTTTTACCGGCTCGCCTATCGTTATCTGCAAAACCGCGAAGCCGCAGAAGATATGGTCCAGGACGCCTTTCTCAAACTTTGGCAAGATCCGAGAAAATGGCAGGCCGACAAGAACGCCAAGTTTACTACCTGGTTTTATCGCATCGTGGTGAACCTATGTCTGGATTGGCGGAAACGGAAACGGCCGGTGGCCTTAGACGAAGACATGCCGCTCATCGACGACCAGGAAAGCGCCGATCAAGTCATGATCCATCGGCAAGAACAAAGAGTTTTGGAAAAGGAAATTGCCGCCCTGCCAGAGCGCCAGCGCACCGCATTGAATCTCTGCTTCGACGAGGGCTTGAGCAATCAGGACGCGGCCGACGCCATGGGCGTCAACTTGAAAGCATTGCAGTCGCTGATCATGCGCGCCAAAACGACTTTGAAGGAACGTATGAAAGCCTACCTGTGAGGTGGTTATGAACGATAACCTAGACGAAAAACTCGACAACCTGTTGCGCTCGCGACACATCGAACCGCCCAGCGCCGATTTGGCGCAGCGGATTATTTTAAAGGCCGGCCAATCGCCGCAAACCAAACCCATGCCGCTCTGGCAGTCGGTGCGCGAGCTATTCGGCGAATTTCATCTGCCGAAACCGGCTTATGTGCTCGCCAGCGCTTTAGTTTTCGGCATCCTGATCGGCCTGAGCGCGCCCCAGGAAACTTATATCGCGGCGGAAGACGGCGGCGCGGCCATTCAGAGTTTCTTATCGGCCGATGAGGCACTCTTATGATCAAGACGGTGAAAATAGCGTTTCTCGTCTCGCTGGTGCTGAATCTAATTTTGCTCGGGGTCATTTTGGGCCGAGCGCCGCGGGGCTTAACGGCTACGCCCGAGACCCGCCAGCAGCGCATGGAGGAGGCGCTCAACAAAGTGCCTGAGCCGTCGCAATCGCGCTTGCGCGAAAAGTTTGCCGAGATTCGCGCATCCGGCGATCCGCTGCGCCAACAGATCGACGAGGCACGTGCCGAAACCCTTCGACTGCTCAGCGTCGACCCTTTTGACGAAGCTGGTTATGATCGCCAGATAAGCAAAATCCAAGAGTTGCGCGCCGAAATGTTCAAGCGCATGGGGCAAAAATTTAAGGATGCCGCCATGCAGTCGTCGCCCGCAGAGCGACGCATTCTCGCCGATCTGCTGCGCCGCCCACCGCCGTCCAAGTAAGTTTCGACAGTTCCTCAAGGAACCGGTGACATCGCTGGCCAAGAGCGCCAAGCACCGGTAATCTCGGCGCTTTTTTTTCGCCAGCAAGGCGAAGACAAGCTCCCGGTGATTCGTATTAATTGATGACAAACCCGGCGGAGGGACTAGCAAAGATATGACTGGGAAATCTACCATGGGAAAAACACCGCAAAAAAATCTTATCGGTCTGCTTGCGGTCGGGGCGATCGCGGCTGGTAGTTGGTACTGGTACAGCAGTGCTTCGCAAAAGCCGCCGGATACCGCCCGGCCGGTGACCGTCACCCGCGGCACCATCGAAGAGGTCGTCACCGCGCAGGGCAAGCTCGAAGCGAAGCAATACGTCGACGTCGGCACCCAGGTCTCTGGCCAGCTCAAGGTCATTCACGTTGACATCGGCGATACCGTGACCAAAGGCCAGCTACTCGCTGAGATTGATCCACGGGTTTATCAGGCCCAGGTCGAAGCAGGGGAAGCGAAGTAAAACAGTTTGCGCGCCCAGCTCAAGCAGCAGAAGGCCGAGGCGGTTCTGGCCGAACAGAATCTCAAACGGAATCAAAATTTGATCGCGGTGAATGCGGTCAGCCAGCAAGCCTTGCAAGAAACCGAATCCCAGGCCGCCGTCGCGCGTGCCCAGATCGACTCGATTGTGGCGCAGATCCAGGAGACCGAGTCCAATTTGAAAGCGAGCCGGACCAATCTCAGTTACACAAAAATTTATGCGCCAATGGCGGGCACGGTGACGACTTTGCCGACCAAGGAGGGGCAGACGCTCAATGCCAACCAAACCGCCCCGACGGTTTTACAGATTGCCAATCTCGACACAATGACCGTGCGCGCCCAGGTCGCCGAAGCGGACGTGAGCCGCATCAAGGTGAACCTGCCGGCCTACTTCACCACGCTCGGCAACAGCGAGCGGCGCTGGACAGGCAAGGTGCGGCAGATCCTGCCGACCCCCCAGATCGTCAACGATGTGGTGCTCTACGATGTCTTGATCGACGTGAAAAACGAAGGGCGCCAACTTATGACCAGTATGACGACCCAGGTATTTTTTGTCCTCGGCAAGGCTGACAACGCCTTGATCGTGCCGGCTGAAGTTTTGACCCAGCGCGCGGCGAAAGCGGATAACGAAATGGGCAAGGCTTATCGAGTATCGCTGGTGACTCCGACTGGTCGCGAACCGCGGACGATCCACATCGGCCTGCTGACCCGCACTCAAGCGGAAGTCGCCGACGGTTTGAGCGAAGGCGATCAGATCGCCACCAGCCGTCCGGCCGGCGGCACCGGCGGTAACCAAGCGGGCACCGGCCAGAGAGGCAATACCCCGCGGCTCAATCGAGGTCCGCAGCTATGAACGCGACGATTCTCGAACTAAGCGGCCTTCATAAGCACTATCAAAACGGCGAAACCGTTGTGCGCGCTTTGGACGGCGTGGCGCTCAAAATTCATAGTGGCGAGTTTGTCGCGATCATGGGCCAGAGCGGATCCGGCAAGTCGACCCTGATGAACATCATCGGCTGCCTCGACCGGCCGACCGCCGGCAGCTACAAGGTGCTGGGCAGAGAAGCCGCACATCTCGCGCCGGACGAGCTGGCAACCCTGCGCCGCGAAACCTTCGGATTTGTCTTTCAAAAATACAATCTCCTGGCAACCGCAACGGCGCGGGAGAACGTCGAGATTCCCTCGGTATACGCCGGCTTAGCGAAGCAAAAGCGCAGCGGGCGGGCGATCGAACTGCTCGAGAAGCTCGGCCTCGGCGATCGCACCGATCATCGCCCGGCGGAACTTTCAGGCGGACAGCAGCAGCGCGTCGCCATCGCCCGGGCGCTGGTCAACGATCCGCCGGTGATCCTCGCCGACGAGCCCACCGGCGCCCTCGACAGCAAGAGCGGCGACGAGGTCTTGGCGCTCCTGAAGCAACTTCACGCCGACGGGCGCACGATCATTCTCATCACCCACGCAGAAAACATCGCGCAGCACGCCGAACGGATCGTGCGCCTGCAAGATGGCAAGGTCATTGAGAATACCGGCGCGGTCGCAACCGACGGTGCTGCAACCGCGGACAGCGATCGCGAACTGAGCAACCGGGTCAGTTTCGCCGCCAGTGCGCAGGAGGCCTTAGCCACCGCCTGGCGCTCCCTACGGGTCAATCTGTTTCGCACCTCGCTAACCTTGCTCGGCATCATCATCGGCGTCGCAGCCGTGGTCGCGATGCTTGCCGTCGGCGAAGGCAGCCGCCAGAAAGTTCTCGATCGCATCAGCTCTTTCGGCACCAATCTGATGCTTATACGCCCCGGCGCCGCGGGTGTCCGCAATTCCGGCGATATCGCCACCCTGGTGCCGGAGGACGCCGAAGCAATCAAAGCATTGCCGAATATCGAAACCACCCTGCCCGAGCGCAACGGCCGCGCCACCGCGCGTTTTGGCAACATCGACTATCAGACTTCCACCCAGGGTACCGGTGCGGAATTTCCCTCGGCGCGCGACTGGCCGGTGGCCGAAGGGGTGTTTTTCAATGCCGACGATGTGCGGCACTACGCGGCGGTTGCGGTCCTGGGCAAAACCGTCGCCAAGACGCTTTTCCCGGACGGCCGCGATCCCGTCGGTAAATATATCTTGATGAAGAATGTGCCGTTTCTGGTGATCGGCGTCATGAGTGAAAAAGGCGCTTCACCCTTTGGCAGCGATCAGGATGACGTCATATTTGTTCCGATAACCACCGGGCTGGTGCGCATCTTCGGAAAAAATTATCTGAGCAGCATCACGATTAAAGTCTCCGACACGACCGACATCCAGGGCACGCAAGCGAGCGTCGAGTCGTTGCTTAAGGCGCGCCATCGAACCGAAGACTTTAGCGTGCGCAACATGGCGTCCTATCTCCAGGCGGCCATGGAGACCCAGGACACCTTTACCCTTCTGCTTGGCACAGTGGCGGCGATCTCGCTGCTGGTCGGCGGCATC
>Ga0075342_1000117_pt1 | contig 13314 bp, 11 predicted proteins | sample RushOxbow_ThreeS_3_FD_120085 | JGI IMG/M metagenome (GOLD analysis project Ga0075342, IMG submission 120085) | Natural and restored wetland microbial communities from the San Francisco Bay, California, USA, that impact long-term carbon... | ecosystem: Environmental > Terrestrial > Soil >...
GGCCGGAATGAATCGGGCGCTTTTTCTCAAGGAAATGGGCAGCACATGGCTCCCCTCTATCGCCGATGTGCACGAGAGACTGCTTGAAGAGCCGGGCGCAAAGGTAGCCGACATTGGCACCGGCGCCGGCTGGTCGAGCATCGCCATCGCCAAGAACTATCCGAAAGTTCGGGTCGACGGCTTTGACTTCGATGAACCGTCGATTGCAATGGCGAACGAAAACGCCCGCGACGCGGGAGTCGACAACAGAGTAAAATTTCACGTTCGCGATGCGGCCGATCCAGGACTCGCCGGCCAGTACGATCTCGTCGTGGCGTTCGAATGCATTCACGATATGTCGAACCCGGTGGGCGCGCTGAAAGCCATGCGCAGCCTCGCCGGCGCGAAGGGAGCTGTGCTCGTTGTCGACGAACGTGTGGGTGAAGCTTTTTCGACGTCAAAAAACGATATCGACTGGATGATGTATGGCTGGAGCATCTTTTGTTGCCTGCCCGTGGGTATGGCGGACCGGCCGTCCGCAGAAACGGGCACAGTGATGCGGCCGGATACATTGCGCGCCTATGCGCGCGAAGCGGGATTCAAGAGCGTCGAGATCTTGCCCATCGAAAATTATTTCTTCCGCTTTTATCGTTTAATCCCGTGAGGAAGCATCGTTTACGCGGAAGATCGACTGTTGCGTAATTTTCGTCCTGCTGTTCACGGCCGCACCGCTGGCTGCGGCCGAGCCTTTCTTTCGATTCCGGCGGTGTCAGGATTCGCTATATCGAAGACGGGCGGGGTGAGCCGATTGTTTTTGATCCACGGATTCTCACGAAACAAGTCGCACCACAATCAATCCCATCGCTACCATGCAAATCATTTGGATAGCGAAGAAGATAAACCTTAAGGTGGTGGCCAAGTTGGTAGGCGTAAGGGCAATGTGTACTAAGGTCTGGCAAACCCGCGCCGCCAGCAACACGATCGCCAGCCAATCCAGTGCAATGCTCCGCACTCCAGTCGCGGCAATGGCCACCACCACCGCCGTGTAAAGCGGCAAGTTCTCCAGACAGTTCGCATGCGCGCGCATGGCGCGCTTGTACCAGTCGCTGCCCTGCACCTCGTCAGCGGGAAAATCCTTAATCTCGGCGCGGCCGGTGAGAATCCTGCTCCAGCGATACCAGCCGACGGTTGCGAGCAAAGTCAGCAGGGTCCAGCCGGCAAATCCGAGTAATATCCAAACCGGGATGCTCAGGGTGTCCTGCATAAGCGAACCCTAGCCAAATTTTGAACCGTGCGTCAACGTTAGCATTATTGTTCACATTATTTTTCACATCTTGACGGCTGCAACCGCTATTGATAGCAACAAAGTGCTGGAATTCTTCGTACTGCCGCTCAGGAGGGCGTATGGACAGCCGTGAATTCGCCAAATCGCTGGAAAAACAAGTTGCCGATTTTTGCAGAAACTTAGACGCGAAGCTGCCGGCCTATAGTTTCATTCCGCTCACCAGCGATGAAATGCGCATCAAGGTCATGCAGAGCCGGCTGTTCAACGAGATCCGCGCCGGCGAGATCTTCGGCGGCTGGCTGAAAAGCACACCCGAGCTGGACGTCAAGAAAACCCTCGCCAATGCGACCCACGAAGAATACGAACACGCCGTCTTCCTCGAAGAAGCGCTGCGCAGCAAAGGCGCCACGCCGTATGAGTATCAGCCGCTGCCAGCTCAGATGGCGATGTTCAATGCGTTCGAAGGTCTAACAGACACCGTGGAACGAATCGCCGCGTTCCCCATGGCCGGCGAAGGCGTTGCCGATTATCTCATCGCCAAAAGCTTGAACGCCGGGACCGTGCCGAGTTGGGTCACTGCGCCGTATCAGAAAATCCACGAAGACGAAGAAGAGCATGGCAACTACCCGTTTGAGATCCTGGTCAAATACGCGACGACGGCGGAGAAGCAGGAAAAAGCCGCTCGCGCCGTCGCGATGAGCCTGGTCTTGCGCCGGGCTTACTTCGACAATCTCGATCGCTGGGTTTTCGAGAGTAAAAGTTACTAAATCAATAAACCACGAGCGCTCAGGAAATGACAACAGACTAGCGATCTTAGCCGTCATCGAACACGTAATACCGGTCAGCCAAAAGTTATTTCCCGTAAAGCGCCTTGATAAAACCGCTCTTATCCAACTCCATGACGAAGCTGGAGTCGGCGAACTCTTCCGGCTTATGCTTCCAGACCTCCGGGCGATTGGCGGCGACGTACTCGTAGCTCGTTTTCATACCCGCGAGGTTGGGGTAAGGCGCGGCGATGAAGCGTTTAGAAAAAATTTCATAGCTGTCGTTGATTAACTCGTCGTCGTTGACCTTCAATACCTTCTTGATCACTTTGCGGCCGAAATTGGCGTCGCGCTTGAATAGTGCGATACCTTCCAGATGGGCTTTCATGTAGTTCATGATCTTTTCCCGGTCCTCTTTAATATTCGCGCGCCGCGTGGTGATTTCCATCCAGGGGTAGTCCACTTCCTTGGCGGAGTCCCAAAGCATGCTGTAACCCAGTTTCTGGGCCATGCCGTATCCGGGATGACCCATGGCGGCGGCGTCGACGACGCCGGATTTTAACGCGGCAATGCGGTCCGCATCGCCGCCGGTCTGAATCAGTGTCAAATCACGGTCGGGATTCAAGCCTTTTTTCTTGGCGATGAAACGAACCAGGAAGTCCGTCAGGGAACCGAGGGTCGAGACGGCAACCTTTTTGCCTTTCAAATCCTCCACCCGCTTGATCTCCGGTTTGACCATAAGCGCATGAACCACGCCTGGCATGGTGTGGGCGAGGATCGCCATGTCGGCTCCCGACAGATTGGCGTTGATCACGGTGGGCGTCGCGATGGGCGCTATGTCGATGCTACCGCCGATCAGCGCTTTCGAAGAGATCCCCGAGCCATTCATGGTGATCACCTGGGCATCTAATCCATGCTTTTCGTAAAGCTTGGCTTCCTGGGTAACGAAGATAATAATGTTGGCGACGCTCACCGACGGCACGCCGACGAGGATTTTCTTTACCGCTTTGTTTTGACCGTATGCGGCACCAAAGAATGCGAAAACCAAAATCGCCATAGCAGACAGGGAAGCGGACTTTAAGCGAAGCATGGACGCACCTCGAATTCGAACAATTGGAACGTTTGGAACCGTTGGAACGACTGGAACAATGTCGTTCAAATCATTTGCATAATCACGTCGACCAGCGCCGGCCGCTTTTCTTCCTTGATCACTTTGATCGCCCGCTCCACCGCCGGGCGAATCTGTTCCGGTTCGGTGATCGGCCCCTCGCCGTGAACACTAAAGGTGCGCGCCAGGTTGGCAAAATCTACCGGCGGCTTGCCCATTTCCATGCCGATGAGCTTGTTTTCCACCGGCCTGCCGCGATGGATTGCGACTTTTTCCTGATGCTCGACATCGTTGTAGTAAACCCGATTGTTGGTCATCACGGTCAACAGCGGCACACCGGTATTCGCCGCCGTCCACAGGGAGCTCGGCGTATAGAGCATCTCGCCGTCGCGCTGCAGATTGACGCAGATCTTGCCGGTGCCGCGATAGGGCAGCGACGCGCCGACCGACGCGGCTGGACCGTAGCCTAATCCGCCGCCGCCGTAGCCGCCGAGAAACAGTCCCGGTTTGTCCCAGGTCCACAGCCGGCTCGGCCAGCCGCGAAAAGCGCCGGCGACCAAAAGCCAGTCTTCTTTTTTCAAGGCTTCCCAAATTTCCCAGGCGAGTCGCGGCGGCGCGATGGGCCGCTCGTCCCAGCGCTTTTTGAGATCCGCCTGCCAGCGCGCATGAACTTCTTCATGCTGCGCGGCCAGCGTCTTGCGCCGGTCTTCGACCACACTCTTGGAAAACTTTCCCTGCTTCCGGATTTCTTCGGCGAGAGCGGGTAGAAACACTCTGGTGTTGGCGACGATCGGCACGTCCACCGGCGCCAATTCCTGAAAATCGCTTGTCCAGCTCCGCACCACGATATCTTTGAGCGTGACGTTGATCACTTTACAACCGGCTTTGGTCGCGGGAACGTTGGCGTGCGTGTGGGGATCCGAGTGGACCAGCGCGCCGTAGAGATCGGTCATGTCCAGTCCCATGATGACGTCGGCATTGGCGATCAAATCGCGATTCCGGCCGGTGAGGTTCAAAGAATGAGTGTTGGGGAAATTCAAGCGCGCACCGAAATCGATCACCGGGATCGACAAAAGATCCGCGAGCGCCACCAGACTCATGACCGCGTCGTTGTTCCGCCCCACGTAGTCGGCCAGGATCACAGGATTTTGCGCGGTCGCCAGTAGCCGCGCCGCTTCTTTGATCGCGTCGTAGTCCGCCTGCAGCGGCGCCGCCGGGCGGAAGCGGTTGGGATCGGGCAGCGGGATTTCCTTTTCGATGGCAGCTTCCTGGTCGCTCACATCGAAACAGAGATACACCGGCCCGCCGGGATCGCTCATGGCCATGCGATAGCCGCGCATGATCGAGGACGGAAACGCCTCGACTCCCACCGGCTGATCGTCCCATTTGACGAAGTCGCGCACCAGGTTGCCCTGCACCTGCGCGGTGTGAATCCAGTCGATCCAGGGGCGCCGCTTGCTCGAATTCATCGGCCCCGTTCCGCCCATGACCATCACCGGCGTGTGGTCGCACCAGGCGTTGTAGATCGCCATCGATGCATGCTGCAGGCCGACGACATTATGGACAATCGCGGGCATGATCTTGCCGGTCGCCTTGAAGTAGCCATGGGCGACCGCCACCGCGATCTCTTCGTGGCAGCAAAGAATCATTTCCGGGTTGGGCTTCGTCCCGCTTTCATAGTTGACCAGGGAATCGTGAAGGCCGCGGAAGCTGGAGCCGGGGTTGAGCGCCACCGCTTCAATGCCCAATACCTTCATCAGGTCGACGATTAGATCAGAGCCATAGCGAGCTGCCATAAAACCTCCTGAAACACGATTTTTTCTATTCGAAACCTGCCAAAAAAACGGCGCGCTAGCAGACTTGGATTCGTCCGTTAGCGCGCCATTCAAGTCACCGCGATGATGCCGTGTTAATGCACGGCAGGATGCGGAATGTCGATCCCGTAAAGCTCTTTCACGTTTGTGTAGACCAACTTCTTGCGGATATCCGCCGGCAAGTGGCCCAAGTCGCGGTCTATATATTTCTTCGATTCCGGCCAGGTGGAATTGCCGTGCGGATAGTCATTCGACCACATGCAGTTGTCCTGTCCCCACCACTCGAAATTATGGCCCGCCACGGTGTCGCGGAAGAACGTGCCGAAAATCTGCGTCTTGAAATACTCGCTGGGATTTTTCGTAAACGGCGGCGGGTTCACTTTCTTGAAGCGGTTATAATAATAATCCCACTGCTGCATCATGAACGGCATCCAGCCGATCTCGTTCTCGACGCTGACGAACTTCAATCCGGGATAACGATCAAGCACCCCATAGAAAATCAATTCAAAAAAATCATCGATGATTTCTTTGAGCTTGAGGTTCACGCTGCCGCGGTAAGCCTCGACACCAGTGCGTTTGTTCCCGAAGACCGTCTGCTTGTGGTAGCCATGACCGGTCAGAATGTGCAGATGCACCGGCAGATTGAGATCCTGTGAAGCGGCCCAGAATTTATTGTAGTGATCGGAATGCAGCGGCAAATCCGGATGGGGCGCCTGCCAGATCAGTGAGCCGCGCATACCCGCTTTGGCACACCGTTCCAATTCTTTCACCGCCACATCGATGTCATACACCGCGATCGCCGCGATGCCGATGAGCCGCTTGGGTGAACTGTTGCAGTAATCGATCAGCCAATCATTGTAGGCTTGGAACGTGACCTCCTGCAGTTTGGCGTCGTCCATAGCGTATTGGGGTAGCAGGTAGGTCGGGTAGAGCACTTCGGCGGAGAGCCCATCGGTCTCCATCTCCTTGATCCGCTGCGTCGGGTCCGAGCCGCCCGGATGAGTCTGAAAGCTGCTACCGACTTGAAGCTTGGGAAATCGTGGCACTTGGTCTTTGAACCCCTTGGGTGCGCGCTCGACAATAATGTCCGACGGCTCCATGACGTGAGAGTCAGACGATATAATAACTTCAAATCCTGCGTCGTTCCCAGCCATTTTGTCTTCCTCCTTGGGCTGAATCTGCAATTTGAATAAGTCGTTTTCTATGGTCTACCACCATCGGCATTGAAGCGTCAAGAATGGCGAAGGGGGGCGTTTCGAGCCTCGGATGACGAGTTCCGAGATGGAACCCCGATCTTGAAACACTCCCCGGTTAGAACAACCCTTCCTTCTCCAGCTTTCGCACCACCCTGTCATCGATGATCTCTTCGACCTTGATCTTGCGGATCGGCTCGCTGCTCCGGCCGAGCAAGCGGACGACGTTGCGCAGCCCTTCGGCATTGGGATAAATTTTCCTGTCGTAGAGCGTGCGCATCACCCCGTAGCCTGCCTCCGCGTCTTCAACTTTCGCCAAGCGCAGTTCCTTGACTAGGGTCTTAATCACCGCGGCTTTATTGATGGGATTGTTGATGTAGCTGATGGTCTCGACCATTGCCCGCAACGTCCGTTCGGGAACTTCCGGCGAGCGGTCGAGGAGGCTGCGCTTGGCGATCATGCCGAGGCCCTGGTAGGGAATCCCCATTTTCATCAGGTCGCCGAGCATCCGGTAGCCTTGCCGTTCCAATTGCGAGCCGTAGGAATAGCCCAGATAACCGCCATCGATAATGTTCTGCGTGAGCGCTTGCGCCAGCACCGACTGGTCGCCGATGACGCGAAACTGAATATTGTCACGCTCGGGGTTGAGCCCCCAGTGCTCCAACGCCAACATCGAGAACATCCACACGCCGCCGCCAATGCTCTGAACGCCGAGCCGTTTGCCCTTGAGATCGGCCGGGCTCCTGATGCTCGGGTTGACCATAAAGGCGCCGTCGAGCTTGTTGATCAGCCCGGCGATGTAGGCCAGATCTAGCCCGCCGGCCATGGCGCCGATGGAAGTTCCGGTCGCCGAACCGACATGAAACTGCGTCTCCCCACCGGCCAGCGCCGACATGCCGACCTGGGCGTTGCGCACGTTGACGATGGTCGGGTCGATGCCATGTTTTTGGAAGATACCGGCATCGCGCGCCACCCAAAGTATGCCGCTGCGTTCGTTCAGCCCGCCGAAGGTGTAAACGGCTTTGTGCGGGGCCGTGGCCCCGTAGAGCTGCATCGGTATGGCAAGGGTCAACAGAAAAGACGCCCAAGCCGTGAATCGGGACACGTCGTGTTTCATTTCTCCTCCGTGGTGACAACGCCTCCTTGTACTCCTTCCACGGCGGAATTTGCAAGAATCTAGAGTTTAAGCGGCCGGTTACACAGCGCTGTGCCCTGTGAGAAAACGGTGGTTAGCGAGAGCAAAATAGTAAAACTTGGATTGACGCAAGTCGCGTCATTGGCAAGGCGGTGTGAAAGCGCGGAACCTTACGGTAAGTGCCGAACTGCGAGTTAGCAGTAATCCAGGACCGACTCCCGAGACGGGATTCAAATCCAGCGGCGTTTGCAGCGGGAATCAGCCGGTCGCGTCAATGCGTCAGGCCTTGGGAGTCGCCCAGCGGACTTTGCCTTCGGCGATCTCGCGCAAGGCGATGACGATATCGCGGTTGTCCGATTCGATGAGCGGCTTGGCGCCCTTGAGAAGCTGTCTGGCTCGTTTCGCGGCGAGCTGAACCAGGATAAATCGACTGGGAATTTTTTCTAAACAATCTTCGACTGTGATTCTTGCCATGGGTCACTGTAGCCCCCCATGGATGACAACACAAGGCAACACGAGAAACAACGGATAGTTTGCGTTTCTTGAAATCCTCCAGCCGATGACAACAATCGCAGCAAATCTACGACAAAGCCCGATCGTTTCTCAGTTGGTCGACGATCAGATCGACAAAGGATCGCACCTTCGTCGAGCCATAGCGGCCTTCGCGGTGCAGCACATGGATCGACATGGGCGCCGGTTCAAACTCTCTTAGAATAATTTTCAACCGCCCCGAGGCCACCTGCGGCGCGATCTGATACGACAGCAATCGGGTAATGCCAAAGCCTTGCAGCGCTGCGTCGATGGCGGCGTCGTTGCTATTGACCGTGAGCCTAGGGGTGACGCGCGCGGCGATCGATTTCCCACCCTGACGGAATTTCCACTCATGGGTGGGGCTCACGCCGTTCGCCGCGATAATTGAATGTGTCGACAGCGCCGCCGGCTTGTCCGGTGTGCCATGCTTCGTGAGATACTCCGGTGAAGCGCACAGCACCCGGCGCACCGAGCCGACGCGGGTCGCCTTCATGGTCGAATCGGGCAATTCGCCGATGCGGATGCCAACATCGAGGCCTTCTTCCAAAAGATTGACCGCCCGGTCGAGAAAAAGCGCCGACATTTGCATGTCCGGATAGCGCCGTAAGTATTCCACTATGATCGGCAAAACGAACATCTTACCGAACAGCACCGGCGCGGTGACCGCCAAATGGCCGCGCGGCGCCGCATTGACTCCCGCCGCGGCCTCATCGGCGTCGTCGATTTCGCCGATGATGCGCCGCGAGTCTTCCAAGTAGCGCTGCCCCGCTTCGGTCGCTCGAACAAACCGGGTCGTCCGGTTAAACAGTTTTACGCCGAGTCGCTTTTCCAGCTCTGCGATGGCCCGCGTCACGGCTGGCGGCGAAAGACCCAGACGGCGCGAAGCTGCCGCGAAACTCTCGGTCTCCGCCACCGCGACAAACACAATCATCAAGTGCAATCGGTCCATGCATTATTCCGCCACACGGAACAATGTAGTGCGCATAACAGATATTCTCAATCAACCGGGAACGACGCATATTGCCATCGTTGGCAACGAAACCCTGTGCAGGAATCCGCAAAAACAATCAAAAAGGAGATCGATCATGATTTCTATCAACTCGACAACCGCCGAAACCACCGCTAGCGGGCAGGTGAACTATCGCACCGCGGAAGTCGACGGCGTTGAAATATTCTATCGCGAAGCGGGGCCAAAGTACGCGCCGGCACTTTTACTGCTGCACGGCTTCCCGACTTCTTCGCATATGTTTCGCAATCTGATCCCGCTACTGGCTGACAAGTACCATGTCATCGCCCCGGACTACCCGGGCTTCGGCCACAGCGCCATGCCCGAACGCTCGAAGTTCGCCTATACCTTCGATAATTACGCCCAGGTGATCGACAATCTCTTGGAACAACTCGGCGTAAACCGCTACGCCATGTATGTGATGGACTATGGCGCGCCGATCGGCTTTCGTCTGGCTGCAAAGAAGCCAGAGAAAGTCACCGCGCTTATCGTCCAGAACGGCAATGCCTACAACGAAGGCATCGAGCAGTTCTGGGACCCCATCAAGACCTTCTGGCGCAACGGAGGGTCGACCGAACGCGAGGCGATTCGTTGGCTGACTTCGCTCAAGGCGACCAAGTGGCAATATACCAACGGCGTGAAAGATCAATCGTTGGTAAGTCCCGATACTTGGACCGTGGACCAAGCGCTGCTCGATCGGCCGGGCAACGCCGAGATCCAACTCGATCTTTTCTACGATTATCGCACCAACATTCCGTTGTATCCGCAATGGCAAGCCTACTTCCGCGAGCGCAAGCCGCCGACACTGGTCGTCTGGGGCAAGAACGACACGATCTTTGTCGCCGCTGGCGCGGCACCCTACCAGCGCGACTTGCCCAACGCTAAGGTGCACCTGTTCGATACCGGCCACTTCGCCTTGGAAACCCATGGCGATGAAATCGCCAAGCTGATGCGCGGGTTCCTCGGCGGCATTCTCAAGTAAGTTAGCTTTATCAACTCAAGTTGATTTGACTAGGAGTAGAGTTATGGCACGAGCGTTCGCAGAAATTGCCTTTACGGATTCGGTCAAAGCGGCTCAGACTCTTCTCGGCAGTCGTCGGGCCTATAAAAAATTGGAATTGGAGCGCGAGCGCGGTGATCGCCTGAGCGAACGGGAGAGAGATTTCTTGACTGAGTGCGATAGTTTCTACATGGGGTCGGTCAGCGAAACTGGCTGGCCCTATGTACAGCACCGCGGCGGCCCCAAAGGTTTTTTGAAAGTTCTGGATGACCAAACCGTCGCCTTCGCCGATTTCCGCGGCAACAAGCAATATATCAGCGTCGGCAACTTGAACGTCGACAATCGAGTCGCGCTATTTATCATGGATTATCCGAACCGACAGCGCTTAAAGCTCTGGGCGCGGGCCCGTCTGGTCGAACGCGTCGCGGAGCCCGAGCTCATCGCCAAGCTCCAGGATCCAAGCTACGATGCCCGGGTCGAACGCGCCATCGTGATGACCATCGAAGCCTTCGACTGGAATTGTCCGCAGCATATCACGCGACGATTTTCCGAGGCGGAAGTCGAACGGCTGATCGCGCCACTGCTGGAAGAGAATCGCGCCTTGAAAGCTCAGCTGGCCCAAGCCGCGCCGCGGCCAGACTGACAACGCCGCATCAACGGCATCATCGGCAAGCCGAGTGCGCCGCCGAATTCGACCGGTCGAACTCGGTGATTTAATATGCTAGATTGTCTCACCTTCCAATAGTCAGTGGCAATTCGTCTGGGCAGTGCCGCAAGGGGCTGCCCCCCTCAGGGGTTAGGCGTTTAACTACAACAGAGTGGCTCGCGCGTGAGTGATGGGTCCGATTGTTGAACCACAACGGGACCGGTATCTGCAAAGACGTTGCAGCAAAATGAACGTCTACCCATTAGCATTCGAAGGAGCCCCTCATGATCGCAGAGTTCTGCCAATTCAAATTAGACGCGTCTTTGCTCAAAGCCCTAAGCGAGCTCGGCTACACGACGCCAACACCGATCCAATCCGGCATGATTCCGCTCATGCTCACCGGCGTCGATGTCATCGGTCAAGCGCAAACCGGCACCGGTAAGACCGCCGCGTTCGCCCTGCCGATTCTCAACAATTTTAAGCCGCAAAAAACCCCGCAAGCCCTGGTGCTGGCGCCGACCCGTGAGTTGGCACTACAGGTTGCCGAAGCGATGCAAGACTACGGACGCCACTCGGGCGCCAAGATTCTGGCGGTTTACGGTGGCCAGGGGTATGGCCAGCAGATCCGGCAACTGCGCAGCGGCGTCGATATCGTCGTCGGCACACCAGGGCGGTTGCTCGATCTGCTGGAGCGCAAGTTACTCGACTTCAGCGCCATCCAAACGGTCGTGCTTGACGAAGCCGACGAGATGCTCAAGATGGGCTTCATCGACGATGTCGAGGCAATATTAGCCAAGACGCCGGCGACGCGGCAGACCGCGCTGTTTTCCGCCACCATGCCGCCGCCGATCCGCCGTCTGGCCGACAAATACATGCGCGCGCCGCAATCGGTGACCATTCAACGCAATCAAGTCACTGCAATGGCCATCGAGCAACGTTATTATCTCGTGCGCCCGTCCGACAAGGTCGCCGCGCTCACGCGCATTTTAGAAAACGAAGACGTCAAGCGCGCCCTGATCTTCGCGCGCACGCGCGTCGGCACCGCCGAATTGGCCCATGCGCTCACCCAGCAGGGATTTCCTGCCGAGACTTTGAATGGCGATCTCACCCAGGAGGCCCGCGAGCGGGTCTTGAATCGCTTTCGCAACGATCAAATTCAAATCCTGGTCGCCACCGACGTCGCCGCCCGCGGCCTCGACATCGACGATATCTCGCATGTTTTCAATCATGATTTGCCGACGGAAGCCGAAGTCTATGTCCATCGCATTGGCCGCACCGGCCGCGCCAGCAAGACCGGCATTGCTATCTCGCTGATCGCGCCGGCCGAGCACGCGCACTTGCGCCGCATCGAAGCGTTTACCCGGCAGAAGTTTCTCCGCGCCGTGCTGCCGAGCGTCGAAGACATCATGAAACGGCGCAGCGCGCAGCTGACCGAACAAGTGGCCCTCTGGCTCAAGCGCGGCCGGATTAACCGGGAACGATTGATCGTCGACGAGCTGATCGCCCAGGGCCACGACCCGTTGGACATCGCCGCCGCCGCGCTGAAGCTGGCCCGCGGCGACGAGAAACAACGCACCATCGCTCCGGTGGTCGAAGTCGAAGAGATCCGCGAAACGCCGAACCGCCGTTTCCAACGCGAACCGCGCCGCGGCAGCTACCGCGCCGAGCAGCGCGGCGGACCGTCGGCAGCGCCTGCTTACCCGCGCGACTCGGCCAAGCGCGCGCCGCTGCAGCGCGGCGGCAGAGATTCGCATGAATCGGGCATGGTGCGCTTGACCCTCAACGTCGGCAAGGAACATGGTATCGGACCGAGCGATCTGGTCGGCACCATCGCCTACCACGCCGATATCCCCGGCAACGCCATCGGCAAGATCCACATCGAAAACCAAAAATCCTTCGTCGATGTCCCCGAAACCCTGGTGCCGCTCGTGCTGAAGCAGGTCGGCAAATACAAGATCCGCAAACAACCCGTGAAAGTATCCCTGGGATGAAGCTGCAGTCTACGGAAAGCGAGATGAAGTGATTTTCATCCCTTGCGGGCAGAGAATCGCTCCGGCTTGCGCACTGACAATCGTCTAATGGGTCCCTCAAGAAAAATCTGAATTTGCCGCGTGACAAGTCGGCAGCTTATCGGTACAACGAAAACTGGCCCACTGCGCCGCGCGGATAAGAACAACGGAACCTAGCTTTTACAAGCTAGGTTCTGTTTGCAGCTGATTCTACTAGGCTGGCAGTCATGCCAGGCTTGGTTGAATCGTCCGCCCGCCCGGTGTGATCGGACTTTTGCCAATGGGTGAACTGAATTTTTTGCAGGAACTGATCGTTGTTTTGGCAGCGACGATCGGGATTGTCTTCGTCTTTCAAAAACTCAATCTGCCGACCATCGCCGGGTTTTTGCTTGCCGGAGTCATCATCGGGCCCAATGCCCTGGGCCTGATCCGGGATGCCGGTACCGTTGACGTGCTGGCGGAAGTTGGCGTTCAGCTCCTGCTTTTTACCATCGGCCTGGAATTCTCGTTATCGCAAATCCTCTCGCTCAAAAAAAGAATCATTGGCGTCGGTTTACTTCAGGTCGGTGTGACGATCCTCGTAGTGGTCGGGATCGCGACACTTTTTGGCGTCGCGCTCAAGACCGCCGCATTCTATGGATTCCTGGTGGCGCTCAGCAGCACTGCGATCGTACTCAGGGTGTATCGGGAGCGGAACGAACTCAACTCGATCCAGGGCAAACTGGCGACGACCATCCTGCTGCTGCAAGATCTGTCGATCGTTCCGATGATTCTACTGGTGCCGCTCCTCGGGGCGTCCGGCTCCGGTACATTTGCCGAGATCGCCTGGGCGATCTTGAAAGCC
>Ga0075342_1000118_pt1 | contig 13295 bp, 23 predicted proteins | sample RushOxbow_ThreeS_3_FD_120085 | JGI IMG/M metagenome (GOLD analysis project Ga0075342, IMG submission 120085) | Natural and restored wetland microbial communities from the San Francisco Bay, California, USA, that impact long-term carbon... | ecosystem: Environmental > Terrestrial > Soil >...
ATCTTCGAGTTTGAAACCTAGTTTTGCTTCACTATCAGATCTAGCCGTTATTCCATTCCGCCTTAGAATACTTCCGATAGTCGATTCTCCTCTCAATTTCAATATTTTAGCGATCTTAGAATATGTCATCTTCTTCTTGACGTACAGATCGATAACTTTCTGTTCGTCAAGTTTGAAACCTAGTTGACGTTCGCTGATCGATAGAATCTCGATTCGGTTTCTACGCAAAACTTTCACAATAGAAGCAGGATTGCATCCAAACTTCCTTGCTATCGAAGCAGCCGACATCTTCTTATTGTATAGATTACAGATCTCTTTCTCAAAATTCCGATAGTCAATAAGCTGACCAGATATCTCTTCAGGTAGTTCTCTAACCCAGAACTCATGGCCGCATTCGATACAGACTCGAGTTCCAAGGAACAACTGATTGCCACACTCTGGACACGTCTTCTCCTTTGGCTCTCGATGTCCCGTCTTCAGTTTCATTACACCCGTCAACGAATGCTCAATGTCGTCTCCAGGAGACGACATCCACAGTGCATTACCAGCATGGTCCAAGATGATCGGACACTTGTCGCCAGGTCGCATGATGCGTCCACACATCTGGAACCAAAGAGATTGGCTCAACGTAGGCCGAGCAACAATTGCACACTTCGCTTCAGGACAATCCCATCCTTCAGTGAGCACCATGCAATTGACAAGCACTTGCACTTCACCCGTCTTCAACTTCTCGAGCAACGAAGAGCGCTCTTCGTTCGGCGTATTCGAACTGATAACCGAAGCCTTGATACGCGATCGATTGAACGCTGAGGCAATTGCTTCGGCATGAGCAATGCTCACCGCGTAGCAAACTGTCGGTCGTCCTTCGGCGTGTTTCTTCCAATGCTTGACGATTGAACCTACGAGTTGTTTTCGATTCGTAGCCTTCTCCAACTCACATTGATTCAGGTCTGCTCCAGCGCGCCTCACTTCCTTCAAGTTGGGGCGCTCCTTTGGGGATACTGTCCACACCTTGGGTTTGGAGATCCAACCTTTCTCGATGAGCTTGCTTGGCTTCACCGATTCAACGATGACATCGAATAGATCTCCAAGTGGCTTTCCATCGAGTCGATAAGGAGTAGCCGTTAGTCCAATGATCTTAGCGCTTGGATAGTGCTTCAAGACATTCTGGTACGTTGCAGCGGCTGCATGATGCGCTTCGTCTATGAAGACGTAAGTCGCCTTCGGCATCTTCCGTCGTACAAGTGTCTGAATACTTGCAACTTGAACTGGAGCGCCTGGATTCTCGACAAAGGTTTCTTCATCTTCCTTCGCATGAGTGCCTCCAATGATTGCTCCGATGTCTTCCCATGGTACTCCGTGATCAAACAGACGTTGGACAGCCTGACGAAGCAATTCTCTCCGATGGACGATGAAGAGTATCTTTCCACCTTTCTTGACAGCCAATCGAATCAGTTCAGCAGCGACAACCGTCTTTCCACATCCAGTTGGTCCAACGACAAGAATACGATTGCTATTTGAGGCTTTTATCCTCTTGATCCAGGCCCGTTCGTAGTCACGGAGTTTCATAGTTACTCGCCTCGGTAGTATCCAACGACCTTAGCCAAGTTCTCGATGAACTCAGCGGCGTCCATCAAGACGCCATCCTTCTGAACGATTGCTTCGGGGCACGAAATTCGATGCCCGTCGATGAATCGAACGACGATGCGTTCGAGCTTGTCCAATGAGTCCAACGAGCAAGGGATGCGCGGTAGGACTGACTTCTTTGGCTGAACCTTTGGAGGCGTTGCCTTGTTCGTGGGTTTCTTCGTTGCCATGTACTCAAGACTCCAATCCATCGATCTTGCTTTTCGAACGAGCCTCCCTCGATCTCTTTGGGCGGCATGGCGCTTGAACAAGTCAATCTCGTGTTTTCCAACCTTGTCATCGAGTTGAGCAATCGCCTGGATGACTTCACTTTGGTTCCGACCATCAATGGTTCGATCCAGCGAGGGATCACGAACGGTCGGTAACGCCTGCTCGGCCTGAATAGATCGCTCGGTAACATCCACGATCAGTCGCCTGCCAAAACACCTTCTTGAAGCGTTCGAAGAACCGCGATTTGAGCGCTTCGGTAGTCGGTGTCAGGCGTGATGAACCGGTTCGTCAACGATGTCAGGTACAGACCAAAGACTTGCTTCGCTTGGTCGTCCGTGAGACCACGAAGTTGGTAGATCAAGTTCGCAGGCGTGAGCACCTTGTAATCGAGCGGCTTCGGCTGATTGTTGTGATCGGGGTCCAATGCGAAACAAGCGATCTCGTGAGTGCTGTCTTCGTATTGCAGGTACGCAGGGGGTTGCCCTTCGACCGGGCGTAAGTGAACGAGCGAGAGAACGTAGTCATGCCAGATCGGATGAGCATCGGGCCTTCGGTGAATGACCAACCGCAAGAAAGTCGCGTGATCTTTGGCTTCTTCCGCGTCCCAGATGTCACCACGACTATCAGGCGTTGGAGGTTGGTTGATTGGGTAGACAGTTTTCATTCGCTCTTCTCCTTGGCTTCCGTGGCGATGTTGCCGTTCTTCTTCAGGCGTTCGAGACGTGCTTCACTCCGTTGCTTGATGCTGTCGTCGAACGTCTTCAATGCCTTCTCTGCGATCATGTGCTCCTGATCCCAGAACCCGTGAACGTCAGACTGATCGATGATCTGCTTCAAGGCATCACGGAGCATCTCCACGTCAGCACGGGCATCGGTAAGGGCAGCCGATAGGGCCCTGCACTTGCGCCGATGGTTCTTCAGTTGCAGCCGAACCCCTGTCTCGCTAGCCGCTGGCATCGCCAACTTCCCATAGAAAGCGACCGGGTTGGAAGTTGGGTGGGGGGTTGGCTTGCCTTGCTTGCTCATGTTGGGATTCGTCCTAGCTTGCCCGTTGCCGGGCCTTGGCGGCCCGGTGGGGCCCGCTTGCAATACCCTTGTGGACAGTTCCCCTCCAAAAGCGAACCCCCCTTAGAACGAATTCTGAGGGGGGCTAGCTTGGGGGGCCTTGCCTTAGGCCCCTATCTGTTTCTTCCCGGCTTCCGTAGCGACCCAGAAGTCGCCAACCCTGTCACCAGAACCAGGCCTCACGATGGATTCAATCAGCTTCGCTTTGGCCAGCGCGACGACGGCCTTGTTCTTCGGGTTCAGGTACGTTCCCCTCGAGACGATAGTTCGTAGGAGGTCGGCTTGCGATAGGGTCAGTTTGATCGGGGTTGGGTTGTTCCTTGTGATCACCGTTCCATGAATGCTCTTGCCACTTGGAAGAGCCTAGCCTTCGTGATGCGTGCCTTCAAGCGTTCGACGAATCCATCAACGTCGACACCCATCTCCCTGAGTTCCGCGTCTGCTTCTTGGGCGGTGACTGGTTCGTCGATTGCAATCTGATGGCAGACTTCGATAAACCGATGAATGCCTTCTCGAGTGATGGTGGTACTCCGAGCAGTCGCCGGAAGTATGGGTCGATCAGCAACGGAGCAATCATCACAACGTTCATCAGTTGCCCCACCAAAGCACCATCCGCAGAGTCTGCCGCAAGCCGGGCAAACGAACACTCCACCGCAAGAGCCGTCACAGCCTGCCCCGTTCTTTCCTGATACATGGACGATCTCAATTTCCGCCATCGGTTTCCCAATCAGCTTCGCCGTTGTCGAGAACTTCGGTTTCGAGGGGTGGAGCAGGAACGGTCTTCGAAAGATCGGTATGAACAACTTCGGTCATCGTCATCTTCGGGAACGACACCATCTCCAAGAACTTCAGCGTGACAATTCCGGGAGTGTCGGCGCCTTCGGGGCCCTTCTGATCCCAGCCTTCGATGAACCCACCATCACAGAAGCCTGGAAGATCGATCTTCCAGAACGGGTTGTTCATCACCTTGGCAAGCGCGCTGGAGGTTGGGATCCAATCAGCAATCTGCCGACGAGTCATCGGTATCCATCGATCAGGGCTATGCTCCCAGTGATAGAGCACGATGCAGGCTGCAACCGTCTCGAGTTCAACCCGTCCGAGTGTTGCCGTGCAGATGCACAACTCGTTGACACGGACCAACCTCGGGGGCTTGATCTTACCTTCTTCAAGTGCCTTCTGTATCTGTTCGATCAGTTCCATCTCACTATTCCTTGAATTGACGAATTAGGATTCCAAGTGTTCGGCAAGTGTTTACGATCTCGTCGTATTGCTCACCTCGGTAGTGTTCATCGTAAACGATCTGGATGATGCCCGAGTTCGCGATGAGCTTGAAGCAATCGAAGCAAGGCAAAGCCGTGACGTAGATCGAAGCATCTTCGACTCGATGCCCATGCCTTGCCGCTTGCACGATTGCATTCGCTTCGGCGTGAACCGTTCGAATGCAGTGAGTCTCAAACATCAAGTGTCCGGCGTCATCACAATGCGGCATCCCTCTGACTGAGCCATTATACCCCGTTGCCAAGATGGTTCTGTGTCGTTCAATCACTGCCCCAACGTGCTTTCGATCGCACGTTGAACGGGTTGCAACCTGTCGAGCAATCCCCATGAAGTAACCTGACCAATCTAACCTAGGCATGATCTACTCCTTCCATTCAAGATGTCACAGATTGTCCAATACGAAACGTTAGGGAATTGTTTCAAGATTGCCTTTCGACTAACCCCCTTAGAAGCAAGCTCCCTAACAAGCTGAACATCTTGCAAATCCAGCTTATGAGCCATTCTGCATTTCAAAGCGGCATCGTTCATATTGTCCTTCTGAGTCCCAATGAACAAGTGATCGATACGAACACAAGATCGAACATCACAAGAATGACAGATCTTCATTCCATCGGGTATAGAACCATGACTTAGTTCCCAAGCCAATGTATGAGCAAGTCGATTCAGATATAGACGGCCATAACCTTCGGCATCCAATTGATCTTTCCAAATCCAACATCCAGAAGTCTTGTCGACTTTTGACCAGAACCTGGCTTCCCAGTCTTGTCGCTGTTCAGCCATCGATTGAAGCCTCCACAATAGGCCCGAGGTCTTCGTACTTCGGGTCGGGTTGGGTTCCTTCTTGCCCTTCCTTGAACAGAGGGACAACGAAGAACATGAGATCGTGAGTTCCTTCCCTCACGACGTACTTTCGGTGATGCCGCTTGGTATTGATTGCCGCGAGATGAAGGGCTTCTGCCCTGATGCGCGGCTTCGCGCATTCGAACTCATCTAGGGGAATCAAAACCGTTCCTTTTGAATCATTCATCACGAACCTCCCACTTCCCCCGTGAAGTCTTCCAGCGCCTACTCGAGCGAATGGCCTAGGATCACCAAGACAACCCGAGTCGTTCGCTCTGAGTCGTATGCCAACCAAGCGAGCAGGCTCTTGCGCTCAAGGTGAGCCAAGTCACAGTTCGCTTTCTTGCCATCCTGATCGATTGCTCTGACCATGATGTTGGTCACGGGTCGATACGTCAATCGATCAGCATCAACCTTCAGTTCAGTCATTGAGATCGGCGACTCCGCTGGTTCAACCGTCTCCACAACTGATGCCGTCACCTTCTCTACCTTCGGTTCTTGTTTCATTCGCATGGCGCGCTCCTAGTAAACCCGGCATCGGCCTTTGAGAACAGCCTCATCTTCACGAAGACCGAATAGGGTATTGGTTTCGAGCCTGAGCGTGCCGACCATATTGTTGCAATCAACACAGATCGCGTCGGATTCGTAGGCTCGGTTGTCAGGTGCAATCCGCTTGTTCGTGCCCGATGCTTGGAGAGGCTTCTTGCACATCGGGCAATCAACCCCGATCGAAACCGATGGTGACCGTTGATCTTCAGGTAACTTCACCCCAATCTTTGCACCTTCGGTTGGAACGAAGAACAACTTGGGCCAAGTCATGTCACAATCCTTTCTTCAAATAATCAATTGCCGAATTCAATATCTTAGGATCGTCACCGAAATAACCAATTGCACGGTTGCATTTGGAGCAAAGCAATCCTCGAAACTTACCAGTTCTATGACAATGATCAATGTTGAGTTGCTTCCATCTACCATCCGGTTCTCCTCCACAGATATCACACTTCCCGCTGTGAGATTCTATGAACCCTGAAAGAGTCGGATTCAAACCTTTCCTAGTAAGTCGAATATGGATAGATCTAGTTCGCTGATAAATTCTTCCTTTCTCTGTTAGAACTGATCGATTTCGATCACGATATTCTTTCATATATTTAGATTGAGATTTCCTCCATTCAGGATCTTCTTTCTTCTTAGCTTTCCAGCTTCTAACTGATTCAAGTTTCGGCTTTGGAGTCTTCAGTTTCCTTGATGTATTTGAGCATGTTTTCTTCACCAGGAATCTCCTTTCTATAAGAAACCCACCCTCGGAAGTTACCGACGAACGGAATCTTCATCCACCATCCCTTTTCCTTACTCCAACATGCATCCCCGAATTGAAGTTCCTTCTCAGTCATCGGGCGGGCGACGTGCTCGTAAGGGCTCATGTGACCCTTCTGCATCATGGTGTCGTGTAGCTCAATGTCTTTGATGGGATCGCGCTTGCCATCGTGGTTCAGGTAGCTGATGCGAGCGCACCTGCCGACACTGACTTTCTTCCATTCGTAGCTTCGACGCCAATCGGGATAGAGATCGAAGTCTTCCTTCTGAATGAACGGCAAGTGCCATTCGTTGTCGCACAAGAATTGGACGGGGGTACTAGCCTCGAGACCCATCAGCATCGCTCGGGCAGCCTTGAACATGTCAGGGTGAGCATCCTTGTGGATGCGCTGACAGAAGAAGTTGTCGTACTCGGTCGAACTGATGATCGCCGTATGCCAAAGGAACGGTTCAAGCAATCGATTCGCCCATTGCTTGTGAACACCTAGGTCATCCAGCGCGCGAACCTGAGCGACTGCCGCGTCCCTTGCCTTCAGCCATTCCCTGTCACAATCGGCTTGGCAAACTAGCGCGTCGCCGCCCTGCATCCCCTTCTTGTTCGAAAGCCATTCGGAAGGGATGTAGGGTTGCGTCATCGCCTTCTCGATCATCTTCTCGATTGGGATTGCCCTAGAACTTGCCGAGCATCGAGAGAAGACCCGATGGGTGTTCATCTCAGCGAGCACGATGCGGGGGAAGGTAACTTCGAATGTCGTTAGGCGAACACCGTTCGCGATGGAGTCGGCGAGTATCTTTGCGTAATGCATCACGTTCTTCCTTTCAGTTTCCTCTTCATTGCCGGTTTCGGCCTGTCTTCTACGATCGTGCAAACTACGTCTGAGAATGCAGGGTTACCGAGCTTCGGGCTCGCCAATTGAAACGCTCCGAATGCTGTCTTCGATTCTTCAAAGCATTTCGAAAGAAGAGGTGGATCTCTCGGTGTGTTGAGCAACACTTGCCAAGTGACCTTCACCGAAGGAACGTCGCCGCAAACAATCTCTGGACCCTTTGCCATGATCAAACCTTCTCGAGGCGTATGATGACCCCTCGTTCGCACTTGCCTTCTTTGACTTCGATCTGTATCTGCCATTCAACATCGGCGATCTTCCAGATGGTGTCACGACCTGCCAACCGCAAGGTCTCGCCCTTTCTAGGCAATGCCCCGGGCCAGATCATCTTCAGGTTTCTGTCATTGGCACCTTTGAACTCGAAGAAGCAAGCCGTGCCGAGTATCGCCAGCTTCTGGGCTTCAGTCGCATTCCCCTGTTCGGTTTCTTCAGACATCACCGTTCTCCTTTGAACTTGGTTCCACAAGTCATGCAAGTCTTCGTCTCTTTGCTTCTACTACCCGAATCGAATAGAGCAATTGTGAAGCCCTTGCCATCGATCTTGGATGGACGACCGTCCCTCAAGTAGCACCCGAGGCACATCGAATCCCCCTCTTGGTTGTCCATCGTGAAGCCGAAGCCTGTCACACGGATGCTCTTCCCTCTCATTACCCGCTCGGCTTCGATGCCCGTCAGCTCGCACCCTTCACGGCCTGGTCGATGGCTGAATGCTGTCGGTAGAAGGTTCGGGTTCGATGCCAATCGAGCCTTGACCCGTTCCTTTGCCTCGATGCTCGAGAACTGAGCGACCGCTGGATGCTCATCGCTCTTGGGCACTAGGCGCCTCCGTGGAGTGTTTCCAGCGGGAGGAGCGGGCGGTTGGACCTTCTCTTGTTCGGGCTCGGCTACGACCGTCCCTGGCTTCTTTAGGACCCTAGCCATCAGAAGGGGTCCCCCGGTTCATACGTGCAACCATCCGGTTCCCAGGCGTCGCCGTGATCTTCTGAAACGAAATCACGTTGTCGACGGCATTCTTCAAGGTGATGCGACCACCAGAACAACTTGAGTTCATGCCACTTGCCCAAGATCGTGTGACGGGACTTGTTTCTCCAGTTGGCGGGATCGTCCGAGTTGTCCATGAGCATCTCGAAGACATCCTGATACGAAAGGCCCGTGCGAAAGCTCCCGTAAGTAAGACCGCAACATGGGCATTCGTCTTGATTGCCTCGATAGCACGACACATCACTTGGACCTCTTGACGAGTTCAACTTCAATGTTCTTCAGTGGTTTCACTGCGTCCGATGAACGATTCAACGTTCCTTTGATCGTTGCCTTGACCAAAACTACGTCCAACGACTTGAACATCTTCTTCACCAAACGAATAAGCATCCACAATCGAATCTGAAATACGATCCAAGCAATCGGATAGAACAACCCGTCGATGATCCAATCAATCGACGTGATTACTTTCCAGAACATCACTTCTCCTTCGTTGCACAAGTGTAGAGTGAATCTGTCATGTCGGTTAGGAACAGACCGTACCGAGCGCGGCAAGTCACGTCTCGAATGTCGACGCCTCTCTTCAGCTCTTCGATTGCGTCTTGATCAACGACAGCGACTTCGAGTTTCGCCCCGGAAGGCATCACAGCCCAATCCCCCGACGGAAGCATCACTACTAGATTTCGAACACCTGGCATGACTCGAAGACCCTTCTTTCGCTTTGCTTGCGGCAATAGCCGCCTCTCGATTCGAACTTTCCTTGATGACAAGTCGATCAGGTTAGACATACGAATTCCGACGGTTTCGATTCCGCTTTTCCGCGCGTCGTGCCCGAACCGTTTCCCAATCAACGCAATCGTTGATCTCTGCGAGTTCATCTCGCAATCGAATTGCTTCAATGAGTTGCTTGCACCGATTGATCCCGAACATAGCAATGTGAGCTTCGTCCTGAGTTAGGGCTAGAGTTTCTATCATCCACTTGTAAGCTTCAGATCGACTCATCGTTGCGTCAGCACCTTTCCAAAGCTGATCAAAAGCCTCGTGAGCCTTGATGCGCCATTGCTTGGTCTCGGCGGTAGCCGGTTCCCCCAAGGGCTCTCCTGATGGGTGGGCTCCATGGGTTGCCTTGCATTGCGGGAAGCGGATGCATCCGTAGAACCACCCGTAACGACTATCCCTGAGCACCATCTTCGAGCCGCAATCAGGGCAGATTAGCTCCTGAACGTTCGCCGGTTTGGGCAATCCTTGGGTCCTACATCTACCTCTCGGTTGTCTCATTTCATTCATGGGATTATCCTTCGAGCATGAACATCCAGGAAGATACTATCAGTCAGAACAGTCCAGCGCGGATGGGTGGGCCCGGTGGGCTTACAGGCACTCGGGGAACTGTCACCGCGAAAGAGGCCCGAGCACGACGATCGGCGATGCTAGATCTCATGAGCAACGGTGTCAGTGACGAAGAACTCGTCGACCTGATGCAGAACAACTTCCCGGGCATCACCGAAGGTGAAGTCGATCGATTGAAAGAGAAGGTCAAAGCTTTGATCCTTGCCGAGTACGAAGACCGTTCACCTCTCTTCAAGGCGACTGCCGTTCGGCGCATCCATAGGCACATCGTCGGAGCGAAAGCTGCGAACCAATGGGGGGCGGTAGCCAATCTTGAGGGGCAACTCTCGAAGATCCAAGGCACCGAGAGCGTCTCGGAGATGCATGTCACAGTGGATGCCCGGTTGCAGCAAGCAACTCTCCACGTTCTTGGGATGATGAACCCCGCCGAAGTGAACGAGCTTGTCGCCGAAGAACTGAAGCGCTTGCCGAAGGTCACGAGTGCATCTTTCCACGAGTCGAATACACAGATCGAACGCTGATCACCCTTCGTCGGGGTGATCGGGGGTATTGCCATCGGGTGGACTGATTGACTTGAGTAGATCTGAAAAGGCTTTGGTCGCTCGTGTTGCTTGCTCCTTGCTGATTGTTGGAGGGGCGGGTGGCTCAGGTGGTCGAATGACAACCGCGTCTCGAAGTAGGCTATTCACTTGAGAAGAAGATCGACAATCTTGGTCCTTCTCGATCGCTGCCCCTTGAATCGTAAGCAAGACTTCACGAAGGCTCGGGGCTCCACTTGGAATTGCATTAGCAAACCTACCGAAGTCGCATTCTGCTCTTGAATCATGGAACAGATTGATGTCTGCAACATTGATCAGATCGGGAGCCTTGACAGTAGTCCGCGCCTTGACATGCCGTTTGACGGTTCTTTCCCTCGAAGCAAAGTAGAACGCCGCTCGATGAACGTACGTCGAAAGAACTTGCTGCGATCCCGCGACGGCAATGTGAACTAGCTCCTGAGTGTCAATTGGAGTTCGAGTGCATTCAGCAACCATCGACAATCCGTTTCGATACTCGACCATGACTGATGATACGGTCGAACCTACCGGTTGATCATTGGTCTCGATGTTCAACTTCGTAACGTACGGCAACGAGCGCTTCAAAACCTCTTCGTCATAGACGTTGTTCACAACGTCGACAACTTCGGTCAACCCTGAAGTCTTCATAGCGATCTTCTTCCCAATGTCATCAAACTCTTTCGCGCGATCGAATGCCTTGTAAAGACCACGAACGATCTCACCGAACCTTGAAGGCGACACCGATTCAATCCTTCTCGTCTTCGTCCAATCCGAATGCCTTGATCCCTCGAGCAAACTTTGAACGAAGCTTCTGCAATGACTCGTTCTTCAAGCGTTCTGCTTCCCGCTGAGCCTGCTCTTCGGCTTCGGATTGCTTGCTTCGAATCGCTTTCGCCTCTTCGGGGGTATGAGTAACCCCTGCAATCCTGCTCGGCACGACTACGCCAGCAAGTAGACCCGTCGTGTCAATGCTCCCTGAAGATCGTAAGTGAGAACGCTCACCTACAATTGAACGCTTTCCCAATGGGTACGCCTTTTCGATCATCGATCCATGCGCCTTGCAATAGTGCTGAAGCTTGTCTTCATCCGTCTTGACGAACCATTCTTCGTCGATGAGTTTCTGCATGATGACGTTCATCGCGGAACGTCCACCGTCGTTCGTACAACTCGAAACGACCGAATGTGAATGCTTGCAACCTGGCGAGTCGCACTCGACCCTGACAATCGGGTAAGGTACAGACGCGTCAACAATGATCATGATCAGTTCCCTTTGCCGTTACCAAGCGTCTTCAGATTCTCGTCATCAGTCGAACCAGGACACCAGACTGCAACCCTTGGCGCTTCTGCCGTCTTCGTAGGTTGGGGGCCAGCGGGGGGAGCGGCTTGCTCGGGCTCGGTGTCGTCCAAGGGGGAAGCCGTCGTCGAAGGGGTTGGGGCGTTCCTGATGCGGACAAGCAAGTCCCCGACGGACATAGGTCGATCTGGAACGCCTGCAACCGGATCGACGGGCTCAACGTCTGGGCGCTTCGACTGGTCGCTGGGAGCGGCAGCCAGCTTCGGGGCGATCTCTGGAGGTATCGGCATCCCTTGAGCAGTCATCGCCGCGAAGTTCGCTTCGGCAGACTTGCACGTCTCCATCCATGCATCAGCCGCAAGGTTCGCGACCTCTTCGGGGGTTCGAACTTGGATGTCGTACGGTGTCGCCACCGAAGCGTAGAGCACCGTCGCGGCATGGCGCATCAAGGCAAGGGCCAACCCCATCATCTCGACAGAATCCCCCTTCGCGTTCGAATACGCCGGAATGATGTCATGCATCAGCGTGATGAAGTATTTCGAAGTCGCTTGGGTTGAACCGGCTCGGTTCACGATCTCGATGATGATTGCCTGTCGCTTATCGTCGTTGGTCATTGGTTCGGCTCCGTTGGCCTTGGCGGCCCGGTGGGGCCCGCTTGCCTAACCCTTGTGGACAGGTCAGGCCCAAAAGCGAACCCCCCTCCAAGACTTTCTGCAAGCCATAGGCAGGGGGGTTCCAGCACGCGAGGGGGTTTGGGTGGGGTCTACCCTGCCCCCTCGCTGGCGGGGCAACTACGGGGCAGGGTTGCCCAAGGCAATCAAGGTTCGCCGGCCCCTCCGCTTCGGAATCCAATCAGTCGGCGGGATCTGAAGGAACTTGGCCCCAAGGATGCACGCTGGCCGGATGTCCCCGTCGTCTACCTTCGGCGATAGGTTCGTCAGGCTCACGTCCAGTTCGATGTTCCTTGCCACTACGATCGGAACAAGGGCCCGTTCGGGTGCGAGCACGATCCAAGGGTGGCCGTTCTTGCGTGCCCATAGGATTGGAACCCTGTCCTCTTCGGCGGCTTGCTCAATGCATTGCCTCCACCACTTCCAAACGGGTGACAGCCGCCCGGCTACGAACCCACCGAAGCTCCAAGACTCGCGTCGCTTCACTTCGATGGTGAACGGCCAAAGCTTCGCAGTCGTGCAGATGTCACCGGCTACCTTGAAGTCACTACGAGTTTCGGGCGTTGCCCATCCGCCGCTCATAGGGGTCCGCTTGAAGATGGCATCGGGTTCGACCTGCCTCCACCATGGGGTGAGCAGTCGAACCACCTCCAGCTCTCCACGAGCCCCTTTGGAATGCCCGTTGGTCACAGTGATTCCAGCGCGCTCTTCAGGTTGCTAGCGAACGACGTTGCCTGCGGATTGGTTGCCCGATTGAGCATTTCATGAAGAGTGGTTACGATCTGCCCTGCCTCGACGCCTAAACCAAGCTCGTCGAAGATGTTCCCCTTAGGCGTTAGGACATTGACTCCAATGGATGCAGCCTCGAGCAAGAGGCCAGGCCATTCCGTACTGATATCCGAGATGATGACCTTCGATAGGGCAATGGCTTCGAGCAACTCTTCTCGGGATGAGAAGCGACCTTTGGCATCGATCCATCCGATCTTCTCTTCCGGATAGGCCGCCCCGTAGAACTTCTGAATCGAGTCGAACAGGGCCGAGTATCTACCAATGTAGATCACTCGATCTGCCCGTGCTTCCCAAGACACCTTCGAGCACATCTCGCGAGTGATCGTCAGGTCTTCCATTCCCCCGATGACGAACACGTCTTCTGGAGCGAAGTCAGGGTACTGAGCCAACAATTGGTCACGCTCAAACTTCGATCTGA
>Ga0075342_1000120_pt1 | contig 13234 bp, 12 predicted proteins | sample RushOxbow_ThreeS_3_FD_120085 | JGI IMG/M metagenome (GOLD analysis project Ga0075342, IMG submission 120085) | Natural and restored wetland microbial communities from the San Francisco Bay, California, USA, that impact long-term carbon... | ecosystem: Environmental > Terrestrial > Soil >...
CGAGTCCTGGTACAACACGGATAAGATTACCGCAGCCGAAATCGCCACGATCAAAAAGCAAACCGACTTCTTCGATCCGCGTTGGAAAGGCAAGATCGCCGGCCAAGGCATGGGCGACCCGTCGGGAATCCGCCAGATGATAGACAGCTATTTCGAGCCCGACCGCGGACCGGAATGGGTTCGCACCTACCTCCTCAATGCTGGGATCACATTCACCGACGATCGGCGCATCCTCGAAACTTGGCTGTCCAGCGGCCGATATCCGCTTCAGGCGGTGGCCACGGGGACCGAGATATACAGCCGACTGGCAAAAAAAGGCGTGCCGATCAAGCAAGTCTTCATGCCCAAAGAAACCGCCTTACTTCGCGCCGGCGGTTCCGGCTGCTGCATTTCAGTGTTTACCGAAGCTCCGCATCCGAACGCGGCGAAGCTTTTCGTCAATTGGTTTCTTTCCAAAGAAGGCCAGACGCTGACTCATACGAAAATCCCGGAAATCGACCGCTCGTCCCTGCGCACCGATATCCCATTAGGTGAAGTTTCAGCCGATCAACGACGCGAACCAGGCAAAGAATACGGATTTCCCGATGCTGATCCAAAGATGGGAGATCGGCAGGAAGAAGCTCAAACGTGGATTAGAAAACTCTGGGAGTCACGGCAGAAATAACTTAAGGAGAGTTCAAACCGTTCAACTCGTTCAAACAGTTTGAATCGTCCGACTCCGCGCCGGGAAATCGAGCGTTTTAAATTATTTGAACGGGGAACGGCTTGAACATTACCGTAACCGTGAACAAATCCCCCGCCGCCATTGATCAGTTATCAATCCCGGGTAGTTTATCCGCGCCACGTGTAACCCAGGGGCACGTTATCATGGCTGCGGTAGTCATCGCGCTGGGTTATTTTCTTATCTGGCCGGTACTCCTGCTTTTGATCAACAGTTTTAACTCAGCCAACGATTGGTTTGTCGAACCGCGTCGATGGGGAGTGGATCACTGGATCAATGCTTTTCATCGCCCGGGCCTGCTCAAGTCGCTCGGCAACTCCCTGCTAATCTGGACGTTTTCGGTATCCATTAGCTTTCCCGTCGGCGTATCAATTGCCTGGATCCTCGCCCGAACCAAAATCCCCTTCAGCCACACCCTGGAATTCTTGTTCTGGATCTCCTATATGGTCCCGGCGTTGCCGACGACCATCGCGTGGATCACGCTGTTGGACCCCGATGTCGGCATGATCAACGTCGGTTTTAAGAATCTATTGGGTCTGGAACAGGGTCCGTTCAATATTTTTAGCGTCCCAGGCATCGTCTGGGCCAATTTGATGGGGCATGGCATTTCGATCAAGGTCATGCTTTTAACACCGGCGTTTCGCAACATGGATTCGACGCTGGAGGAGGCTGCTCGAGTCGGCGGGGCGAGCAATCTGCGGACGCTTTTCAAAGTCACTCTGCCGTTGATGATTTCGCCCATGATCTTGGTGTTGGCCCTGCAACTGCTCCGGGTCTTTCAATCCTTTGAAACCGAATATTTGCTCGGTTTGCCCTTCGGCTTCTACGTCTATTCGACTAAAATTTACGCGCTGGTTCGCGATGCTGTCCCCAACTACGGTGAGGCGACAGTATTAGCGAGCGTCACACTGCTAATGATCGCTATGATCATTCCGCTACAGAGGTGGATTTTAGAACGCCGCCGCTACACAACCATTTCCGGCAGCTTTCGCCCCGGTCTGATCGATCTCCACGCATGGAACTACGTCGCCTTCGGCGTTATCGCTGTATTGCTCATGCTGCTCACCATCGGACCGCTAGCGGTGTTAGTGCTCGGTAGTTTCATGGAGCGCATCGGCTACTTCATGTTGGGATTTACTTTGGACCACTGGCGGTTCGTGTTGAATGATCCGGTATTCGTCAAATCCTTGCAGACCACGTTGGTATTGGCCACCAGCGCGGCAGTGTCGAGCCCGCTGCTCTTTTCCGTGATCGCGTACTTGCTGGTGCGCACGCGCCTGCCCGGCCGCGGCATACTGGATTTGATGATTTGGAGCGCGGGCGCCATTCCCGGCATCCTCGCCGGGCTCGGCCTGTTGTGGGTTTTCATCGATACCCCCGGGCTGAATTTTTTGTTTGGCACCATTTGGGCCCTGATCATCGTCGTGATCCTTCAGGGGAAAACCACCGGCGTTAATATTATGAAGGGCGTGCTGGTGCAGGTGGGCGCCGACATGGAAGAAGCGGCGCGCGTTTCCGGCGCCGGCTGGATCAGAACCTATTTCCGAATTTGGTTACCGCTCTTGATGCCGACGATGATCCTGCTCGCGGTGATGAATTTCGTCAGCGCTGCCGGCGCCACCGGCAGCATCATCTTGCTCGCCTCCCGCGACACGATGACGCTCTCGCTGATGGCGCTCGAGCTGTCGACCCCCGCGGTCAACAATCGTGAGGCCGCCAGCATCGTCAGCATTTTCATCATCTTGTTCACCTTCACCGGCGCTGTCGCAGTGCGCTACTTCGGCCGCCGCTTCGGCGTGCACCACGAGATGCAGGCCGGACCCAACGGCAACACACCTGGCGCGGCGTGAATGAGTATTAGCGGCAAGTAACAAATACGATGCTCGCCACGAAGGGCACGAAGAGCACAGAGGGTTCGATAAGGAATTCTTCTCTTAGCTTCGTGCTCTTCGTGGTGAAATAAGTTCTTGACCATCCCGTCAACGGTACATTAATAATACCGACGATGAACGCGCCGCTACGCCCGTTTCGCTTCCTCTTCATCGGCTTCGCCGGCTTGTCACTGCTCTCCGGCATCTGGATCGGCATCGCCCGGCTCGGGGTCGCCGTGCCGCTGCCGAGTCCGGCCATGATCGCGTTACATGGCCCTCTGATGGCCATCGGTTTTTTGCTGACTTTAATCGGCTTAGAGCGCGCCGCCGCAGTCGATCGTTGGTGGGTTTACGGCATACCGCTGCTGAGCGTCGTTGGCACCGCCGCGTTAATCCTTGGTTTGCCGCAAAAACTGGCGGCCTTCTTTGCCGTCAGCGCGGCGGCACTGCTAGTCCAGTTTTTCTATCAACTCTTTCGCCTCCGGCGCGAAGAACATTTTGTCGTCATGAATCTGAGCGCCGCATTGCTCTTCTGCGGTAATCTGCTGTGGAGTTTGGACTCGGCGATTTTCCAAATTGTGCCTTGGTGGACCGGTTTTCTCGTCGTCATGATCGCTGGCGAAAGACTGGAGCTCAACCGGATACGCCGTCCGCCCCTCTGGGTGCGGGTGTCGTTACGCGTCGCCCTGGTGATATTTGTCGCCGGCCTGGCCTTGGCGCTTGTCGACTTCCGACTCGGTGTGCGCATCGCCGGCGCCGGGCTGATCGCCATTGCCCTCTGGTTGTTGCGCTATGACCTCGCCTGGCAAAGCGTCAAACTGCCCGGTTTGCCGCGCTTCATGGCGCGCTGCTTGATTTGCGGCTACTTTTGGCTCGCACTCGGCGGCGTCTTTTGGATCTGGTTTGCGCGCTTTTTTGGCGCCGGGCCGCTTTACGACGCGGCCCTGCACACGGTTTTTATCGGTTTCATTTTCTCGATGATCTTCGCCCATGCGCCGATCATTTTGCCAACCATTACCGGACTGGCGTTGCCGTTCCATAATGCGTTCTACCTCCATGCCGGCTTGCTCCATGTCTCGCTTTTGGTCCGCATTGCCGGCGACCTCGCATTTTTGCCCGGCGGGCAAAAATGGGGCGGCCTGCTCAATGCTCTCGCCATAGTGCTATTTCTGATAAACAATGTCCGGGCCGTGATTGCGGCGCGATGAGGTTGCCGCGCCAAGCCCGGGTCTGGTACAATCGCTCAGCTGTAAAAATTGACCGGCGCGCAAATCGCAGACTAGGTACTCCCATGCAATCTTGTTATCGAGCTTTACCCCTATTGGTCGGGTTCATCATCGCAACCGCCACCATGACTTTCGCCGACATCGGCCAGATTAAGAACGTCAGCGGCGAGGTATTTCTCCTGCGCCAAACGGTCCAATTGCCGGCCAAAGCAGGTGACATTGTGCAGCAGTCCGACGTGCTCATCACCGGTGCCAACGGCGCGGTCGGCTTGACCTTCATCGACAACTCGCGACTCTCTGCCGGTCCCAACAGCCGCATCGAACTCAAACAGTTCCGCTTCAACCCAACCACCCAGGACGGCGAGTTCGTCACCGACGTGCAGCGCGGCACCCTGGCCGTCGTCTCCGGCCAAATCGCCAAACGCTCGCCCGACGCCATGAAGGTCAAAACCCCGACGACCATCCTCGGTGTGCGCGGCACCACCTTCGCGGTCAAAGTTGAAGAATAAAAATTTTACTCCGAGCGCCCGCTGGCTCGGCTTGCGGCTGCGTCACGCCATCCCAGCGGGCGTCGCATGCGCCGTGCTCGCGAGTTGCGCGACCGTTCAACCGGCTCCCAAGGTCAACACCTATGTCGTGCTGCTGCCCGAAGAGGGCGGTGCGCCAAGCGCCGTGATCGTCGGCGAAGGCGCCAGCGCGCTGACTTTGGATCGGCCATACAACGCGGCAACCGTTGATACCGGGGGCGAAATCGAGCGAAAAAATCCAACTGCGGCGGAAGCCAATCAAACATTCGCGGCGGCGCTGGCCGCACAACCGCCCAAACCCATCAGCTTTACGCTCTATTTTGAAACCAACAGCACGCAAATCACTCAGGACTCTCGCCCGCAGCTCGAAGCGCTGATGGCGGAAGCCGCGCGCCGCCAAGCCGTCGAAGTCCAGGTCACCGGCCACACTGACCGCGTCGGCAGCGACGCCGATAACGACAGGTTATCGCAGCAGCGCGCCGAAGCGGTGCGCACCATGCTAGTCCAAAACGCCATCAGGGCGACCTTCATCCGCGCCGTCGGCCGCGGCGAACGAGAACCCCTGGTGCCCACCGCAGACGAGCAACCCGAAGCGCGCAACCGCCGCGTCGAAGTCATTCTGCGCTAAGCTCGAACCATCGAAACAACGGACGACGGGAAGCGATGCGCTGCCGGCTGTCGTCATGAGTCTGCGACGGCAGCCGGCAAATTTTCAATCGGAGCAGGGGGTTCCCGAGGAAGGGTTGCGGAAGCCCACCGCCAGCAGCGTTAGATCATCCGAGGGCGGAGCTCCTGCAGTGAAGGTTTTCACATCGGCGTGAAGTTTCTCGCAGGCCGCGGCGGCGCTTAGCGCCGGCTCCGCCGCCAAACACTGGAATGTACGGGCCAAGCCATACTGCGCTTGCGCGCTATTTTCCGCCTCCGTGATACCGTCGGTAATCAAGAGCAAAATATCCCCGGCGTCCAACCGCCATCGCTGGGTCGGATAGGTAAACCCGGCATCGAGACAGAGCGGCGGCCCCCCGGCGCCGTCGAGCTCCCGCGGCGCTTGCTTCGAGCGCAAAAGTATCGGCGCATTGTGACCGGCGTTGCACAGTTCGACATCTCCCGAACCGCTATCGACGACACCGACGATCGCCGTGACGAACATCGCCGTAGGGTTGTCCCGGGCGATTTCATCGTTCACCGAACTTAGCACTTGGCCCAACTCCGTGCGCTCCCGCCGCGCCAAGCTCTTGCACAAGGTCTTGATCAGGGCCATGAACAACGAGGCAGGGACACCCTTGCCCGAGACATCGCCGATCATGAAAAACAACCGCCTCTCGTCAAGCATGAACGCATCGTAAAGATCGCCGCCAACCTCCTGGGCGGGCTCCAACAGCGCATGGAAATCAAGATTCACCGGCATGCCGTCAATCGCTTTGGGATCGGGCAACATGCCCATCTGAATTTCCCGCGCCGCGCGCAACTCGCCGGCGGCGCGCAACCGTTCGTTGCGCTCGACGGCCAACTCGGCATCGAGTTCCCGGCGGCGCTGCACAGCCGCCGAAAAACCGGCCGTCAACAGCAGCCCGACGACCGCGGCGTTGGCCGCCACCGGAAGGGTCGGATCGTAAAGCACGCGAAGCTTTTGAAAAGCGATGAAGCTGGCGATCACCAGTGTCGCCGCCAGGACACAGTATAAGACCAAGCCCACCGCTGGTTTGCGGCGCGGCAAAGTGACGATCAAAACTATGCCGAATGCGACAAGGCCGAACAATTCCCACCAGCGCGCCGACGCCGGGCGAATCAGGCGGGTGCCGTATAGGATATTTTCGATCAACTGGGCATGAATCTCGACGCCGTCCATGCGCGCGCCAACCGGTGTCGCTGCCACGTCGCTGATGCCCACCGCGGTAGCGCCGACGATCGCCACTTGATTAGCCAAGGCATTGGGCGCCAAGGTGCCGCGCAGGATCGCCGCCGCCGAAACCCGCCGCGCGCCTTGGGCGTGCGAGTAATACAGGCGCAGTCTGCCATCGCCATCGGTGGGTATGAGTGACGTGCCGATCTGCAAGCCGATAATGCCGTGGCGGTCGCTGCGCACCGAATAGGCCGTCTGGCCGGTGGCCACTCGCAAGAGCTCGATGGCCAGGGCCGGCGCCGGTGAACCGTTGACGCTGAGCACCAGTGGCATGCTCCGGACAATACCGTCGCTGTCGCGGCTGTCGTTGAGATAACCGCGGCCGTGGGCAGCGGACTCAAGCTCAGGCAGATTAACGATTTGTCCGTTATGGTTCGGCAAGTGCCGTTGTGGCGATTCACCGGCAATCAGCGCGGGAGTTTGGCTCGCGGTCGCCACCCTCCCCGCAGCCGCATCGGTCAGCGCCGCCCGCCCGAGCACGGACGGCACTTGGCGCAAAGTGTCGGCGAGGATCGTATCGTTGGACGGCAGTGCGGCGAGGGCTCGGCGCATATCAGCCGTGGCGTCGTGACGCTCGGCCAACAAGCGCTGCGGCGACTGGCTATCGGCCTCAGGCATGATGATGTCGAGACCGACGGCGAGGGCGCCGAGGCGATGAGTCGCGTCGATCAACTGCGCCAAGCGGGTGCGCGGCCAAGGCCAGCGGCCGAACTGTTGCAGACTTTCATCATCGATATCGACGATCACGGCCGGCAGGGCGGCGACGACACGCGGCGCCGTTCGTTGAAAGGCATCAAACCACAGATTTCGCACCGGCCGCCATGCCGCTTCGCCGAAAGCGATCTGTGCCAATGCCAACAACACCAACAGCCCGCTCGCCGCGCGGCGCCCATTATCCGCGCCCAGACGATCGAGCGGCAGCCGGCTAAACCAACTGCGGCGGGAATGTAGGTCCTCAGGCTGCGCCACGAAGTTAGAGATCGATGACTAAGCCGTCGTAGGCCGTCGACACTTGGAGGGAATTGTTTTCGCCGGCGATGGCGGCGTAGCGCCGGGTTTCGCCGAGAATAGAATAGATCATGTCGTCGTCGTGCGCGGGATCGTGGTGGAACATGCAATAATGCTTGACCTGGGCGCGCAAGCATAAGTCGACGCCGACGATATTGCTCGAATGTCCCCAATCCGCTTTCGCGCCGATCATATCCTTGAACGAATACATCGAATCGAACACCACGAGATCGGCGTCACGGTAAAACTCAACCATCGCCGCGGTCTCGCTCTCCGACTCCAGTTTATGCTCCCCGTCGGTCGAGTACACCATACTCCGGCCATTTTGCTCGAAGCGATAGCCGTAGGAATCGCCCGGGTGCGGCTGCAATTTCGCCTTCACCCGCAGGCCGTCGATATCGTACCATCGGTCCGCCTGCAGCGGCACGAAACTGATATTCGCGCGCAACTGATCCCAATGCACCGGGAAACAGGGGTCGGATTGCTGGCGGCGAAAGGCCGTTTCGAGCACATCAAGGGCATGCGCCCCGTGAATCCGTATGGTGTTGCCGGGAATGTAAACCGGCGGGAAAAATGGGAAGCCCATGATATGGTCCCAATGCACATGGGACATGAAGAAGTTATATACTTGCGGCTGCGCCGGTCCATGTTGCGCCAGGGTTTGTTGGCCGAAGCAGCGCAGCCCCGAGCCCATATCGCAGAGAGTATAATGGTCGCCGCCGACAATCTCGACACTCGATGTATTGCCGCCGTAGCCGCTGCGCACCGGAAACTCCAATTCCGTGTCGATATACCGGTCGAGCGCCGCTTCGTCGGTGAATTTGCGGCCGCCGGCTCGGCGCAAGGCCCGTTTGATCTTGTCCCGGATCATGGCTCCCTCGCAGGGTGCCGGCAGCGAACCGCGGGTTCCCCAAAAACGGATGCGCATGAAGTCTTTCCGTTCCCTCCGCTCACGCCGACTGAGACGCGCCGCCCAGACGGCAGGCCGAATGAAAAACTAGAAGGAGCACGTTCCGTTCACCATCGCGCTTATAGCTTGCCTGATCGACCAACGCGCGCATCATCGGCACGCCGACGCCGCCTAACCCGCGTTGATCGATATCGACCGCAAGATTGGGTTCGGGCATGGTAAGCATGTCGAAGGGCCTGCCGCCGTCGGTGAAATCAAACTCCAGAATTGGACCGGCGATCAACCGGCACGTAAGCTCAACGTTGCCCAGACGGTCGCCGTAGCTGTAGTGGCAGATATTCGCCACCACCTCTTCGACCACCAATTCGATTTCATCCACCCGCGCCGCGGGAAACCCAGCCTGGCGGGCTTTGGCGCCGGCAAACTCGGTGCAGTGGGCCACCGCGTCAATGGTCAGCGCTTCGGTGCGCTCCGATTGAATTGAACTCGACATACCGGTTAGCGGTCGACATAGATCGCTGCCGCCGCCGGCGAGATCGCCGCGAGGGCGTCGCGCACGGTCGGATAAGTCTCCAGCACCATATCGAAACGACCGATCTTGAAAACTTCCCGCACACTCGGCTGGAGACCGGCTAGCACCACTTTGCCTTCCTGTTTGCGGCATCCCTTGGCAGCGATCATTAACACGCGCAGCCCGGCGCTGCTCATGTAATTGACTTTGCTCAAATCCACCAGCAATTTTTTCTCGTCCCCCGCGCAACCCTCGACATGAGGCAAGAGCACGCTGCCGAATGCCGGCGCCGTGCTGTGATCGATACGGCCGTCAACCTGCACGATCACCACGTTAGCAAATGTCTGCACTGTCGATTCCATAAATTATCCCTCTTGGCATCCCTTCGGGGTTTGGCTTTGGCGCCGGACCTCACACCGCCGGAAGTTGACCGCAACTCTTCTTGAATAGCTATGATAGCACGCCGCGGCGCTCCCGTGAACGTAAAATTGTGGCGCATCCGCCGTCCTGCGTCCCAATCCGTAGAGCCGCATACTGGCCCAAAGCCATTGCTTTTTCCCTGACGCTGAACTAAGCAGGCCTATCAATTACTAGAAGTGGAAGGAGCCAACCCATGGCCGGACCCAATCTCGCCGAAACCGTCGTCGACTATTTGATTGCCCAAAACGTGCGCCACATTTTCGGCGTGCTCGCCCACACGCTGTTTCCCTTCGGCGACGCCATCGCCAAGCGGCCCGAGCTGCGCTTCATCAACGCGCAGCACGAAGGCGGCGCCGGCAACATGGCGCTGGGCTACGCACGCGCGACCAAACAACCGGCGGTATGCCTGGTTTCCGCCGGCGGCGGCGCCACCAATATCGTCACCGCCGTCGCCCAGGCCTATAAAGAAGCTGTGCCGCTATTTGTCATATCATCAGACATCGGGACGGCGTCCTTCGCCAAGGGCCACTGGGCCTCTTGGCATGGCATGGAGCATATCCGCTTGTTTCAACCGATCACCAAACAGAGTGCTCGCCTAGGGCGCATCGAAGAACTCGGCTCGGTACTCGACTCGTTATTTCGCCAAACCACCCGGGGCCGCCAAGGGCCGGTGTTTTTCTGCATCCCGGAAGATTTGCAAGAAACCCATCTCCCCGAGCCCATTACCTTCGCGCCGTCAGCCAATCCTGCGGCCCCGGCGGTGGACGCGCGCACCGTCACCGCCGCTGTTGATCTACTGCTCGGCGCCTCCGCGCCGGTTCTGCTCGCCGGCACCGGTGTCGACTGGGCGCAGGCGCAAGACGAAGTGAAAGAGCTTGCCGAGTTATTGTCGCTACCGGTGGCCAGCAGCTATACCGCCAAAGGCGTTTTTCCTGAAAATCATCCCCTCGCTCTCGGCTGTCTCGGCAATGGTGGCCGCGTGTATGCGCGACCATTTTTTCAGAAAGCCGACCTGGTACTCGCCGTCGGCACCAGTTTCAGCGAAGGCACTACCCTCGGCTTCGGCCATAAAACCATGCCGGAAAACGCCCGGATCATTCACATCGACACTGATCCGGAACAGTTCGGTCGCATCTACCCGGCCGAACTGGCTATCCAAGCCGATGCCAAGACCGCCTTGCGCGCGATAATTGACGTCGTGAAATCCAAGCCGGCGAAAGCCGCGCGACCCGACAACGGCAGAGCGGTGGCACAAGCCAAGCAGGAATGGTTGAAGGGCATCGACGAAACGATCAGCAAACAAAATCTTGGATATGTTTCTGTGCTGCGCGCGCTCAACGAACAGCTTACCGGGAAGGAAATCTTGACGACCTCGGGCATGACCGGCGACACCCTGCGCAACATTGATTCTGGGGTACCGATTATCCACGCCGGCGAGTTCCGCGCCATCGGCACCGCCCTAGCGACCGCCTACGGCGTCAAGATCGGCCGTCCCGACGCCCGGGTCATTTGCGTCACCGGCGACGGCTCGTTCATGATGGAGCAGCAAGAGCTCGCCACCGCGCGCTATCACAACATTCCGGTGCTGGTCCTGATCCTGCGCAACAACGCCTACGGTGGCATGAAGCGCGATCAGGAAAAAAACTACGGCGGCCGGGTCATCGGCACCGAACTTTTCATCCCCGACTTGGCCAAACTCGCTGAACTCTACGGCGCCAAAGGCTACAGCGTTACCAAGAAGGAACAGCTCGCGCCGGTGTTCAAAGAAACCCTGGCGAAAGACGAGTTCGTTATCGTCGATGTGAAGTTGGATTAGCCCTGCCTACTGCGGCAGTTGAAGTCCCTTGGACCCGGATATTCCTCCCGCCAAGGCGCAAATACGCAAAGTTAACTCTTCCAGGCGAGCACGCCTGATAGCGTCGAACGCATGCTCAAGCTCGCCAACCTGTGCGACGACAACGTGGTGGTCGACATCGGCTCAGGCGACGGACTCATTGTTGTCCCCGCCGCGAAAATGACGCGAAACTGCGCGGTTGGGGCGTCGATATCGACGCGAAGCTGATCGCAGAATCCAATGGCGTCGCCGACCGGGTGAAGTTTATTCATCAGACTGCCTTCGACGCCGACCTGCACGAGGCTACGGTAATCACCATGTGGCTATTTCCGCAACTGATGCGGCTGTTGAGGCCGACCATCTTCGAACGAGCGCGCCCCGGCACGCGTATCCTGGCCAGCACCTGGGATCTCAACAGTTGGCCCGCCGATGCCACCGACAGCGGCAACCCATCGATCTACCGTTGGAACGAACCGGCGCGCGTCGCCGGCAACCGGAGCTGGGAGTTTACCCTCGCCGGCCAGCGCACCGCCTACGCCGCGGTCGTGGAACAGCACTTTCAAGCCGCCGAAGGCGTTATCCGTGCCGACCCCAACCGTGAAGTACTGACGGAAGTGAAGCTCAGCAGCGAAGAATATTTCCTTCAATCTTAGTCTAACGTTGGAAGGCGTCGGTTTCACCCGGCACGAGTTCAGCAGAAAAGTGCCCGGCGAGCGGATCGAAGGAACGGTGCAAGTTGTCTTACCGGACCGCGCTCGTCTTGAACTCCTCTGGCGCGCATCGCGGACAGCGGGCTCAGTGTACTTCGCTCCCGCTGCAGTTGATATGCCGTGACGTTTGCGACACTGGAGAGACCGGAAACTGCAACATTTTTAAGTTATCATTCACCGCGTTTTTCATAAACATGTAGCGCGGGTTGAGCATGGCAAGATCGAACTTTGTCCGTGATGATCGCCACTCACCGTCGATTGTCATTTCCAGCGCAGCGCGAAATCTTGGGCGAATCCGCTCGCTGAAGCGGCGATCCAACCCACCGACAATTCAAAGTAAACATTGCAAAGTAAACATTGCTTGACATCCCCCCGTAGTCGGCATTACGCTCGGCAAATCGAAGGGGGAATCATGGCGAAAAACGGATTCAAAGTTTTCGATAGCGACATGCATATCATGGAGCCGCCCGACCTGTGGGAAAGGTACATCGATACCAAGTTTCGCGACCAGGCACCGAGGGGGCGGACTTCGGACAACGTCCGCGATCTCGGCACGATTTTTCCCAATGTGCCCAGAGACACCCGGCGCACCGGCGGCACGCCGCACCGCGGCAGCAACTTCAATAAGAACCAGGAGATCTATCGGAGCCACGCCGAGCGCGGCTGGACCGGCCAGGTGCAGTTGGAAGCGATGGACACCGAAGGCATCGACACCGCCGTGCTGTTTCCGACCCGCGGCTTGGGCATCCTCACCTTTCCCGACCAGGATCCGCGCTTCGCCGACGCCATGGCGCGCGCCTACAACGACTGGCTGCATGATTTTTGCTCCGCCGATCCCGAACGGCTGCTCGGCGCCGGCATGATCTCGGTTTACGATCTCGACGACGCCTTGCGCGAGACCCGCCGGGTCAAGGACGAGTATGGCTTCCGCTCGGTGTTTCTGCGCTCGAACATCATCAACGGCAAGAACTGGTACGACCCGCACTATGAGCCATTGTGGGATTTGCTCGAAGAGCTGAATCTGCCGCTGGGCTTCCACGAAGCGTCGGCGTCGCGCTCGCGCCAGGCGGCGGAACACTTCGAGCCCAACTTCGGCCTGCGCCGTGTTTATGCCCAGCCGTTCGAACAGATGATGGGCATGGGCGCTTTCCTGGGCGGCGGTATTTTGGAGCGTCACCCGAAGATGCGCGTGGCCTTTCTCGAAGCCAACTGTTCCTGGCTGCCCTGGCTGCTATGGCGCTTGGACGAAGGCTTCGAGCGCGAAGGCGATGTCTTCATGCCCGATTTGAAGATGCCGCCAAGCGAGTATTTCAAGCGCCAGTGCTGGATCTCCATCGAACCCGACGAAGCGCCGGCGCGCTACACCATCGAGGAATTCGGCTGCGACCAGCTGGTCTTTTCCACCGACTATCCGCACGGCGACTCGAAGTATCCCAACGCCGTCAAAAGCTTTCTTGAGTTAAAACTTTCCGACGACGACAAGCGCAAGATCTTGTGGGACAACTGCGCGCGCTTCTACGGCGCGGCAGAATATGAAGCGCGCAGCGGCTCGACCGCGCTGCAGCAACAGCAACTCCAACCGTAACCGAGGAG
>Ga0075342_1000121_pt1 | contig 13159 bp, 9 predicted proteins | sample RushOxbow_ThreeS_3_FD_120085 | JGI IMG/M metagenome (GOLD analysis project Ga0075342, IMG submission 120085) | Natural and restored wetland microbial communities from the San Francisco Bay, California, USA, that impact long-term carbon... | ecosystem: Environmental > Terrestrial > Soil > Wetlands...
ACATCGCCGGTAATTCCGAGATCATCGTTCAGAATATGCCCGGAGCCGGCTCGGTGGTGGCGGCCAATTATCTTTACAACTTCGCCAAACCCGTCGACTTGATCATGGCGATCGTGCAATACAGCGTCTACATGGACCAATTGGTCGGCCGCAAAGAAGCCCAGTTCGACGTGCGCCGGTTCGGCTGGATTGGCTCGCCGTCGAGCGAGACCGGCTTGCTCTACATGCGCGGCGACGCGCCGTACAAATCGATCCGCGACATCATTAAGGCCAAAGAGCCGCCCAAGTGCGGTTCATCGGGCACCGTCAGCACCGACTACTTGCTAGCGCGCTTGCTGGAAGATTCCATCGGGGCGCGCATCACTTCCGTGCTCGGCTATCCCGGCGGTGCCGAGATCGACTTGGCAGTCGAGAAAAACGAGGTGGTCTGCCGCTCGCACAACATCTCGGCCCACTTTGGCCGTGAGCCATTCAGCAGCTGGCACAAGAAGGATTTCGACCGCCACATCGTTCAAACAGCCAGCAAGCGCGACCCGCGCCTGCCCGACACGCCGACGATTTATCAACTCTTCGATGAATACAAGGCGCCGGATTTGAGCCGGCGCGTCTCCCTCGTGATCCTTGGCGGCGGCGAACTCGGCCGGCCGTTTCTGGTTACGCCCGGAACTCCGGCCGACCGGCTGAAGATTTTGCGCGACGCTTACATGCGCGCCGCCACGGACTCAGACCTAGCGGCGGCAGCCGCCAAAGCCAGAATGGATATCGATGCTACGCCCGGCGACGAGCTCGAAGGGTTGATCAAAAAACTTATGGATCAGCCCAACGACGTAATCGAGCGAGTCAAGAAGATGATGGGGAACTAATCTATCCTACGACCCGTTGACGGCGTAACGGGAAAACAGCCATATTGGAGTATGACAACTGTTAGCGTAACTACACTTAAAGCGAGTCTGAGTCACTATCTTAGCTTGGCCAACAAAGGGCACGAAATTATCGTAACCTCACACCGGCAACCGGTTGGACAACTGCTTCCTTTCGCCGCGCTCAACGCGCGGACGATCAAGCCGACACGCCCGGTCACGGATGTTCTACAAGTTGCCGGCGTCAACCACCGTCGTGCGACTTCCGCTGTGGAAACATTACTGCCGGATCGCCGACGGCGATGAATGCTCTCGTTGACACGGTCATTGCACTGCGACTCCCGCCTATAGATCCCAATTCCAACGATAGCTGGTAGAGATCATGAACCGCCGACAATTCACCAAAACGCTACTCGCCGCCGGCGCCGCGATCGTGGCGCCGTTCAACATCGTCCGCGCTCAGTCAAAAAATCTGAAAGTCGGCGTCCTGCTGCCTAAGTCCGGACTCCAGGGCTTGATCGGCCAGTCTTGCCAAAAAGGCGCGGACCTTGCACCGCTCGTCATCAAAGCGCGCCTTGGCGTTGACATCGAACAGCACAACGCCGACACCGAGACCAACGTCGACACCGCGCGCACGCGAGCGGAAAAACTGATTCAGGAAGGCGCACATTGCCTGGTCGGTCCGTTCGACTCGGGTGCCGCTGCGGCCATCGCCCAGGTCGCCGAGCAGCGCGGCGTGCCTTTTGTCATCAACATCGCCGCGGCGCCGCAGATCACCGAGCAGGGTTACAAATTTGTCTTTCGTAACTTCCCCATCTCCACGGAATTGGTCAAGAACGGCCTCGCTCTCACCGACGCGCTGTTCAAGACAACCGGCACGACGCCGCGCACTGCAGTGTTCATGCATGTCAACGACACCTTCGGCCAGGCCAACGCCAAGGCGGTCGCCGCAATCCTGCCGCAGTTAAATTTGCCGTTCAAACTGGTTGACACGATATCCTACGATCCGGCGGCTAAAGACTTGACGGTCGAGGTTAGCAAGGCCAAGGCGACCCAAGCTGACTTTTTGCTGCTGGTTAGCCGTTTGAACGATGCCATCGTGCTGCGCCGGGAGATAGTCAAGCAGCGCTGGAACATCATGGGCATCGTCAGCCCCGGTTCCCCGGGCATGTACGAAAACCAGTTTTTTCAGACGCTCGGCAAGCTCTCCGAAGGGTGCATCTCCAACGTCCCCTGGTTCGACCCCAAAGCCGCAATGACGAAATCCGTCGATGCGGCCTTCAGAAAACAAAATCCGCAGGATCAATTGAAGTTTCATGCGCTCAATGTCGGCTATACCTTCGAAGCGCTGCTGATCGCCGCCGACGCGTTCAAGCGCGCGCAGTCGACCGATGCCCAAGCGCTGACCCAAGCGATTCGCCAGACCGAAATAAAGAATCGCATGATGATCGGCGCGCCGATCAAGTTCAACGCCAACGGCCAGGTCGAGGGCAACCTCTCCGCGTGCATCCAGAATCAAAGCCAGCAACCTGTCGTCGTGCTGCCCGCAGCGTCAGCCGAGGCGAAACCAAAGTTTCCTTGGGCGGAATATAAACGAGCTTAGCGACCTGCGGTCGCCGTTCAAGGTTCAAAAGTTCAATGTTCAACGTCAGATTCGGATCCTAACCTTGAACGCTTGAACCCTTGAACCTTGAACGAAATTATTCGCTATGCCCATCGACTTCGTCAGCCTAACCAACGTCATTATCTCCGGCATCCTCACCGGCCTGGTCTACGGTCTCATGGCGCTGGGACTGTCAGTCATCTTCGGCATCGCGCGCGTCGTGAACTTCGCCCACGGCGAGATGATGACTCTCGCCATGTACGCGAGCGTGATTGCGTTCAGCACCTTTGGGCTGAATCCTTTCATCGCCGTTCTCCCGGTGGCGGCGCTGTTCTTCGTCCTGGGCTACGCCATGCAGCGCTGGATCGTCAATCCGTTCGTCACCCGCCCCGAACATTCCCAATTCATGCTGCTACTTTCCATCGCCATCATCCTGATGAACGGCCAACTGATGCTATTCGGCCCCGACGCGCAGAGCGTGCGGCTCGATAGCTTGCTCGAATCCATCGAACTGGGCCCGCTATTGATCGACCGCGGCAAACTCTACGCCGCGCTGGTCGCCGTCGGCACGACGGCGGCGTTGTTCGGATTCTTTCGCTTCACCCGCGGCGGCACGGCGATTCGCGCCTGCGCCGATAATTGGCTCGGCGCCAAGGTCGTCGGCCTCGACGTCAATCAGCTCTACGCATTGGCCTTCGGCCTGGGCACGCTATGCGTCGCGGTCGCCGGCTGCATGATGATCCTGCTGATCGACCTGACCCCCGCCATCGGCCCCGGCTACACCCTGCTCGCATTCGTCATCGTCATCGTCGGCGGCCTTGGTTCCATGAACGGCGCGCTGCTTGGCGGCGTGCTGATCGGTTTGTCGGAAGCGCTGGCTGGGCTGTTGATCCTGCCTTCGGCGAAAAGCATGTTCAGCTTCGCCCTGCTGATCGTCGTACTGCTGCTCCGTCCGCGCGGCCTGTTAGGCGGCAACCGGTGAACCGGCGCGGGTCATTCTTGCTGGCCTTATTGGCTGCCGCGTTGATCGCCCTGCCGGCGTTCGCCGACAATTACCTGTTATCGGTTGCCACGCTTTGCCTGTTTTTCGCCTACACCGGTCAAGCCTGGAACATCATGATGGGCTTCGCCGGCCAACTCTCTCTCGGCCATGCGTTGTACCTCGGCGTCGGCGGCTACACCGCCGGCGCGCTCTATTTTCACTATGGCGTCAGCCCTTGGATCGGCGTCTGGTTCGCGATTTTTGTCTGCATCGCCCTCGGCGCTTTTCTTGGAGCCCTCGCCTTCCGCTCCGGCATCTCCGGCGTTTACTTCACGCTTCTGACCATCGCCTTCGCGGAGTTTGCGCGCATCGGTTTCGATCATTTCACCTGGGTCGGCGGCTCGGCAGGCCTGTTTCTCAAGGTAAGCCAACAAAATTGGCTCGATCTGCGCGGCCCCCCGGCGCTGTACTACTACGTCATGTTGATGCTCGCCGCGCTCGCCTTCGGGCTGTCCGCCTGGTTGTTGCGCCGCCGGCCGGGCTATTACTGGCAGGCGATCCGCGAAAATGAAGAAGCCGCGAGCGCCCTCGGCATCGATACATTTCGCTGGAAGTTAGTTGCCGTCGTCACCAGCGCCGCCATGACCGCCGTCTCTGGCGTGTTTCTGGTGTTTTATTACAACAATTTATTTCCCGAGCAGATATTCAGCATCAACCGTTCCGTCGAAATCATCTTGGCGCCGATCATCGGCGGTATGGGCACGTTGTTCGGTCCGATTATTGGAGCAGCGCTGATCAGCTTGCTCGCCGATGGCGCCACCGAATTGGTTGACGTCCTCGGCTGGAACATTCCGGGCGTCAAACAAATTATTTACGGTCTCATCTTATTCGCCGTCGTGGTGTTTTTGCCCCATGGCATATGGCCGTCCATCGCGCGCAAGCTAAATCTGGAGCGATGAATTTACTCGAAGTAGAAAAGCTCGGAAAATCGTTTCGCGGCCTGCGCGCTGTGAGCGGGGTTTCGTTCAGAGTCGCGGAGAATTCCATCGTCGCGCTCATCGGCCCCAACGGCGCCGGCAAAACGACGCTGTTCAATCTCATTGCCGGCGCGCTGGCGCCGGATTCGGGAATTATCTCGTTTGCCGGAACAAGAATCGACGGCCTGAGACCCGATCAAATCTGCGCCAGCGGCATCGGCCGGACCTTTCAGATCGTCAAACCCTTCGCCGGACTCTCCGTGCTCGACAATGTCATCGTCGGCGCGCTGCAGCGATCGGCGAATATTGCAGCGGCGCGGGCTTGTGCCGAGGAGATTCTGCGTAAGCTCGGCTTGGAGTCCAAGCGCGACCTACCCGCCGCCGCGCTAACCCTGCCGGACCGAAAACGGCTCGAAGTCGCGCGCGCCCTGGCAACCAAACCCAAACTCTTGCTGCTCGACGAAGTGATGGCCGGCCTGCGCCCCGCCGAGTGCGATGAGGTGATCGGGACGCTGCGCGAAGTGAATAAACGCGACGGAGTGACGATCCTCTTGATCGAACATGTCATGCGCGCGGTGATGGCTTTGGCGGAACAAGTCATCGTGCTCCATCACGGTGAAATCATCGGCCAAGGGGCGCCTGCCGAGGTTGTCCGCCAACCCGCCGTGGTGGCGAGTTACTTGGGTGACAATAGCGACTTATGAGCGTCCTGCTGGAAGTTTCCAACCTCGCCTTGAACTACGGCGGCGCCGCGGCGCTTGCCGGCGTTTCGCTGGCGATCGAAAAGGGCGAGATGGTCGCGCTGGTGGGCGCCAACGGCGCCGGCAAGTCTTCGCTCATCCGCGCCGTCGCCGGCATCGAACGGCCGATCAGCGGCAGGATCGTATTTGCCGGGCGCAATATCACGGCGCGCGAATCTCACGAGATTTGCAACCTCGGCATCGGCCAGGTCGCCGAGGGGCGCCAGCTTTTCGCTGCTTTGACCGTTCTGGAAAATTTGCAGATGGGCGCAATGCTGGAGCGTGCCCGCGCGCGATACCAACAATCGATGGATGCCGTCTTCGCGCTCTTTCCCCGCCTCGCCGAACGGCGCAAGCAGCCCGCCGGCACGCTCTCGGGCGGCGAGCAGCAAATGCTCGCCATCGGCCGCTGCCTAATGGGCTGCCCCGAACTGATCATGCTCGACGAGCCGTCCTTAGGCTTGGCGCCCAACCTCGTCGAAGAAATGCTCCACGCCGTGCGCCTGCTGAATCGGCAAGGCCTGACGGTGCTCCTGGTCGAACAAAACGTCGCCGCGTCATTGAAGCTGTGCCAGCGCGGTTACGTCATCGAAAACGGCCGCATCGCTATGACCGGCACTGGGGCCGAGCTGCTCAACGATGATCGGGTGCGCCAGGCTTATCTCGGATTATAGGCTCGTCGGCTCCGCTGAAGCCTCGCTTCATCATGATTCCGACCTCGAACATTTGAACCCTTGAACCTTGAACAAAGGGCGCATTGCGCCCTCACCCCTTGCGGCAAACCGATTTCCCAGATAACAAGGGAGATCGTAAAAATCGCGCGGACCCGGCTTCGCGCGCCGCAGTTTCAGGAGGGTATCGCCATGGCAGACACGAACATCAAAAAATCCACAGAACGTTGGCAGTCGGACATCATCGTCGACTTGATCAAGCAATTCGATTTTCCTTACATCGCGCTCAACCCGGGCGCCAGTTACCGCGGCCTGCATGACTCCCTGGTCAACTACGGCGAGAACAAGCCGGAGATGCTCTTGTGCAACCATGAGAAGATCGCCGTGCAGATCGCCCATGGCTACGCCAAGGCCACCGGCAAGCCGATGATCGCGATCGTCCATAACGTCGTCGGCCTACTGCACGCCCCCATGGGCATTTACTACGCCTATATCGACCGCAGCCCGGTGTTCATCATCGGCGCCACCGGACCCATGGACGAGAAGCTGCGCCGGCCGTTTATCGACTGGATTCACACCGCCTTCGCCCAGGGCGATGTCGTGCGCGGCTTTACCAAGTGGGATTACCAGCCCGGCAGCATTCACGGCGTGCCGGACTCCTTCGCGCGCGCCTATTCGATCATGATGCGCGAGCCGCAGGGGCCGGTCTACATGGTCTACGACTCGGCGATGCAGGAAGCCAAGTTGACCGAAAACGTTCCGGTGCCGAACTTTCATATCAAAGTGCCGTCCCGCGTCGCTCCCGAGCAGTCGGCCATCGACCATGCCGCCGACATGCTGGTGGCGGCGAACAACCCGTTGCTGTTAACGGAATACGCCGCGCGCATGCCCATGGGCTTTGGCTCTACGGTCGAGCTCGCCGAGACCGTCGGCGCATCGGTCTACGACATCAACAAGCGGCTGGGCTTTCCCAACAAGCATCCCCTCAGCGTCAGTTTTCACAACGATGCCTTCAACGGCGTCGATCTGGTCACCGCGCTGGACGTCGTCGACTGGACCCGCGGCTCGCATAAATTGAACACCCAGACACGCGAAGTCCAGGTGGCGACAGCCGCCGACTGCAAATGGATCGATGTCGGCTTCGCCGATATCGAAATCAGCAAGTGGGCCACCGACTACAACAAGCATCACAACTGGGATCATCGCGTCCTAGGCGACAGCGCGCTGTCGATTCCCGCCCTCACCGCCGCGTGCAAAAAACGCATCGACGGCAACAGCGCTCTCGCCGGCCGCATCGCCGAGCGCAAGAAAGCGATCGGCGAGCGCCATGATCGGCAGTGGCAGAAGTGGCAAGATCAAGTGAAGGAGCAGTGGAATGACCGGCCGATGACCGAAGCCCGCCTCGCCCATGAAGCCTGGCAGGTGATCAAAGACGAAGACTGGGTGCTGACGGCCAATACTCTGAAAGAATGGGTGCACAAGGTTTGGGATTTCGACAAGCCCTATCGTCACCTCGGTCGCGAGCTCGGCACCGGCACACAGATTGGCATGTCCATCGGCGCTGCCTTGGCCTACAAAGGCACCGGCAAACTAGTCGTCGACATTCAACCCGACGGTGATCTTATGTTCGACTTGGGCGCCCTGTGGATGCCGATCAAATACAACATCCCGATGTTGATCCTGATGTACAACAACCGCGCCTACTACAACGACTGGGCGCATCAAATTCACATGGCGCACCAGCGCGGCACCGACCCGCAGCGCGCCTATATCGGCATGGACTTGGAAGGCCCGCCGCCCGACTTCGCCCATATCGCCAAGGGCATCGGCTGGTACGCCGAAGGCGTCATCGAGGATCCCGCCGAAGTCGGCCCGGCATTGAAGCGCGCCATCGCCCAGGTCAAAGCCGGTAAACCCGCCTTGGTCGACGCGGTCGTCTGGCGCCGCGGCGAGAATGCATAGAACCCTTTCACCACAAAGGACACGAAGAGCACGAAGTTCGGAATAATAATCGTCCGAAACCTTCGTGTCCTTCGTGCTCTTCGTGGTGAGAAAAATTTTTGCTGATCTAACTCAAGGAGGATATCTGCATGGCAGATGCAACTATTAAGAAGTCCGAAAAGCGTTGGCAGTCCGACGTGATCGTCGACATGATCAAGAAATACAAATTCGAGTATATCTCGCTCAATCCCGGCGCGAGCTACCGCGGCTTGCATGATTCGCTGGTCAACTACGGCGAGAACGACCCGCCGATGCTCACCTGCCAGCATGAAAAGATCGCCGTGCAGATCGCCCATGGCTACGCCCGCGCCAAGGGCAAGCCGATGATCGCCATCGTCCATAATTTGGTCGGCTTGCTGCATGCCCCCATGGGCATCTACTACGCGTACCTCGACCGCGCGCCGGTGTTCATCATGGGCGCCACCGGACCGCTGGCCGAACCCAAGCGCCGGCCATTCATCGATTGGATTCATACCGCCAACGTCCAGGGCGAAGCGATTCGCAACTTCGTTAAGTGGGATTATCAGCCGTCCACGGTCGACGGCGTGCCCGGCGCCTTCGCCCGCGCCTACTCGATCATGATGAGCGCGCGCCAGGGGCCGATCTATATGTGCTATGACGCCGGTTTGCAGGAAGCCGAGCTCGACCATGATGTCGAAATGCCGCTCACCGGCGCGGTCGAAGTGCCGACACCGCCGGCAGCCGATCCTGTCGCCCTGGCCAAAGCGGCCGACACACTCGCCGCGGCCAACCGAGTCGCGATCATCGCCGACTTTGCCGCCCGTCCTCCCCATGGCTGGAACCATGTGGTCGAACTCGCGGAGACTCTCGGCGCATCGGTTTGGGATGTCGGCTCCCGTTTGAACTTTCCGACGGATCATCCATTGAATCTGACGATGGACCCCGAAGGCTGTTACGACGGCGTCGACGTCGTGCTGACCCTCGACATCGCCGACTTCGAAAAACCGACCCATGTGCGCGACATCGCCACCCGCACGGTTGTCAGCAAAGTTGCGGCAGGCGCGACCTGGATCGATATCGGTTTCACCGACATTGAAACCAGCAAATGGTCGATGGACTATGCCCGGCCCTACTACGCCCAACAGCGCATGATCGCCGACGTGGTTACCGCCGCGCCGGTTTTGACCGGACTCTTGAAAGAACGCATCGCCAAGACGGCTGGCCTGGCGGAAAAAATCGCCAAACGCGCGGAAGCGATCGGCAAACGCCACGCCGAGACCCGCGCCAAGTGGGCCAAGCAAGCCCAGGAACACTGGGATCAAAAGCCTATGACCGTGCCGCGCCTAGCCTCCGAAGTCTGGGAAGCGATCAAAGGCGAAGATTGGGTGCTCACCGCCGGCGATCTCGGTTCCTGGGGCAAAAAGCTTTGGAACTTCGACCGCCCCTACTGCCATGGCGGCCGGGAACTGGGAACGGGAACCCAAATCGGCCTGTCACTGGGCGTAGCTCTGGCGAATAAAGGGACCGGTCGCCTAGTCGTCGATTTACAACCGGACGGCGATTTGATGTTCGACGCCGGTTCGCTCTGGATCGCGGCAAAGTATCAAATCCCGATGCTGGTGGTCATGTTCAACAACCGCGCTTATTACAACGACTGGAACCACCAATTGGTCTTGGCGCGCACCCGCGGCACTGATCCCAGTCGGGCGTATATCGGCATGGATCTCTACGGCCCCGACCCCGACTTCGCCGGTTTAGCCAGATCCATGGGCTGGTACGCCGAAGGTCCGATTGAAAACGGTGACGATCTCAAAGGCGCACTGAAGCGGGCCATCGAGCAAGTCAAACAAGGCAAACCCGCCCTCGTCGACGCGATCTGTGACCGGCGAAATCACGGTTAAACCCAATTCCAAGCCCCCCGCGTCCGGCACGGACGCGGGGGCGTAATTCCCATCTCTGATAAAACATCTGGCAAAGCGCATGGTGCGGAATCGCTAAATCGCCGCTCCGGCGGATTAACTGTCGTTCTGACTCATAGTCAACCTTGACAGAGGGCTCTGTCGTCCTTAAGTTATGATGTACACAAAGCATCAATTTTTTCGATCAAGTAGCTAAAATTACAGATATTTCCACACGCACCTTATAGCAGACTAGCTCAGTTTAGCAGCAAATCTGAGCATATCTTGCGAACGGATCGACCACTTGGCGCGTCTAATGCTAAAGCCTTAACGTAGAAATAAGGGATTTCTTGGAACGGAATAGCCCCGCTGGGGGTTATTCAAGGAGAGCACAGTGGTTAGCGAATTCGACATCGAAAAACCGATGGAAGATATTTTCGACGAAAAGGAAATTTCCGACCTAGCGCCCGCTGATGCGGAGATGAGCTTCGGCTCCATCAACGAAACCGGTGCGGAGGCTGAGCCCGAGGTCAAGGAAACCGACTTCGCCATGAGTTCGGTGCAGCAATACCTGCGTGACATTGGCGCGGTGCCCCTGCTCAGCCGCGAGCGCGAGATCGAACTGGCGATGCGCATCGAGGCCGGCCAGAATGAGATTCTGCATGCGTTATTCTCTGCGCCTTCCGCCCTCCGTTATGTCGTCCAGCTAGGCCGCAAAGTCGCCGACGGCGAATTGGAAATCAACGAAGTTTTGGAAAAGCCCGACGACCACGACAAAGACGCGAGCGAAGGACAGGATCCAAAGGTTTTTTTGCAAGCGGTCGCTAAATTGCGCCGGCTGGGCCAGAACCAGGAAGACATCCAGCGTGAACTTGGACATAAACGCATCTCCAAAGAACGCCATGCGTCGTTGATCGAGAAAGAAACGGCTCTAACGGCTAAGATTTGCGCCCTGATCCAGGACCTCCATCTCGCCGTGGATCATGTCGATGCGTGGATTGTCCGGCTCAAACGAGCCGCCAATCGAATCGAAGAATTGGAACAGCAAAGATCGCACGCTACCCGGTCGCAGAAAAACCGCATCGCCGAGGAAATCGAGTCCATCGAGGAATCGGTTGGCCGCGGCGTGAGCGTGATCAAGCGGCTCGCCGGTGAACTTGCCCATGGCGAGCAAACAGTTCAGATCGCACGCAAAGACTTTACCGAAGCCAATCTGCGGCTGGTCGTCAGCATCGCCAAAAAGTACATGAACCGCGGTTTGGCGTTTCTCGACCTCATTCAGGAGGGCAATCTCGGCCTCATGCGCGCCGTCGACAAATTCGACTACCGGCTGGGCTTTCGCTTTTCGACCTACGCCAGTTGGTGGATTCGCCAGGCGATTACCCGCGGCTTGATCGATACGGGCCATACCATTCGCGTGCCGGTGCACCGTGTCGAATCGCGCAACAAAGTCATGCAGACCGCCCGGGAAATGCAGCGCCGCCTCGGCAGAGAACCGATGCCTGAAGAGCTGGCCAAGGAACTGGGATTATCGGTCCAGGAGATGCTCAATTCGGTGCAGAGCCATGGCGAACCCGTGTCGCTGCACACGCCGGTTTGGGAAGATGGCGACGAGCTCGGCGATTTCGTCGAGGATCGCATCGGACCGCAGCCGGAAAGCCAAGCTTTGGAAAGCACCCTGTGCTCGGAAGTGCGCAAGGCGCTGTCGGTGCTCACGCCGCGCCAGGAAGCGGTGCTGCGCATGCGTTTCGGCATCGAGCTCAAGCGTGATTACACACTCGAAGAACTGGGGCAGAAGTTTTCGGTGACCCGGGAACGGATTCGCCAAATCGAGCAAAAATCGCTGCAGATCCTGCGCAACCCCAATCGGCGCAAGCCGCAGGTGCCGATATCGAAAGATAGCGCAGCGACGCAACTCAATTAACCGACCCATTAAACTCAAAGGGTTCAAGGTCCGGATTTAAGACCTTGAACCCTTTGCTATTTGGCAAAAGGAATTGTCGCGCGCATGCGGCAGCGTTCCAACCTATTCGTTTTTTGTAACCTGGCAGGCCGAACTGCGACGGCCGCGTAGCCAAGTTATTCGAATCGTGCGGGGCGCCGGACGGAATGAAGCGCTCGGCTCCCCGCACACAATACGATTAAGAGCTAAGTATCCCGCTCGCTGGTCGGGCCGACCTCGCCGGTGCACCATGGAATGAACGCCTTCATCCTGCAGGTCGCGCCATGGGCCTTGAGTTCCTTTTCGAAGATCTGGTGAATCTCACGCTCCTCATCCTCGTACTCGATTTGCCAGCCGCCCTCTTTGAGGCTCTTGTCGGCGTTTTCCCCGCCGCCGCCGCGGCCTTTCTTGTATAGGCCCATATCGCCGGGCCGGAGCGCCAAGTAGCGGGCTCGCGTCGTCCCCGAGTTGAAGTGCTGATGGTAACAATTGTCGTTGGGCACCGTCACCATGGAGCCCACCGCCCAGTCGCATTTGATCATGTCCGAGCGGTCTTCCTTGGTCCAGATCAGCGAGTAGCCGCCGGTGCCGCTGAGCAGCACCAAATGCGCGCCCGGCCCGTGACGATGGGCCTTTTTGTAAGTGCCGATGGGAAACTCGGAGATATGGCTCTTGGTGTTGTTGTCGGCCATTTCCAACATGGCATTGATGCCGCCGGCGCCGCGCTCTTTCCAGCCGTAGAGCAACATGTCGGGCGCATTGGCGATGAAATTCGACTCCCAGACGCGGCGGGTGAACAGCTTGCCCTTGCCGCTGAAGTAATCCTCTTCGCCGGCGTAGCGGGTGGTGAACATATAGGGATTGTTGAAAATAAAATTGTTATCGCGATACAGCCGCATCATCGGCGGCGCATTGGTCACGGCGATGTAGCGGGTCGGCTCCTGGCCGCTGCCGTTGAAGTTTTGATACCAGCAGTTGAGCGGGATTGAAAACAAGCTGCCCGCCTGCCACTCGAAGCTGCTTTTCTTCTTCTCGTCCTGCCAGATCGAGGTCGCGCCGCGGCCGGAGACCACGTAAATCGTCAGCTCGTACATATGGTGCTCGGGCTCCGACTTGCCGCCCGGCTCGATCTCGACCACATGACAGTCGTTCGGCATATGGTTGTTGTTGATGTGCACCACCGCGCCGCTGCCACCCTTGCGTTCCCATGGCCCGAGCTCGATCTTGGCCAAGCTCGGGAAATAGTATTCTTCGTAAACGCGCACGCCTTCTTTTTTCAGCCACTCAGAATAGGGATCGACTTTGAGATAATCCTTGAGCCCCTCTTTCGGGGTTTCGGCGACTTTCATGTCGGTACCAAGCATGACCACGGTTATATCCTCCTCTGAAGCAACGAAAACAATCTCACGTCATTATCTATCTCATTGAAATATCCGATGCCAGGCAAAGTTGTCAACGAGCGGGGCGGATTATCGTCGGTCCAAGTAAATCGCTGACGCCGGCCTGATCTCCATGAGCTCGATG
>Ga0075342_1000122_pt1 | contig 13110 bp, 13 predicted proteins | sample RushOxbow_ThreeS_3_FD_120085 | JGI IMG/M metagenome (GOLD analysis project Ga0075342, IMG submission 120085) | Natural and restored wetland microbial communities from the San Francisco Bay, California, USA, that impact long-term carbon... | ecosystem: Environmental > Terrestrial > Soil >...
CAAGCCCACCAAACTCAACGTCATTCCCGGTGCGCGCGACCCACAGCGTTTCGCCACGGTCGTCGCCGAACCGCTTGAGCGCGGCTTTGGGCTCACGCTCGGCAATGCGCTTCGCCGTGTGCTATTGTCGTCGCTGCAAGGCGCCGCCATCACCTCGGTGCATATCGACGGCGTGCTGCACGAGTTTTCCTCCATCCCCGGCGTGCGCGAGGACGTCACCGACATCGTCCTCAACATCAAGGAGATCGCCCTCCGGCAGCATGCCGACGGCATCAAGCGCATGGTGCTCAAGAAAGAGGGCCCGGGCGTGGCCAAGGCCGGCGACATCGAGGGCGGCGCGGACATCGAGATTCTCAATCCCGACCATGTCATCTGCACGCTCGATCAGGGCGCTGCCATCCGCATGGAGTTCACCACTGCGACCGGCAAGGGTTATGTGACGGCCGAGCGCAACCGACCTGACGACGCGCCGATTGGCTTCATCCCTGTCGACTCGCTCTATAGCCCGGTGCGCAAAGTGTCCTATCGCGTGGAGAACACCCGCGAGGGCCAGATCCTCGATTACGACAAGCTGACCATGGAAATCGAGACCGACGGATCGGTCAGGCCGGAAGATACGGTGGCGCTCGCCGCGCGCATCGTCCAGGACCAACTGTCGGTGTTCGTCAATTTCGAGGAGCCGAAGAAGGAGACCGCCTTCGAGCGTCAGCCCGAGCTGGTGTTCAACGCGGCGCTGCTCAAGAAGGTCGACGAGCTCGAGCTGTCGGTCCGTTCGGCCAATTGTCTCAAGAACGACAACATTGTCTATATCGGCGACCTCATTCAGAAGACTGAGGCCGAGATGCTGCGGACGCCGAATTTCGGCCGTAAGTCGCTCAACGAAATCAAGGAAGTGCTCGCCTCGATGGGGCTCCATCTCGGCATGGAAGTGCCGGATTGGCCGCCGGAGAATATCGAGGAGCTGGCCAAGCGCTTCGAGGATCATTACTGATCTTTGGATCAGTGCAGTCAGGAATTAGAGGGCATCATGCGCCATCGCAATGCATTCCGTAAGCTCAACCGCACCGCCACGCACCGGAGCGCGTTGTTCGCCAGTCTGGCTACGGCGCTGATCAAGCACGAGCAGATCGTCACCACGCTGCCCAAGGCCAAGGAGCTGCGGCGCGTCACCGACCGGCTGATCACGCTGGCAAAGAAAGGCGATCTCCACGCCCGTCGGCTTGCGTTCTCCCGCATCAGGGACGACGCCATGGTGGCGAAGCTCTTCGATACGCTGGGGGCCCGCTATAAGGCCCGACCGGGCGGCTATACGCGGGTGATGAAGGCCGGCTTCCGCTATGGCGATGCCGCGCCGATGGCGGTGATCGAGCTGGTCGATCGCGATCCCGAGGCCAGGGGGGCTGATTCCGGCCCCACCCAGGATCGGGACGAAGAGGGCGACAAGGCCGCTGCCTAGACTGGCACCACTCTGAATGACAAGCGAAGGGCGCACCGCTCGGGCTGCGCGCCCTTGATTTTTAGTTTTGCTCGTTGTCGTCGTCGTCGTCAGCCTCGGGGGCCTCGCCGGGATGCTTGGCATCCCAGGCGGCGATCGCGCTCTTCTTGATGCCTTTGACGCCGTCCCCGAGAATCCCGGTGATGATCTTCTTGGCATCGGCCTCGCTGGTGCCGTCGGCCGGGTCGAAATCGGACTGCCAATAGATCACCGTGCGATCCGGCTCGTCGTCCTCTTCTAACCACAGCTTGGACGAGTAATTCTTGACGGGAAGCGGACCTTCGACGATCTCGTAGGTGTAGGCGAGATCCTCGGTGTTGGTCTGCTTCTCCTTGAGCTTGGCGCCGTCCTTGAGAGTAAGGGTCCGGACAGTCGCGTCACCGTCCTTGGTCTCCTCGCACTCGGCGATAGCAGGGTGCCAATACTTGATGGCGCAGAACTCGCCGACGACTGCCCATACCTCAGGAGGAAGGCCGGGCGCCTCGATCCGCTTCTTGACGGTGACGGCATAGGCCGCGCCGGTGCCGATCACGAGGGCAAGACCCGTGGCCAAGGCTAGCTTCATCATACGCATGCGTTTCTCTCCACTATGGTTTTGTTGACTTTCGCTGAACGCGCGTGGGCGCATCTTATTGGAAAGACAAGGGCGAGCAAGCCCCGAGGGCGGTTGAATAGGTCGCAATCGGGGCCTGTTTCATTCTTGAGTCAGGTTGGGCTATAGGAGAAGGGCACCCCCCTCGGTAGACTGCAAAAAACCAGAGCGAGCAATGCGAGTGTTGGCAAAATCATCGGGTAGATTTGGCATCGCGGCCTTGCTTGCCGCGTTGACTCTGTTGGTTGCGATCGCACCGGGCGCGGCCCAGCGCGCCGTGCCCGACAGCGCCCCCGCCTTGAAGCAATCCTTCGCTCCGGTGGTGAAGAAGGCGGCCCCCGCGGTGGTCAACGTTTATGTACGCCATCGGGTCGAGCAGATGGTGTCGCCGTTCTTCGACGATCCGTTCTTCGGGCGGCTGTTCGGCGAGCGCTTCGGCATTCCGCGCGAGCGCATCCAGAACTCGCTGGGCTCGGGTGTGCTGGTCGCTACCGACGGGGTGGTGGTCACCAACAATCACGTCATTCAAGGCAGCGGCGAGGCGGAGATCACCGTGGCGCTGTTCGACGGGCGGGAGTTCCCGGCCAAGATTATCCTCAAGGACGAGCACTCGGACCTCGCGGTGCTCCGGCTCGACGCCGAAGGCGTCCAGTTCCCGACCATCGAGTTCAGCGATTCCGACAGCCTGGAGGTGGGCGACATCGTGCTCGCCATTGGCGATCCGTTCGGGGTTGGGCAGACCGTGACCAGCGGCATCGTCTCGGCGCTGGCGCGCACCCAAGTCGGCATCTCCGACTATCAATTCTTCATCCAGACCGACGCCGCCATCAATCCCGGCAATTCGGGGGGCGCGCTGGTTGACATGGATGGGCGGCTGGCCGGCATCAATACCGCGATTTTCTCCAAGAGCGGCGGCTCGCACGGCATCGGATTTGCCATTCCTTCCAATCTGGTACGGCTGGTGGTTCAATCGGCGCTTAAGGGCGGCAAGGTGCAGAGACCCTGGCTCGGCGCCTCGCTCCAGACGCTCACGCCCGACATCGCCGACACGCTCGGCCTGGCCGCCCCGTCCGGCGCGCTGGTCGCCAAGGTGCACGCCAAAGGTCCTGCGGCACGCGCTGGCTTGCGCGCCGGCGACGTGGTGGTGAGCGTGGACGGCAAGAAGGTGCAGGACCCGCAAGGGTTCCAATACCGCTTCCTGACCAAAGGCGTCGGCGGCTCGACCGAGCTCGGCGTCGTGCGCAAGGGGCAAAGCCTCAAGACCACCATCACGCTGATCGCTCCGATCGAGGACCCGCCGCGGGATGAGCGCGATCTCCCCGGCCGCCATCCGCTGGCCGGCTGCAAGGTCGCCAATCTGTCCCCCGCCGTCGCCCAAGAGGTCGGCATGGATGACGATACGCGGGAGGGCGTGGTGGTGCTCGGGGTCGCGGAGAGATCGGCGGCGGCGCGCTTCGGGGTTCAGCGCGGTGATATCGTGGTGGCGATCAACGACGAGAAGATCACGTCGGTCGACCAGCTCGCCGGCATTCTCGCTATTTCCACCGGCACCTGGCGGCTGTCGGTCGAGCGCGGCGGTAAAGTGTACAGTCTCGCCATTCAGGGCTGACGCGCATGAAAAATGCCGCTATCACGTTGTTCGAGGCCGCCGGACTGGCCGATCGCGCGCCGCGACCGCTGGCCGACCGGTTGCGGCCGGCGTCGCTGGCCGAGGTAATCGGCCAGGACCATCTGCTCGGCGAGCAAGGCAGGCTGTCGCGCATGGTCAATGCCGGGCGGCTCGCCTCGGTGATTTTCTGGGGACCGCCGGGCACCGGCAAAACCACGGTGGCGCGGCTGCTGGCCGAGGTCACCGAGCTTCACTTTGAGCAGCTCTCGGCCATCCATTCTGGCGTGTCGGATTTGCGCAAAGTGTTCGACGCGGCCAAAGCGCGCCGCGAGGAAGGCCGCGGCACGCTGCTCTTCGTCGATGAGATCCACCGCTTCAACCGCAGCCAGCAGGACGCGTTCCTGCCGCATATGGAAGACGGCACCATCATTCTGGTGGGTGCCACCACCGAGAACCCGTCCTTCGAGCTGAATTCGGCGCTGCTGTCCCGGGCCAGCGTACTGACCTTTAAGCGGCTCGACGATCAGGCGGTCGAGGCGCTGCTGCAACGCGCCGAGGCGCATGAGAAGCGCAAGCTGCCATTGACCGACGATGCCCGCGCGGCGCTCATTACCATGGCCGACGGCGACGGGCGGGGCGCCATCAATCTCGCCGAGGACGTGTTGCTGGCCGAGGCCTCCGGCGCCAAGACGCCGCTCGACCGCGAGGCGCTTGTGAGCCTCGTGCAGCGCCGCGCGCCGATCCACGACAAGAGCCAGGACGGCCACTACAATCTGATCAGCGCGCTGCATAAATCGGTGCGCGGCTCCGATCCGGACGCCGCGCTTTATTGGCTCGCGCGCATGCTGGCCGGCGGCGAGGACCCGCTTTATATCGCGCGCCGGTTGGTACGCATGGCGGTCGAGGATATCGGGTTGGCCGATCCCAACGCGTTGGTGCAGGCCATCGCCGCCAAGGACACTTACGATTTCCTGGGCAGCCCCGAAGGCGAGCTGGCGCTGGCCCAGGCCGCCATCTATCTCGCCACCGCGCCGAAATCGAATGCGGGCTATGTGGCGTTCGGACAGGCCAAGCGCACCGCGGAGGAGGGGGGCTCGCTGCTGCCGCCCAAGCATATCCTCAACGCGCCGACCAGGCTGATGAAGCAGGAAGGCTACGGCAGCGGTTACGCCTACGACCACAACGAGGACGAGGCGTTCTCCGGCCAGAACTACTTCCCCGACGGCATGGAGCGGCAATTGTTCTACGCGCCGACCGCCTACGGCTACGAGGCCGAGGTCAAGGAACGGCTCAAGCGCTGGGCGGAGCTGCGCGCCAACAAGGGCAAGCGCCCATGATCTACTTTGCCTTCGGCTCCAATATGGATCCTCGGCAGATGGTGGCACGCTGCCCCTCGCACCGGGCGATTGGCCGCGCCGTTCTTGCCGGCCATAGACTATGCTTCCCGCGCCGCTCGCCGGTCCGGAACTGCGGCACCACGGGCCTCTTGCCTGCCCGCGGTCACATCATTTGGGGCGTGCTCTACGAGCTGGCGGAGTCCGATCTTGTACGGCTTCATGCGGCCGAGGGCTACATGCCGGGACGTCGGCCCGAGGAGAACCGGCACGATTTTGTCGAGATCGAAGTGAGGCGTGACTCGGCCGACGGCAACACGACGCGGGCTTTCACCTATGTCGCGCGCCCCGACAACGGTGGCGCGGCGCCGTCAGCCGGCTATCTGCGCCTCCTGATCTACGGCGCCGAACATCACCACCTGCCGCACAGTTATATCGCTCAGTTGCGCTCGATCGCAGCCGCCTATTCGGCGTCCTCCGGGCGGCCATCGCCGTAGCGGATCACCTTGACCTTCTCGGTGGTGACCAGCGCGCTGCCCATGATCGGCTCGATGGCGGCGACGAATTTGCCGATCTTGTCTTCGCGGTCGACGATCTCGATCACCAGCGGCAAGTCCTGCGACAGGCGCAAGATCTTGGTGGTGTGCAGCATGCTCGAATGGCCGAAGCCCATCGGCCCGCGCAACACAGTGGCGCCGGCCAGGCCCATCTCGCGGGCTTTCAGCACGATCGCCTCGTAGAGCGGGGTGTGGCCCGCTTTGTCGTCCTCGCCGATAAAGATGCGCAGCAGCACGGCGTCACGGGAAAGCGGCATGGGTCAGATCCACTTCATGGCGTTGATGGAAACCGCGAGCAGGTGTCCAAGCCAGACGGCGATCAGGCACAGCACGACCGAACCTACGATATTGCCGCCGGCCTGAAGCCATTCGCCGTCGCCGGCGAGGTTGAGGGTTTGCAGGCTGAATGACGAGAATGTGGTGAAGCCCCCGAGAATCCCCAGCATGACGAATTGGCGCATGGTGGAGCCGGCGAAGATGCGTCCGTCAGGTCCGGTCAGCGCGGCGAAAAAGCCGATGATGAACGAGCCGGCGACGTTGACGAACAGCGTGCCCCAGGGGAAGGTCTCGCCGAACAGCCGGGCGGCAACCCCCGAGCACCAATAGCGGGCCACGCCGCCCAGCGCGCTGCCGAGCGCGATCCAACTATAGAGCAGGGCGGTATTGCCCATCGTCCACAGCGCCATCAGCCCCGCGCTCCCTGTGTCACCATTGCCGTTCTCCTTTCCGTCCGCAACAAGACTGGGGGCGGGGGGCTGCACGAGACAACAAAAACCCGCCTTGCGGCGGGGGGGCGGACTTGAAGCTCCCACCGCATAGGTTCTATGCGGTAGGAGTCATTAGCGCTTGGCGGTTCAGGGGGACTCCATCCCCTTTCGCGATGTTGATGAGACTGTAACCCGGAATGTGCCGGGATCAAGCCTCGTCGGCGGACATATTGACCCAATTGGTAACCTAGACCGGCGGTCGGCACACATGGTAGGGGTGGAGACGAAGCGGGTCGGGCCGGGCGAAGACGGCATGCGGCTTGATCGCTGGTTCAAGACCCATTACGCGGGTCTGCCGCATAGCCGGCTCGAGAAGCTGCTGCGCACCGGCCAAGTTCGGGTCGACGGGGGACGGGCCAAGGCCAGCACGCGTCTGGCCGAGGGCCAGACCGTCCGCGTGCCGCCATTGCCCGACGTGGCCCTGCCGCCTGCGGCCAAACAGCGCCTGTCGAAGGCCGACCGCGATTTTCTCGCTTCCATCACCATTTACGAAGACGACGATCTGCTGGTGCTCAACAAGCCGTCGGGCATCGCGGTGCAGGGCGGCACCAAGACGCCGCACCATATCGACCGCCTGCTCGAAGCCATGGGCGACGGGCCGGAGACCCGGGCGCGGCTGGTGCACCGGCTCGACCGCGATACCTCCGGCGTGCTGGTGGTCGCCAAGCGCAGATCGGTCGCGGCCACACTCGGCAAGGGGTTCCAGACCCGCTCGGTGCGGAAGATCTATTGGGCGCTGGTGCATGGCGTGCCGAAGCCGCCGCAAGGCAAGATCGAGGCGGCTCTGGTCAAGGCAAGCGGGCCGGAAGGCGACCGGGTGCGCAAGGCGCGGCCCGGCGAGCAGGACCGGGCGCAATCGGCGGTGACCCATTACGCGGTGGTGGACCGCGCCGGGCAACAGGTGGCGTTCGTCTCGCTGAAGCCGGTCACCGGGCGGCAGCACCAGCTCCGCGCCCATATGGCCATCCTCGGCCATCCGATCCTCGGCGATGAGAAATATCCGAGCAGCGCCGAGCTCCCGCCCGGCATCGAGAATCGGCTGCATCTCCATGCGCGGCGCATCAGTTTCCCCCATCCGTCGGGGGAGGGGGTGGTCGACGTCACGGCGCCGCTGCCGGACCATATGCGGCAAAGCTTCACCTTGTTCGGTTTCGACGAGGGCGATAGCGCCGAATAGCGAGCTGGCGCGTTATGATGGCCAGGCTCGCATCACAAAAGGAATAAGAGCATGGCCGCTCACAAACTTTGGTTCGTGCACTTTGCGCAAAAGGTGTCGCATGTCACGGGACGCCCGATTGCGTTCTTGCTCGCCCTGGCGACCATTCTGATCTGGGGCTTGCTCGGTCCGGTGTTCGGCTACAGCGACACCTGGCAGCTGGTCATCAATACCGGCACGACGATCATCACCTTCCTGATGGTGTTCGTGATCCAGAACACGCAGAACCGCGATACCGCCGCCATGCATATCAAGATCGACGAGCTGATCCGGGTCACCGGTAAGGCCCGCAACATCTTGCTCGATCTCGAGGAGCTTGACGACAAGACCTTGGAGACGCTGCGGCTGGACTACGAAGGGCTGGCGAGCAAGGCCAAAGCCCGGGCCAAGGCGCCGGAAACCATCAAGGCGGTGCCGAAGCGGTCGGCGCGGCCGCGTACCAAGGCGAAGTCCTAGCGTGGGCGATAACAAGGCACACCCTGCCATCGGCAAGGGCAAGCCGAGCCTGCCCAAGCGCTTCTACCAAGATGTCACCGTCAAGGATGAGGGCGGTGGCGCGGCGTTGCTGCTCGACGGCAAGACGGTGCGCACGCCGGGTAAGGCGAAGCTGGTGCTGCCGACCCGGGCTTTGGCCGAGGCGGTGGCCGAGGAGTGGCGCGCGCAAGGAGAGCGCATTGATCCCGTCACCATGCCGCTGACCAAGCTTGCCAATAGCGCGATTGACGGGGTCGCCGGCCGCGAGCCGGACGTGATCGGCGACATCGTCAAACATGCCGCCTCGGATTTGGTGTGCTACCGGGCACATGCGCCCCAGGGCCTGGCCGAGGCGCAAGCCGAACATTGGGACCAGGTGCTGGCCTGGGCCAAGGATGCGCTGGGGGCGCCGCTCGTTCTGTCTCAGGGCGTGGTCCATGTCGCCCAGCCGAAGGCCTCGCTCGACCGGCTCGAGGGGGCGATTCGAGGCCGCGATCCGTTCAGCCTCGCCGCGCTCCATGTGATGACGGCGCTGACCGGCTCGGCGCTGCTGGCGCTGGCGGTGGCGCTCGGGCAGATGACCCCGGAGCAGGCGTGGCAGGCCGCCCATGTCGACGAGGACTGGCAGATCAGCAATTGGGGCCAGGACCAGGAGGCGGCTGACCGCCGCGAGGCCCGCTGGCGCGACTTCGCCGCCGCAGCCCGGATGGTTACGCTGGGTTGAGGCGGCCATTTGCGCCACTTATGCCCCATGCTATTGACCGTGACGGGCCTGTCACATGGGGAGCGGCTATGAAGGAAGTCCTGGAAGAGCTTGAGATCCGCCGCGATCGGGCGCGGGCCGGCGGCGGCAGCGCCCGCATCGACGCGCAGCACAAGCGCGGCAAGCTCACCGCCCGCGAGCGCATCGAGCTCTTGATGGACGAAGGCTCGTTCGAGGAGTTCGACATGTATGTCGAGCACCGCTGCATCGATTTCGGCATGGAGAAGACCAAGGTGCCCGGCGACGGCGTGGTGACCGGCTGGGGCACTATCAACGGCCGCGTCACTTACGTGTTCGCCAAGGACTTCACCGTGTTCGGCGGCTCGCTGTCCGAGGCCCACGCCAATAAGATGATCAAGATCCAGGACATGGCGCTGCGGAACCGCGCGCCGATCATCGGGCTGTTCGACGCCGGCGGCGCCCGCATCCAAGAAGGCGTGGCGGCGCTCGGCGGCTACGGCGAGGTGTTCCTGCGCAACGTGCTGGCTTCGGGCGTAATCCCGCAGATCAGCGTGATCATGGGGCCGTGCGCCGGCGGCGACGTCTATTCGCCGGCCATGACCGATTTCATCTTTATGGTCAAAGACACCTCCTACATGTTCGTCACCGGTCCGGACGTGGTGAAGACCGTGACCAAGGAGGAGGTGACCGCCGAACAGCTCGGCGGCGCGGTGGTGCACACCACCAAATCATCGATCGCCGACGGCGCCTACGACAACGACGTCGAGACGCTGCTGCAAATGCGCCGGCTGATGGATTTCCTCCCCAGCAGCAATCTGTCGGGCGTGCCGGAGCTGCCGACCCGCGATCCGTGGGGCCGCGAGGAGCCGTCGCTCGACACGCTGATCCCCAACAATCCGAACAAGCCCTACGACATCAAGGAGCTGATCCACAAGACGGTGGACGAGGGCGATTTCTTCGAGATCCAGGAGACCTTCGCCCCCAACATCGTCACCGGCTTCGCCCGGATCGAAGGCCGCACCATCGGCGTCGTCGCCAATCAGCCGATGTTCCTGGCCGGCGTGCTCGATGCCGACGCCTCGCGCAAAGGCGCACGCTTCGTGCGGTTCTGCGACTGCTTTAACATCCCGATCGTCACCTTTGTCGACGTGCCCGGCTTTCTGCCCGGCACCGACCAGGAATATGGCGGGCTGATCAAGCACGGCGCCAAGCTGCTGTTCGCCTTCACCGAGGCGACCGTGCCGAAAGTCACCGTCATCACCCGCAAGGCCTATGGCGGCGCCTACGACGTCATGTCGTCAAAGCATATCAGGGGCGACGTGAACTATGCCTGGCCGACGGCCGAGATCGCGGTGATGGGGGCCAAGGGCGCGGTCGAGATCCTGTATCGCGCCGAGCTCGGCGATCCCGACAAGATCAAGAAGCGCATCGACGAGTATCAGGCGCGCTTCGCCAATCCGTTCGTGGCGGCCGAGCGGGGCTATATCGACGAGGTGATCCTGCCGCGCACCACCCGCAAGCGCATCGCCCGCGCGCTCCAGATGCTGCGCAACAAGACGCTCGAGAACCCCTGGAAGAAGCACGACAACATCCCGCTGTGATGGGCTCAAGCCTCTGTAAGAGTAGGGCTCGCAGCATCAACGGACATCCATTTGACACCCATCGGCACGTTGAACTAGAACGCGGCTCGGCTCATCGGCCCGCTCCACAATTCCTGCGCAGGGGCTACACGTCGCGCAACTCACCCCTCGGATTTCATGAAGACTTCAAAATTCATTCCCGGAGAGTACCGCCTTGCGGTCAAGCGAGCTAGCGCGGGGCGTGGCTTGTTTACACTCGAAAGCATCGCCAAGGGCGCCTGCATTGCCGAATACACTGGGCGCACGCTCAAAGAGGCGGAATGGAATACCAGCCGCAGCCGCTACCTCTTCAAAATCACTGAGAAAAAAACGATAGACGGCTGGAACAAGAAGAACCTTGCGCGCTACATCAACCACTCCTGCCGGCCCAACTGCGAAATTGAAATTCGCAACGGTCGCGTTTTTGTTATGGCCAAACGCGCAATCAAGCCGGGCGAGGAACTCGGGTACCATTACGGTGAGGAGTACTTCGAAGACGAAATAAAGCCCATCAGCTGCAAGTGCCTCAGATGCCAACCGGCGACCCAGGACAGGAAGAAGCGCCAGGTAAAAAGGCGTCGTCTCTGCGGCGTCGGCTGAGACTCCGCATCACTGCCGATAGAACGGTTTCAGGTCCGCAAGAATCGCCTTTGCCGCGTTATGGCCCGGCGCTCCCGTCACACCGCCACCAGGGTGCGCCCCGGACCCGCAATGATAAAGTCCTTGGATCGGCCCTCGGTAATCCGCGTAACCGAGCATAGGCCGCGCCGAGAAGAGCTGGTTCAGTGAGAGCGCCCCGTGAAATATGTCGCCCCCGACAAGTCCAAATTTACGCTCCAGATCGAGCGGACTCAGGCTTTGGCGTGCCAGCACGCTCGCGGCAAAGCCGGGTGCATAGCGATCGACCGTCTCAATCATGAGATCGGCCACCTCCTCACGCGCGTAGTCCCACGATCGGCCATCCGGCAATTCCGGCGCGACGTGCTGACAGAAGAGACTTGCGACATGAGCTCCCGGCGGGGCGAGACTGCTATCGATCGTCGAAGGTATCAGCATTTCGATGACCGGATCCCGGCTCCAGCCATGCTCCCTTGCGTCGCGATACGCCTTATCCAGGTAGGAAAGGCTCGGACCAATGATGATGCCGGCGCCGTGGTGAGCCTGCGCCGTCTTTCCCGGTAGAGCCGTAAAGCTCGGAAGCTCCGATAGCGCCACGTTCATCCGGAACGAGCCTGAGGCGCATCTAAATCTTTTCATCCTTGTCGCGAATTCCACCGGCAACGACGATTCCGGCAGCAGGCGCGTATAGAGCAGCTTCAGATTGACGTTCGCGGCTAGAACGCGACCCTTGACGACCCGGCCGTCCATTAATGCCACCCCTACGACCCTGTCCCGTTCGATCAAGACCTCCTCGACCTCGGACTCGGTCTGGATCGTCACGCCGCGTGCCACGGCAGCCTTCGCCATCGCCTGAGTGATCGATCCCATGCCGCCAATGGCGTGTCCCCAGGCCCCCTTGCGTCCATTGACTTCGCCGAAAGCATGGTGCAACAGCACGTAGGCGCTCCCTGGGTCATAGGGACTTGCGTAATTTCCCACGATCGAATCGAATCCGAGCAATGCTTTGATTGGCTCGGTCTCGAACCACTCGGACAAGAATTCTGCCGCGGACACGGTGAACAGATCGAGAAGCAGTCGCTGCTCCTCCAGGTCGAGTCTTCGCATGCTGTTGGCAAGAGCGCCGGCGCGCACGAGCTCGCGCAAGCCGCGCAACCCGAAGCCTTTCACCACATTCGGAGGGGCCCGCAGCACCAAATCTCGAAGAGCGTTCGCGATGACCGTCAGGCGAGCGGAATATTGGTCGTAATGTTCGGCGTCGGCGGCGCTGAACTTTGCAATTTCAGGCTTGGTCCGGCCTTCGCCCGTCAACAGATATCGGCCGTCCGGAAGCGGCAGGAAATTCATGGCGGGGCGCTCGACAATCGTGAGCCCGTGCCCCCGCAACTCCAAATCGGCGATGATCTCTGGATTGAGGAGACTTACAGCATAGGCAGCCGTCGAATTCCGGAACCCTGGATGAAACTCTTCCGTGACGGCTGCGCCCCCGACGACGGCTCGCTGTTCCAGCACGATGACCTTAAGCCCGGCCTCGGCTAGATAGGCGGCACAGACGAGTCCGTTATGCCCGCCACCGATCACCACAACGTCAAACTGCTGAAAGTCTCGATTTTTTTGGCTAGGGGTGAGCATCTTATGGTTCACCTGCCGGCGAGACAGGCGCTGTAAGAGAGCTGGCCGAATAGATTATTGCAGCGTCAGATCGCCTTTTTGTTCCGATATAGGCTACCACACAGCTTCTCAGGTCCGCTCAAAACCTCGCGTAGAGTGCACCCATCCCGCGTCCGCGAGGACGCGAGCTGCAGACCGTCTGTTGTCGGGGGGAGAAGCGGGCCTGAGGGAGGCGCCAGGTCGTCGAGACGATGCTTCTGCTTTCGGCGATCTATTGCGCCGGAGCCTCGGTGGGCTTGAGGAACGCGTTGTAGATCCAGCCGGTCGCCGAGGTCGCGGGATCGGTGACCTGGACCCAGTTCTTATCCCGTGCCGTCACGCGCATTTTGACGCCGCCTTCGGCAACCTTCACCGTCTCGGAGGATTGCTCGGCCTTGGCGTGCATGTCGACGGCGGTCTTGGTCTCCATCCACTCCGCCGGCGCGGCGTCCGCC
>Ga0075342_1000123_pt1 | contig 13059 bp, 8 predicted proteins | sample RushOxbow_ThreeS_3_FD_120085 | JGI IMG/M metagenome (GOLD analysis project Ga0075342, IMG submission 120085) | Natural and restored wetland microbial communities from the San Francisco Bay, California, USA, that impact long-term carbon... | ecosystem: Environmental > Terrestrial > Soil > Wetlands...
CCAGTCATTATTGCCGCCGTCCCAGAGTATCACGTCGGCCTCTTTTTCCGCCGCGGCAAGAATTCGCGCGTAATCGACACCGGCGTAAACGATCACGCCCTCACGGATATGTTGCTCGTACTCCTCGCGTTCCTCGATGGTGCATTTATGGCGGTCGCAATCTTCCACGGCAGCAAAGCGCTGCACCGCCTGGGCCGCTAAATCGCCGTAAGGCATGGGGTGGCGCACCACCACCGGCCGCAGCTTTTTGCCCTTCAACAATTTGGCAAGATGCCGGACCACGGAGTCTTTTCCCGAGCCTGTGCGCACCGCGCAGACGGATATCACCGGCCGCGAGGATTTGAGGAAACTGCGCTCGGGGCCGATGATGCGAAAATCGGCGCCGCAGGCGAGCGCGCGGGAGGCGAGATGCATGACGCTTGCGTGCGAGAGGTCGCTGTACGCGAGCACCACCTGCTGGATACGCTCGGTGCGGATCAGCTCTTCGAGCTTGGCTTCCGGATAAATTGCAATCCCGTCCGGATAGAGTTCACCGCTCAGCGGCGGCGGATACCGGCGTGTCTCGATGCCGGGAATTTGCGCCGCGGTGAAGGCGATGACTTTGAACTCGGCATGGCCGCGGAAGCAAACGTTGAAAGTATGAAAGTCCCTGCCGGCGGCGCCGAGAATAATGATACGTTCGGGATCGGCTGATGTCATCGGAAGTCTCGCATCTATATTTTGCTATTGCTTGTTCACGATCACGGCGATGCTTAGTTTGAGCAAGAGATATGCCGTGTTGGCAAGGTCAATCGTTCGGGTTGGTGTCCCTTTCGCGGCTGGTTGAAATCTATCCCCTTCTGGCGAATTGAGGAATTGTCATGCCGGCGCAGGCCAGAATCCATCTTCGCGTATTCTGCGAGGCCGAATAAAGCCGGGAACCCGGCCCCGGATCAGGTCCGGTCAGGCTCTGCGCCGGAGGAATGACCGATGCAAGCGTCGACTTTGAGTCGACAAATTCAACCCCTCCCGGCTAACAGACTGTGTCGCAACTGTCATTTCAAGGTGAAGCCGAGAAATCTCTTCTTCGTATGTGGCTGAATAGACGAGATCTCCCGCTGCGCTCGGGACGACAGATGTGGGGCATTAGCGCATTACGACACAGTCTGTAACCGCCGAGGGGCGTTCAGTCGGCCTGATGGCGCTAAGCCACCTGTTTTCTTTGCATTCTTGCCATTAGTGGTATCAGTTCTTCTTAGATGTGAGAAATATCTGGACCGAACCATCGAAGCTACCGACGATCGCTGTGATTTTCTCGTGTCCCAGAGTGGCATAGGCTGTGCGAACTTCTTTTTCAGCGTCTCTCATAGATTAGGACAGAGTCTCAATGACCGATCGCTCCATCGCATATTTTTCCATGGAAATTGGCTTGGCCGCCGGCATCCCGACCTACAGCGGCGGCTTGGGTGTGCTGGCCGGCGACACCATCCGCGCCGCGGCCGATCTCAAGGTTAAAATGGTGGCGGTGAGTCTGCTCCATCGCCGGGGGTATTTTTACCAGCGCCTCGATTCGAGCGGCTGGCAGCGCGAGGAGCCGGTGGAATGGTCGGTGGGAGATTTTCTTGCCGAACTGCCGCAGAGAATCTCCGTGTCGATCGAGGGACGGACGGTTTGGCTGCGGGCCTGGAAGTACGAGGTTCGTGACTCCGGCGATTTTGTCGTGCCGGTTTTCTTGCTGGATGCCGATCTCGCGGAAAACTCCGAATGGGACAGGACCCTGACCCATTACTTATATGGCGGCGATCAATATTACCGGTTGGCCCAGGAAGTGATTCTCGGCATCGGCGGCGTGCGCATGCTGCGCGCGCTGGGTTACCGCGACATCGAACGCTTTCACATGAACGAAGGCCACGCCAGCCTGCTGGCCTTGGAGCTGTTGGATGAGGAGGCGAAACGGCGCGGGCGCGCCAATGTGACGCGCGACGATGTCGAGGCGGTGCGCAAGAAGTGCGTGTTTACCACCCACACGCCGGTGGCCGCCGGGCATGACAAGTTTCCCATGGGCTTGGTCAGCCGCGTGCTCGGTCGCGGCGAACTCGAAGAGATGAAAGACGTCTTTTGCTGCGACGATTTGCTCAACCTGACCTATCTCGCGCTTAATGTGAGCGGTTACGTCAATGGGGTGGCGAAGCGCCATGGTGAAATCTCCCGGCTCATGTTCGCCGGCTACAACATCGACGCGATCACCAACGGTGTGCACGGGGCCACCTGGGCAGCCGAGTCGTTCGCCAGACTTTACGACCGGTATATTCCAGGTTGGCGCCAGGACAATTGCAGCCTGCGTTACGCGCTGAACATCCCACCGGAGGAAGTTTGGCAGGCCCATGTCCAGGCGAAGAAGGCGTTAACCCAGTATGTCAATCAGGAAACCAATGCGGGCATGGATGTCGACGTCTTGACGATCGGTTTCGCCCGCCGCGCGGCGGCCTATAAACGCGCGGACTTGCTTTTCACCGACATGGATCGACTCAAAGAGATCGCGGCCAAGGGCGGCGCTTTACAGATCGTTTATGCCGGCAAAGCCCATCCCCAGGATAATTCCGGCAAGGAAGTGATCCAACGCATTTACCGCGCCAAGGAGGTGCTGCGAGCGAACATCAAGATCACCTATCTGGAAAACTACAATATGGAAATCGGCAAGTTGATGACTGCGGGTGTCGATGTCTGGCTCAACACGCCGCAACCGCCCCTCGAAGCTTCGGGAACCAGCGGCATGAAGGCTGCCGTCAACGGCGTGCCGAGCTTCAGCGTTCTCGACGGCTGGTGGGTCGAGGGTTGCATCGAAGGGGTGACCGGATGGTCGATCGGATCGAAGGAGATCGATCCGACCGGTCCGGCAAACCATAGCCGCGATGCGACCGCGCTCTACGACAAGCTCGAAAATGTTATCGTGCCGCTATTCTATAATAATCGCGATGGCCTTCTCGACATTATGCGCCATGCCATCGCGCTCAACGGCTCGTTTTTCAACACCCATCGGATGCTCCAACAATATGTTTTGAAGGCGTACCTGTGACTAGAATCAAGGATTGGCAACAGCGACCGGGGGAGTACATATGATTGATTCCCGCATGATCAATCATTGAGCCGGCAGAAGAGGAGCTTCACATGATCGACTGGCTTTGGTTTGTTGGCTTTTTCGCGGCCTATATTGTCTTGATGCGCTGGGTGTTGCCGCGACTCGGCGTGCCGACTTGAATGTCTGCCGGTTGCGGCGTCGAGTCTCGACGCCAAGATCAAGATGATGAGAAGAAGCGGGAGCCGGTGTGATGCGAGTCCTCGTGCTCAACTGCGGCAGCTCGACGCTCAAGTTCCAGGTCATCGAGAGCGATGGATTGGCGGCATCTCGCAAACTCGCGCGCGGCATCGTCGACCGTCTTGGCGGGCCGGCCGCCTATTCCTTCAAAGCGGACAGCGGCGCAGCGGAAGAGAAAGCGTTGGCGGTTGCCGATCATGAAGTCGCGGTGCGCTTGGTGATGGATTGGCTGCGCTCGCGGCCGGAATTGGCGGCGGTCGACGCTGTCGGCCATCGGGTGGTGCATGGCGGCGATCGATTCGTTAAATCGGTATTAATCGACGACGACGTGATCGCCGCGCTCGAGGATCTCTGCGAGATCGCGCCGCTGCACAATCCCGGCGCGGTGAGCGGGATTCGCGCGGCGCGCAAGATTCTCGGCGATGGCGTGCCGATGGCGGCGGCCTTCGACACCTCTTTTCATCACACGATTCCGGAGCCGGCGGCGCTCTATGCGATTCCCTACGATTTGTCGCTCAAGCACAAAATCCGCCGCTACGGCTTTCATGGTCTGGCGCACCAGTACGATATTTTGCGCTATTCGGAGTTGGCCGGAAAAGCGCTGCAACAGGTCAGCGCGGTTACGCTGCATCTGGGCAACGGTTGCTCGACGACGGCGATTCGCAACGGCCAATCGCTCGATACGTCGATGGGCTTTACGCCCCTCGAAGGCTTGGTGATGGGTACGCGCTCGGGCGATCTCGATCCGGCGCTGGTGAGTTATTTGGCGCGGAAGGAGCGGGTGGACGCCGCGACGGTTGAGAGCTGGCTCAACAAACGTTCGGGGCTGCTGGGAGTTTCCGGAATCTCGAACGACATGCGCGAATTGACCGCCGCGCACCAGAGCGATCCGCGCGCGCGCTTGGCTATCGATATGTTCTGTTACCGCGCGCGCAAGTATCTCGGCGCCTATCTGGCAGCGCTTGGCGGCGCCGCCCAGGCGGTGATCTTCAGCGGCGGGATCGGCGAGAACTCGCCGTTGGTAAGAAGGAGCATTCTCGACCGCATGGAGTGGTGCGGCGTCACGGTGGATGACATGGCGAACGAATCGGTGCTTGGCAATGACGGTAAGATTTCCGCCGCGAACTCCAAGCTCGACGTCTTTGTCATCCACACCGACGAGGAAGCGATCATCGCGCGCGAGACGGCGCGAATCGTCGCGCGGGCCGGCTGATCGCCCCGCCCTCATCCCTGCCTTCTCCCAGCGGGAGAAGGGGTAAAGATTTGGACCGAAGAGGATTCGATGAACGAAGTAAAAATCAACAACGAACTCGGTGCCACTGAGCGCAATTCGCGCCAACGCTGCCGCCGCGCTGTCAACTCTTTAAAACACCAACGGAAATTCGCGGCGGAAGGGGTTTTTATTCCCTGCGAAGATGTCGAGTCAGTCAAGATCGGCCAGCGGCGGTGGCATCATGGCTGAGATGAAATCCCGGCAATGGCTGATCGCCGGCGCGCTGTTCGCTGCGGCGATCGCCGCCGTGGTGATTTGGCAGCGCTGGCCGAAAAACGAGATTGGCGACGGCTTCGCCTCGGGAAACGGGCGGATTGAGGCCACCGAGTTCGACATCGCGACCAGGCAACCTGGCCGCATCGCTAAAGTGCTCGTCGCCGAGGGCGACATGGTCAAAGCCGGCCAACTTCTGGTTGAAATGGATAGCGCAGAGTTGGCAACCGATTTGCGCGAGGCCGAGGCGGCGCTGCGACAGGCGCGCGAAGACAAAAATCAGGCGTTGGCGTTGGTAACACAGCGCGAGAGCGATATCCGCCAAGCGCGCGCCGCCGTGAACCAGCGGGAAAGCGAAATCAAACAGGTGCGCGCCGCGATCGCGCAGCGGGAAAGTGAGCTGGCCCTGGCGCAGAAAGAGTATACCCGGGCGCAGGCGCTGATCGAAAAAGATTTTATATCACGAGAGCAATTCGACCAGGAATTCAGCCGTTCCAAGAGCGCCGCCGCAGCCCTGGCCCAGGAACAGGCGAAACAGCAGGCGGCCGAGGCGGCGTTGGCGTCGGAACAGGCGCGCCAGCAATCCGCCGAAGCGGTCCTCAAGGGAGCGCAGATTCAAATCGCCCAGCGCGATGCCGCCATCGACGCCAGTCTGGCGCGCATCGAAAAAATCAAGACGTTGATCGCCGATGGCATGCTCAAGTCGCCGATCGCCGGCCGGGTGCTCTACCGGCTCGCCGAGCCCGGCGAAGTTCTCGCTGCCGGTGGCAAAGTGCTCACGGTGTTGGAACTGACCGACGTCTACATGACAATCTTCCTTCCCACCGCGTTTGCCGGGCGCATCGCCGTCGGCGCCGAAGCGCGGATCATTGTCGACGCCGCGCCGCAGTACGTGATCCCCGCTAGCGTCTCCTTTGTCGCGGCGCGCTCCCAGTTCACGCCAAAAGAGGTGGAGACGAAGTCCGAGCGGGAAAAGCTCATGTTTCGCTTAAAAGTGAAAATCGATCCGGATTTACTGAAGAAGCATATCGAAAAAGTCAAAACCGGGTTGCCGGGGGTGGCTTATGTTCGCCTGGATACCGCCGCCCCTTGGCCGGACCGTCTGCAAGTGAAGTTGCCATCATGAACTCGGAACCGGGAACTGGGTTCAACGGTCGACGGTCAAGGTCGGCAACGGACTCTGTCATTGAACGTTAAACCTTGAACAGCGTTTTTGACTTATGGAATCCACATCAAAAAATGCCGTCGTCGCGCGCCTGCGCGGCGTGACGCATCGCTACGGCGCCACGGTTTCCCTCGATCACGTCGATCTCAGCATACCCGCGGGGCGGGTGGCGGGTCTTATCGGCCCCGACGGAGTCGGTAAGTCGACATTGCTCGGCCTCATCGCCGGCGCACGCAAAATTCAAACCGGTCTTGTCGAAGTCTTTGGCGCTGACGCGAGGCAGCGCCTTGTGCGCGCCTTTATGGCACAGCGCATTGCCTATATGCCCCAGGGCTTGGGCGGCAATCTTTACGCGACGTTGTCGGTGGTCGAAAACGTCGATTTTTTTGGCCGCGTTTTCGGTCTCAATGCGGCACAACGGCAGTGGCGCATCGACGAACTGCTCGAAAGCACCGAATTGACGAGCTTTAGAGATCGTCCGGCAGGGAAGCTCTCCGGCGGCATGAAACAGAAGCTCGGTCTGTGTTGCGCCTTGATTCACGATCCTGAGTTGTTGATTCTGGATGAGCCGACCGCCGGTATCGATCCGCTTTCGCGCCGCCAGTTTTGGCAGCTGATCCAGCGCATGCGCGGACGCTCGCCGGGGCTGAGTCTTATCGTTGCCACGGCGAACATGGACGAAGCCGAGGGTTTCGATTGGTTGGTGGTGATGGATGGCGGCAAAGTGTTGTCCACAGGCGCCCCAGCTGAAATCCGCGCGCGCACCGGCAGCGAACGCCTGGAAGACGCGTTCATCGAACTTCTTCCCGAAGCGAAGCGGCGCGGCTACCGCAAGCTCGATATCCCACCGCGCGATGGCAGCAGCAACGAGATCGCCATCGAAGCGCAGGGTTTGACCATGCGCTTCGGCGATTTTACCGCCGTGGATCGCGCCACTTTTCGGATCGAGCGCGGCGAGATCTTCGGTTTTCTCGGTTCCAACGGCTGCGGCAAGACGACGACGATGAAAATGCTCACCGGCTTGCTGGCGCCAAGCGCGGGCGAGGCGCGTCTTTTCGGCCATCGGGTCGATGCTCACGATCTCAACACGCGCAAGCGCGTCGGCTACATGTCGCAGTCATTTTCCCTCTACCGCGAATTGACCGTGCGGCAAAATCTCGATCTGCATGCGCGCTTGTTTCACGTGCCGCCCGGCGAAATTCCACGGCGCGTGGGGGAGCTCATGACGGAGTTCGAGCTCGACGCCCACGCGGACCATTTGCCTGACACCTTGCCGCTGGGCATGCGCCAGCGGCTGTCGCTCGCCGTCGCCATCGCCCATCGCCCCGAGCTGCTGATTCTCGATGAGCCCACCTCCGGCGTCGATCCGATCGCCCGCGATGAGTTCTGGCGGCTGCTGGTCGAGCTGTCGCGCCGCGATGGCGTGACGATCTTTATATCCACTCACTTTATGAACGAGGGAGAGCGCTGCGACCGCGTCTCGCTCATGCACGCCGGCCAAGTGCTGGCCAGCGGCGCGCCGCAGCGGCTGGTGAGCGCGCGCGCCGCGGTGAACTTGGAACAGGCATTTATCGGTTTCCTGGAAGAAGCCAGCGGTCGTCCGGCCAAATCACCGGCGTTGCCGTCGCGCGCGGAAGAGCGCGAACCAGCATCGCCTGTAGCTCCTTCGAATCCGAGAGCCGTCGAGACGAAAGCTCTGCAAGGCGGCGCGCAGATTCGCGCTGCCTGCGAGTTTCTATCGGCCCGCCGTCTATTCGCCTACGCGCGGCGTGAAGCGCTCGAGCTCATGCGCGACCCGGTGCGGCTCGCCTTCGCCTTCTGCGGCCCCTTGCTTCTCATGCTCGTCTTTGGCTACGGCATATCCTTCGACGTGGAAAACGTATCCTATGCCGTGCTCGATTATGATCGCACCCCGGCGAGCCGGCATTACGCGGAACAGTTTCGCAGCTCGCGCTACTTCGCGGAGCGGCCGGCGGTCAGCGACCCGGCGGCGGCCGACCGGCGGCTGCGCCGTGGCGAGGTCACCTTGGTCATCGAAATTCCGCATCGCTTCGGCGCTGATATCGAACGCGGCCGGCCGACGGCGGTGGCCGCCTGGATCGACGGCGCCATGCCGTTTCGAGCGGAAACCGTGCGCGGCTACGTTAACGGCGTGCATCAGCATTATCTGGCGGAGCTGCCGGGCGGAGCGCGGCGCCAGCCGCTCGTCCACGTCGAGACACGGTTTCGCTACAATCAGGAATTCAAAAGCACTTACGCGATGATCCCCGGCATTGTTATGGTCCTGCTCATGATGGTGCCGGCGATGATGACCGCGGTCAGCGTGGTGCGCGAAAAAGAGTTGGGTTCCATCAACAACCTGTACGCCACACCGGTGACGCGCGGCGAGTTTCTGCTCGGCAAGCAGGTCGTCTACGTTGCCGTTGCGCTGGCGAGCTTCGCCAGCTTGACGCTGGTCGCCACCTTCGTGTTCGCTGTGCCGGTGCGGGGCAGCTGGGTGGCGCTGGGCTTGGGCGCGCTCTTGTTTGCCGGCGCGAGCACGGGCTTCGGATTGTTGATCTCGAGCTTTGTCAGAACCCAGATCGCGGCGATTTTTGCCGCGGCGATCCTTTCGGTCATGCCAAGCGTGAATTTTTCCGGCTTCTTCGCGCCGGTGGCAGCGCTTTCCGGCGTCGCTCGGATCGTCGGCGAGGCTTTTCCGAGCAGCCATTTCCAAGCGATCAGCGTCGGTGCGTTTAGCAAAGCCCTGGGCTTCGCCGAGCTGATGCCGCGTTTCGGCACGCTGGCTCTGTTCGTTGCCGTGTTTTTTTGCCTCAGTTTGCGCCTGCTCAAGGGGCAGGAGAATTGACCATGGGGCCGTCGCTATCGAATATTTTTCGCCTGGGAGTCAAGGAGCTGCACAGCGTGCGGCGCGACGCGGTGATGATGGGGCTGATTGTCTACACGTTCACCTTTGCGGTTTATGTCCCGTCGCGCCATGCGCAAACCGAACTGCGCGACGGTTCGGTGGCGATCGTCGACGCCGATCGCTCGCAGCTCTCGGCGCGAATCGGCGACGCGTTGATGGCGCCGCATATGCAGCCCGCCGTGCCGATCGACGCGCGCCGGGCCGACGCCGTCCTCGACTCCGGTGAGTTTACCTTTGTCATCGAAATACCGCCGGGGTTTCAAGCCGACGCGGCGGCGGGACGCCGCCCCACTGCCCAGGTGATTATCGACGCCACGGCGATTACCCAAGCGGCCCAGGGAGCGGCTTACATCCGCAGGGTTTTCGAGCGCGAAGCGCAGAGCGTGGTCGGCCGCGATGCTGCCCAAGCGGCGGAACCGATTGCCGTCGTCAGCCGGGCCAAGTTCAATCCCAACCTGCAGACCCAGTGGTTTATGGGGGTCATGCAGTTCATCAACGTGATCACGATTCTATCGATCGTCCTGACCGGGGCGGCGCTGATGCGCGAGCGGGAACGAGGCACCGTGGAACATCTGCTCGTGCTGCCGGTGACGCCTTTTGAAATTATGGCGGCAAAAGTCTGGGCCAACGCTTTGATGGTCACCCTTGCCGCGACGCTGTCCTTGAAGTTGGTGATCCAAGGGGTTCTCGGGATTCCGATCGCCGGATCGATCACGCTGTTTTTACTTGGCATGATTATTTATCTGTACTCCGGCACGTCGTTGGGGATATTTCTCGCCACGCTGGCGCGCTCCATGCCGCAGTTCGGCCTGTTGGCCTTCCCCGTGTTCATGGTCATGATCCTGCTTTCCGGAGGCCTTACGCCGATCGAGAGCATGCCGTGGTGGCTGCAGAACTTTATGCAGCTCTCACCTTCGACACACTTTGTCAGCCTCGCCCAAGCGATTATCTTTCGCGGCGCCGGCTTCGATGTGGTCTGGCCGCAGTTCGTGATCCTGATCGCCATCGGCGCGCTATTCTTCACCGCGGCGCTGCTACGGTTTCGCCGAGCGATTAGCGCCTCGGGGGGTTAGAGAAGATGGTCAGGGATAATTGATCATGGAGAATCGAGAAGCGCGGGCGGCGAGAGATTTGGAAGTATTATGAACATCACTTTCAAGCCGGTTGGCGTCTTTCATACGCAAGCCAGCGACGCAGAAGTGAAAGGGGGGCGACGGGGAGGACGGTATCAACGATGGCTCCATGCCTGATTGGTTTCGTGGCTTGGCCAATGAGAAGGACTAATTTGTTAGGAACGGCCATAACCAGGTTTGGAGCGCCGGATTCGCAATCTTGCGATGCGGCTCGGGTGATTTTCGCAAGGGCGGCAAACGTTGGTCGCAATTGGACCATAGGGCGCTGATTATCTCCTGGTACGAGGTTTGCTCTTTTCAGGAATCGAGACAAGGCGCAAGACGCGGCAACGGCACGAAGCCGCCAATCGCATGGAAGGAAGGTAAAAGCCATGCCGTCAATTGATAATCGTGTTACGGCGAATGAGTTAAGAAATGACCAGATCGAGAGATACTGGGCTGCGGACATGTCTCGCAGGACCTATCTTTATCGGCGCCAGCGCAAAGCGATACTGGAAAAGTGCCGGCGTATCGCCGTGGTCGGCGCCAGCGCCGACCCCAACAGTCCGATTTTTATCTCCATCGAAAAACTTTTGGGAATGGGGCTGGAAATTATTCCCGTGTTTCCAGGGCGAGAGAGCCTGCTGGGGCTGCGCTGTTTCGCCACCCTAAGCGAAGTGCCGGGTAATCTCGACATCGTGCAAGTCTATCCAGGCGACAACATCGATATTGCAGAGATCGCGCGCCAAGCGGTGGCCAAGGGCGTCAATACCTTCTGGATGGAGCCGGGAGTGGCGGCGTCGCGCGAAGTCGAAGAAATCTTGGTGAATGGCCGAGTGCAGCTGGTCGAATACGAAAATCTCGAAATCGAGTATCTCAAGCATCTACCTTTCACCACGACGATGGCGCCGTCGCGCAAAGACCGAAAAGCCACCAAAGTCAGAGAGCGGATGACCAGAAGCCCTGCCACGGTGACGCCTGACGGCGGTCTCAAAGACGCGATCTGGAAGATGGAGCATGGTCATTTTCGCCACCTGCCGGTGGTCGATGAACATGCCAAACTCATCGGCATGCTCACCGACCGGGATGTGCGGCAGATCAAACCGTCGCTAGCCTTCACTTCTAAAGAAGACGCGGCGGTGCAACTCTGGTCGCTCTCGGTGCAGCAGGCGGCGGTGTTCGATCCGATCAGCGTGAAGCCTGAAACTTCGCTCAAGGAAGCAGCCGAGCTCATGTTGCGCTGGCATGTCGGCGGCCTGCCGGTGGTTGACGAGCGCGACAAACTCGTCGGCATGCTGACTTACACCGATATCCTGCGCGAGTTCGTCGGCCGAGAGGATAATCACTAAGCACGATTAGAAGGATGATCGACTCTAGCGTGGCCAAACCGCAAGCCAATATGAGATAAGATGTTCACCCGAAGGACCCAGCGCGGCGGAGGCGCAACCAAAAAGGAATAAAAGAGATTTCACCACAGAGACACAGAGTTCGCAGAGTTCGGAAGGTATTTTATTCAGAGACTCTTTACTCCGCGTCCTTCGCGTCTCGGCGGTGAGTCCTTCGGGAAATTTGCGCGAGCCGTGCAAGTTTCAAAAAATGGTAATATAGAAGATTCGCAACCGGATACTTGACCGCAAAGGGCACAAAGGACGCAAAAGAATAATCGGAATATCTCCCGCAAAGGCGCAAAGTTAGGAGAATGAGGTTGAAAAAGCCGTTCGACAAAATTTGTTGCGTCCGGTCCGAACTTCGCGTCTTTGCGCCTTCGCGGGAAAACTACCGGATGAAAAATATCAGGTGACTCGTGGCTGAAGCACGCGATTATTTTTACGAAACCGAAATTCAATGGCAGGCGGAGAAGCACGGTCAGGTTCGCAGCGCCGGCTTGGCGCCGATCACCACGGGGACGCCGCCGGAGTTCAAGGGGCGCGCCGGTGATTGGTCGCCGGAGCATTTGCTGGTGGCGTCGTTGAACAGTTGTTATATGCTGACGTTTCTCGCCATTGCCGAGTTTTCCAAGATTGCTATTGTGAGTTTTTCCGCCAGCGCCAAAGGCAAGCTGGAAAAGGTCGAGGGTGGCACCTATCAAATCACCGAGATCGCGGTCAGGCCCTGTGTGGTGATCGCCTCGGCCAATGACTTGCCGCGCATGCCGCGCATCCTGGAAAAAGCCAAGGAGAATTGCTTCATCTCCAATTCGATCAAGAGCAAGATCATCATCGAGCCGGAAGTGTTTCACCATCAGACCCCCGCGTCGCCTTGCCCGTTGGGGGAGGCCCCGGAATAGCCAACGCGTCTCGGGAAATTGAAGCGCTTTAGGCACCACGCTACAACGGTTCCGTGTCGTCCGTCTTAGAATTTTTCTGGCTTGTCCCGTTAGGTTTATTTGCCGGCGGTTACGGCACTTTGATCGGCGCGGGAGGCGGATTCATTCTCGCTCCCACATTGCTGCTAATCTATCCCGGCGAAGCGCCGGAAACTCTAACGGTCATTTCACTCAGTGTCGTCTTCTTCAATTCTATATCGGGTACGCTCGCCTATCTAAGATCGGGGCGCATTGAGTTTAAGTCAGGATCGATTTTTGCGCTGGCAACGATGCCCGGAGCGGTGGCCGGCGCGCTGACGACCGCGGCGGTCAGCCGGGCTCATTTCAATGTGGTATTTGGCATTTTGCTGATCGCAGTCGCCATTTTTTTGGCGGTGAGTCCGAGCCGTGAGAACGCCGCGGCGATGGCGCAGTCGGCAGGCGAGCCGAAGCGGCGGCTTAGTCCGGCGACGATGATTATCGGCGCAGGTGTCAGCTCGATTTTCGGCTTTATCTCCAGTTTCCTGGGAATCGGCGGCGGATTTCTTTACGTGCCGGCGTTGGTCTATCTTTTGAAGTTTCCCGTGCATGTCGCCACCGCCACATCGCTATTCGTTTTGACCCTCACGTCATTGACCGGCAGCGTCACACATTTCGCTGCCGGACTGTTTCACCATGGTTTGCGCCAAGTGATCGGGCTCTCCATCGGCGCGATCGTCGGCGCCCAGGTCGCGGCGAGACTGTCGCGCCATATTCACGGCGACTGGATCATCAGAAGTCTGTCCGTA
>Ga0075342_1000124_pt1 | contig 12961 bp, 11 predicted proteins | sample RushOxbow_ThreeS_3_FD_120085 | JGI IMG/M metagenome (GOLD analysis project Ga0075342, IMG submission 120085) | Natural and restored wetland microbial communities from the San Francisco Bay, California, USA, that impact long-term carbon... | ecosystem: Environmental > Terrestrial > Soil >...
CGGGACGGGAAATACCGGCTATTTTTATCCCAAGCTCCTCGAACTGACTATCGGCGCCAAGTTTCAGCTGGTCACCGGTTATCAAGGCGGCGCCGATATCGAGTTGGCGGTGGAGCGCGGCGAAGTGCATTGCCGCTCGTTTACGGTCCAAGTGTTTTTCGGCCGCGAGCCGTTTCATACCTGGCGCAGCAAAAACCTGGTGCGGGTCTTGGTCCAGGGCGGCAAAAAGCGCGATCCACGGCTGCCCGACACGCCGTTATTCACCGAACTGATGGATCAGCATAAGACCAGCGATATCCACCGCCGGCTGGTTGCCGTGATGTCCGGGTCGGGAGAGTTCGGCAGCGCGCCCATGCTCGCCGCGCCCGGCACTCCAGCGGAGCAAGTCAAACTGCTGCGCGCCGCTTACGCCAAAGCGCTGACCAGCCCGGAATTGGTCGCCGAGGCGAAAAAGCAGAATCTCGAAGCCGAACTGATTCACGGCGACGACATGGAAGCGCTGGCGAAGGAGGTGATGAATCAACCCGCCGAAGTGCTCGGGCTGCTGAAGAAGGTGATGGGACAGTAAGGAGAGCGGCGTGGCCCGTCTATCATTCGATCGTACTTCGATCCGACTAGCGGCTGAATTCATGATGGTTGCTTGCCGGCCACTCTTGTTCGCGTTGCTCTTGTTCAATCCAGATCGTGCTTTGAGCGCTGCCGCCACGTTGCGCGTCAACATCGGCGCGGCGTCGGCGAGCAGCAGCATGCTCAGCTTGTGGGCGGCGCAGGAGCAAGGGCTGTTCGCCAAGCAGGGCATCGACGCGCAGTTGATTCTCATTCGTGGCGGCTCGACTTTGGTGGCGAGCTTGTTGACCGGCGAGATTCAGATGGCGTTTACCTCCGGCGTGTCGGTGCTTGGCGCGGCGGCGCAGGGCGTCGATGTGAAGATGCTGACATCTATCTCCAGCCGCGTCAGTTGGAAGCTGATCGCCAATCCGCAGATCAAAACCGCCGCCGAGCTGCGCGGCAAGCGCTTCGGCGTGCAAAGCATCGTCGGCAGCACCTGGATGTACGCCATGTTGGCGCTGGAGCAGTTGGGGCTGGAGCCCAAGCGCGACAATATCACTTTCTTGCCGATTGGCGATCTTGTGACCATCGGCCACTCCTTGGAAGCCGGCCGCATCGACGCGGCGGTGCTCGATCCGCCGCTCAGCCGGCGCCTCACCGCCAAGGGCTTTACTCAATTGCTCGATCTCGCCAAGACCAACGCCAGCTTTCCCGGCTTGGGCGTGGGCGTAACGCGCAATTATCTCGATCAGCAGCCGGCGACGCTTGAAAAAATTGTCACGGCTTTGACGGAAGGATTGGCCTTCGTTCAGTTGCCGGCGAACAAGCCGGTGGTCGTGAAAATTCTCATGAAGCATCTGCGCGTCACCGACCCCGCGGTTGTCGAAGATGGCTATCAAGACCACCTCTCGACGCTAAATCGCAAGCCTTATCCGTCGCTCGACGGTCTGCGCAGCGCGCAAAGGTTGATGGCGCAGCAGAATCCGAAGGTCGCGGCGCTCAAGGTGGACGATTTGGTCGACGCGCGGTTCGTGCGCAGGTTGGATGACAGTGGTTTGATAGACCGGCTGTATGGCGGGCCGCGCTAATTGCCAGGTGTCGCGGTTGTGACTGAAGGATTACTCACCACGAAGGACACGAAGATCACGAAGTTCGGAAAATCAAATTTCCGAAACCTTCGTGTCCTTCGTGCCTTCGTGGTGAAACCGATGTTGGTCTGAAGAATGCCGGTTTGAATCGGCGCTGGGATTACGATATTCGCTCATTATATAATCGAACATTTGGGAGGTAGATCGTGTTGGAAAACAAGGTAGTGGTGATTACCGGCAGCGGCCAGGGGATCGGCAAGCATGCGGCGATGACTTTTGCCAAGGAAAAGGCAAAAGTGGTGATCGCCGACTTAAACGCCGATTTGGCGAAGAAGACCGCCGCGGAGTTGAGCGCGCAGAGCGAAACCATGGCGGTCCACACCGATGTGCGCGAGGAGGAAAGCGTCAAGCAACTGATCGACCAGGTGATCGGCCGCTTCGGCCAGATCGACGTGATGATGAACAACGCGGCGATCGTGCCGCACTTCGCTTGGAACATCCCGCGCTGGCCGCTGATCGCCGACATGCCGGCGGAGTTTTGGAACCGTGTGGTGCAGACCAATCTCTACGGCACGTTTTTCGGCACCAAGCATGCAATCCCGCATATGGCCAAGCGCAAATCCGGCCATATCATCAATCTTTACGGCGGCGGCGGCGTCAAACCGGGCGGCGCCTGCACCTACATGGTGACCAAGGACGGCATCCGCACGTTTTCGCGCTATGTCGCCGAGGAAGTGCGCGATTCCAACATTTGCGTCGTTACTTTTTCTCCACGAGTGCCGATCGCCACCGAGACGGCGCCGGCGGAAGCGATCCAGCGTTTGCCCGGTCCAGATGTTTTGGGCACGGGGTTCGTGCTGTGCGCGCAGCTGCCGATGGCGCAAAGCGGCAAATGCTTCGCCTATGACAACGGCAAGCTGGTCGACGAAACGGCACGGGAAGGGTGAAGAGGAAGGCGATGGGCATTAGGCAACAGGCAATAGTTTCGGATGAAATCCATTGATGCCAATGGTCCTCTAATCGCGATCGCGCCAGGTTGGGATTACATGCTGGGTGTCGGCGAAGTGTTAAAAAACGAAGAATGACTTCAGAAATTCTTGCTGTTGCCTATTGTCTACTTAATCACCTTAAGTAACGCTGTGGATTATCGGGATGGCGCACGCTGACATGGCCGAGCCCATCGAGCACACCTTAATTGGCAAGAATATGGCTCGCGGTTACCAGATCTTTGATGATCTGTTGGTTCACGGAAGGTACTCCTTAGTCCTTTCTCCGACGCGGAATTTTTCCCGCCAAGGCGCCAAGTTTTGAAAAAATCAGATAGAAATAAATCCATGTATCACTTTTCCGAACTTTGCGTCTTTTGCGCGAGACACCTCTTCTCAGATTCGGATTTCCTCGCGCCAAGCACGCCAAGTCCGCGCAGTTCGGACTTATTGTCATTTCGACCGAAGGGAGAAATCTATCTTAGCAGAGGCCGGCGTCGGCGCCGATGAAGAAGCCGGACGAAAAGCAGGTGCATAGTGCGAAGAATATCTGGGTATGCAGCTCGCGCGCTTGCTCGCGCCGTTTGTACCAGATATTTAGTTTGAGGAAGGTGAACGTATGGGCGAAAACCATGGCGGCGATCAGCGGATCGATTGTGATTCTCCGCGAAATGGCGGTTAGGAGATCGCGCTTTGCTTTTGCTTCTCGGCGAGCATCATCGCGACTTCGACGATCATATCTTCCTGGCCGCCGACGACTTTGCGTCTGCCCAGTTCGACTAAAATGTCGCGGGCATCGACGCCGAACTGTTCGGCGGCTTTATCGGCGTGGAGCAGAAAACTGGAATAGACGCCGGCGTAGCCCATTGTTAGGCTCACTTTGCCGATGCGCACTGGCTTGGGCATGATCGGCCGCACGACGTTCTCGGCAACATCCATGATCTTCCACAAATTAATCCCGGTCTCGTAGCCCATTTTGTCCAACACGGCGGCGAAGACTTCGGTCGGTGTATTGCCCGAGCCGGCGCCCAGGCCGCAAGTGCAGCAGTCGATCCAGCGCGCGCCCTCTTCGATGGCGGCGATGCTGTTGCCGACCGCCAGGCCTAAATTATTATGGCCGTGAAAGCCGACGCCGATTTTTAGCGCGCCGCGCAAGGCGCCAACGCGCTGGCGCACGGTGTCCGGTAGGAGCGCGCCGGCGGAGTCGGTGACCAGGACAACATCGGCGCCAAAACTCTCCATCAACTTGCCTTGTTCGGCAATCTTTTCCGGCGAGGCCATATGCGACAACATCAGCATGGCGATCACTTCCATGCCCATGCTTTTCGCTAAACCGATATGCTGCTCGGCGACGTCCGCCTCGGTGACGTGGGTAGCGATCTGCGCCACCTTGGCGCCGTAGTCCTTGGCCATCTTGAGATCGTCTTTTGTGCCGATTCCGGGCAGCAGCAGGACAGCAAGCTTGCCTTTCTCGATCACTTCGGAGGCCGCCTGGATCAGCTCCATCTCGGATTGTTTGGAGAATCCGTAGGTGACCGTCGAGCCGCCCAGGCCGTCGCCATGAGAGACTTCGATGATCTCGACGCCGGCGTCGTCCAGGCCGCGCGCCACGCTGCTGACTTGCGCGGCCGTATACTGATGGCTGAGTGCGTGGCTGCCATCGCGCAGCGAGCTGTCCAAGATATGAATAAATGGTTTCTCGCTCACGACTGTGCCTCCGCTTTTTTCCAAGTGCCCGCCGTTAAGTGCTTGCCGATCTCTTCACCGACCTTGACCGCGGCCGAAGTCATGATGTCCAAATTGCCGGCATATTTTGGCAGAAAATCCCCCGCGCCTTCGACTTCGACAAACAGAGTTACTTTTTTCTTGCGCCCGCCGTTGCCGTGATCTTGGATTAGCGGCTTGGCGCGCAGGCGGTAGCCTGGAACATATTGTTGAATGCGCGCGACCATGGCTTCGATCGAGGCTAGAATCTTTGCTATGTCGGCATCGTCCATGATGCCGTGCACCGTGTTGCGCATAAGAACCGGTGGTTCGGCGGGATTCAAAACGATGATCGCCTTGCCATGGGATGCGCGGCCGATCTTCTCCAAGCCGCGCGCGGTGGTCTCGGTGAATTCGTCGATGTTCTGCCTTGTCCCCGGGCCGGCGCTTTTGCTGGCGATGGTGGCGACGATCTCGGCGTATTCGACGGGCGCGACTTGTTTCAAGGCGTTGACCAGCGGCACCGTCGCCTGGCCGCCACAGCTGACCAGATTCACATTATTTGCGCCGATATGTTCTTCGAGGTTGACCACTGGGACAACGTAAGGGCCGACGGCGGCGGGAGTCAGGTCGATGGCGATCTTGTTGGCCGCGCTCAACAGCGGCGCATGCTTCTTATGCGCGCTCGCCGTCGTTGCATCGAAAACGATATCGAAACTGTCCGCTTGTTTGAGCAGGCCGTCGATACCTTCGGTGGTGATCGCCAAGCCTTCTTGGCGCGCCCTTGCCAATCCTTCGGATTCCGGAATGATGCCGGCCATGATCACTGGGCGCAGGATCTTACTTCTCTTGAGTTTATACATCAGGTCGGTACCGATGTTGCCCGACCCTAGAATTGCAGCGCGAATGGGTTCCATGATTATTACTCTACACAAAGCGCACTGAAACTGAACCGAGGCCGTCGTAGGTTGCTTGCAAAAGATCGCCGGCCGCGACGTCGACCGCGCCGCACAGCGCGCCCGGCATGACGATATCGCCGGCGTTAAGACTGACGCCGAATTGGCCCACGGCGTTGGCCAGCCACGCCACCGCGACGGCGGGATGACCGAGCACCGCGCCGCCGGCGCCAGTCTGGACGATGTCGCCGTTTTTTTCCAAGATCATGCCGACCAGTTTCAAATCGCGCTCGTCGACCCGGCGCGGCGAGCTGCCGAGGACGACGCGCGCCGATGAGGCGTTGTCGGCGATGGTGTCGCAAAGTTTTATCTGCCAGCCTTCGATGCGACTGTCGATGATTTCCAGCGCCGGCACGACGAAGCGGGTTGCGGCCATGACCTGCATGGGCGTGACGCCCGGGCCTTTCAAATCGCGGTCCATGATAAAAGCGATTTCCGCTTCGATCTTCGGTTGGATCAATTCAGCGACGCGGAACTGCGCGCCGTCCTGCAATACCATGCCGTCCAAAATATGGCCGTAGTCCGGCTGGTCGACGTTGAGCATTTTTTGCATCGCCTTGCTGGTCAGGCCGATCTTCTTGCCGACGACTTTGGCGCCGGCGGCTTTTTTCAATTCGATAAACGCCAGCTGAATTCGATAAGCTTCTTCCTGGGAAATGCTCGGATATTTTTCCGTGAAGGGACGGAGCACGGCTTTGGTTTGCTCGGTGCGAAGCAGTGCTTGGCCCTCTTGGGCGATTTGTTCGGGTGTGAGTCCTGCCATAGTCGACGTTCCATTCTTAGCGGGCGTTGGCTCGCTTTTGTTTTTCGTAGCCCAATTCCTTGGATATCTCTGCCGCGGCTTCCAGCACCATCCGGCCAAAGGCGGGGAGTTTCTGGGTCGTCAGGCGCGCCGAGGGCGCGGCGACGCTGATCGCCCCGACCATTGTCATGGTATGATCATAGACGGGCGCGCCGACGCAGCGCAAACCAATCTCGATTTCCTCATCGTCAATGGCGTATCCGCGTCTTCTGATCCCGCGCAGATCGGCCAAAAGCAAATCGAGATTGCGGATCGTGTTTGGCGTGAATGCTTTGAACGGATGGCTTTGCAGCACCCGTTTGACGTCGGTTTCTGCGAGGCAAGAAAGCATCGCTTTGCCGAGCGACGTACAGTAGGTGGTGATATGTCGGCCCACCCGTGACGGCATGCGCAGCGCGTGCGGTCCCTCGACCTTGTCGAGATACAAAACCTGAGCGCCGTCGAGAACCGCGAGGTGAACGGTCTCTTTGGTCTTGTCCATCAGCCGTGTCAGGTGCGGCCGGCAGCTTTCTCTTAAATCCAATTGCAGCACGGCCTGATTGCCGAGGCTAAAAAGTTTGATGCCGAGATGGTATTTCCCGGTCACGGGGTTTTGTTTGATCAGTCGATTGTATTCCAGCGCCATCAGGATGCGGTGCGTCGTGCTCTTGTGCAGCCCGGTCCGGCTGCCGATTTCACTGACGCTCAACTCTTTGTGATCGAATCCGAAGCACTCCAAGATCTGCGCTGCCCGATCGAGAACCTGAATGCGATAGCGCTTCGACCCCGAAGCGGCTCTGCGATGGCGCGGCAGTTTCAATATCCGGTCAGCCATAATTCGCTTTTCTCGTTGTCTCATATCATAAGACTAGGTTTCGCGCCACTATTTGACAGCGAAACCGCAGTCAATCTATGTTGGTGCAACGTAGTTTCAGGATATGAGACAGTCACTCGGAAGCTACCAACCTTCATTCCAAGCTGGACAATAAAAGGAGACGGAAATGGCATCACAGGAACTAGAGACTTTTGCAAAATATGAGCGCTACTACAATGCCGGGGGGATTCGCACCCGGTGCTTTGAGAAAGGCGAGGGCGAGCCGGTAATTCTACTGCACGGCGCCGGCGGCCACGCCGAGACCTGGGTGCGCAATCTTATTCCATTGTCGGAAAAGTTCCGCGTGTTGGCGATCGATTACCTCGGCCACGGCTTCACCGACAAACCTAAAACCACCTACAACCTGCCGAACTTCTCAAAACACTTGCTCGATTTCATGGATGCGGCGGGCATAAAAAAGGCTCACCTGGTTGGCGAGTCTCAGGGGGGGCAGATCAGCGTGCTGACCGCGTCGGAACACCCGGAGCGAGTCAATCGGCTGGCCCTCGTCGTCGGCGGCATTCCGTCCAACGAGCATGGCCACACAGCCGGGATTAACCAGCTCCAAGCGCTCACCCGCGAAGCAACCGGAGCTCCCACCAAGGAGACGATCCGCAAGCGCATGGAATGGTTGTTTCACGATCCCAAAGCATTACCTGATGAGCTGGTCGAGATTCGGCTCAAGATCTACAGCAACCCAGCCATGCAAGAAGTGCTACAATCCCGGGACCGGAACATCTATCACTTGATTGACAGGATTCCCAAGCTGCAAGCGCCGCTGCTGTTTTTCTGGACGACGCATAACCCAACCTGTCCCTGGCCGGTGGCATTCAAAGTGCACCAGAGCGTGCCCGGCTCGCGCTTCGCGCTAGTCGATAAATCGGGACACTGGCCGCAATACGAGCGAGACGAGGCGTTCAACCGCACGCTGTTGGAGTTTTTGAGCGGCAGCCAGGACGATCTGCTCATCGATACCTATCGAAAACTTTATTGGCAATGACAAAGTCGGTGCCCGGGGTGGCGCTTATGACTTGCGCTCCGCCGGTCGACTCACTTTGTCACGCTGATGAGAGACGCGGTCGTCCCTTTCGCCCATGCCGCCGACTATTGCAGAGATGCGGTACGATTGCGAGAAATACGCCGAGATCCTGAAGACCGAGCCGTACTGAGGCGGGCACGACCAATGTGAGGCGCAGCCTCTGTAAGTAGTCGGGAAGTTGGTGTGACATCGAGCGGTTGGTAAAGTTGTTAACTCATGGATGCCCGACCCCTAACTTTATCGCTGAATTAGTTTTCGGAGAGGAATTGCTCTATGGCCAAAGCTGGATTCAAAGTGTTCGACAGCGACATGCATGTGATGGAGCCAGCCGATCTCTGGCAGCGCTACATTGAGCCTAAATTCAAAGAGTTCGCGCCCGTAGGCCTCACCAGTGAAAACCTGCGGGAACTGAGAATGGTTCACCCCGATGGCAGACCCTGGGGATACAATCCATCTAGAGATAAAAATCGCCCGCCCAACGCGGGAAAAAATTTCGACCACACTCAATCGGTTTATCGACACTACGCCGACCATGGATGGTCGGCCAAAATGCAGCTCGAGGCCATGGATGTGGAGGGCATTGATGTCGCCGTGCTGTACCCTACAAGGGGACTCACGGCTCTGGCGGAACCTAACATGGAGCCGCGTCTCGCGGCAGCCATTGCCCGGGCCTACAACAATTGGCTTTACGACTTCTGCAGCGAGGATCCGCAGCGCCTGTTCGGTGCCGCCATGATCTCGCCATTCGATATCGACGAAGCGATAAAAGAAGCCCGCCGCTGCTCCAAGGAACTGGGCTTCAAGGCGGCTTTCATTCGCGCCAATCTCTTCAACGGCAAGAATTGGTACGATCCGTACTATGATCCCCTGTGGTCCACATTTGAAGAATTGCAGCTTCCCCTCGGTTTTCATGAGGCTTCACGCACCGGCGTGAACAATCCCGGCGAGCGTTTCGAACCGAACTTCATGCTGCGAAGGGTGTATTCCCAACCCCTGGAACAGATGATGGCGTTGGGAAGTTTTTGCGCCGGCGGCGTTTTGGCCCGCCACCCGAAACTCAGAGTGGCTTTCCTCGAAGGCAACTGCAGCTGGTTGCCCTGGGTGCTGTGGCGGCTCGATGAAGCCGTTGAACTCGACGGCGACGTCTGGGCCAAGGGCTTGACCATGGCACCCAGCGAGTACTTCAAAAGACAATGTATCGTCTCCGTCGAGCCGGAGGAACATATCGCCCGATCGGTGATCGATCAGATGGGATGCGAGCGTTTAGTCATTTCGACCGACTATCCCCATGTCGACTCCAGGTTTCCCGATGCTATCGAAACCTTCTTAAAGCTGCCATGGGCTGACGACGAGAAGCGCAAGATCCTGTGGGATAATTGTGCTTCCCACTATGGATTTCCTTTGGCGATGTAGGCGGGATCTGCAATTACGATGAGTTCGGGAAAAGTACCAAGGCGAATGCGGATTAAAGCGGCGCACGGTTCTGAAATAACTCTAGGAGAAAAGGGTCACCCTGAGTTAGCCGCAACGCCAGCGACGAGCCGATCATGGAGAAGATTTTCAATGCGATCAAGTTCAACGTATATTTTTTCGCGTAAGACAACGCCAACGCCGTCTCCTTCGAGCCCCTGCGCTTCGTGCCCCCGGGCAAGCGCATCGTACTCGGCCTGATATCGACGCGGGTTCCCGAGATCGAGAAGATCGATGACCTGAAACGTCCAGCGCGCCGCCGAGGTCGCGAGCGCAGCGATTCGATCTATTCCCGACAAGCAGAGAAGCTCAACCCCTGCCAAACCCAGACGACGCCGCTCGTTCTGAGTTCGAGCCAGCAGCACGAACTTCCGTTGTGCACGAGGACGAGGGTTGTTATGGATAGCTAAAAGTCGCGGCTTTGCGCGCAAGGAGGAACTACAGATGCGCCAAAATTTTAAGATTTTTGATTCGGATACGCACCTCGGCCCCAATGTGGAGACTCTAGAACCGTATTTCGACGCCAATATGCGCAAGCGGATGCCAGAGTGGGAGAGCTTTAAAGTGCCCTTTCGTGTCGGTTGGTCCGGCGAGATCTTGCAACCGCCCTATCGTCATCGCTATCAATTTAAGCAAAGATCCGGCTGGCGCCAGAAACTGCGGGTTTTAGGCGAAGCGGGGCCGAGGCAGGAGGTCAAGCGGCATCACCCGAAATTCATGGGTAGCCGCTTTCCGAGCCCCGGTGTTTCCGACGGCAATTTCGAAGCGCGAATTCGTGATATGGACGAGGAAGGGGTGGATGTGCAGCTCATGCTTCCTCCAGTGCCACCGCCTTCGGACGACGTTGAGATCGAGGTGGGATTTATTAGCGCGGGTCACCGCTTTACCAACGACTTTTGCAGTAAGTATCCGCACCGGCTCAAATCTCTCCTGGTGGTGAGCAATAAAGCGGTTGACCTATCCGTCCAAGAAATCAAAACCTGGGCGCGCGCGCCATGGGTGGCAGGGATCTATCCGCACTTGGATGAAGGCTTTCCCATCGACCACCCCGATCTGGAGCCGATCTGGGCCGCGGCAAACGAAGCTGGGCTCTGTGTCGCGCATCACAGTTTTACCGAAGGTTTCCCTGGCTACCGTGACCTTTGGGACAACCCGTTTCTCGGCCGGAGTGCCTCGCATCCTTGGGCTGCGATGCGAGCGTCGGCGGCGTTTTTCGGCGCTGGTATCATGGAGCGATACCCGAATATTCGCTACTGCATTCTCGAGTCCGGCTTTGGCTGGCTGCCGTTTTGGGCAGCGCGGTTGGACGACCAAAGCGACTACATCTCTTACGCCCTGCCGGAGGATCTGGTTCACAAACCTAGCGAGTACATGACCAGCGGGCGCTTTTTTGCCAGCCTGGTGATCCATGAAGGCGAGAAGATGGCCAAAATGGTCAGCGACTATCTCGGCGACGGTTTGCTCATGTATTCGTCCGACTACCCCCATCCTGAATCGCGCTTTCCGGGGTCCGCCGACGTGGTCCTGGGGTGGAAGTCTCTGGGCGATGAGGTCATGCGAAAAATGCTCTGGGACAACGCGGTGAAATGCTTCGGGGAACCTTAGTGGGGAGTCTCACGATGTTAGGCGTAGCGCGGCGGAGCCGCAACTAAGAATTCGTAATATCTCTCGCCAGGACGCAAAGGGCAAAGTTCGGAAGTTTTTTTTCCTTGCGCGCCTTAGCGCTGTTGCGGGAGGTTTTTCCAAGTGGCTCCAATTACTTTTTTTGTTTTTCCGCGTTCGCGAGCGCCTCTTCGAAAATCGCCAGCACCGGCTTCATGTCCGTCCATTCGAGGCGGCTGTCGAGGTCGAGATAGTTAACTCCTGGGGCGCGGCGGTTCTCCGGCACTACGTCGTTTTTGGGTATATCGATGCGCAAAGAATCGGCTGTCTCGAGGGCGCTCTTGGCTAGAGATTTTTGCAGCGCGATCTGGCCGTCGCGCGAGAGAAACCAGTTGATGAACACCTTCGCCGCGTTCGCATGGGGCGCGCGGTTCAACAGCGCGAGCGTGCCGTATTGCGAGACGAGCGGCGCGCCTTCCTTGAAATGCGCAAACTCGTCGACCGGCAGTCCCTGGGCTTTCGCCTTGTCGGTGTCGGCGCAGAAAAAGCACAGGCTCGCTTTGCCGCTCGCGAGCCAATCGATACTCTGGCGGAAGTCGCGGAAGAGAGTCACGTCCATCTCGCCGAACAGCTTCTTGATGAAATTCGGGCCGAGCGCCGGGTGGTGGTAGAAAAAACGCATGGGGGCGCTTCCCGGCCCGCGGACGCGCACGTCGCGCGCGATGATTTTGCCTTTCCATCTGGCGTCGACGAGATCCCAAAGCGAAGAAATCTCCTTTGGGTTTACCAGTTTGGTGTTGTAAGCGATGTTTCCTTGCTGCGGCGTGCCGACGTAACGAAAAACGAACTGCCCCTCGGGGTCGACGTAACGGTGCTTGCCCTGATACCAGAGCGATTCATCCGTCACCTCCGGCAGCAAGAGCGCTGGTTTGATCGGGTCGAAGCTCTTGGCCAAGTGCAGCACCCGGTAGTTTGAGCCGATGCCTTCGCTGCTCACGTCGGCGAGGAATTTTCCGGCGCGGCGCTCGGCGAGAATACGCTGGGCGACTTCGCCGGCGCGGCCGCCGACCCAGCTCACCTTGATGTCGGGATAGGCTTTTTGAAACGCTCCCGATTCGACGACGGCTTCCCAGCCGCCGATGTAGACATTGAGTTGGCCTTCCTTCTTCGCCGCTTCAACGGTTTTTTCCCATTCCCTTTTCCAGTCCGATTGAGCGCGCGCCTCGGCCAGCGACAGCAATACGGCACAAGCCGCCAACATAACTCTCAACATTGGCAATTCCCTCCCACTCAATATTTTCCGCTTTGACCGATTTCCATCGTGCTATCGCCGTCTAAACCGGAGCGAGCCTGTGCGCCCGGAGGAAGGAACGGATCTGGCGCACCGCCAGGGGAACCCGCTCCTTCGGCTCTTTCCACGGGAACATGCTGACTTCCCCCTTTGGCGCGAGCATCGCGGACTCCATGGCAACGGCGTAGGGATGCGGCGCGATATCATCGGGCAGGACCAGCACGGGCGTTTGGCAACTACGCACGAAGTCGCGGGTCACACACCAAACAAAGTCCGGGTTGTCGCGGTACATCTTGGTGAGAAACTTGTCGACGATCTCCATCGTAAGGTCAGGCCGGCGCTTGACCAGCTCGGGGCCCCACTCCTTCATGTTGTGTTTGTACGCTTGGTCGGGCAGCTCCGGGCGGAATCCACTGGGCTGCGCCATAACGGCAGCGACGACACGATCGGGCGCTCTCCTCAGCAGGTTCCAAGCCAAAGGGCCTCCGATGCAGAAACCCATCACGACGAACTTGTCGATCCCCAAGTGATCCATCAAACCGATATGATCATCGGAATAGGCATCCCACGGCCGATCGATCTCGAGCGGGCCCGAGGACTGACCGCCATTGGCGTTGCGCA
>Ga0075342_1000126_pt1 | contig 12855 bp, 12 predicted proteins | sample RushOxbow_ThreeS_3_FD_120085 | JGI IMG/M metagenome (GOLD analysis project Ga0075342, IMG submission 120085) | Natural and restored wetland microbial communities from the San Francisco Bay, California, USA, that impact long-term carbon... | ecosystem: Environmental > Terrestrial > Soil >...
CAGGTTAGGATGACAATCACGCCCGCAATTAGTGGCCATGAAGGGACTGATCATGAAACTGAACAAAGTTTATCACATGGGCATTCCGGTCGACGATTTGGACCGCGCCAAGGATTTTTACACCCATGTGTTGGGCATGGAATATTTAGGCCGGGTCGGCGGCAACCCGAACCATCCGGATTCCTTTCCCGTGCATGGCGTGGCGCAAAGGCTCGATCGTCTCCGCTGCGGCGATTATGACATCGTGCTGTTCGCCCGGCCGCGCCCGCTCAACCGCGACGCCGTCGACCAGGACGGCATCACCCACCAAGCCTTCAGCGTGGCATGGGAAGACTATGACGCGGCATTGACGCAGGCCAAAGATCTCGGCAAATTCCACCGCAGCGTCGAACGCGATAGCGGCAACACGATTTACATGTTCGACTCCGAAGGCAATTATCTCGAGCTCCACTTCGCCCGCCCCGGCGGCCGGCGTCAACGGCAGGCGAGTTGATCGCCAGCGAGGAAAATACTGGTTCACCACGAAGGACACGAAGATCATTAAGTTCGGAAAAACAATTATCCGAAACCTTCCTGTCCTTGGTGCTCTTCTCGGTGAGGATTCCGACCCATTAAACTAAAACACTGCACGAGGACGACATCATGGACAAACCCATCAAACTCTCCATCGCCGCAACTTCGAAACGCGTCGATATCGCCAACGTCGTCGGCTACACGTTTTTTAACAGCATCGAACTGCCGCGCCAGTCGCAGCTCGATATCGCTATGGGCTGGCGCGACTCCGAGTTGGGCGGCACCGGGCCGGCAATCCTGGTCGGCAACAAAAAATACACCTTCGGTTTCGGCAACCCGGTGGGCTTGTCGGCGATGGCATATCTCGGCTGCGGTTTTTACAAAAAGAAGATTCCCCTGCGCGCCATTGGCGTTTTCCCGACCTGGGACCGCTTGATCTTCGCCGTGCGTAAAGACACCGGCATTCAGTCGCTCGAAGACATTAAGAAACAGAAATATCCCCTGCGCATCTCGACGCGCCGGCGCGGCAAGCTGGCGACGACGATCTACGCCATTGAAGAAGTGCTCAAAGCCTATGGCATGAGCTACCGAGACATCGAAAAATGGGGCGGCAAGATCATGGAAGCCCCCAATCCAAGCGGCCCGGAACGGCGCGACGCGATATTGTCGGGCAAAGCCGACGCCGTTTTTGACGAAGGCGTGAAAAGCTGGGGGCGGACGGCGCTCACGGCCGGCATGCGCTTTCTGCCCATCGACGACAACGCGGCCAAACATATGGCCAAGCTCGGATTTCCCGGCGCCATGCTGACGCGCAAGCATTATCCAAAGTTGGATCAAGACGTTCGCTGCGTCGATTTCAGCGGTTGGACATTTTTTTGCCACGCCGATTTATCCGACAAGATCGCCTATCACATGGCCAGAGCCGTCGATCTTTGCCACAAACATATCCCGGTCGATCACTTCGACAAGCGCCCCATGACCATCCGCGAATTCTGCCGCGGCGGCGAAGCGGGACAGCTGAACATTCCGCTCCATCCCGGGGCGAAGAAATATTTTCGCGAGAAGGGCTACATTGAATAAGAGAAACTCCCGCAAAGGCGCAAAGGACGCTAAGTTCGGAGAAAATAGCGCTTACTTTTGCGCGTTTGGCACCATAGCGGGTTCAAATCCGAGAAATCACTTCTATAATAGTCCCATGAAAAGACTCATGCACCGTTGGCCTAAAAGATTAGTAATCACTGCGTCACTCCTAATGCTCCTCCTCGGTTCAGTAAGCAACAGCCACGCCGAACAGTTCCGAGTCGCGCTCTCGACCAAAGACTTCGGTTATCTACCGTTGTTCGTCGGCATCCGCTCCGGTCTGTTCGCCCAGGAGAACCTGGAGATTCAGTGGATCGTCGTCAATAGCAACGTCGTCGTCACCGCGCTCATGGCCGGCGAGATCGACGTCGCCGGCATCGCCGGTTCGTCCATGCGCGCGGCTGCCCGTGGCGCGCCTTTGAAGGCCAACTTTTTTCCCTACCACAAGTCGCTGTTTGTTTTACTCGGCGCCCCCGACATCAAGCGCGTCCAGGATCTGCGTGGCAAAGTGATCGGCACCACCGGTCCTGGAGCGACCACCGAGATCGCCGCCAGCATGGTGCTGCAGGCCAACGGCATGGACCCCAAAAAAGACGTGACTTTCATGACTATCGGCGGCGCGGAAACTTCCATCGCCGCCATGCGCAATGGCGTGATCCATGCCCGCGCCTTCAATCCCGACGCGGCGCTGATCATGAAGAAGCAGGGTTTTACCGAACTTGCAGTTTTAGCCGATCTCGGTGCCTGGCCCTGGGCCGGCTATTCGACCTCGGATGCGCTGTTGGCCAACCGGCGCGACAAGCTCAAACGCTGGACTCGTGCCATGGTGAAAAGCCTGCAACTCATGCAGTCTCGCCCGGAGGAGGCCTACAAGATCGCCCAGGCGGAATTCAAACATCCGCGCGACATCACCGAGGGCGCGGCTAATATCTGCATCAAAGCGATCGACGCGAGAAACCCGGGCGGTGCCAGCGACGACGCGCTGCGCAACAATATCGATCTGACGATCACCCAGCCGTTGAAACTTACAGCGCAACCGCCGATCGCCAAGCTCGTCGACTTTTCTTTGCTGCACGAAGTGCAACGGGAATTGGGTATAAGGAAATAATGAGGCCGGCATGCATTTGGCTTTAATCCTCATTCTCGCGTTTGTTGTTTTCACGCCGCAATCGAGTCTCCGGGCGCAAAGCAGCGAAGCTAAGCTCGCGGCGTTGGAGAAACTGACGGCCGCCGAACGCCAACAGCGTTTGCTGGAAGCCGCGAAAAATGAAGGCGAAGCGGTCATCTACGCCAACATGGATGTGACAGCAATGAAACCGCTCGCTGACGGCTTCATGAGAAGATATCCCGGCGTCAAAGCCACCACCGTGCACTTCTCCGGCGCCGCGATCATCACGCGCATCGAATCCGAAAGCCGCGTCGGCAAATCGCTTTCGGATGTTGTCCTTAGCGGCCAATTGGGCGTCCTTGCGTCCATCGAAAAACGCATCGCCGCGCGCTACCGCTCCCCGGAACGCGAAACCTTGCGCGACGGCTTCAAAGACAAAGAGGGCTTGTGGACCACTTACATGACCAACGTCATGGTAAGCGCCTACAACAGCCGGCTGGTCAAGAAAGAAGAGCTGCCGCGCAGCGTCGAAGATCTCTTGAAGCCGCGCTGGAAGAACAAACTGGTGATGGACAGCCAGTCCTATGTGTGGTTCGGTACCATGATGCAATACCTTGGCGAAGACAACGGCCTGCGCTTCATGAAGCGCCTGAACGAGCAAAACTTGCAGCACTCGCGCGGCCGCCGCTTGATGACTCAATTGCTCGCCGCCGGCGAGCATGAGATCGCCGTGGAGACCAATCTCAACTCGGTGCTCAGTTTGAGCAAACAAGGCGCTCCGCTGGGCTTCGCGCCGATCCAACCCTACTTTCTCAGCCCTAGCCTGGTCTTCATGAGCGCCAACGCGCCCCATCCCTTCGCCGGCGCGCTGTTCACCGACTACCTGCTTTCCGACGAAGGCCAGAAAATCATCGTCACCACCAATCGCATGCCGGCCCATCCGAAAGTTAAATCCCCCGAGAGCCAGTTGCTGGACGGCCAGGACGTGCGCATGCCGGATATTTTCGACATAGGGAGACGCTATCAACAGATCGGCAAGCGCTATCGCGAAATATTCTCCGGCGCGCGATAGCGCCGGGGAATATCAATCGTCCCGACGGTTCCAATCGGTCCAGGTGTCTGAAAACGATTGGAACACTTAGAACCTTTGGAACGACTGGAAGCAAAATCTTTAAGGAGCAAACGAATGGCCACCAGGACTAAAATTACCCTAGGCCTTCCGGATCACCCCCGCTGCCAAGCGATCATTGACGGCAAGGTCGGCATCGAAGGCTACCAACTCGACGTCGATCCCAACTTCGTCTCGTCCGGCGAGCGCCACTACAAATATCTTCATGGCGAATGGGATGTCGGCGAAGTCTCGGCGGCGAGCTTGATGCGCGCCATCGAGAAGGGGCAGCCGATGCTCGCCATACCGGTGTTCTTCGAACGCGGTCCGCGCCAGCGCAATATTTATCACTGCGATAAGCATCTGAAACATCCGTCGGAGCTCAAGGGCAAAAAGTTTGGCTGCTTTCGCTATGGTGCCACGGCATCGGTCTGGGCCCGCGGTTACTTGCTCGACGCCCACAATATCAGAACCACGGACATGCAGTGGTTCGTCTCCGGCCGTGAGGTGTTCATCGGCCACGAACTACCGGTGAAAGTCGAACGCATCGAACCACCGCCCCCCTTTGGCGGTGAGAAGCTAGTTCTTTCGAAAATGTTAAGCGAAGGTGAGCTGCACGGCGCTTTGGTACCGGGGGACAATGGCTATTTCGGCTTCTTCGGCGGCGGCGAAACGCCGCCGATGATGGCCGCCTATCCCGGCGTCAAGCCGCTGTTCGACGACAATCAGGAGATTCTCGATTACGTCAAAAAGACCGGCATCAATCCGATCATGCACGTGATATCGATCCGCAAGAACGTCGTCGAACAGCATCCCGATCTGCCGGCCAAGCTCACCCGTGCCTTCATGGAAGCGCGCGATGTGGCGGCCAAGTACATGGCATCGGATGAAATCGCCGGCTACCAAAGAGAGCGCGACGCCCTGGGCGAAGATCCCTACGATTACGTCATGCGTGAGAATGAGAAGCGCACCCTAGCGGCCATGAACCGCTACCAAATCGAGCAGGGGCTGATGAAAACCACGCTCTCGATGGACGATCTATTCATCGGTCATGTCTAAAGCCGAGAGCGCGACAATGATGCAAACACTAATTGTCCTCTTCGTCCTATCTCTCCTATCGTGTTCGAGCCAAGCGGCCACCCTCGATGACGCCGCCCGCAACGAGGGCGAAGTGGTGCTCTACAGCTCGCTCAACAACGAGCAGATTGTCACCCTGATCGATGCTTTCAAGAAAAAGTATCCCGGGATCAAGACATCTTTTTACCGCGGCACCAGCGAGCGGGTGCTGCAACGGGCTAGCACCGAAGCCAAGGCCGGCCGCTTCGCCGTCGACGTCATGACCTCCGCGGGGTTTCAGGTGCAACTCATGAAGGAATCGGGACTCACCCAGCAGTACGTGCCACCGGAGGTCTCTGGCTATGATGAAGGATTCAAAGATCCCGATGGCCATTGGGTCAACGTGCATTCGCTGCTCAACTCGATGGCGTACAACACCAAGCTGGTGAAACCCAACGAAGCACCGAGGAAATACGAAGATCTGCTGGCGCCGCGTTGGAAGGGGCGCATCGGCGTCAACCTGCAGGATCCGGAATGGTATGTCAGCCTGCAGCGCCGTTGGGACAAGGACAAGGCGCGGAACTTTCTCAAAGCCCTGGCCAGCCAGCAGCCGGCGGTGCGCGACGGCCACAACATTACCGCGCAACTGCTCGCCGCCGGCGAATTTCACGCCGTCACCAACACCTACGCCCATATCGCCGCACGCATCAAAGCTCAGGGCGGCCCGGTGCAATATGTTTTCGACGAACCGGTGATCACCTACGTCCATCCGATGGTTCTAGCCAAGGGCGCGCCCCATCCGAATGCCGGCAAGCTTCTGATCGGCTTTATTCTCTCCGTCGAAGGCCAGCGTATGCTGCAGGATCAGGGCAGAATTCCCGCCCACCGCGACGTCGATCCCAAGGTGTTTTCCTTGCGCAACGTAAAGCTGCAAGCCAGCGATCCGCGCCAGGCGAAGGAGTATGGCGCGGCGGGCGAAGAGATGCGCGGGATATTTGGCGTTCGGTGATCCGATTCGATTTGAACAAACCCATGAGAGCAAGGTCGTAAACAAATGAATCTATTTCCAGCGCAGCGCACGACGCCGCTCCCCGGCGGATACATGGGCAAAATCCTCCGCGTCGATCTCACGACCGGCAATCTCACCGACGAGAACCTGCCCGAAGAGCCGATCCTAAAAAAATTCATCGGCGGCCAGGCGCTGGCGCTGTATATTTTAATGAATGAATTGCCGCTCAACGCGACTCCGTTCGGACCGGAAAACAAAGTGGTAATGATGACCGGTCCGCTCACCGGCAACGGCTTCACGCCCGGCGGCACCAAGATGACCGCGGTTTATTTGAGCCCGCTGACGAATACGACAGTGGGCCGCGGCGCCACCAGCGGCTACTGGGCGACCTATCTCAAAGCCGCCGGTTACGACGGCGTGATCGTCGAGGGCGTCTCGGCCAAACCGGTCTACCTCTACATCAAGGATGGCAAGGCTGAATTGCGCGACGGCGCCAAAGTCTGGGGCCTTGGCACGAGAGAGACTGAAGACCGTCTGCGCGAAATCGTCGGCAATCGCGACGCTAGAGTTCTCTGCATCGGCCCCGCCGGCGAGAACCTAAACCGCGGCGCCATGCTCGCCAACGACTACAACCATTTCGCCGCCCACAGCGGCGGCGCGGTGCTGGGGTCGAAAAAGTTAAAAGCCATCGTCGTCAGCGGCAATTTGCGGCCGAGCTATCGAGACAAGAGCAGGCTCGCCGATGCCGGCCTGCGCTGGCGCAATGTCTTGCAGCAGCATGACGTCAAGAAAAAGAAAACCAAGTACGGCCATGGCGACGCCTGGGGGGCGCTGAATAATTTGAATTGGCGCAGCACCGACATCCAACCCGCTCATATCGCCGGCTTCGCCGACAACGACGTCGTGCTCCGTCCCTGCTTCCAGTGCGCCCGCATGTGCCCGTGGGATGCCAAGTTGGGCGAGGGTCAATTCAAAGGAACGGTCGTTCACTTCAACGCCGGCGGCGAGTGGCTCGATACGTTTTTCAACCTTGGTATCAAAGGCAACGCCGTGCTCTATCTCGCAGAGAAGATCAATCATTTAGGCATCGAGTGTAGCCACTTCTCCTGTGGTGCCGGCGTGGCTTTCGAAGCTTGGGAAAAAGGGTTGCTCGGTCCGGACCGAACCAACGGTTTGAAACTCGAATGGGGCAACGTCGACGCCGTCGACAAACTCTTGGACATGGCGGCGCGCCGTGAAGGCTGGCTCGGCAACCTGCTCGCCGAAGGGCCCAAGCAATTGGCCGAAGCGCTGGGCGGCGACGCGCCCAAATGGGCCGTCCACACCAAAGGCGGCACACCGGCAATGCACGAGTGGCGTCCGCTGCTCGGTCAGATGTTAAGGGAACTGGTCGCCAGCGGCGGCATGAAACCTCAAGGCGGCGGCTCGACCAATCCGCCGCCGGACCTGCGCGACAAAGAGAAATGGGGTCCGCTGATCATGGACAACCCCGAAGGCTGGGTTTGGTCCCATGTGCTATCGGAACAATACCGACAGTTCACCGGCATCTTCGGCGGCTGCTGGTTCGCCCAAGAGGCGCACAAGAAAGACGGCTTGAATTCCATCGTCGACGCCTTCAACGCCATCACCGGCTGGAATTTCTCGATGGAAGACGCGTTGCGCGCCGGCCATCGCAGCATGATCCTGCAAAGCCTGTTCGCCACCCAGCGCGGCTGGATCGCCGACTTCGACTGGCAGGACGTCGGCCCAAGATTCTTGGAACCGATTCCCGACGGCAAATACCAAGGCTTCACCATCGCCAAATGGCTGCCCGACATGATCTGGGACTACTACAAACAATCCGGCAGACACGAAAGAACCGGCAGACCGTTCAAGGACACGCTGGAAAAACTCGGCCTGGAAGAATTCCAGGAGTGGAGCCAACTCGACTGAACGAATTTGGCTAACCCGTTAACCGAGAACCGCCGGCAGTTCCTCTAAAAGGCGGCTCGCGCCCTTAAGCGGATTCTTGATCTTCAATAGTTTCTGCACGTACCAAACCCGCGCCGCCACCGGATGAACCACCGGCACGCCGATATCGTTTTCCGCGGCGACAATATCCTTGATGCCCCAGGCGCCGGAACCGAGCAGATAAATTCCTTGCGCCGCTGGAAATTTATTGAACGACGCTTTGAGATGGCGATAAATCGTCTCGTTGGAAATTCCATCCGCTTCGCTCGGCGACGTATCCATCCCCTCCATTCCCAACACCTCGAAGCCACAGTCGGTGAAGTAGCGTGTAAAGACATCGTTCATCTTCTGATCGCGGAAGTAAGTACAGCCGACGAACTTCTTGATGCCCAATGCCCGCAGCGCTCGCGCCTGCGACATGCCAGAGGTGAAGATCGGCACTTTGTACTTGGCCTCCCAAGCGCTGACGATCTCTTGCTCGGCCTTATGGCCGCGCACCATGAACGGCGGGCCGCCCTCGGGGTGCATCAGATCGACGCCGATCTCGGCCAGCTCGGCCACCTTGGCGTGATAGTTCTCCATCGCCCCGAGATAGCCGCGTTCGGAATGTTCCTTGATCCCGGCGTACATCGGAATGCAGCCGACGCCTTCCGGCAAAAGGCGGATAAATTCCGCCAGCGATCCCGAGCCGTAAGTGGGTTTCACCACGCCAACAATGCCACGCCAAGTTCCAGAAGCCATGTAAATCTCCTTCCCGATACGACACAGCTAATAAACCGCATGCTAGTCGGGACCGATGCCGAAAAACAAGAGTCCGCGCTGCGGGATTCTGGTCCGTTCTCCATTTTCCATGATTAATTTTCCATTGCTCATTGCCGTTCTGTTGACGCCTGCAAAACTTAAGTGATACACCCACGCTGAAAGCAAGTTCGAAAGGATCAGCATGGCGAACAAACCGACCGATACTCTGGCCCAAGAATACGGCAACCTTGTGCCCACCGCTCGGCTGCTCGACGGCAAGCCGCGCAGCATCCTCTTCGACGCGACCAAGTGCATCGGCTGCCGCCATTGCGTGCAGGCCTGCAAGGATTGGAACGATCACGACCGCACCAGTCTTTACGAACTCTCCAGCACCAACTGGATCACCATGGAACCGCCGGTGCTCGAAGGGTTGTCGCCGATCTGGGCGCGCAACAGCTGCATGCACTGCGACTTCGCCGCCTGCGCCGCGGTCTGCCCGGTCGAGGCGATTACCAAATACGAAGAAGGCCCGGTGGTCATCAACAAAGATGTCTGCATCGGCTGCGAGTACTGCATCCACGCCTGCCCCTGGGAAGTCATCACGAAAAACGAAATTACCGGCAAGGCCAGCAAGTGCACCATGTGCAGCGACCGCATCAGCGAAGACAAGCAGCCCTTTTGTGTCCAGGCCTGTCCGGTCAATGCTCTCGACTTTGGGTTCGCCGAAGAGATCGCCGACAAGGCCAAAAATCAGGCCGAAGCGGTGGGCGGATATACCTACGGCGACAAAGAAGCCGGCGGCGGCAGCGTCGTCTATATTTTGAAAGAAGGCAAAGACAAATACGGCGTGCGCGACATCGCGGCGGGCAGATTTCCCAAGCATCGCATTCCCTTGGGTCTAATGCTCAAGGATCTGTTCACACCGCGGTGCGGTATCGCCGGCAAGATGCGCGCCCTATGGCTCGCGATCACGCATCCGAAAAGACTGATCTATCGGTATTTTTCCTGAGTGAAGCAGAACAAAACTGCAACTGGGTCGAGGTTTGAAGGCGATGATTGTCGAAGGCACGAAGAACTACGTGCGCGCCCTGCCCCAAGGCGTGCCGGGCATGCAGTCCGCTGAAGGAATCAAGAACTTTCTCGAATACGACATTAAAATTCCTCTCGGCTTGAAAGATGACATTCCACCCAAGCGGCTGCATTACTTGCAGCTGGTCAAGGAAGTCAAAGAAGAACTGGAAATTTCCGCAAGGAGATTTAAGTAAATGTCCACGGAACAAGAACTGCGCGAGCAGCTCGCCACCTGCACACGTATATTCGCCATGCAAGGGCTCATCGGACTGTTCGGCCATGTCAGCGTGTTTCAACCAGAGACCGAAACGGTCTTCGTGACCCCCGGTTCGGGCTCGGATAAGGCTCACTTCATGGCCTCGAACATGATCCCCATCGATCTTAGCGGCAAACCCGTCACCGGAACCATACCGCCGCCGGTGGAATGGCCGATCCACACCGCGCTCCACGCGGCGCGCTCGGATGCGCTCGCCGTCGCGCACCTGCACACACCCTACGCGACCCTGTTCACCGTCGCCAAGCGTGAGTTTCATCCCGTGACGCTGCAAGGGACGATTTTCGGCGAAGGCGTGCCGCTTTACCAAGAAGCCCATCTGGTCACCACGCCGCAGCGCGGCGACGCCATGCTGAAAACCATCGGCAATAATCGCGCCTTGCTCATGCGCGGCCATGGCATTGTCGTCGCCGGCAAGAGCTTGGCCGAAGTGCTCTTCGCGTCCTTGATTCTCGAAGACGATGCCAAGAAAACCATGCAGGCGGCCAGCCTCGGTCCGGTGGAACACTTCACAGCTGAAGAATGCAAAACGTTTAACGCCGAGATCGATTTCGAGCGCCGCGCCAACCGCGCCTGGGAATTTTTCTCGCGAGTCGAATCGCAATGGGATAAACAAGGCGGGACGGGGAAAATTGAGCTGTTCCCGTAACACGGGAACAGCGTTCCAATGGTTCCAACTGTTCCAATAGTTCCAGGCGTAACCGGAATCCGAACATTTGGCACGATTGGAACTTCTGGAACGATTGGAACTACGGAGGTTTTATGAGCGAAGGCGTTCGCTTATACGCAGGCACTCAACACGGCTTGATCACCTGGAAGTCCACCGCCTCCGGCTGGCAGGAAGTGGCGCGCCATTTTACAGACGGCATCATCGACTCGATCCATGGCTGCAAACAGGCGCCGGAGAAAGTCTTCGTCGGCGTCACCCACGACGGCCTCTACCGCACCGTCGATGGCGGAAGAAACTGGGCGAAGGTCTTCGACGGCGACATCCGCGCCGTCACTGTCGATCCGACGGACGACAAGATCGTTTACACCGGCATCGAGCCGGTGGGACTCTTCCGCAGCGAAGACAGCGGCGACACTTGGCTGGAAATCGGCGCGCTGAAAAAACTGCCCCAGACGGTGCGCAAAAACTGGTGGTACCCGCAGGCGCCGCACCATGGCCATGTGCGCAACATTCATATTCATCCCGACAACTCGAAAACCATTTACTTGTGCCTCGAGCATGGCGGCATCGTCCGCAGCTTCGACCGCGGCGCCGCCTGGGAAGATGTCAGCAAGGGCATAGACTATCTCGACATCCATGTGATCGCCAATTTTCCCAAGCGCCACGACCGCTACTACGTCGCCAGCGCCCGCGGCTTTTTCACCAGCGACACCCCCGAAAACGGCTGGACTCGCGCCGAGAACGGCATGACCCGCGACTATTTCCACGACTTTCTCTTCTTGAACCCGCAGGTGGCGGGCGAACGGGCAACCCTGCTCATCGGCGCAGCCGACGCCTCGCCCGGCTTCTGGCGCCGGGAAAATCGCGGCGCCCGCGCGGCGATCTTCAAAAGCACCGACGGCGCACAGTCCTGGACCCGCGTCACCAACGGCCTCGCCGATGAACTCGACTCGATGGTGTGGGCGCTGGTGCATCATCCGACCGATCACAAAGCGGTCTTCGCCGGCTTCGGCAATGTCGCCCGCGGCCACGCCTCAGGATCGGGCGGCGCCGGCGATCTGATGATCAGCCGCGACCAGGGCGATAGCTGGGAGAGATTGGATATCGATCTGCCCGCCGATCGCGTCCTCTGGGCCGCGGCGGATTAGCGAACGCGTTGCGTTCGCGTTCCAAGAGTTCCAAAGATTCCATTCGTTCCAGAGGATTGGAAGGGGTTGAAACACCCGGAACATCTGGAACCATTGGAACTACTGGAACCAGTTTACTCGAACTGAGGCATTGCGATGAGTAACACCGAATACACCAATTTCTTCCCGACCGCGCGCACAACCCGCCTCCCCGGCGGCTATATGGGCAAGCTGCTGCGCGTCGATATGACGGCGGGAAAACTCACCGCCATCAATCTTCCCGAAGAACCGCTGCTGAGAAAATACTGGGGCGGCCAGCTCTTCGCTGAATATGTTCTGCTCAACGAACTGCCCCTCGACATCGATCCCTATGACGCTAGAAACGTCATCGTCGGCATGACCGGGCCGATCACCGGAACGGGGTTTACTCCCGGCGGCACGAAAATGTGTTTCGTCTATTTGAGCCCCGCGACCAAGTATACGCTTGGCCGCGGCGCCACCAGCGGTTATTTCGGGACTTCTTTAAAAAATGCCGGCTACGACGGCATTATCGTCACCGGCGCGGCCCAGTCGCCGAAGTATCTCTACATCGGCGAGGACAAAGTCGAGCTGCGCGACGCCGGCCATGTCTGGGGCAAGGGCATCCGCGCGACCGAAGACACCCTGCGCAAAGAATCCGGCCATCAGGACGCCCGGGTCGGCGCCATCGGCCCGGCGGGTGAGAATCTCGTGCGCGCGGCGATGCTGGTGAATGACTACAATCACACCGCGGCGCATGGTCTGGGCGCGGTGATGGGGTCAAAGAAACTCAAAGCTTTGGTCGCCTGGGGCACCAAACGGCCGCGCTTGCACGACAAGAAAAAATTGATCGACGCCGGCATGCGCTGGTCCAAAGCGATCGCCGCGCGCAGGACCACGGTCAAAAAGCGCTTGACCAGCGTCGGCCATGGCGAGGACTGGGGCGCGATTACCAAGCTGAATTGGCGCAGCACCATCATTACCGACGAAGCCAAGGGCCTCGATCAAAATCGCGTTACGCTACGTCCCTGTTTCCAGTGCCCACGCATGTGCCCATGGGATGTGGAAATTGGCGAAGGCCGCTTCAAAGGCAAGATCGGCCACTTCAACGCCGGCAGTGAGTGGATGGA
>Ga0075342_1000127_pt1 | contig 12804 bp, 13 predicted proteins | sample RushOxbow_ThreeS_3_FD_120085 | JGI IMG/M metagenome (GOLD analysis project Ga0075342, IMG submission 120085) | Natural and restored wetland microbial communities from the San Francisco Bay, California, USA, that impact long-term carbon... | ecosystem: Environmental > Terrestrial > Soil >...
GGGTGAGCCGTGGACCGCAGGGCCACCGGTTCCATCCGCTGGTTCGACCGCCGTAGGCGGTCGCAACCAGCGTGGCTCACCCGCCGACCCGTTCGCACGACCGTCTGCGGTCGGGCGAACCATTGAGTGAACAGATCTCGTATATTGGATATCCAACAATCATCAATTCAAAACTACTCCTACAATCAATAAGTTGTCAATTGTCAGCGTTGCTCGTATATCCAATATCGCTGGTCTCGTATATTCAATATACGAGCAGCGCGGAACCATGATTCAGAGCCCATCCGCCGGGCTGCGCACGCCTTGGCCGCCTCGATTCAGCACATGGGTGTAAATCATCGTGGTACTTACGTCGTTGTGGCCCAATAGTTCTTGAACTGTTCTGATATCGTAGCCATTCTCCAATAAGTGCGTGGCAAAGGAATGGCGCAACGTGTGGCAGCCGGCATGTTTGAAAACGCCGGCTTTCAGCCGCGCCTCTCTAAACGCACGTTGTAGTACAGATTCGTGGAGATGGTGTCTGCGCCGCTCGCCGGTAATGCGGTTTACGAAATGACTCGTTGCCGGGAAAACCCACTGCCATCCCCATTCTTTCCCGGCATTCGGATACTTCCGGTCAAGCGCGTTGGGTAACGAAACTCGACCTAGACTAGCTTTGAGGTCGGCTTCGTGTTGCGATTTGACAGTTCGAAGATGCTCAATGAGTGGATCTCGGACTGTAGTTGGCAAGGGCGTATGGCGATCTTTGTTCCCTTTGCCGGCGCGAACCAAGATTTCGTTTTGATAAAAATCAATATCCTTGACGCGCAACCGGCAGCACTCCATCAAGCGCAAGCCAGCGCCATAAAGTAAGATCACCATCAAGCGCGGAACGCCGCTCATATGGTTAATGATTTCCTTAACTTCGTCTTTCGTCAGTACGACCGGCAGCCGCTGCGGCCGCCTTGCGCGAACAACGCCGTCAATGAGTCCGATTTTCTTGCCCAAGACTTGATCGTAAAGAAATAAGATTGCGTTGAAGGCTTGGTTCTGCGTAGAAGCACTAACATGCCCATCCGTCGCAAGGCTTGAAAGGAATTGGCCGATCTCTACCTCAGCCATTTCCATCGGATGCCGTTTATTGTGGAAGAATATGTATCGCTTGATCCAATGGATATAGGCTTTCTCGGTTTTGTCGCTGTAATGCCGCGTGCGGATCGCTTGGCGGACTTGATCGAGCAATCTCGGTTTTTGAGCCGCCGGTATCACCGGATCGCCGGCTTTGGAATTCAGCCCGCCGTCGATCACGGCGAGCATGCGAGGCCTCAGCTCAAGCCCTGGTTCCATAGTGCCCCCTTTCGCCGAACGCAAATTTTATCGCGAATGACCTACCAGCAATGGTGCGGACTTTCCCTATATTGGGAAGTTGTTCACGGCCGCCTACAAAACGGCGCGAAGACGCCAATATCGGCGAGGAAAAGAAACTCGATCGACTGTGAAATGGGCGGCTAAAGCAGTTCGCGAAATTGTTCAGGGGTCAGACCGGCGTCACGAACGATACCGCCCATGGTAAATGCGTTCACCGGATTGTGACGTGGAATGGTGAGAATCCGGCCGCCGTTGGACATGACGACATGTTTTCCCTGCCGCACGATTCGAAAGCCGGCTTTTTCTAAAGCACCAACGGCGTCGAGATGATTGATGCCGGGAATCTTCGGCAAGATTACACCGAGATTTCAAGCTCGCGAATGTTTTCGCCGCGCAGCTGGTCGTCGACCGCGGCAAGATACTCGCGGATGGCGTCTTTGATGTTTTCTATCGCTTCTTGTTCGGTGGCACCTTGCGACCAGCAACCCGGCAAACCAGGCACTGAAACACTGAACCCCTCTGCAGATTGTTGCAAGGCTATTTTGTACCGCATGCTTCACTCTCCGTTGAATCGTTGGTCCGGTCGACAGAACCAAAATCTAGGATCGTTACAATTCTATTAGCATTCCTAGACGCTGACAAGCTCCGTTTCTAGGACTCGATTGACCAAATCATTCAATCTAATATTCCCCGCAGCTTGCTGCGGACACCAATTTGGCACCCACTCGCATCTCGCGAAGCAATCCGCAGGATATCACAAACACGGCTTCAGATCTTAGGCTGACAATCGTTTTGGCCTCTTCAAATTTGATTCCGGCATCTGATCCCAGGTTCGTCCGTCCAGTTCGCGTCCGGTTAATTTCTTTCTCGTCCCGCCCCACTGCTTGAAGAAAAACGGCACGCCTTGAGCGACGCAGCGGTCTTTAATTTTTCTCACCCACCGCGGGTCGACAGCACGCGCTCCAGGCCCGGACTCGCCACCAACAATGACCCAATGGACTCCTTGGAGCGGCAATCGAGGAATCGGCCCCAACAACGGCTCCACAGACAGAAAACGCACCGATGCGGGCACTTTCCGCAGATTATCGATGCGATAAGTATAATCGGCGCTCTCAGCACTCACGCCCATCCAAATATTATCGTGCCAAGGAAGCTTGTCAGCGACTTCGGCGAGCCGTTCCGACCGTTTGGTCAGAATCTGAAATGTATGCCAATCCGCCTCGCCCATCACGTCAAAAACTCTGCGAATGAAATCCAACGACACGTCCTGATGAAAAAGATCGCTCATCGAATTGACGAAAATCTTCCGCGGCTGCTGCCAGCGCAGAGGCTGACCAAGAACATCCGGCTGTAAAGTTACAGTGAAGTTATTCCGATACCTCGCCTGCCCCATGGCATGAAGCCGCCGGGCCATGCGGAGAGCGTAACAATTCTTGCAACCCGGACTGATCTTCGTGCAACCGGTGACTGGGTTCCAAGTTGCATCCGTCCACTCGATTGAAGAATCTTGCGCCATCCAAAAACTCCCTCGGTCAACCTTGTTTGATCTCCATCAAGACGCAGCTGCGGACAAGCTTCCGCCAGGAGCGCATGGAAGCGTTCAAAACGTTCAAATTTTTCAAGTCGTTCAAAGCGTTGCGGATCGGATTTAAGGTGTCGCGCTTTTTAATTGGTTCGATGCCGTATACTTTGGTCCTTTCAACGAACTGCGCTTTAAGTAGTCGATCAGGTTGCTGATCATGATGGATAGACGGCGAAACGATTGGCTGGCGGTGTCACAGTCTTTCTGCGCCACGTAGGATTGATCCTGGGCGACGTAAAGGTGCGAACGAACTTCCCCGCACGATCCTTTGGCGACATACAAAAACTGGATAAATTCTTGATTGCCGCCGCGTTCGAATCCTTCGGCGATGTTCGACAGGATCGACACTGCGGCCCGACGAATTTGATCCCGCAACGCGAAGTCCTTGGCAAAGCCACCATCCTGCGTCATTCGATAAATCGCTTTCGTAAGCAGTCGCGCATCTTTCCAAATTTCAAGGTCTTCAAAATTCTTCACTTCCATCGTCTCCCCCTCTTCAACGACTTGAGCGTTTTGAACGGAGCGTAGCGGTTGAACAATTTGAACTTCTTAGAATTTTCGGAGCAGCCCGACAATCTTTCCGGCGATGCGGAACTCGCCTTCGGCGACGACGATCGGCGCGTACTTTTCATTTTCCGCTTTGAGCGTGACCACGCCGTCTTTTTTGTAGAAGCGCTTGAGGGTCGCTTCGCCGTCGATCAAGGCGCAGACGATCTCGCCGTTCTCCGCCGTGGCCTGCTGCTTGACGATCACCCGGTCGCCGTCGAGAATGCCGGCGCCGATCATGCTGTCGCCTTGGACCAGCAGGGCGAACTGCTTGCCGCTGCCCATGTCGCTGGGGATCGTTAAAAGCCCTTCGGTATTTTCCTCGCTCAAAAACGGCTTGCCGGCGGGGACTCGGCCGAGCATCGGCACTTCGCGGCTGACGTTGATGGCCGCCTTGCCGAGAGCATTGACGACTTCGATGGCGCGCTTGCCGACCCGGCGGATATAGCCCTTTTTCTCCAGCGCTTTCAGATGATCGGAGACCCCGTTGGTCGAAGCGATCTTGAAGCGCCGGCCGATCTCCGGGATCGACGGCGCAAAACCCTGCTCGCGAATACTCTTGAGCAGGAAATCGTAGATCGCCTTTTGCCGGTCGGTCAGGGGCGTGAGCATGAAGGCTATATACTGAAAATAATTTCAGTAGTCAAGCGCGCGGCAAAGCCGCGCTGGTTCAAACCGTTCAAGCAGTTCAAATCGTTCAAAACGTCAAAACTCCAACCCGCTTCAAATCGTTCGGAGACGATTTGAACGACTTGAACGTTTTGAACTATTTGAACGGTCTAACGCGCCCGGCGCGTTAGACTTTTTTTCGTTGATGCGTCAGATAGTCGACGAGCATGTACTCGCCGAGGCGGTCGGGGCGGCTGTAGAAGGCGCGGCCTTTGTTGATGCGGGTGAGATCGTCGACGAAGCCGCGCAGCACCGGACTGTCGTCGAGCATGAAGGTGTTGATGGTGATGCCTTTGCGGGTGATCCGCTCGGCTTCTTTCAAAGTCTCCTCGGCGGCGCGCTGGCTGATGCCGCCGAAGCTGAGCGGCCATTCGCAGTATAGCCGCCCTTGCCGGCAGTAGGCTGTGGGCTGGCCGTCGGTGATGACGATGATCTGCTGGTTGGCGCTCGGTTTGCGGTCGAGCATGGTCGACGCCAGGTGCAAGCCATCCTGCAAGTTGGTGAACGGATCGCCCATGTTCCAGGTCGCCTGCGGCAAGTCTTTGGCCTTGAGCTCGACCGCGCGGGTAAAGAAGCCGACGATGCCGAAGTAGTCGCGCGGATAGAGCGCCCGCACCAGGCTCTCCATCGCCAGGGCGACTTTTTTCGCCGCGGCGAAGCGCCCTTCCCAGCTCATCGACCAGCTCATGTCCAGCAAGAGCACGGTGGCGGCGCGGGTGTTGAGCTCGGTTTCGTAAACCGAAAAATCTCTCGGGCTGATCCGCACCGGCACGCCGCCGCCGCGCACCAGCGCGTTCTTCAAGGTCTGGATCATGTTGATATGCAGCGGATCGCCCTGCACATACGGCTTGTTGCTTTCAAGGATAAGTTCCTGGCTGCCGCGTTTATTCGTCGAGTGGCGACCCATGCCGTCGCGGCGCAGTTGTTTATAAATATCGCGCAGGGCGAGCTGGCCGATGCGGCGCACGCCCTTGGGCGTCAACTCGAAGCGATCGCCGCTCTCCAGCACATAACCGCCCTCTTCGAGCAGCGACTGCATGCGCATGATGCCTTCGAAATCCTGCTTGGGATCGCCGCCTAGAAGCTTTTCCAACAGCTCCTTGTCGACATCCTTCAGCTGCATGCTCGACAGCTGGGACTCGAGCTTGCGCAGGTCTTCCATGCGCTCCATCAGCTCTTGGGACTGCTGGAAGTCCATCGGCGTTTGGCCGCGGAACAAGCTGCCTTCCCGGCGCAGCCAGTTCTCGAGCTTGCGGATCTGTTCGAGCTGCATCACCAGCTGCTCGAAATCTTTCTCAGCGTCGGAGTTTTCGAAACGGTAGGAGGTGAGCTTGTCGATGGCGTCGCTGGTCTTGCCCGGCAGATCGTTCAAGAACTGTTTGTTTTCCTGAACGTCTTGGCCCGACTGATCCATCTGTTCGAGTGTTTGCTGCTCTTGATCGACCACCGAGTCGAGCTTCTCCTGCACCTCGTCCATCGCCGATTGCAGCTTGTACTCGTCGTAGAGCTTGCGCATCTCGCGCGCCACCTGCGACAACAGATCTTCGATGCCCTTGGTCTGCTTCTCGCCTTGCTTGAGCCCCTTCTGCATCAGCCGGCGCATGGCCTGCTGCAGATCGCCGGTGTCGTTCATGTTCTCGTTCAACTGATCGAACACCGACTCCGGGTCGAGGGAGTCTCCGCCGCTGGCGCTCCAGCGGCTATAACGGATATGCACCATGGGGTATCTTTTGAGGGCCGGCCGCGGCTGGCCTGCGCCTACTTGCCGTAGGTGACCCGGCCGCCTTCCATTTCCTTGTTGAGCTTCTGATGCAGATGCAGTCCTTCGAGAACGAACTCTGTCGCCGAGGCCATCAGCGCCGGCGACTCCTGGATGCCCAAGGTTTTGATCGCTTCCTTCAGTCCGGGAATCTCCTTGATGCCTTCGAGATAATCCTGCGCAGCCATCTGGTCGGAGACCTCGACGCCCCAGCCGGAGTTGAAATACTCGATCACCTTCTGCAACGAGTTGAGGCTGAAATGCTGGTCGAAGACCTTGACGATGGAGCGGTTGATCAACTTCTCGACCAGCTCGTCCTCCTTCTTCTCCTCGCCGACGTATTCCATCTCGATCTTGCCCGCCGTCGATGCCATCAGCGCGTGCAGGTCGCTCACCCTCGGCACGATGTCGTTCTCCTTGCAGCGCAAGGAGCGTTTTTCGGCATTGCTGATCATGCTCTCATAGTTGTTGATGGTCACGCGCACGCTGACACCCGACGATTGGTTGATCTCGTTGGATTTGCGCGCCTCGAAGGTCAAATGGCCGAGAATCTCCTTCATGAAGCGCGGCACTTCAACCTTGCGGCTGCGCTGGTCGGTCCACAGCGCCTCTTGCTCCATGATATCGATTTCGTCTTCGATCTTTTTCGGATAGTGAGTGCGGATCTGCACGTCGAAGCGATCCTTGAGCGGCGTGATGATGCGGCCGCGGCTGGTATAATCTTCCGGGTTGGCGCTGGCGACGATCACGACATCGAGGGGCAAGCGTATTTTATAGCCTTTGATCTGGACGTCTTTTTCTTCCATCAGGTTGAACAATCCGACCTGAACTTTTTCGGTCAAATCCGGCAGCTCGTTGATGGCGAAGATGCCGCGGTTGGTGCGCGGCACCAAACCGTAATGGATGGTTTCCTCGTCGGCGAGATAGCGCCCTTCGGCGACTTTGATCGGATCGATCTCGCCGACCAGGTCGGCGATGGAGACATCGGGCGTGGCGAGCTTCTCGCCGTAGCGTTGGTCGCGGTCGATCCAGCGCAGCGGCAGGGCATCGCCCATCTCCGCCGCCTTCTTGCGGCAGCCGCTGCAGATCGGCGCCAGCGGGCTGTCGTTGATTTCGCAGCCGGCGACGATGGGAATCCGCTCGTCGAGCAAACTCAGCAAACCGCGGATGATGCGCGACTTGCCTTGGCCGCGTTCACCCAAAAACACCATGTGATGGCCGGACAGAATCGCGTTTTCGATTTCCGGTATAACCGTGTCCTCGTAGCCGACGATTCCCGGCAGGATGCGCTCGCCGCTTTCCAGATGGCGCACCAGATTTTTGCGCATCTCGTCGCGCACCGACAGCACCGCCACCCCGCTTTTCTTCAGTTCCCCTAATGTTTTTGCCTCGCTCACTTGACCTGGCCTCCCCTTGGAAGAGTTGTTGTTGACGGTTCCCGTTTTCCGCTTGGCAGCGCCAAGCTATCACGTTGCCGTTGCCCACTTAAACCAAAAGTTTTTGAAAATGCGGCGCCAGCCGGTCGTAGCTGTCGGCCAGGTGCTGCGGCATCACCCGGGTCTCCCCCAGCACCGGCATGAAATTGGTATCGCCCTCCCAGCGCGGCACGATATGCCAATGCAGATGGTCGTCGATCCCGGCGCCGGCGCACTTGCCGAGATTCATCCCGACGTTGACGCCGCCGGGCTTATAGACTTGTTTGGCAATCTCGATGGCTCGGCGCAAGACCTCGCTCAGATCGCCGTACTCTTCCGGCGTCAAATTGGCCAGACTATTCTCATGATGCTTGGGCGCAACCAGCAGGTGGCCATTGTTATAGGGATACTTGTTCATCATGACGACCGTGTGCCGGCTGTGTGCCAGGACCAATCCTGCTTTCAGATCGCTCTGCCGGTACTTGGTGCAAAAAATACAGCCCGACTCCTTGGCGCCGTCATCGACATACGCCATCCGCCAAGGCGCCCAAAGCTGTTGCATCAATCTTCTCCGTCGATTTCCGGGTCATAAGGCTTACCATCGACGCGCAAGCGCAGCTCTTTGCCGACCTTGAAAAATGGCACTCGTTTGGCCGCCACCGAAACCAACGCGCCGCTCTTCGGATTGCGCCCCTGCCGGGCGCGGCGGTTCTTGACAACGAAACTGCCGAAGCCGCGGATCTCGATCCGGTCGCCGCCGGCCAGCGCATCGACCATGGAATCGAAGATGGCGTTGATAATAACCTCTGAGTCGCGCCGTGAGAGATGAGGAAATCGTTTGTTCACCTCATCGATCAAGTCCCTTTTGGTCATAACATCACCCTCACAACAACAAAGGATTTTTTATCTGCTTGCGAAATCAAACCGCCCTCGGCCCGAAGCCGGCGAACCCGATTGCCGTCGACTCGAAGCCGACTTTCTCTTATCCGTCTTTCCAGCGATAGCAGGAATCCAGGTTTGGCGCCCCCAGGCAGCCGCCTCTGGATGCCGGCTTTTCGCCGGCATGACGTAACTCATCTTCGCCTGACGGCGAGGGATGTCAACCCACCGCGAAAGAGATATTAACGCGGGCAAAGGTTCTCATTGCATCAACGATAGCGACCACTCATAGCGCAACCAGCCGCGCTCGGAGAGCGGCAGCCGCACGCCGAAGACTCCCATAAACAGCCGATCCCAAAAGCGCTCCCGCTCGGGCCGGGAATAGTAAACCGCCGGCTCAACATCCAAACCGACGCGCGTGGCCGCCAGTTCGATAGCATCCTCCAAAGTGCCGAATTCGTCGACCAGACCGAGATCTTTGGCCTGGGCGCCGGAATAGATCCGGCCGTCGGCGAGTTTGCGCACACGGGCTTCGTCCATGCCGCGTCCCTTGGCGACGGCGCTAACGAATTGGTTATGCACGTTGTCGACTAGCGATTGCAATATGTCGCGGCCCTCCGGCGACAAGGGCTGAAACGGCGAACCGATGTCCTTATTGGCGCCGCTTTTGATATTGATGCCTTTGACGCCGACCTTTTTCATCAACTCTTCGAAATTACCGAGCTGCATGATAACGCCGATGGAGCCGGTCATGGTGCCGGGATTGGCCAAAATTTTATCGCAGGCGCTGGCGATGTAATAGCCGCCCGACGCCGCGACGCTGCCCATGGAGGCGATGCAGGGTTTTTTCTTTTTGGTTCTTTGCAGCTCCTCGAATATCTCTTGGGTGGGCGCCACAGCGCCGCCAGGACTATCGATCCGTACCACCACCGCCTTGATCCAGGGCGTCTGGCGAAAGCGCCGCAGCTCGGCGAGCAGGTTGCGCGGGTCGTCGATCGCCCCGTCGACCTGCAAAACCCCGACGCCGTCGCCGGAGAACAGCGACAACACTTTGGAGTCGCCGCCGCTGAAATAGGCGTAGAAAAACGTCCCGCAAAAGACCAGCAGCATGAAGACGAACAAAATCCCCAGTCCGCGCAGAATCGAGTGTTTGGTCGACATAATCGCTACAACCCGCCGCCGCGCTGTTTAGTTGCGGCCTTTGCGGCCGCGCCCGCTCTCGTCGTCGCGATCCAACCGCAGCTCATCGCCCAACAGCGACTCGAAGGAAAACCGGCCGCCCTCTTTTTCCCGCTTGAGATAGCTCTCCATCTCTTGACGCTCTTCGGAGCGACGCAGCGCGCGCACGCTAAGGCCGATCTTGCGGTCATTGAGATCAATGCTCACGACTTCGGCTTCGACCTCGTCACCGACTTTGTATAGGCTCGAGGGTTTGTCGATCCGCTCGGTGCTCAACTGCGAGACATGGATCAAACCCTCAACGCCCTCGTCGATCCGGACAAACACGCCGAAGTCCGGCACGCTGGTGACCTGGCCTTTGAGCTTGGAGCCGACCGGGTACTTCTCAGCCACCGCTTTCCAGGGATCGGGAGCCATTTGCTTGATGCCGAGCGAAAAGCGTTCGTTTTCGACATTGACGCCCAGCACCTTGGCCTCGACGATGTCGCCCTTCTTGTAGAGTTCCGACGGATGTTTGACCTTCTTAGTCCAGTGCAGATCCGAGATATGCACCAGCCCGTCGATGCCTTCCTCGATACCGACAAAGATGCCGAAATCCGTGATATTGCGCACCGGGCCGCTGACCACGGTCCCGACCGGGTATTTGTCCCGGGCCGCTTCCCAGGGATTGGCCATCACCTGCTTCAAGCCCAAAGAAATCCGCCGGTGTCCGGGGTCGACGTTGAGCACGACAACTTCGACCTGCTGATTCACCTGCAAGAGCTTCGAGGGATGGGTGACTTTGCGCGTCCAGGACATTTCCGAGATGTGAATCAATCCCTCTATACCGCTTTCCAACTCGACGAAAGCGCCATAGTCCATGATGCTGATCACTTTGCCCTGCACCCGGGTGCCGATGCGGTATTTCTCCGCCACAGTCTGCCAGGGATCCGGCGTGAGCTGCTTCATGCCGAGCGAGATGCGCTCCTTCTCGGTATCGAACTTGAGGACGACGACCTTGACGGTCTCGCCGACTTGGACGATCTCGGAAGGATGGGCGATGCGCCCCCAGGACATGTCGCTGATATGGAGAATGCCGTCGATGCCGCCGAGATCGACAAAGGCGCCGTAACCGGTGATGTTTTTGATCACGCCCTCGAGGATCACGCCCTCTTCGAGAACCTTGAGGATCTCCTGTTTGAGCTCGCCGCGCTCTTTTTCCAACAGTTCGCGCCGCGACAACACGACATTGCCGCGCATGCGATTGAACTTCAGAATCGCGAAGCGGTCCTTGGTGCCGATGAAGCGGTCGAGGTTGCGGTTGGGCCGGATATCGACATGGGAGCCCGGCAGAAATGCCGGGATGCCGATATCGACTTTGAAGCCGCCCTTGACCTTGCCGACGATCAAACCTTCGATGCCCCGGCCTTCGTTAAACGCTTTCTCGATCTCATCCCAGACCTTGAGGTTCTCGGCGCGCAAGCGCGACAATTGAATGCCGCCGCTCTCGCTTTCCGAGGAGTCGAAATAGACATCGACATCGTCGCCGACTTTGACGTTGACGTTGCCTTGCCGGTCGGTGAACTCGTGGATGGGGATCTGACCCTCGGACTTGTAACCGACATCGATCAAGACATGGGTCGAGGTGATGCCGACCACTCGGCCTTTGACGACCCCGCCGGGCTTCACCGCGCGCAGGCTTTCTTCAAACATCGCTTCGAATTCGCTAGCGCCGCCTGCCGCTGCGCCTTCTTTTTGTTGTTCCTGTTCAGCCATGAAAACCAACTCCGATCTATTTAATTTTCGCTTGCTTTGTTCTTGATTTGATGGAGCACCAATGCCGCCACCGCGTCGGCATCGACCGACGACGAATCGACCAGCAGGGCGTCCTCCGCCTTGCACAGCGGCGCGATGTCGCGCTCGCTGTCGCGTTTGTCGCGCTCCTCGATCTCGCGCAAGGTCTCCTGCAAATCCCCCTGGCGGCCGGCCGCCGTGAGCTCTCGGCAACGGCGCCGCGCCCGCTCCGCCGGCGAGGCATCGAGATAGATTTTCACCTCGGCCTGGGGAAAGATCACCGTGCCGATATCGCGCCCCTCAGCCACCACGCTGCCGCGCTGGCCCATGGCGCGCTGGAGGACCAACATGCGGTCGCGGACTTTTTTCAGCGCCGATACTTTCGATGCCATCTGGCTCACCGCGGGGGTTCTAATCTGCCCGCTGACATCCTCGCCGTCAAGCAGGACTTCAAGATTGCCGTCGCGATGGCGCAAATCGACTTCAGTTTCATCCACCAATCGGCCGATGCGGCTTGCATCCGTCAAGTCTACCGCTTGGCGCAAGACCTTCAAGGCCAACGCCCGGTACATCGCGCCGGTGTCGAGGTAAATGAATCCGAGATCCTTCGCCAAGCGTTTGGCTAAGGTGCTTTTGCCGGCGCCCGATGGCCCGTCGATGGCAATAATCAACCGATTCCCCTTTGGTTTGGGCCGACTATCCTCCGTCCCTGCCGTTATTGCAAACAAATTTGCTCCAACAAATCGAAGAAGCTCGGGAACGAAATGCTGGCGCAGCGCGGGTCGTCGATCTCGACCCCGTCCCGGCTCACCAAGCCGGCGACGGCAAACGACATCGCCACTCGATGGTCGGCGAAACTGCGCACCGCGCCGCCGGTTAACTTCCGCCCGCCAAAGATCGCCATGCTGTCTTCGCTGTCCTCGACGGTGACACCCAGGGTGCGCAGCCCTTCGGCCATGGCGGCGATGCGGTCGGACTCCTTGACTCGCAGTTCCTTGACATCGGCGAAGCGGGTTACGCCGTCGGCAACCGCGCCGGCGATCGCCAGGATCGGATATTCATCGATGGTGCGGGCCACCAGTTCGGGGCCGACATCCACGCCGTGGAGCCGGCCGCCGCCAACCCGGATATCCACCACCCGCTCGCCGGCCTCGGCGCGTTCGTTGAACAGTTCAATGGCCGCCCCCATGGCGCGCAACACCTCGACGATGCCATCACGAGTCGGATTACAGCCGACATTGCGGACGATCACCTCCGAGCCGGGAACTAGCGCCGCGGCGACGAGAAAAAATGCCGCCGATGAGATGTCGCCCGGGATGCGCACATCCTGACCACGCAAAACCTGTCCGCCTTTGAGCGAAATCCGCGCGCCATCGACGCCGACCGTGCCGCCAAAGCCGCGAATCATCACTTCGGTGTGATCGCGCGAGCGCTGCGGCTCCTCGATCCGCGTCTCGCCGTCGGCCTGCAACGCCGCCAACAGGATCGCCGACTTCACCTGGGCGCTGGCGATGGGCATGCGATAATCCATACCATGGAGCCCGCCGCCGTCGATTTCCAGCGGCGCCAAGCCGTTGCCGCCCTTGCTGCGAATCTTGGCGCCCATCTGCGTCAACGGATCGATCACCCGCTGCATCGGCCGTTGGCGAATCGAA
>Ga0075342_1000128_pt1 | contig 12781 bp, 13 predicted proteins | sample RushOxbow_ThreeS_3_FD_120085 | JGI IMG/M metagenome (GOLD analysis project Ga0075342, IMG submission 120085) | Natural and restored wetland microbial communities from the San Francisco Bay, California, USA, that impact long-term carbon... | ecosystem: Environmental > Terrestrial > Soil >...
CCTAGAACATCCGATTGGCGCGCTTGAAGGAAATGCTGATCGATGATCGACACCATAGCCGGTCGCTATTGGACCTCGCGGGGAAAACCGGGCCAAATCAAACGCCTGAGACCGCAGGTGTCGATGTCGGCGCCATTGCGTGCGCCCGCCGGCTGAAACCATGCGGAACGCAGCGTAGGGCGCCGTTAACCCTGAGGCGCGGCGAGAAACCCGCGCCCCCGCGCATCTATTCGCGCCGGTGGCAGAGGAAGCCATTGGCAGAGGAGCCATTGTATGACCAAGCCGGCCTTCGCCAATCTGACCGAGGCCTTCCTCCATTGCCGCGATATGGATGCATCCTTGAACGAGAGGCTCGAGGCCTTCAGCGCCGCGACCCGCTATTTGCTTCCTGGCTATCAGGAAGCCGTGGATCGCATGGTCGGACGCCTGAAAGCGCACGACGCCGGGCAATCGGCCCCTAAGCCCGGCGAGGCGATGCCGCCTTTCGCCATGCCCGACGAAACCGGCCATTTGGTCAGCCTCGACGATTTGCTGACCGACGGTCCGCTGGCGATGACCTTTCACCGCGGCCATTGGTGTCCGTATTGCCGCATCAACACCAGAGCGCTGGCCAACGCCCAAGCACAGATCGACTCGGATGGTGGGCGCCTCGCTGCGATCATGCCGGAACGGCAACAATTCGCGGCGGCCTTCAAGGCCGAAGGCGAAACGCAATATCCGGTCCTAACCGATATCGACAACGGCTATGCGCTCTCGCTGAATCTCGCCATTTGGGTGGGCGAGGAAATGCAGCAGATCCTGGCAGCGGGCGGCCGCGCCGTGCCCGACTATCAGGGCAACCAAGCTTGGGTGATGCCCATCCCGGCGACCTTCGTCATCGCCCGGGGCGGGGTTATCACGGCGCGCTTCATCGACCCCGATTACCGCAAGCGCATGGCCGTCGAGGATTTGCTGGCCGCGCTGAAACACGCCCGGAATCAGGACAGTAACGGCCGGAAATCTTGAACGCTCACGCAAAGCGGCTACCCTTTGCGAGCGCCCGATGGTATGAAAAGGGGTCGGGGTTCAGCGTGAAGACTCCAGAACGTGTTGCGGGCTTTGGGCGCCGTTGCCGCCGGGGCTCGAGGGTTGTCGAATGAACTCGAAACCGCTGTCAGAGCTGCTCGAAGAGGCCTTCGTGCGCTGCCGCGACATGGACGCGTCGCTGGCCGAGCGGCTACAGGCCTTCGCCGACGCAGTCAGATCGTTCGGTCCCGTGTTTCAAAGCTCGGTCGACGATCTGGTGGCGCGGCTCAGGGAGCATGACGTCGGTGAGAACGCTCCCAAGCCCGGCGAGCAGATGCCGCCCTTCGTATTGCCGGACGAGACCGGCCAATTGGTCACCCTCGAAAAGTTATTGGAGGCGGGCCCGGTCGCGGTGACCTTCCACCGCGGTCATTGGTGTCCCTATTGCCGTATCAACACCCGCGCCTTGGCGGAAGCCAACGCGCAGATCGCCGCCGAAGGCGGGCAGGTCGCCGCCATCATGCCCGACCGCGAGCACTACACCGCCGAGCTGAAGGCCCAGTCGGAGGCATCGTTCCCCATCCTGACCGACATCGACAACGGTTATGCGCTCTCGTTGAATCTCGCTTTTTGGGTCGGGGCTGAGATGCAGGAACTCATGACCCGCGCCGGGTGGGACGTCGAGCCGTCGCAGGGCACCAACACCTGGCTGCTGCCGATCCCCGCCACTTTCGTGGTCGGCACCGATGGCGAGGTGAGGGCGCGCTTCGTCGATCCCGACTACCGCAAGCGCATGACGATCGAGGATCTGCTTTCGGCGCTCAGAACCGCGCACTAGGCGGCCGCGGCATAGCCTGACCAATCGTAGGCGCGCAACATTTTCATCATCGCCGAGGCTACGGCCGTGCGTTGCCGTCCGGCTACGCCGTAAAGATGGACAGTGCGTTTGAGATCGATGTCTTGCACGACGACGCGTGCCAAGGTCGCCGGGTGTTGCGTGCTGCGCGGCAGGAACGCCACGCCGAGACCCGCATCCAGTAAGGCCAGAAGGTCGCCGTCGGCGCTGACCTCATGAAAGCGCGTCACGTCGAACTCCCGCGCACGCAGGAGATCGAGCAGTGCCGGAGTGGTTTCGCAATAGGTTCGCACCATGAACCGCTCTTGCCTGAGATCATCGAGCGCGACGGCAGCACGCTGCGCGAAAGCATGCACGTGGTTGACGGTGAGGTGAAACTCCTCGGTGAACAGCGGCCAGCGGTCGAGCCGATCCCACTCTTCGTCGATCTGCGCGGCCAGCCCAAGCTCGACCTCGCCTTTTTTGAGCAGGTCGAGCACTTCGGGCCCGGTCCCCCGCAATAGTTTGAGCTCAAGCCCTTGGAAAAGCTTGCCCAGCTCGACAGCATGCGCGGTCACCAGCGATGGATCGATGGTGCGCGACAAAGCCAGCCTGAGCGAGCCGACCTCACCCTTCTTGATGGCGGAAGCGAGCGAGCGGGCGCTGACGGCGCTCTCGTAGCATTGCTTCAGGAGCGGGAGCATGCGCTGGCCGAGTTCGGTAAGCTGGGCTTGCGGGCGCTCGCGGCGGAACAAATCGCCGCCGAGCTCGCCCTCGAGCTGGCGGATGGCCCGGGTCAGCGACGGCTGGGCTACGTGGCATTCCTCGGCCGCGCGCGTGAAATTGAGCGCGCGAGCCACCGCGAGAAAATAGCGGACTTGATGCATTTCCATGAAGATGCGCCCTGCCGCCCTAATCTATGCCCGAACAGAGCGACATTGCCACGCCATGGTTCCCCAGCCGCCCAGCTAGGGTTCCACAGGCCTCGGCCTGCTGCCTCACCACGCCAATAGTCATGGGCCCGGAAATACTTGGTTCGCGCTTTCTTGAGGCGGTGTTTTACACTTTTGACCGCGGTCCCGTCGAGATGATTTGGCGCGGATGCCCATTTTTTTACCTAGCGTGCTCACTGTTGGGCGGTCTTTTGCTTACTATCATCTGCCACGATCAGGGCCATAGCGCCCCCCTATCGACTCCTTAGCTAACGGGCATTTCCCGTGTGCCCTTGGCCTAGGCATGATCCGCCTCGAAGGAGCGCCGGTCTGGCGCGTGGCAAGTCGTCGTCGAAAATGGAGCTCGCCCATGAACATCGTCACGACCGAGCGCGGCACTCAGGCCGCGCGGCCGAAGCACCTCAAGGATAAAGTGGCCTTAGTCACTGGTTCGACCAGCGGCATCGGGCTTGGCATTGCCCGGGCCATGGCCGCCGCAGGCGCCGCGGTCGTCCTCAACGGGTTCGGCGATCCTGACGACATCACCGCGGCCCAGGCGGCCATCGGCGCCGATTTCGGCGTGCCGGTCGCCTATTCCGCCGCCGATATGTCGAAGCCCGAGTCGATTGCCAAAATGATTCAGATGACGCTCGACATGTTCGGCCGGCTCGATGTCCTGGTGAACAATGCCGGCATCCAGCACGTCGCGCCGCTCCAGGAATTCCCCATCGGCAAATGGGACGCCATCCTGGCTATCAATCTCAGCTCGGCCTTCCATACCACCCGCCTGGCGCTGCCCGGTATGATCGCCAACGAATGGGGTCGCATCATCAATCTCGCCTCGGCGCATGGGCTGGTGGGCTCCGCCTTCAAGTCGGCCTATGTCGCGGCCAAGCATGGCATGCTCGGCCTGACCAAGGTGACCGCGCTCGAGACCGCCGAGATGGGCATTACCTGTAACGCCATCTGTCCGGGCTACGTCTATACTCCCCTGGTCGAGGCGCAGATCGACGGCCAGGCCAAGGCGCATGGCATCCCGCGCGAGCAGGTCATCCGCGAAGTGCTGTTGGCGCAGCAGCCGAACAAGCGCTTCGCCACCACCGATGAGCTCGGCGGCATCGCGGTGTTCCTGACCTCTGACGCCGCCACCTCGATCACTGGCGCGGCGATCCCCGTGGATGGCGGCTGGACCGCCCACTAACTGAAGGCCGGGAGGCAATCATGACCAAACCCCAGGGACTGACGCCGCTCGAAGCCGTCAACAAGGTCCGTACCAATCACAACGGTCAGGTCGTGTTGGTGCTCCAAGGCGGCGGCGCCCTCGGCGCTTATCAGGGCGGCGTCTATCAGGCTCTGCATGAGGCCGGCGTCGAGCCGGACTGGATCATCGGCACCTCGATTGGTGCCATCAACGCGGCCATCATTGCCGGCAACAAGCCCGAGAACCGTCTCGCCAAGCTCCGAGATTTTTGGAAACGAGTCGAACGCGCTGATTACTGGGGATCGTTTCCGGCCTGGGCTGGGGTTGGTGATGCGCTTGCATCGTGGATGACATTGACCAGCGGCATTTCCGGCTTTTTCGAGCCGCACACCCGGGCCTTTCTCGGCGCTCACGTCGATCTCGGGCCTGACCATGCCGGCTATTATTCGACTGCGCCCTTGCGTGCCACCCTCGAAGAGATGGTGGATTTCACGCTGCTCAATTCCGGCCAGCCGCGACTGACCGTCGGCGCTGCGCATGTGCGCACCGGCATGATGCGCTATTTCGACTCGCGTGAGATGGAGCTTACTCCGAGCCACATCATGGCATCAGGCGCTTTGCCGCCGGCTTTCCCGGCGGTGCGCATCGACGGCGAGCTTTATTGGGACGGCGGTATCCTGTCCAACACGCCCGCCGAGCGCATCTTCGAGGACAACCCGCGTCGCAACTCGCTGATCTTCGCCGTGCATCTCTGGCATCCGACCGGAGAAGAGCCGGAGACGATCTGGCAGATCCTGCACCGCACCAAGGACATCCAATATTCAAGCCGCATCGCCAATCACATCGTGCGGCAGGGCGAGGCGCACCGGCTGCGCCATGTCATCACCGAGCTGTTGAAATACGTTCCTGAGGAGGCGAAGCGGGATCCAGCGGTGAAGGAGCTTGCCGGCTATTCCTGCCGCACCCGGATGCACGTGGTGCGGTTGCTCGCTCCCCGCCTCGATAACGAATCCCATATCAAGGATATCGACTTCTCGCCGGCGGGCATCTGCGGCCGCTGGGATGCCGGTTACGCCAACACCACGCGCGCCCTCGAGTCACAAGCATGGCTCGAAGACTGCGATCCGTTGGCGGGCGTCATCCTGCATGAGCCTCGCGAAGGGGCCGAACCCGCGGCCGAGGCCAAGATGCATGGGGATGTAACCGCCGATAGCGGTTCGCAGTCCCACAAGATGGCGGCCGAGTAAGAGAGACGCTCATGGACGCTTGCACAGGCATATCGGCAATCCAGCTCGTAGCCGCGGCGTTCACCTTCCTCGGTGCCGTAGTCTGGCTCGACATGTTCTGGGTCAGGGTCGGCGACAAGCTGCACCACGACGATATCGCGGACGCTCTCAGGAAACGGAGTTGGCTCAATGCCTTCGTTGCCTTCGGTGCTGCCGGCGCAGTGATCCTGCTGCTGTTCTGGGTCAGCACCTGCACCAACGGCGCATTCTGATTCTCGGTTTCCAACCCGTCGGACACTCAAAAGAAAAGCCCGGCTGCGAGCCGGCCCCTTCCTACGCGATACAGGATCTCTCAATTAACGCCCGGTCGGGTGCTCGGGGCGCTACAGGCCCGACGCGACCCTACTTGATCGAGGTCGGGGGCGGCGGCGGGAGTTCAGCGGTGTAGACCGCCTGGGAATGATGGAAGCAGCCGCCCAACGCGATGGACGCGGCGATGACGGCAATAGCAGCGATAGTGCGCATGACTGGATCCCTCTTACTGGCACTGAACGAGATTTGGGTACGCGAGACTGCGTCCATCTCACCGCGTTACGCTTAGAAAAGCGTTAATGGGCGAGCCATTTTAGTGCCGGGGTGTGGGTTTGCCCTTGGTGGGCCAACAAAAAGCCCGGCACAATGCCGGGCTTAAGCCGGGGTCCGCTAGGAGCGGGAACACCCTAATGGGCCCCAAAAAGGCAACGCGGCGCCCCGCTCGCGAACCGATCGGAGGCGCCGCGGGCGAAGCAGGAAACCCCATCTGGAACTGCTTTCCCTGCCTCGAAGCCTCGGAAGCCTGGCGTAGGAATTCTTTGCGCTGGGTCAAGGGCGGCATCCGGAAGATCAGTGCCGCGCAAGCTCCGGGGTCATCGGCGTCTTGAGGAACACCGCGAGCAAGGCCGCGACCAACAGCGATATGGCAATGCCGCCGACACAGGCCGCCCAGCCGAACATGTCGAAGATCACGCCCAGCACGGCGCTACCAATCAAGCCGCCAAAGAAATAGCAGGCGAGGTAGAGGCCGCTTGCCGAGCCACGATCCGAGGTTGCCGCACGCCCGACAAATCCCGTGGCACAGGCCTGGGCGAAGAAAGTGCCCACACCGACCAGCACCATGCCAATGAGCACGGCGGGAAGATTCGGCAGGATCAAGAGCGGCAGGCCGAGACCTGCCACCAGCAGCGATCCCCAGAATGTCGGCCTGGTGCCAAAACGGCTTACCGCGCGTCCCGCCAGCGGAGTAATGGCCATCGCTGGCAGGAACACGAAATAGACGAAACCAAGCGTCATGGCGCCGACGCCGATGGGCGGCTGCACCAAGACGAAATTGACATAGGTGAAAGTACCGATGAAGGCGAACAGGATGCAGAAACCGATGGCGAAGCTCGCCCGCAAGGACGGATTTTTGAGATGTTTGATCCAGGCAGAGAAATGCGAGCCGGTGGCGGCGGTGACGCACGTCATGCACGACGTCTTTTCGATGGTGAAGAACACCAGCACCGCGCCGAGCAGATTGAGGCCGGCAAAGAAATAGAAATTCGAAGCGAGCCCGAAATGGTCGGCCACCCCGGCCGAGATCAGGCGTCCGATCAAATTGCTGGCGACGTTGCCGGTGATATAGGCGGCGAAGGCACTGGCCGAATCCGCGGCGCTGTAGTGCTCGCCGAGATAGGCGAGGGTCAGCGTGAAAGCCGCCGCCATACACAGGCCTTGCGTCACGCGCAGCAGGGTGAAGGTGGTGAGGTCAGGCGCATGCGCCAGCAGCGCCGTGGGGACGGCGAGCGCGATCAGGCTGATGAGGATGCCTTTGCGACGGTTGATCTCACGGCTGAAATAACCGACGGCTAGACCGGAAAACGCCATGCCGAGCGTGCTGGCGTTGACGGCAAAGCCCATGGCAGCGGGGCTGACGCCGTAATGCCTGGTCAGCGACGGCAAGATGGCTTGCGTGGCGAACAGGTCGACCACGGTGAGGAAGGCCGTGAGCGTGATGACAAAAAAACGGAGCACGGGGCCTGCCGAGTGTCCATGCTCCTCGGCGGATGGCGAGCCGACGGCCTGAGTCCTCTCAGTCATGGCGGCTCCTCGAACGCGCAAGGAAGAGGATGTGACGTCCCTTGGGGGGGAGGGGACGCCACATCCAGGGGGAGCGGACTTACATGTTCTTGTCGTTGGGATCCTTGAGCAGGTCGGCCGACAGCAGCACCACCGTGGTATCGCCGAGATTCTTCCACCAGTGCGACACGTCTTTGGTCTCTGCGACCACGTCGCCAGCCTTGTGCACGATCGGCACGGAGCAATTGCTGGCATATTCTTCGATCTGGCCTTCGACGATGTAGATGATCGCCGGCCGCTCGCCATGGGCGTGCCACGGCACTACGCCGCCCGGCTCGATGGTGAGTCTGCGCATGCGGAACTTGCGGTCCTTGATGCCCTGCTGCTGATCGACATCGATCATGGCGATGACGGTATCGGTGACGCCGACGGGCTTCATATCGACCGGCTTGCGCACGTCGGTGTTCTTCTGATCGGCGGGGCATTCACCGGCGAACCCGGCCGAAGCCATGACGCTCGCGCCCAGCGCCACACCGGCGATCAAAACCATACGGCCGAGTCGGCCAGTCTTTCTCGAGTGAAACATCTCCGTTGACTCCTTTTGGCTAGTGCTCCGGCCGAAAGGAACGGCCGCGGCGATATCGGCGAAGATCGGCCTGAGTCAGCTCAAAAGGAAATGCCGGTTGGCTTTGGACTCGATAGCCGAACGCTATTCCGTGCGCCAAATGCACCCAGTCTATAGCGATAAGGTATTGGCGGAACATGGCCATCCGACCCTACCTTTCACGCATCCCGAGCGGTGGAATGACCCTCCGACCGGAGCCTCAAGTCCGAGGCCAGCAGCCAACGCCAAAAGGAGATTTGCCATGAAACGGCTTCTGATCGTTCTGACTCTGGTTATCGCGTCCGCCGCGCCTGCCATGGCTGAAGGCTTCCCGAATCCCTACGCGACCCATCTGGGCCGCTAAAGCGAGTCAAATTCGCAGCTTTGAAAGCACACCCCCATGAAAACCATCTTTCTAGCCCTCGCTTTGGCGTTCGCTTGCGCCGCGCCGAGCACGGCCCTCGAGTTCAACAACAACACTGTTCACGCTTTCGGGCGCTAACCAAATGGTCACCCTGCGTGACCCCTCTCTCGCAAAATTAGCGGGCGCTCTAGTACAAGCGCCCGCATTTTTTTAAGAGAGTGGCAAGGTTAGTCGCTCCGCTTGATTGCACCGATGCAAGGCGGTGATAACCAGAAGATATTGGGAAGCGGGTATGCTTGCTTATAGCCTCTCCGCAGTTCTGGTCGGCAAGCATTGATCGGCTCGGAACTCCCGCCAACCACCAATCGGAGATCATCACTATGAAGAAACTTGTGATCGCTGCCATTTTCACCGTCGCTTGCGCCGGGACGGCTTTCGCTGCCGCGTTCCCCAACCCATTCTATGTCGCAATCGACCGCTCCACCGGCCGTTGCGTCATGATGCAGTTCATGGGCGCGGGCGGACCCGGCAGTCGCTACCATGTCATGGGCACCTACGGCTCGATGAGGTCGGCGCACAGAGCCATGACCCACATGGCCGGCTGCCACTAGGCACAAAGGGCGTCCGCTTTTCCGGAGCGGACGCCCACTCGTTTTCCCTTAGCGCCGTCGACTAGGACCGCGCGCTCCGGGCGGTGGAGCGGGTGGTTCGCTTCCGCGGCCGGCGGTCAGCGCCGCGAGATTGGCGCGGATGAACCTCTGGCGGAATATCGACAGTATGCGCGAATTCCTCGGGCAGATAGCTCGCCAGCCATTCGAGGTCCTGGGCCCGCCAGGCATCGTAGATGTCGTTAAGGACCGTCTCTGTCTTGGTCATGTTCCCCCTCACGACCGAGCGCGGACCGTAGCATGAGTCGCACCGTACACGGACATTATTCTTTATAAATTGCCTCATGTTAGCCTGCGCCAATGAAGCCCGATCTCCGGCCGATGCTGGCCACACTGACCGACCAGCCGTTCGACGACAAGGACTGGGTGTTCGAGACCAAGTGGGATGGCTTCCGTGCCATCGCCGTGGCCGAGCCCGGGCGCGCCCGGCTCTATTCGCGACGGGGCCTCGACATCTCGGCGAAATACCCGACGATCTGCCAGGCGCTCGCCGCCATTAAGCTCAAGGCGGTATTCGACGGCGAGCTTGTGGCGCTTGACGCCCATGGGCGCTCGCGCTTCCAGTTGCTCCAGAATGCCGGGAGGAATTCGGCGCACCTGCTGTATTGCGTGTTCGACCTGCTCTATCTCGACGGCAAGGATCTGCGCGGCAAGTCACTGCTGGAGCGCAAGGCGATGCTGGAGAAAATTCTGCCGAAGAGTCCGCTGCTGCTCTACAGCGCCCACGTCGCCGGCGATGGTATCAAGGCTTTCCGTCAGGCCAAGCGCGCCGGCGAGGAAGGCGTCATCGCTAAGCTCGCGGACAGCCACTACCACTCGGGAGAGCGCTCGCGCGAATGGCTGAAGGTCAAGGCCAGCCAAGAGCAGGAGGTGGTGATCATCGGCTTCACCGCACCGCGCGGCTCGCGACACTGCTTCGGCTCACTGCTGCTGGCGGTGCGCGACGGCAAGCGCTGGAAATATGCCGGCCGGGTCGGGGCCGGGTTCAACGACAAGACGCTGCGGTCGCTCTACGCGCACATGGTCCCGCTCATCACGCGGGTCAAGCCGATCGAAAAGAAGGTGCCGAGCGAGGGAATGACGACCTGGCTGAAGCCGAAGCTGGTGGCCCAGATCAAGTTCACCGAATGGACCGCCGGCGGTGAGATGCGCCACCCGGTGTTTCTCGGGCTGAGGACCGACAAGAAGGCGACCGAGGTCACCAGAGAAACGCCGAAACCCTTGCGCGAGGCCAAGCTCCGCAAAGCCAAATAGTGCTACAAGGGGACAGCGGACTCACATTAGGTGTTGACCCAGTGCACTTGCTACCCAAGAGGTGACGCCGTGGCCAAAGGCCAGCAGAGAAGCAATCGCGAGAAGAAGAAGCCGAAACAGAACAAGCCGAAGGTGATGCCACCGGCTTCGTCCATCGGCTCGACCGATCAGCGCGGCAAACCCGGTAAGGGCCCGAAGAAAGGCTGACCGCCAGCGCGCTAGCGGCTCTTGCCCTTGAATGCGTGGGTGCCGGGCTTGCCGGATTTCGAGCGCGGCCTCGCCCGCTTCAGCGGGATCTCGCGGTTATGCGGCCCCATCTCGTCCAGGCCCGGCTTGTGCGGCCGGGTGAGATCGACCTCCGCCGCATCGCGCTCTAGCTCGCTCTGCCGTGCCAGCGGATCGTTGGCAATGGCCAGCTCCATCTGGCGCAGGCGCTTTACCTCGTCTCTGAGCCGCGCCGCCTCCTCGAATTCGAGATCGGCCGCGGCGGCCCGCATGCGCTTCTCCATGTCGGCGACGACCGTATCAAGATTGTGGCCGATCAGCGCCTGATCGTCCTCGCCAAAGCCGGCGCCGACCAGCACATGGTCGCGCTCGTAGACCGAGGCCATGATGTCGCCGATGTGCTTCTTCACGCTTTCCGGGGTGATGCCGTTGGCGACGTTGTAAACCGTCTGTTTCTCGCGTCGCCGCGACGTTTCGGCCATGGCACGTTCCATCGAGCCGGTAATGCCGTCGGCATAGAGAATCACGCGCCCGTCGATATTGCGCGCGGCGCGGCCGATGGTCTGGATCAGCGATGTCTCCGACCGCAAAAATCCCTCTTTGTCGGCATCGAGAATGGCCACCAGCGCGCATTCCGGAATGTCCAGGCCCTCGCGCAGCAGATTGATGCCGATCAGCACGTCGAATGCCCCGAGCCGGAGATCGCGGATGATCTCGATGCGTTCCAGCGTTTCGACGTCGGAATGCATGTAGCGCACGCGGATGCCTTGTTCGTGCATGTATTCGGTCAGGTCCTCGGCCATGCGCTTGGTGAGGGTGGTGACCAGCACACGATAGCCTTGCAGCACCACCTTGCGCGTTTCGTCGATCAGATCGTCGACCTGGGTGGAGGCCGGGCGGACCTCGACCGGCGGGTCGATCAGGCCAGTCGGGCGGATCACCTGCTCGGCGAACACGCCGCCGGTCTGCTCCAGCTCCCAGCCGGCGGGCGTCGCCGACACATAAATCGACTGCGGCCGCATGGCGTCCCATTCCTCGAACCGCAGCGGCCGATTATCCATGCAGGAGGGGAGGCGGAAGCCGTATTCCGCAAGCGTCGATTTGCGCCGGTAGTCGCCGCGGAACATGCCGCCGATCTGCGGAACGGTGACGTGGCTCTCATCGACGAACACCAGCGCATTGTCGGGCAGATACTCGAACAGCGTAGGCGGCGGCTCTCCGGGCTTGCGCCCGGTGAGGTAGCGCGAATAATTCTCGATCCCGGCGCAGGAGCCGGTCGCCTCGATCATCTCCAGATCGAACAGCGTGCGCTGCTCAAGCCGTTGCGCTTCCAACAGGCGCCCGGCGCCGTGCAGCTCGTTGAGCCGGGCCTTCAGCTCTTCCTTGATGCCGCGTACCGCCTGTTTCAGCGTCGGCTTGGGCGTCACGTAATGGGAGTTGGCGTAGACCTTGACCATGCTGAATTCGTCGGTCTTGGCGCCGGTCAACGGATCGAACTCGGTCAGGCTTTCGACCGTGTCGCCGAACAGCGAGACGCGCCAGGCGCGATCTTCCAAGTGCGCGGGCCACAGCTCGATCGTATCGCCGCGCACCCGAAAGCTCCCGCGCATAAAATTGGCATCGTTGCGGCGGTATTGCAGCGCCACCAAGTCGGCCATCAGTTGGCGCTGTTCGACCTTGTCGCCGCGCTTCAGGCTGAAGGTCATGGCGGTATAGGTCTCGACCGAGCCGATACCGTAGATGCACGATACCGACGCGACGATGATGACATCGTCACGCTCGATCAACGCGCGGGTCGCGGCATGACGCATGCGGTCGATCTGCTCGTTCACCGACGAATCCTTCTCGATATAGGTGTCGGTGCGCGGGATGTATGCCTCGGGCTGGTAGTAGTCGTAATACGAGACGAAATACTCGACCGCGTTGTCCGGGAAGAAGCTCTTGAACTCGCCGTAGAGTTGGGCGGCCAGCGTCTTGTTAGGGGCGAGCACTAGGGCAGGGCGTTGGGTCGCCTCGATCACCTTGGCCATGGTGAAGGTCTTGCCCGAGCCGGTGACGCCGAGCAGGACCTGATCGCGCTCATGGGCGTTCACCTGAACCACGAGCTCGGCGATGGCCGAGGGCTGATCGCCCTTGGGCTCGAGCTCGGTCTCGATGCGCAAGGGCACCCCGCCTTCTGACTTGTCGGGGCGCGGCGGTCGATGCGGCGTGAACTCGGGCGCGCCGGTGCCCGTCACCAACGGATGCTCCTGCATCAGCGGCTCGGACTCCTCGCCGAAACCCGGCGGCCGCCGGGCGGCGGCGCGCGGCAGGCCTCCAGACTCGGCGGTGATACCGCGCGGCACGACGGGCAGGCCGAAGCTCTTCGGAACA
>Ga0075342_1000129_pt1 | contig 12768 bp, 12 predicted proteins | sample RushOxbow_ThreeS_3_FD_120085 | JGI IMG/M metagenome (GOLD analysis project Ga0075342, IMG submission 120085) | Natural and restored wetland microbial communities from the San Francisco Bay, California, USA, that impact long-term carbon... | ecosystem: Environmental > Terrestrial > Soil >...
ACCTATGGCGAGCTCAACCAAGCGAAATCGAATCTGGTGCTGGTGTGCCACGCGCTGACCGGCGATCAGCACGTGGCCAATATTCATCCCGTCACCGGCAAGCCCGGCTGGTGGGAGACCATGGTCGGCCCCGGCAAGCCGATCGATACCGACCGCTATTTCGTGCTGTGCGCCAACGCGATCGGCGGCTGCATGGGCTCGACCGGGCCGAGTTCGATCAATCCCGCGACAGGCAAGCCCTACGGGCTCGACTTCCCGGTCATCACCGTGCGCGACATGGTGCGGGCGCAAGCGCGGCTGCTCGACCATCTCGGCATCCCCGACGTGCTGTGCGTGCTCGGCGGCTCGATGGGCGGCATGCAAGTGCTGGAATGGGCCGCGACCTACAAGGACCGCGTGTTTTCCGCGGTGCCGATCGCCTGCGCGGCGCGCCATTCATCGCAGAACATCGCCTTCCACGAGGTCGGTCGCCAGGCGGTGATGGCCGACCCCGACTGGTGCCAGGGCCGCTATCTCGACGAGGGCAAGAGCCCGCGCAAGGGCTTGGCCGTGGCGCGCATGGCGGCGCACATCACCTATATGTCGGACGAGGCGCTCCATACGAAGTTCGGCCGCAACCTCCAGGATCGCGACAAGGTCACCTTCGGCTTCGACGCCGATTTCCAGGTGGAGAGCTATCTGCGCCATCAGGGCTTGAGCTTTGTCGACCGGTTCGACGCCAACTCATATCTCTACATCACCCGCGCGATGGACTATTTCGACCTGGCTGCGGATCATGGCGGGATACTGGCCAACGCTTTCCACGGCACCAAGACGCGGTTCTGCCTGGTATCGTTCACCTCGGACTGGCTGTTCCCGACCGAGGAGAGCCGGGAGATCGTGCACGCGCTGAACGCGGTCGCCGCCAATGTCAGCTTCGTCGAGCTCAAGACCGATAGCGGCCACGACTCGTTTCTGCTGCATGAACCTGAGCTGTTCGACACCATCCGCGGTTTCTTGGGCGCGGGCGCGCTCAAGCGCGGCATTGCGGGGCCTAACGGGTGGCTGCCATGAATCTCAACGTGCCTCCGCACGCGGTCCGCACCACCGACACCAGCCGCGTCGACCTGTTGCTGATCGCCGAGATGGTGAGCCCCGGCGCGCGGGTGCTCGACGTCGGTTGCGGCGACGGCACGCTGCTGCGGTTGCTGGCCGAGAAGCGAAGCGTCGACGGCCGCGGCATCGAGCTGTCACAGGCCGGGGTAAATTCCTGCGTGGCGCGAGGTCTGTCGGTGATCCAGGGCGACGCCGACACCGACCTCGTCCATTACCCGGACCTCGCCTTCGACTACGCCATCCTGTCGCAGACCATCCAGGCCACCTACAGCCCACGCGACGTGCTCAACCAGCTGTTGCGCATCGGCAAGCGCGCGGTGGTGTCGTTTCCGAATTTCGGACATTGGCAGGTGAGGACGCAGCTGATGTTCGGCGGTCAGATGCCGCAGACCGACAATCTGCCGGACCGCTGGTACGAGACGCCCAACATCCATCTCTGCACCATCAAGGATTTCCTTGGGCTGTGCAAAGATATCGGCGCCAAGGTGGAGCGCGCCGTGGCGCTCAACGCCTATGGGCGCAAGCTCGGGGTGTCGATGCCGCTATTCGCGCAGAACCTGTTCGGCGAGCAGGCAGTGTTCTTGCTATCGAAATAGCCAATGGTGCGGGCCCCTGGAATTGAACCAGGTCCTCGAGGTAAGTGAAACCCTCTTGTGCGCCTTACACCAAACCCGCCGGTGGGTCGATTATGGTTCTTAGCGGCGCAGGGGTCCACCTGCTCGACAGGCGAGCTGTCGAGTAGATCTAGCTTCACTGGAAATCGCGGGGGAAGGATTCGCGCCAGGCAGGGAGGGGCACACCACTGAGAGTCTGGAACTCAGCCGCGAGCGACGGTTAACTGCCCAGTGCAAGCAGCGCCGAGGCCAAGCCGGCAACCCAACAGCAGGCGCGCACTCGTAAGAAGGATTGCATCGAGACAGACCGGCAAGGCACGAAACACGATTGACAGAGACCGTGTGCGCGGCCGTAAGCTAGGTGCGGCTCAGGGTCGTCTTGGGCGAAACGCCGGCGGGGACGGGCACGATGCGGCGGCGGACCCTGCTGGTCTCGCGCGTGGGCACGGCGGCATAGACCTGCTTGGTCGCCTCGACCATGATCACGCCGGAGAAGGTCGGCCACAGCACCAAGCCCAGCCGCTCCCAGAACAGCGGCCATTTTAGCAGGATGCGCCAGCTGAACGGCGGCATGAACAGCGCATAGTCCCAGTCCTCCGGCGATAACATGGCGTCCTTCAGCAGCCGGGTCAGTTGGCGCCGGCTGAACGGGCTGCCATAGCCGAACGGGGTGGTGTCGACCCGCGCCCATAGTCCGCGGCGATTAGGCACGATCAGTAGCAGACGTCCATTCGGCGCCAGCACCCGCCAGATCTCGCGCAACAGTTCGAGCGGATTCTCCGACCATTCCAGCATGTGGATCAGGAGGATGCGGTCGGCGCCCTCGTCAATCAGCGGCAGCTCGGTCTCGTCCACCAGCACGCTCGACGACTGGCCGGTCTTTGGCCACGGCACGGCGCCGAGGCGCGCCGGCATCAGCGCGCCCAGCGGTTCGGCTTCGGTCCTGAAGGCGCCGAGATAGGGGGTGGCGAAGCCGAGCCCGAAGGTGCGGCAGGATTTGAGGTCGGGCCAGCGTGCCCTGAGGCGCTGGCCGAGCAGCTTGCGCACCATCAGGCCAAGCGGGCAGGCGTAGAAATCCTTGAGATCGACGGCGTCCAGATGCATGGGCGATTGTCGGCTTCCGCGCGTTTAGACTTCGTTCTCGACTTACCGGCCCGGCATTTCAATCCCTTTCCGGGAGGTGTTAGGGTCTCCCCCCTGGGAGCGAAACAGAAGAGCGCGGCATGGCGAGATTAGAGGTCTACCAATATCCCACGCGCGGCGACAATTACGGCGTGCTGCTTCACGACCCCGAGACCGAGGCGACGGCGGCGATCGACGCGCCCGACGCCGAGGAGCTGCTGGCGGCGCTGCACGAGAAGGGCTGGGTGCTTACCCATATCCTGGTCACCCATCATCACCACGACCACACGGCCGGCAATACCATCGTCAAGCGCATGACCGGCTGCACCATTGTGGGCCCGGCCCGCGAAGCAGGCTCGATCCCGGCGCTCGATGTGGCGGTGAAGGAGGGCGACAGCGTCGAGATCGGCGGCGCCAAGGGCCGGGTGATCGAGACGCCGGGCCATACCAAGGGTCACGTCAGTTATTATTTCCCCGATGACGGGTTGGTGTTCGTCGGCGACACGCTGTTCTCGGTCGGGTGCGGCAAGCTGCTGGAGGGCGACGCCAAGACCATGTGGGCGTCGTTGCAGAAGCTGATGCAGCTGCCGCCCGACACCACGCTCTATTGCGGCCACGAATACACCAACAACAATTGCCGCTTCGCGCTGACCGTCGAACCGGAGAACGAGGCGCTCCGGGCGCGCGCCGCCGAAGCGGCCGCGCTGGCCGAGGAAGGCGAGCCGGCGCTGCCCACCACCATCGCCCAGGAGCTGGCCACCAATCCGTTCCTGCGCCCGTCGAGCCCGGCCATCCAGCAGCGGCTCGGCATGGAGGGCAGGCCGCTGGCCGAGATCTTCGGCGAGATCAGGAAGCGCAAGGACAGGTTCTAGGCGTGTCGGAACCACTGACCGCCGAGGAGGTGATCACCCATCTCGGACTCAAGCCGCATCCGGAAGGCGGCTGGTTCCGCGAGACGTTCCGCGACGAGAACGGGCCGCACGGCCGCGCGCACTCCACCGCGATTTTGTTCCTGTTGAAGGCCGGCGAGGTGTCCCGTTGGCATCGGGTCGATGCCGCCGAGCTGTGGCACTGGCATGGCGGTGCGCCGCTGATGCTCGAAGTCACGCAAGACGGGCCGCGTCACGGATATCGGCTCGGCGCGAATTTGCTGGCGGGGGAGCATCCGCAAGGTCTGGTGCCGGCCGGCGCGTGGCAGAGCGCGCGCAGCTTGGGGGCCTGGACGCTGGTCGGCTGCACCGTGGCGCCGGGCTTCGACTTCTCGGGCTTCGAGCTCGCCCCCGAGGGCTTCGAACCCTAATCCATGAATTGGCCGCCGTTGATGGTGAGCGTCGAGCCGGTGATCCAGCCGGCCTCGTCGGCGGCGAGAAACACCACGCAGCGGGCGACCTCGTCGGCCTCGCCGAGCCGCCCGACTGGAATCTGGCCGACGATCGACTTCATCACCTCTTCCGACACGCCCGACAGCAGTTCGGTGGCGACATAGCCCGGCGCGATCGCGTTCACGGTGATGCCCTTGCGCGCACTTTCCAGCGCCAGCGCCCGGGTGAAGCCGATCATGCCGGCCTTGGCCGAGCAGTAATTGGTGAGGCCGAGCTGGCCCTTCTGCCCGTTGATCGAGGCGATGTTGACGATGCGGCCGAAGCCTCGCTCGCGCATGTTGTTGATCACCGGCCGGATCATGTTGAACAGCGAGTCGAGATCGGTGCGGATCACCGCGCTCCACTGCTCGTAGGTCATCCTCTGGAGCATGGCGTCGCGCGAGATGCCGGCATTGTTGATCAGCACCTCGATCGGCCCGACCTCGTTCTCGACATCGATGATGCCCTGCTCGCAGGCGAGATGGTCGCCCACGTCCCATTTGAATACCGGGATCTTGGTGTCCTTCTTGAAGGCCTTGGCGGCATCGTCATTGCCGCCGTAATTGGCGGCGACTTTGTAACCGGCCTTCTTCAGCGCCTGGCAGATGGCGGCGCCGATGCCGCGCGTTCCACCCGTGACTAAAGCCACCCGTCCCATGAGCTCCTCCCTGTGAAACGCTCTTCGCGGCGTTTCATTTTGCATGCAACAAGAATGTCCTTGCGGAGAACCCGCGAGGACGCGAAATGCGACTAGACCTGAGCGGGATCAGTCCCGCTCGACGCACATGGCGATGCCCATGCCGCCGCCGATGCAAAGCGTGGCGAGGCCCTTCTTTGCGTCGCGCTTTTGCATCTCGTGCAGCAGGGTGACGAGCACGCGTGCGCCCGAGGCGCCGATCGGGTGACCGATGGCGATGGCGCCGCCATTGACGTTGACCTTGCCGGTGTCCCAGCCGATGTCCTTGTTCACGGCCAGAGCCTGGGCGGCAAAGGCTTCGTTGGCCTCGATCAGGTCGAGATCGCCCGGCTTCCAGCCGGCCTTTTCCAGCGCTTTGCGCGAGGCCGGGATCGGGCCCGAGCCCATCACCTTGGGATCGACGCCGACCGTCGCCCAGGAAGCGATGCGCGCCAGCGGCTTGAGGCCGCGCTTCTTGGCTTCCTTGGCCGTCATCAGCACCACGGCGGCGGCGCCGTCATTGATGCCGGAGGCGTTGCCTGCGGTGACGGTGCCTTCCTTGTCGAACGCCGGCCTCAGCTTGGCCGCGTCCTCGACCTTGGCGCCTTCGCGGATATATTCGTCCTCAGCCACCACGGTCTCGCCCTTGCGGGTCTTGATGGTGACGGGAACGATCTCGTCCTTGAACTTGCCGGCCTTCTTGGCGGCCTCGGCCTTGTTCTGCGAGGCGGTGGCGAACTTGTCCTGCTCCTCGCGGGTGATCTGCCATTGGCGGGCGACGTTCTCGGCGGTGACTCCCATGTGGTAACCGTTGAAGGCCTCCCACAGGCCGTCCTTGATCATCGAGTCGATGAACTCGATGTTGCCCATCTTCTGGCCGTTGCGCAAATGGGCGACATGGGGAGCGAGGCTCATGCTTTCCTGGCCGCCGGCGACGATAATGTCGGCATCGCCCGTGGCAATTTGCTGGGCGCCGAGCGCGACGGCCCGGAGCCCCGAGCCGCACACCTGATTGACGCCCCAGGCAGTGGCCTCTTTCGGAATGCCGGCGGCAACGGCCGCCTGGCGCGCTGGGTTCTGGCCTTCGCCCGCGGTCAGCACCTGGCCCATGATGACTTCGTCGACATCGGCCGGATCGACCTTGGCCCGCTCGAGCGCCGCCTTGATGGCAATCTCGCCAAGGGCATGGGCCGGCAGGCTCGCCAGCGACCCGTTAAAGGAACCAACGGGCGTACGCGCCGCGCCGACGATGACAATCTCTTCCTCTTTCATACTTCGCTCCACTTCCCCAAGGACCCAAGGTCATCAAGGTCATAACGTAGTGATTCCCCCAAAGGAAGCCTAGGGTTGGGCCTTGTTAAGGCTTGCAGCAAAGCCTCTGGTGCTGTGCACAAGGAACGTGCTACTGATTTCGCAGTTGCGGCATAAAGCAACCTTGGGCCGGGGCGCCAAGGCGTAGGAGCGCAAGACACGTGGCAAGGGACGCGGAGCACGAGAGCCGGCCGGTCATTATCAAGAAATACGCCAACCGCAGGCTCTACAATACCGACACAAGCACTTATGTGACGCTTGAGGACTTGGCCGAAATGGTCCGGGGCGAACGAGACTTCGTGGTCTACGACGCCAAGTCGGGCGATGACCTGACTCATTCAGTCCTCACCCAGATCATCGTCGAGCAGGAAAGCCGGGGGACCAATCTGCTCCCGATCGGTTTCCTGCGTCAGCTGATCCGGTTCTATGGCGACAGCATGCAGCGGCTGGTGCCGAGCTATCTCGAGTTCAGCCTCGATTCGCTGACCCGGCAGCAAGAGCAGTACCGGCGGCGATTTGCCCACACGTTCGGCACCGCGGCGTTCGAGGCGATGCAGGAGCAGGTGCGCAAGAACTTCGCCACGTTCGAGCGCGCGCTCGGCCTGTTCAGCCCGTTCTCCTCGGCCGATTCCGGCGACGGCGCCAAGACGCTGGCCGCTTCGAGTTCCGAGCCGGACGTGGCTACGAGCCCGAACAGCAAGCCGAGCGAGGACGAGATCGCCACGCTCAAGGCCGAGCTCACGGCCATGCAGCAGCGGCTCGAGCAGCTCTCCCGCCGCTAGACGAGAGTCGCCGTCAGCTCATATGCCAGCCATGGCTGACGCAGATCGACTGTCCGGTCAGCGCATTGGTCTTGAACGCCGCCACGAACAAGGCGACTTCGGCGACGTCCTCCACGGTGGTGAATTGCTTATCGACCGTCTCGGCGAGTAGCACCTCCTTCACCACTCGATCCTCGCTGATGCCGAGCTCCGCCGCCTGTTCGGGGATCTGCTTCTCCACTAGCGGCGTCAGCACGAAGCCCGGGCAGATGACATTGGCCCGGACATTGTGCTTGGCCCCTTCCTTCGCCATCACCCGCGCCAGCCCGAGCAACCCGTGCTTGGCCGCTACATAGGCGGCTTTGAGCGGCGAGGCCTCGTGGCTGTGCACGGAGCCCATATAGATGAGGGCGCCGGAGTTCTGCTTATACATGTGCTTGACGCAGGCCTTGGTGGTGAGGAAGGCCCCGTCGAGATGGATCGCCAGCATCTTCTTCCAATCGGCGAATGGGAAATCTTCGATCGGGTGAACGATCTGGATGCCGGCGTTCGACACCAGAATATCAACCGTGCCGAAGGCTTTGACCGCGCGGGCCACGCCGTCATTGACCTGGTCTTCCTTCGAGACGTCCATGCCGACGCCAATGGCGTCCTTGGCGCCGCCCAGCCGCTTGGCCGCCGCGACGGCGCCATCCTCGTTGAGATCGGCGATGACCACCCGCCCACCCGCCTTGACATAGCGCTTGGCGATTTCGTGGCCGATGCCGCTCGCGGCGCCGGTGATGAGTGCAACCTTGCCGTCGAGCTTCATGACGAACGCTCCTTACTCCTTGAGATAGTCGTAAACGACCCTGCCGAGGCCGAGTGTGAGGTCGGCGACGATATGCGTGGCGGAAAGAATCTCGCGCACCGGAAGCTCGGCGATCGGCGCCAAAGCGTGCGGACGGAGGTCGAGCGTGGCCGGCCCGGTCCAGGCGCCCTTCATCACGATGTCTTCGAGGCGGTAGTCGACCAGCTCCAGGATGCGGGGGCTACCGTCGACATGCGGGATGATCTTCAACAGGTAGTTCGGCTTCTCCAGGCCGGCCTTCACCGGGCCGAGGTCGAGCGCCTGGTGCTTGAAGCCCATGGTGCCGGTGGCGATGCGCACGCCGCCATAGTCGAGCGTGCCGACCAGCGTGTCGCGGTCAACGCACAGCGTAGGCTGGGCATATTTCTTGGGGAAGCCCCACAGCTCGCGGCCGCCATAGATCGGCGGCCCGTCATTCAAGAACATGGCGAGGGTGTAGCTGCCCTCCTTGCCGTTGAATGTCACCGGGATCACCTGGCCCGACTCGGTATAGCTGCCGAAGCCGGTCGAATCCGGCATGCGGATGAACTCATATTTGACGACCGGCTCGTCGAAGGTGAGCGGCTCGGGGATCACGGCTTCGAGCGCCTCGCGGTCGGTGCGGTAGGTGATGATGAGATATTCGCGATTGACGAAGCGATAGGGTCCCGGCGGGAAGGCGGGGCTGGTCAGGGGCATGGCGAAGGCGCGTTTCCGTACGTCGGCGATCTTCATAGAGCCCGCTCCCTTCGGATCCACAATCGAGGCTGCGCGTCCGCCTATTGGTTCAGCCTATCGCCTTCAAGGCGATGGAGTGTAGTTAATCGCGGCGTTGTTATAGCCCGGCGAGCGCGCCCACGCCGCCGAAGATCAGCACCATGCCGGCAAGCTGGGCCGGCGCGATCGGCTCCTTGAGAAAGGCGCGGGCCAGCAGCACGGTGACCGCGCCGAAGGCTGAGGACACCACGGTGGCAAATTCCGGATTGGGCAGAGTGCCAGCGGCGGTGATGGTGCCGAGCGCGGCCACGTCGAGGCAGCCCATCAAGGCCAGAAGCGGCAGCCAGCGCAGCGGCATCTTCGCGCCCGGCGAACGCCACAGATAGAACACGCCGATGGTGGCAAGTCCGAACAGGCGCGCGAGCCATACCGTCTCCACATCGCCGAATATGGGTACGGCGGCTTGGCCCGCGGTGAGCGCGATGGCGAAGCAGAAGCTGGCCAGGACGGCGAGGCCGAGCACGGTCTTGAGCGTTCCGCGCGGGAGTGCGCCGGACTCCTCATGGCGGCCGCCGCTCCGCGACACGATCACCACGCCCGCCATCACCCCGGCAATGGCAAGCCATTGCAGCGCGCTCGGGCGCACGCCTTGCGTCACGGCTAGGATCATGGCGAGCGCCGGATAGGAGCCGGCGATCGGTGCGACGATCGAGATCGGCCCCAGCGCCAGTGCGGTGAACAGGGCCAGCGTGGCGAGCGTGAAGAAGATGCCGGTGACCGCGACCAGCCACAGCTCGGTCCAGTCTAGTCTGATGTCACCGCCGCCGATCAGTAGCCAGGCGCTCAAGGCGATCAGGCCCGCCACGGTAACAGCGAGCACGGTGGGAATGGGACCGACCGCGCGGGAGGGGAAGCGGGCGAGAAAGTCGTGGACGCCCCAGGAGAGCGCCGCCACCAAGCCGAACAGGGCTGAGCTCATCGGCGCGGCACGGTGCTAAGGGCTATTCGCCTTGACGAGATCGTCGCGTGCCTGTTCGAGATGCTCGGTGATCAGGGCATAGGCGCCTTGCGCGTCGCGTTCGTGGAGCGCGCTGTAGATGGCGCGATGCTGCCGATTATAGGCGGCGATCACCTCGGGGGTGAGGATCTTCTCCTTCATGGCGTCCCATTGGGCGTGCAGCCGCACATGATTGATCTGGCGGCAGACGTTGATCAGCAGCGGATTGCCCGAGGCGTGGGCGATCAACAGATGAAACTCGCCGTCCCACTTGGAGAAGGAGTCCTTGTCGTTGATCGATTCTTCACCGTGCGCCAGCACCGCCTCCATGTCGTCGAGGTGCCGACGCGTGGCATGCAACACGGCGAGGCGGGTGGTGAAGGGTTCGACCGCGAGCCGCGCCTCGATCAGTTGCAGCGGGCTGACCTGGTCGGTGATGTCACTGGTGCGCCTGGTGGCCGCGGGCGTCGCGCCGACAAAGGTGCCGCTGCCGAGGCGGCGCGACACCAGACCTGCTTTCTCAAGCTGGTCGAGAGCACGGCGCACCGTGCTGCGCGCGGCATTGAAGCACTCGGCCAATTGCCGCTCAGGAGGCAGCCGGTCGCCTTCGCTGTAAGCGCCGGTCTCGATGGCGCGCTGGAGATAAGCCGAGATAGCGCGTGGTCCCCGGTTCGGCTTGGCAAGATTGATGATGACCGCGTCTGTGCTGCGTTGCTCGCTCACGATAGCCTCCTCTGAAGTGCGAGCCGCTTTGGGCCCACATCAGAAATTGGTTTACAATCGGTCCCGGCCCATGCGCTAATGGGTCCACGTGAGGTTCGCGCTACACTGTGGCCCATTTTGCAGGACAGGTCTAGCAAAGAGAACCAAAGCGGACCAATTTGCCGACTAGGGCTGTCGCGTATGACGCTCCCACAGGCCACCAAATACGCCATCATCGGCGCCGGTATTCACGGCCTCAGCACCGCTTTTCATCTCGCCCAGATGCTGAAAGCGACCGGCAAAGGCTCCGGCGCCGACATTCTGATCGTCGACAAGGCCGCGGTCGCGGCCGGCGCCTCGGGCATCGCCTGCGGGGTGGTGCGCAACAATTATTTCCAGCCGGCCATGCGCGAGCTGATGGCCCACTCGGTCGAGGTGTGGGAAAGCGACCCCAAAGCCTACAGTTATCATCCGGTCGGCTACATGCAGATCAGCCCCGAATGCATGCGCGCCGACGTGGCTTCGATCTACGAGCAGCAGCAGGCGATCGGCTACGAGTCGGTGTTCGTCGACGGCGCCGAGGCCTCTGCCCGCTACATGAAAGGGCTGTTCGACGATTGGCAGGCGCAAGGCATCACCTCGGTGCTGCACGAGAAGCGCGGCGGCTATGCCAACAATCAGGCCAGCATGCACGGGCTCGCAGCCAAGGCCGAGGCCGAGGGCGTGCGCATCCTGCCCGGCGTCGAGGTGCAGAGCTTCGAGTTCGGTTCCAATTCGGGCGCGGTGACTGCGCTCAACACCAATCAGGGGCGGATCGCCTGCGAGACGGTGGTGGTCGGCGTCGGCCCGTGGGTCAACAAGATCTGGAATCTGCTCGAGCTGCCGAAACAGATCACCGTCAAGGCCAACGGCAAAGTGCGCGACGACGTGCCGATGTGGAAATTCTGGTGCCTGGAGGAAGGCACGCTGGGCGTCGATCCGCTGATGCACCGCACTAATGACGGGCGCTTTCCGCCGGTGCTTCATGTCGATACCGACGCGCCGCTCTACTCGGACCGCGACGGCAAGCTGATCACCGACAAGATCTGGGGCATTTACTACAAGCCCGATTTCAACTTCGGCGGTGTGCAGGGCGGCGCGTCGCCGTATAAGGTGGATCAGGATCCCGACCGTGTGGCGGTCGATCCTTACGGGCCGGAGTCGCCGGAGTTCGTGGTCGGCGAGGATTTCATCGACATGTGGTGCTCGGCGCTGGCGCACTGCCAGAAGCGGTTCGAGGGCCAGATGCCGCGCTATAAACGGGAAGAGAACTCAGGCGGGCTCGGCTGCTTCACCCCCGACAATTTCCCGGTGTTCGACGTGTTCAGAGAGAATGTCTATGTCATTGCCGACTCCAATCACGGCTATAAGATGATCGGGGTGGGCAAGCTGGTGGCGCAGGAGCTGGTTGGCGAAAAAAGTATGTTGCTCGAGCCGTTCAGGTTCGGGCGCTTCGCCAAGGGCGAGCTGCATCCTACTTCGCATAGTCCATTCCCGTGGAGCTGACGGGCGTGGCGTGAAATGACGTTTTGCAGTGGTAAGCGGGAGATTGCGATGGAGCACCGCGTCGAGACGGAAACCGGAAAGAAGACCAAAAGCTCAGGGCCCATGGACATCGAGCTGTTCGTCGAGGCCCCTGGCCGGAAGGAGCTGGTCGAGCAGGTCCGCGAAAAGATCGACAAGCTCGGCATCGAATATCTCTATCTGCAATTCGTCTCGGTGACGGGGCGTATCTGCGGCAAAGGCATTCCGGCGGATCACTGGGAGAGCGTGGCGGAGAAGGGCTTTCAGCTCGTCTACGGCGCCACCATGAATTTGTTTCTCAACCGGCGCGGCGACTATCTCGGCTACGGCCCCGAAGCGGCCGAGCTGGTCGGCATTCCCGAGCCTGAAACCTTCATGCAGCTGCCCTGGGACAAGCGAGTGGCGCGGCTATGGTGCACGCTGTTCCGCAATCGCGAGGAGCGGATCGAGCCGGGCGCCTTCCTCACCGCCGATTCGCGCGGCAATCTCCGCCGGCTGCACGAGCAATTTCAGAAGGATCACGGGCTCCAGCTGCGCCACGGCACCGAGCCGGAGATGATGTGGCTGAAGAAGGACGAGAACGGCCAGCCAAATGGCGGCTACTCGAACCCGTATTGCTATCACATTGATCAGTTCGAGAGTTTGCGGCCGGTCTACATGCGGGTGATCGACTATTGCCGCAAGATGGGCCTCGACATGATCCAAGGCGACCACGAGGATTCGCCGGGTCAGCTCGAGCTCAATTTCACCTATGACGACGCGCTGCGAACCGCCGACCGGCTCGCCACCTACCGGCAGATCTGCGCGCAAGTGGCGCGCGAGTTCAACATCATCGCCTGCTTCATGTGCAAGCCGTTCATGGGCGTGTCAGCCAATGGCTGCCATCACAACATCTCGCTGTGGCGGGGAGGCAAGGAGAAGTTGAAAGCGCTCGGCAACGACGAGAAACATCTACCGGGCATGGAGTACAATTATATGTACGCCAAGGGCGGCGATAACACCTTCATGCCCGATACCGAC
>Ga0075342_1000130_pt1 | contig 12758 bp, 10 predicted proteins | sample RushOxbow_ThreeS_3_FD_120085 | JGI IMG/M metagenome (GOLD analysis project Ga0075342, IMG submission 120085) | Natural and restored wetland microbial communities from the San Francisco Bay, California, USA, that impact long-term carbon... | ecosystem: Environmental > Terrestrial > Soil >...
ATCCCGCTGATCCGCAGCCTGTTCATCGAAACCAATCCGATCCCGGTGAAAACCGCGCTGTCTCTAATGGGCAAGTGCACCGGGGAGTTGCGTTTGCCGATGACGCCGATGGCCGAGGGCAACATGAAAAAGCTGAAAACAGCCCTCAAAGATTTCGGGCTGCTGCAAAACTAGATGGCACTGGGAATCATCGTTTGCGGTGCCGGCGGGCGCATGGGAGGCGCGGTGATTCGCGCAGTGCAGCAGTCGGCGGACGTTAAATTAGTCGCCGCCATCGATCGGCCGGGGAGCCCGCGCATCGGCAAAGACGCCGGCGAACTTTCTGGCGCGGGCAGCGCCGGGATTTTAGTCGGCGGTCAGATCGTAACCGCGCTCAAGCCCAAGTCAGTCATCATCGATTTCACCAGTCCCGAAGCTTCCCTAGGTTATCTAAAAGAGGCGGCAAAGCATCGCATCCCAATCGTCATTGCGACCACCGGCTTCGATGCCAAGCAGCTGAACGCCATCAAGCGGCTGGCGCGGCGCACCCCGACGCTGTTGTCGGCGAACACCAGCTTAGGCGTGAATGTTTTGGTCTCGCTTTTGGGCAAAGCCGCAAAGATGCTCGGCGACGCCTACGATGTCGAGATCGTCGAGGCGCACCATCGCTTCAAAAAAGACGCGCCGAGCGGCACGGCCTTGGCGCTGGGCCGCGCGGTGGCCAAGGCGCTCGATCGCGATCTCGACAAGGTCGGTATCAACGGCCGCAAGGGCATGATCGGCGCGCGCGGCTCAAAAGAAATTGCCCTCTTATCGGTCCGCGCCGGCGACATCGTCGGCGAGCATACCGTCATTTTCGGCGGTATCGGCGAGCGCCTTGAATTCATCCACCGCGCCCACAGCCGTGACACCTTCGCCCACGGCGCCATCCGAGCGGCCCAGTGGCTGGCAGGAAAGAAGCCTGGGCTGTACGGCATGCCGGACATGTTGGGAAGGTAGCTGCCGGACGAGCTCGACACCGAGTTCGGATGGCCTGTGATCAGATTGGCTGGCCGGCGTCCTGGTTTCATTAAATCGGTTCGTTCCTAATTTCCCCTCGCCAGCTGCCTCGCGATCCAAATGATTCACTCAATGGGGTTTGCTTTCCAGCGAGTGGGCTCTTTCAATGGATTTATTGTTGCGGAAAAAACTTCTTCGCAATCGCGCCAAACTCGACTATCATTGCATACTGTAAATTCACATTAGCGCGCGGACTGAAAAACCAAGGGTTCGATGCGGTGAGATCGAGCAGTAACGGGATGCGGGCGTGACTGGCCAAAACAAACCTCGAGTGCTCATTTTTGTGGTTGCCTATAATGCCGAGCGCACCATAGAAAGCGTGCTTTCGCGCATTCCGGTGAGCTTGGCCGACGAATATGAGGTTGAGATTCTTGCCATCGACGATTCCTCGCGCGACCGCACTTTCGAAATTGGCCACAAGATCGAAAAGTCGGGTGCTTTGCGTTTTCCCCTGCGCGTTCTTTTCAATCCGGTCAACCAGGGATACGGCGGCAATCAGAAAATCGGTTATCACTTTGCGATCAAGAACAACTTCGATTTCGTGGCCTTGCTCCATGGAGACGGCCAGTATGCGCCGGAGGTGCTGCCGGAGCTTTTAAAACCGTTGCATCAGGGCATTGCCGATGCCGCTTTCGGTTCGCGCATGCTCAGCCGCGGGGCGGCGCGCAAGGGCGGCATGCCGCTCTACAAATTCCTCGGCAACAAAATTCTCACATGGGTTCAAAACCGCTTGCTGCGCACAAACCTCAGCGAGTTTCATTCCGGTTACAGGGTCTACTCGGTGGCCGCTCTTAAGAAGCTGCCGTTCGACCGCAACACCCAGGACTTCCACTTCGACACGGAAATCATCATTCAACTGATCAAGGCGGGCATGCGCATTCACGAAACCGCCATACCGACCTATTACGGCGATGAAATTTGCCACGTCAACGGTATCAAGTACGCTTGGGACGTTATCACCACGACCCTCAGGTCGCGGGCCCATGAGTTAAGTATTTTTTATGACAGTAAGTTCGACTGCGAACCCGAGCACGATGCCAATGCCTACTACGAGCCGAAGCTCGGATACGATAGCTCGCACAGCGCGGTGCTAAACCTTGTGCCGGCCGGTTCAAAAGTCGTGGATCTGGGATGTGCCGGAGGCTACCTGAGCGCGTTGCTGCAGCGGGATCGCGGTTGTGACTGCACCGGGGTGGATGTCTTTCCGCTGCCGCAAAATATCGTCTTGAACCGATTTATTCAGCATGACCTGAATGCCGGTCTTCCCGAGCTGGTTTTCTCAGACTATGACTGCGTGCTGCTGCTCGACGTCATAGAACATTTGGTGTCGCCGGAAGCGTTTCTGGACTGTTTGCGGGAACGTATGAAGTATTGCACCCGGACAAAAGTGATCGTCACCACGCCTAATGTCGGCTTTTTTATTATCCGATTGATGCTGTTCCTCGGCCAATTCAACTACGGCAAGCGCGGCATTCTCGATCTGACCCACAAACGGCTCTTTACCTTCGCATCCATCGGCCACCTGCTTGAGCAACGCGGTTTCCACGTCTCAACTCACGTTGGCATTCCTGCCCCGTTTCCAGTGGCGCTGGGGCGTGGCTTTCTCAGCCGTTTTTTGCTCGCATTGAACAGCATGTTACTGCGACTGCTACCGACGCTGTTTTCCTATCAAATACTCGTGGTGGCTGAGCCGAGACCTTCATTGGAGATCCTGTTACAGCGTGCCTTGGATGAATCTGCCGCCCGTGCACAGGCCATGGCCCCGAGCCTGTCGTGACTTTTTTCAAATCGCTTTAACGGCCTTTGCGTGACCCCGCGTTGGGCGCTTTTATTCTTCCGATCGACGGTCGATTGGGTGTTGGCGCATTCCCCTGTTTCGACGAAATGACCTAGTTTTGACTCTCCGGGGTCTATCCATTACATTGATTAAACTTCTGAGCCGGATAGGATCGTTGAATGGTCGAAATGGATAAAATTGTGTCGCTGTGCAAGCGGCGCGGGTTTATATTTCAGTCCAGTGAAATCTATGGCGGGACCGGGTCGTGTTGGGACTATGGGCCGCTCGGGGTCGAGCTGAAGAACAACGTCAAGCGCGCCTGGTGGCGCGACTGCGTGCAGAACCGCGGTGACATGGTCGGCCTCGACGCTTCGATTCTCATGCACCCGCGGGTCTGGAAGGCGAGCGGCCATCTGGACCACTTCACCGATCCCATGGTCGACTGCAAGGCGTGCAAGGGGCGGTTTCGCGCCGACAAGCTCGAGGACGCGCGCTGCCCGCAGAAGCCGTCGAAACAGCCTGGGCAGCATGACGCCTGCGATCTCACCGAAGCGCGCATGTTCAATTTGATGTTCAAGACCTTCATGGGACCGGTGGAGGACGATGCCGCGGTGGCTTATTTGCGGCCGGAGACCGCCCAGGGGATTTTCGTCAACTTCGAGAATGTCCAACAGTCGATGCGCTTGAAGCTGCCCTTTGGCATCGCCCAGATCGGCAAGTCCTTCCGCAACGAGATCACGCCGGGCAATTTCACGTTTCGCACCCGCGAATTCGAGCAAATGGAAATCGAGTTCTTCGTCATGCCGGGCACGGACGAAGATTGGCATCAGCGCTGGCTCGACGAGCGCTTCGCCTGGTATTCGAAGTACGGCATTCGCAAGGAGAACCTGCGGTTGCGCGAGCATGAAAAAGACGAGCTAGCGCACTACGCCAAACGCACCGCCGACATCGAGTATCTGTTCCCGATGGGTTGGAGTGAATTGGAAGGGATCGCCAACCGCACCGACTTTGATTTGAAGCAGCACGCGCAGTTCAGCGGCAAGACGCTCGAGTACTTCGACGAAGAGAGCAAGCAAAAAGTGGTTCCCTTTGTCATCGAGCCGTCGGCCGGCGCCGACCGCGGGGCGTTGGCGTTCCTCGTCGACGCCTATGGCGAGGACGAGGTGAAGGGCGAGAAACGCGTGGTGCTAAATTTTCACCCCGAGCTGGCGCCGATCAAAATCGCCGTTCTGCCGCTGTTGAAGAAAAACCCGCGCATTGTCGAGACCGCGCATAAACTGTGCGCCGATCTGCGCAAGCGTTGGCACTCGGTCTACGACGACACCGCGTCGATCGGCAGACTCTACCGCCGCCAGGACGAAGTCGGCACGCCGTTCTGTGTCACCGTCGATGTGCAAACCGTCGGCGACGACAAGTCCGCGGCCGATGACCGGGTGACGATTCGCGACCGCGACAACATGCAGCAGATTCGCGTGCCGCTCGCGTCGCTTGCCACGGTCATGGAAAAATTGATGGACGGGGAGTGGGCGGAGATTCATCGCCAGCATGGCGTTACGCGAGGCTAAGGACTCTCGGATTCGGATCTTTCTCCCGCCAAGGCGCAAAGGCGCCAAGTTCGGATGGTGATGAAAAATATTCTCGCGATGGCCTATGCCTTTTCCCTCCGACCTTTGCGTCCATTGCCTCTTTGCGGGAGATATTTTGAATTTTGCAGCCGGCTATCCCGCGCTGGAATAGTCGCGGTGAGGACGAATTGTTGCATCGTCTGGGCACACTGACCGCAAACCAAAGGACACGGAGATTCTGCGCTATTACCACCGGGTCAAGTTTCTCGTTGACCGCTACCGCCGGCTGCTCATGCTCGGTGTTCTGTCCCTGATCGCCACCGATTTTGCCGGTCTGGCCCTGCCATGGCTGATCAAAGGCGGCATCGACACGGCGCTGCGCGCCCGGGACGGCAACGCGTCGCTCATCACTTACCCCCTGCTGATTCTCGGCGCGGCAGCGCTGCAAGGCTTTTTTCGCTTTTGCTGGCGCATTAATATTCACGGCTTCTCGCGTCGTTGCGAGGCGGACCTGCGCGATGTCGTGTTCGCCCACCTGCAAAAACTGCCGCTCAGCTATTTTCAATACAACAAGATCGGCGACCTGATGTCGCGCCTGACCAATGATATCCACGCCGTGCGCGAGCTCATGGGCTTCGGCTCGCTGGCGATCGTCGACGCGGTGGTGGTGATTCTTTTCAGTTTGACGTTGATGATCGCCATCGACCCTTGGCTGACGCTGTGGTCGATGATGGCGATGCCGTTGATTCCGGTCGTCGTGCGTTTCTTCGGCCGGCATATTTTCCGCCGGTCGCGCGACACCCAGGATCAACTGAGCCTGATGAGCGCCTACGCGCTGGAGAATTTTTCCGGCATCCGGGTCGTCCAGGCCTACGCCCAGGAGGAAAATCAGATTCGCGGCTTTGCACGGATCAGCTCCGAGTACCGGAAGAAGACCATGTGGCTGGCGACCCTGTGGGGGATTTTCTGGCCGCTCATGCAGGTCCACTCCGGCATTGCCGCCACCATCGTTCTCTGGCTCGGCGGGCGCCAAGTGCTGGCCGGAACCATGACCTTGGGCGAATATGCGGCTTTCACCGGTTATCTAGCGATGCTCACCTGGCCGCTCATGGCGATCGGTTACACCGCCAATCAGTATCAGCGCGGCACCGCTGCGCTCAGCCGCATCGCCGAAGTTTTGGATACCCCGGTGGGGGCGCGCTATGCCAGTCCCGCCGCTCCCGGGCCGGCGGCGGCCCTGCGAGGCGACATCGAACTACGCAATTTGAATTTCGCCTACGGCGCCGACCGAGCGGCGCGACTGCGTAACATTTGTCTGCATATTCCCGCCGGCAAGATATGCGGCATCATCGGCGAGACCGGTGCGGGCAAGAGCACGCTGGTCAATCTCATGCTGAGGCTCCATGAGCCGCCCGAGCAAACTGTTTTTTTCGACGGCGTCGATATTCGCCGGCTGCCGCTGCGCCAGTTGGAGGACGCCATCGGCTATGTAGCGCAGGATATTTTTCTGTTCTCGGGATCGGTGCGGGAAAATATCTTGCTCGGCGTCGAGAACGGCGAGCCGGCGCGGGTCGAGGAGGCGGCGAGAATCGCCCAGCTGCTGCCGGCCATCGAGTCCTTCGGCGCCGGTTTCGACACGGTCATCGGCGAGCGCGGCGTGCGTTTGTCCGGCGGACAGAAGCAGCGCACCGCGCTGGCTCGAGCGCTGATCAAGAACCCGCCGATTCTGATTCTTGACGACGCTTTTTCCAGCGTCGATGTCGAAACCGAAGAGCAAATATTGCGCGAGCTCAAACAGTTTATGCGCGGCCGCACGACTTTGCTCATCTCGCATCGCATTTCCACCGTGCGCGACGCCGACACGATCGTCTATTTGCGCAACGGCGCGATCATCGAGCAGGGGACGCACGCAGAACTGTTGGCGCAGCGCGGCGCCTATTTCAGTTTGTACCGGCGCCAGCGCCTGGAACGGGAAGTCGCTGCTCTGGTCCTCGAGGAGGGCCAGCGATGATCGGCGCGGCGCTGCCGGACGAGGAGATTCTCGGCAAGGCCTACGACGCGCGCTTGATGGCGCGCATCCTGCGCTACCTGAGGCCTTACTGGAAGCTGCTCGCCGTCGCGTTTGTCTTTTTGCTGCTGCAGACCGGCACGCAGTTGCTCGGTCCCTATATCACCAAGATCGCCATCGACCGCTATGTCGCCACGCGGGATCTTCACGGCCTCGACTGGATGGCGCTGGCCTATCTCGGCGTGGTCCTGTGCGGTTTCCTGGTACTGTTCGTTCAGACCTACACCACCGAGTATATCGGCCAGCGCGCCATGCATGATTTGCGCCTGGAGATTTTCACCCATCTGCAAAAGCAGGACCTGGCCTATTTCGATCGCAACGCCGTCGGCCGTTTGATGACCCGGACCATCAACGATGTGGAGACGCTCAACGAGCTGTTCAGCACCGGCGTGGTCGGCCTCATGGGCGATGTCTCGATTGTGTTCGGCATCGCCGCGGTGATGCTATGGCTCAACTGGCAGCTGGCGCTGGTCTGCCTCGCGGCGTTTCCGGTGATCGTCTACTTGAGCCGCTTCTATCGCCGGCGCGCCCGCGAGGTCTATCGCCAGAGCCGGCTCATTCTCGGCCGGCTCAACGCCGGTTTGCAGGAAAACCTCGCCGGCGTGGCGACGGTCCAGGCGTTCGGCCAAGAAGAACGGATGTACCGCCGCTTTCAGGAGGTCAATCGCAATTATCGCGATGTTTTGTTGCAGAGCATTCGCAACAACGCGGTGTTTTTCCCGATCATCGAACTTTTCAGCGCGATCTCGGTGGGGTTGTTGCTCTGGTACGGCGGCGTGCAAATGGCGGGCAACGCTGTCGAAGCCGGCGTGCTGGTGGCGTTTCTTCAGTACATTCAACGCATGTATCAACCGATCCGTGACCTGGCCGAGAAATACAACATTATGCAAGCCGCCATGGCGTCGTCGGAGCGAATTTTTCTCCTGCTCGATCAGCCGGAAGCGATCAAAAGTCCGGCGCAACCCAAGGGCGTCGAGAAATTTGCCGGCGCCGTCGAATTCAAAAAAGTTCAGTTATCTTATCAGCCCGGTGAACCGGTGCTGAAAAACGTTTCCTTCAAAGTTCGCCCCGGAGAAAAAGTCGCCCTGGTCGGCGCCACCGGCGGCGGCAAGACGTCGATCATCTCCGCGCTGTGCCGCTTTTACGAGGTCGACAGCGGCGCGATCCTGGTCGACGGCATCGATGTGCGCGACTGGAACAAGCAGGAACTGCGCCGCCACTTGGGCCTGGTGTTGCAGGATGTGTTTCTCTTTTCCGGCGACATCGGCACCAACATCACCCTTGGCGATTCGCGCATCGGCCGGCAGCAAATGATCGAAGCGGCGACGCGGGCGCAGATCCTGCCGTTTATCGACAAGCTGCCGGGTCGTTTCCAGGAGGAAGTCCAAGAGCGCGGTTCGACCTTGTCCCAAGGCCAACGCCAGCTCTTGTCGTTCGCCAGGGCCTTGGCTTTCGACCCGAAGATACTCATTCTCGACGAAGCGACGAGCTCGGTGGATACCCAAACCGAAGCGCTCATTCAGCAAGCGCTCAATGAGCTGTTGAAAAATCGCACGGCGCTGATCGTCGCGCACCGGCTGTCGACGATCAAACATGCCGATCGGATTCTGGTCGTCCACAAAGGCGAGATATGGGAAGAGGGCAATCATAACGAGCTATTGGCCCAGGGCGGCTTGTACGCGCGCCTGTACGAGTTGCAGTACCGCTTTCAGGAGCGCGATCACATGGCGGCGCGGGTGGCGCAGATCTGAGGCCAGAGATGAATACGGATTCTGTTGAAAAACCCCAAGAATGCTTCGACGGGGCTCAGCATGAACGCAAATTCTACAACGATTTCAACTGCTCCTCCGTTCGTCCTGAGGGTCTCGAAGGATGAACGGAAGGTTTTTCAGCAGAATCAATACGCGCCTATGTGAAGATGCCCAAATGGCCCGCCGGGCGGAATCCGGGGAACACCCTCGCCACATCCTTTTGGCCTAGACGTCGCACCAACGCTTCGCTGCACACTGTGCGAAAATCGGTGGTCAGCGCGAGATCGCGTCCTTCGTAAAGCGCCTCCGCCGACAAGCCGGGCCAGCGGCCGTAAACTTTGCCGCCGCGCACGCCGCCGCCCATGGCGAAAATCACGTTGGCATGGCCATGATCGGTGCCGCGGTTGCCGTTCTCGCGGGCGGTGCGGCCGAACTCCGACAGAGTGAGAAGCGTGACATCGTCCATGCGGTCGCCCAGGTCGCGATGGAACGCGGCCAGCCCCGCGGCCAATTCTCTCAGCCGATTGGCCAGCTGGCCGGTGGCGCCGCCTTGGTTGGCGTGGGTGTCCCAGCCGCCGATTTCGGTGAACGCGACTTCCAGGCCGACATCGGCTTTGATCAAGCGGGCGATCTGCGCCAAGCCGGCGCCGAAACGTCCCGCGGGATAGCGTTCCGATGAAACCGGTATTTTGGCATCCAGCCGTTTCAGCTCGGCCATGGCGCCGAAGAGATTCGCGGCGCCGAAGCGCAGTTCTTTGTCCTGGGTGTCGGCATAGAGTTTTTTTAGAGTATCGCCGAGCGCTTCATTGCGGAAGCGAAACTCATCAATCGATATCAGGGTCAGCCCCGGCGCCCGCCCGGCCAACATGCGCGGCAATTGAGCGGTGACAGCAACGCCGCGAAAATTCGATTCCGACTGCCGAGTCTCCAGCAAGTAACGATTGAGCCAGCCATCCGGCGTGCTCCTGATGCCGGGAGTGCCGATCTCCATATAGTCTTGGGCGTCGAAATGGGAGCGCGTGTTGTCCGGCGATCCGGCGGCGTGAATGAACGCCAATTGGTTTTTGTCGTAGATGCTTTTCAGCGGCGCCAGCGCCGGATGCAGGCCGTAGAAGCCGTCGAGGTCGATGGCGCTTTCTTCGCCCGCACCCGGTTCGCGCACGGCGATACTCGGCCGGAGTTTATAATAGGCTGGATCCTTGAACGGAATGACGACGTTCAAGCCGTCCATGGCGCCGCGCTGAAACACCACGACCAGCGATTTACTTTTCGCCGATTGCGCTTGCGCCGCGCGGACGAGATACGCCGGCGGCAAGCCGAGGGCGAAAAAGCCTAAACCGGCGCTGCGCAAAAAAACTCGGCGTGAAGCGTTCATTGTCATCTCCTTTGAAATTCCGGCGCCGCCAACAGCAACGCTATAGCTTGATTGCCGTCGGCTTGCGTCAGCGCCGCTTGGGTCGCCGGAGATAGCGAGTCCGGCGCGATGCGGCGGATCAGCCCGTCGCGATCCTTCAGCGTTTCCGCCGCCACATTGGTTTCCGGCAAACGGTTGGCGACCAGATCGGAGGCGAAGTTCATGCGCGTGAGCAACATGTCGGCGCTGATCCAAGAGGACGCAATATCGGGATACCCGGTGGGCGCTTGAGCTAAGAACAGCGGCGCGCCCATGCGGCCCAGGTAGCGCAACAGTTGGTGCGTCACCTGCGCTTCGCTGCCGGTGACCCGCAGCGCGCTGGTGACGAACTCCAAGGGATTTTTGATCTTGGCTTGAAAATTTTCCCGGGCGAAGAACTCCGGCGTGTCGACGATGGCGCGCAAGACCGTCGGGATATCGCCGCCGCTCCGGAGAAACGCTTCGGCGGCTTTATTGACCATCCCCGGCGGCGGCTCGTCGGCGACAAATCGGCGGACCAACTTGGCGGCGATAAACTGCGCTGTCGACGGATGTTCCGCGAGGATCTCAATGACCCGCAGGCCATCGTCCATGCCGCCGCCTCGCGGGATGCGCCGGCCGAGGACGGTTTTTTCGCCGTTGTCATGGATGCGCTGGGCGAAATGAAACACGCCCTGGCCGCGCGGCTGGACGATTGTCCAGCCGGTGAAACAGCGGGCGACTTCCTGGACGTCCTTCTGTGTGTAGCCGCCGTCGATGCCCAGGGTATGGAGCTCCATCAGCTCGCGAGCGTAGTTCTCGTTCAACCCCCGGCGCCGATTGTTCGGCCCGGCCATCTGAGCGCCGGGCGAATCCGGACCGGCGCTTAACCAGTTGTCCAAATAAAAGAGCATCGCCGGGCTTTTCGCCGTGGCCTCCAGCAAATCCTTGAATTTCCCTAAGGCCCGCGGCCGAATCGTGTCGCGATCGTAGGAGGTTGTCAGCCAGCGGTTGGCGCCTTTAGCGGCGTAGATGTTGAAGTGATTGCTCCAAAAATCGACCATCACTTCATAGAGTTGGCGGTTGCTGTAGAGCGCGCGCAGGAGCTTGGCTTGCTGCAATTCCAAAATCACCACCCGCGGCCCTTCCATGGACTGCATGGCCATCTCGGCCTGGGAAGTTGCCAGCTGCCTTTGTACCCGCGGCGGCGGATAGAGCTCGATCAGTTCGCGGCTATCGAAGCGCATGGTCTTGAGCCCGGCGACCTTTTCTTCGGCGAGCTGATCGGCAATGCGTCCCGGCTCCAGCTGTTCGTCCAAATAGGCTCGAATGCCGATGCGCGCGGCCCTTTGAACGTTGCCCGGGGTTGGACCGAAACTGGTGCGATTCAAAAAATGGACGATCTTTTGCTCTTGGCTGAGCGGCGCGCTCATAGGTCCCTCCTTGGGCTACTCCTGGTCTCGGCCGCGCTCAAGTTTACCCCGCAGCTGTTCGCGCAAGCGCCGTTTCTCTTCAAGTGTGCCATGCTCCTTGAGTTCGCGAATTTTTTCGCGCAGCTCCTGCCTCTCTTGGTGCGGCATTTTGTCGAAATTCTCACGCAGTTTCTGCCGCCGCCCCTGCTTCTCTTCAAGTCGTTCGCGCCGCTCCCTCAGCTTCCGGCGCAATTCTTGGCGCTTTTCCAGCGGCATTTCGCGCAACTTCTGCAGGCGCCGTTTGATTTCTTCGCGCCGTTCGGGCGGCAGCTTGCGATATTCTTCCCAGCGTTTTTGTAAACGCTCGCGCTCGTCGGGCGATAATTTCTGATAACGCTCGAAATTGCGCCGCGCGGCGGCCTGCTCTTCGGGCGGCAGTTTGCGCCAGTTTTCGAATTTATCTTGCAGGTCGGCTTTTTCCTTGGCGCCGAGGCTTTTCCAACGCTCAAAACGCTCGCGCGTTTCCTGTTTTTCTTCTGGCGGCATCTTTTGCCAGCGGTCGAGGGATTCCTGCTCGCTTTGGGCTGGCGCCAGGTCGGGTCTCACGGTTTGGCTCCATGCCGGCGCAGCCAAAAGCAAGGCTGCAAGCCCGAATGGGATCGCCGATCGGCCAAAAGACTTCACTTTGGCGCCTCCTTGTTTTTCGCTGGAGCCGGCTTTTGCGGCAAGGAATTTTTTGCTTGTTCGCCGAGCGCTTCGGCTCGATCCAGTTCCCGCATCATTTCCAGTTGCTTGATCATTTCCATTTCGCGCAGGAACTCGATCATCTTGAGCATCTCTTTGTCCGGCGGCTCCGGTTGTTTCGTTGCGCCAAATACGGCGGGGGCGGCGATCAGCAGGACCAACGGCAACCAGCGGCGGTGACCCATGGCGAATGCCATCATGCCGCATCGTTGGCGTGATTGCCCATGGCTTCCAGAAGATCCAGTTCATCCAAGACATCCATGGCGCGGAAGAATTCCAGGTTCTCGGCCACCGGCGGCGCTGCGCTAAAGTCGTCGTACGGCATATCTTTCTTGCTGGACCATGAGCCGCCCCCCAGGGTGAAGGTCAGCGCCAAGGCCACCACCGCAGCGGCGGCGAGGGCGGGCAGGTAGCGCGGGTTGCATATCGCCGCGATTTTTTGCCACCATGATTTGTTTTCAACCGCAGCGTCGATTTTGTGCCGCAGCTCGCGGCTATAATCCATCCAGAACTCTTGCGGCGGTGTGTCGTTTTTGACCGTTAACGGCATCAGCGCCGTGAGTTCTTTCAAGTAGCCCGAGCAGCCGGCGCATGTGGCGACATGGGATTGGAGCCGTTTGCTTTCGCTGCCGTCGAGGTCGCCGTAGTGGAGCAAAACGAGATCGGCCTCCAGGTCTGCGCAGGCCGTTGCCCTTGGTTCGATGGGTTGCGCCATAGGTCCTCCTAGACCAACTCTGCCAGGCTTTGCCGCAGCGCGGTGACCGCGCGGTGCAGATGCACTTTTACGGTGCCCTCGGCGGTTTCCATGGTATCGGCGATTTCTCTGATCGAAAGCCCTTGGTGGTTCTTCAAAATAAATGCCGTGCGCTGTTTTACCGGCAAGGTTTGCAGGGCGGCGTCGACTTTGCGCGAGAGTTGCGCCGCCAACACATGCTGTTCCGGCGCCAGCGGCTGAGTCGGATTATGCGACGGTTCCATTTGATTCTCGATGTTCTCGTCGAACTCGCCCGCGGATATGCGCTTGGCGCGCC
>Ga0075342_1000131_pt1 | contig 12752 bp, 10 predicted proteins | sample RushOxbow_ThreeS_3_FD_120085 | JGI IMG/M metagenome (GOLD analysis project Ga0075342, IMG submission 120085) | Natural and restored wetland microbial communities from the San Francisco Bay, California, USA, that impact long-term carbon... | ecosystem: Environmental > Terrestrial > Soil >...
TCCAGTAAGCCGTCCACCAAACGGTTGAAGCGCGGCTCATCATAAGTCGATGGGGAGATCATGTGAATCGCCCAAACCATCGGCTCTCCGGAAGGTGACAGCGGCGCGCCGAACTGCCGGACCGCTTCGATCAATCGTTCGGTCCCGGTTTCGCTGGGTTCATTGCGCTGGTCGACATGGACATGAACGAGCTTGCCGAGACGCTGCGACAGCTCCAAAACCCGCCGGCAGTGGTCGGAAAAGCCGATATTGTCGGGATATTCCTGGATGTCATCCGCTTCCGGCAATGAGCCGATAAAATCCGCCAGCTCGGCACCTTCGACCAATAAATCCCATCGGGCCGGCTCTGCGCCGGTGAAACCGAGGGGCGAATAAGCGCCGACGCGCATGTCGATATCCTTGGCCCTTGCATGCTTGATCTCAAGCAGAGCCTGCAAAGCCGACAAACCGATGCCGTCAGCGGTGACATCGACAAGAGTATCGGCGCGCACCGTGCCAACGGCCACCATGATGTCGAGATAAGCATTGACCCGCTGCTGTAAGTCCTCCGATTTATAGGCGGGACCGCGATGAAGATCGGCGATCATGCTGTGCTTTTGGTGCAATGACACATGTGAATTGTCGAGCACGTGATAGCCGATCCCCGCGAGATACTCATCGTCAAGCGTTCCGGCGCGATCTAGATGGAGATGAGCATTGAAGATCCCTCCCAGTTTTCGAATGGATGCGCCGAGCCGGTCATAAAAAGGTGTTGAGGCCGCAGGATTATTCGTGATCATTGCGCCTTCTTTTTAAGTTCGCCAATTCGTTTTCATCCTTAGTAGCCGCTTCGTAGCGGCCATCCCCCGCTGGTTGCGTCAGCATGGCGGCGGCATACCGCTGCTCACCCACGATCATGCATCGCCCGGAGTCGGATCGGCGCCTGGCATCTTAAAAATCGATCGGTACAACGGCGCCTCCATCTTGTGATAGAGCTTTTCTGTTAACCGGTTGGCAATCGTTACGCGGAAGTTTTCTGAAATTTCTATGTTGAAATTGAAGGTCCGGCGTTGCGTTTGCGGCGGACACAGGAGCGGCGACACGCCATGCCAGGAATTTTGCGACTTGACAAAAAAGAACAAACGATTCGGCACAAAGCCGCTGTCAAAGACGATATCCATGTAAGAGCGCGGCAACCTGAAATTTGACCAGTTTCGATTAAATTTGCCGTTCACCGGCTTGTACACCTCGGTGCCGCCGCCCCATTCGGTTCGCCAGTCGGCAGACGGGAAATATAAAACAAAACTTAGAAACTTGCTGATGCGGTCGGTGTGCGGCGGCAGCCAGGTGTCGCGCAGCAGGCTCGACCACTCGCAACCAAACTGTATCGACTGGTCAGCAAAGCCGGGCTGTTCTTCCGGCCAATTGCGCCAGCGGCGCAGAGCGCTGACTCCGCGCGCGCGCCTGAGATACGGCCGCGCCCATTGCTCGCAATCCTGAACATATGATTTCGATGAAAGCGATTTGACGGTGTCCGCCCAAAGCGATGAAGCCGACTCGAGCCAGCCCATCGGCTCTCCCGCTTGATATGAAACATAGGTCTTGCCGTATTCAAGCTTCTTCGATTGGTGCGAGGCTGAGACGTGAGAAAATTCGCGGCCGAGCTGAGCATACAAATCCGCCGGCAAAAAGTTGTCCGCCAAACCGTAGATATAGGGCTGGTCAAATATCTTGAAGTTGCAGCTGCTGAGGAGCGGCGGCTTGCTGACGATTGGGACTTCGGCCATTTTTTAAAACCTCGTTAAGGTATCGGCAGTTCTAGAGTGTAGTAACGGTTTGCTCCGAAACGCTTGCTCGATATCCTGTACCTCCATCATGCCTGGGTTGGGAATCTCCCACCCATGTTAACTGGAAAACATCGAGTTTCACGCTGGCCACTAATGAGTAAAGCCGAAGGATTTTTTCTTCGACCAAGCTCGCTCCCACCAGCGCGAGCCTCGTTGCACCATCACCTGCACTTGGGACGGCGCAGAATTGCGCTCTTGAAACCACGCGATCCCTTCCTCCACCAGATCCAAATCCAAAACCCAGCGCCCGCTCTTTTTTGGAACCGTCACGGTCAGCGTCAAGTTCACCACTGCGTTTGGCGCGACATCATGGGGCAACGGTGTCCTGCCGTCCACCCACTCGACCACTTTGCCGTTTTTGTCGAGCCAACGATTGGCCAGGGTTATGCCGCTCTTGTCGCTTGCGCGCCAGACCTCGGTGCTAAGGTTTTTCACCGTCACCGGAATTGTGACTTGCTCGCCGGGACTGACGGTCCACTTATCCTGGGCGATCAACTGCGCCCGGTAAGCCGCGGCCGGCAACCGTTGCAAGTCGGCCCTCGGGGAACGCCATGCCGGTAGCGTGCCGGAATTTTGCGCTTCCGCGATCCGTTGCCGCATCGCTTTGACCAGAACCTGGATATGCGGCTCTTTATGAAATTGCCCGTGAGCTCCCGACACGATGTCCACGGTAGTCACGCCCGAGTAGAATTTTTTCCAGCCGAATTCCGGATTCTTGAAGACTTGATAAGGATTCGCGAAACTCTTGCCGCCAAAAATCAGCGCAACCCGGCCAGAATATTCTTGCGGAATAAACTTTTCCTGCAAGAAAAGCAGCGTGACCTCGTGGCTCAGATCGCCGAGTTGTTTGGCGATTGCAAAAGCAATTTGCGCCGCCTGACAGTTTCCGCCAATGAGAAACGGCCCCTGGGGCTGGACGGCCAAAATTTCCGCGACATAGAATGACGCAAGAGCATTGATATTTTCCTGGTCTTTCACCATGACCCGGTTGCCGGACCGCATACCGTAGACCGGTTGCTCCGGCCCGAGATATTTGGCCATCTGGGTCAGCTCCTTGTAGCGCTGCAGGCACCAGAATAATTTCTGTCGCGCGCCGCTCGTGTTTAGCCCGACCATCACAGACTCGGGAGCGATCCGCTGCCCCTGCCAAACCGCAGTATATGCTCTTAGACCATGATACACGGAATCTGCAATTGGCCTGGGAGGAACAGCCGCCTGGTCGGCAACCGTTGTGGCCGGCGGCTGAACTTCCAGCAAAACGCCGCTTTCAAGAAATTTGCCCAGTTCGGCGACCGTCGACAGCTGGGCGAGCGCCTGAGCCGGCACCCTACGTTGCAATACCCTTTCCAGTTCAAGCACCAACTGAACCGACAACAAAGAGTGGCCACCCAGATCGATGAAACTATCATTGACCCCCACTTCGTGATCCAGCCACAAGACTTTCCGCCAAATTTCCGCGATCTTTTGTTCGAGTTCGGTGCGCGGCGCAACATAAATAGCACCGGCGCGCCTCCGGAACGACGCAAGCCTGAGCAGCGCAAGACGGTCAATGCTGCCGTTATCCGTTAGCGGCATGACATCAAGCGGAATGAAAGCCGCGGGCATACGGTAATTGGGCAGACACCCGCGCGCGTAGGCGCGGATGGCGTCGAGGGTCGGAACATTGTCTTCGTTCAGAACGAGATAGGCGACAGGAGCAGGGTAACCCGGAACAGGCACCACGGACGCCTCATCGATCTGCGGATGTTTTCTAAGCAGCTCCTCGATTTCACTCAGCGATTGACCGAAACGCGGCAGTTGGGAGATTGCCGCATCGGGCGCTGACACGACGTTTTCCAAAATACTTTGAAAATCCCGTAGAAACTGGCCGACCGTCCGTCCATCGAAGATCTCGGCATTGTACTCGATCACGCCATTCAGTTTGCCGGCATCGGTCGCCATGTACAGCGCCAGATCGAAATCGGCGGCGATCTTACGCTTGTCGACAAACGACGCCGTGATGCCCGGCAAATTCAGTGTTTGAATCGAAACATCCCGCAGGGCAAACATTCCCCGGGTCAGCGCCGTGCGAACCACGCCGGGAATCTCGGCAACCATCTGAAATGGCAGAATCTGGTTTTCGAAGGCTTCGAGAACCACTTTGCGAACATGATTGATAAACTCGCCAAAGCTCGGGGCGCCGTTCAGGTCGGCGCGCAATAAAACAATATTGTTGAAGTAGCCGATCGCGTGCTCGATCTCCGGTCGATCTCGGCCCGCCACCGGCGAACAGACAATCAACTCTTTCTGGTCCGTGTAACGATTGAGCGCGACATAAAAGCCCGCGAGCAAGGTCATAAACAAACTGGCGCGCCGGGCTCGGCTGAGCGCCGCGAGTGCTTGCGCCAATTTGTCTGGCAAAGCAAAATCGATATGCGCGCCGTGAAATTTTGTCGTCGACGACCTCGCATGGTCACTGGGAATCCACAATTCTTGGACCGTGTCGTCAAGCCGGCATCGCCAATAGCTCAGCTGTCGTTGCGCATCAGCGGTTTCGATCCATCGCCGCTGCCAGCGCGCATAATCGCCATATTGAACGGCCGACTCTTCGTCCGGTTTGCCAGTGTCAGGCCCCGCAGATTGATAGTGACGCTCCAAGTCTTGTAGAAAAGGCTTTCGCGACCGCCCATCAAATATGATGTGGTGCATCAGCAGCGAGAGAACATATTCTTCGCTGTCAATGCGCAGCAGCCGGGCGCGCCACAAGGGTCCCGCTTGCAAGTCAAACGGGCGGGCCATTTCCCGTTCCAATAGCCTGTGCACCTCGATATCCCGCTGAGCGGGTTCAAGGCTCGCAAAATCTTTGACCAGATCATCGAAAGGCAGAATAAAGATGCCCGGGGGGCTAATCTCCTGCCGCACGCGAGTCTGGCCCGCCGAGAAGGTCGTCCTGAGGATTTCATGATGTCGCTGAAGCGCGTCCAAACTGCGCTCCAGACGATCCACATCAAGCGGCCCCATCAGCCGAAAAGCGGTAGAGATGTTGTAGACGCCGCTGTTCGGATACAGCTGGGCCAACGACCAAATACGCTCCTGACCGAACGACAAAGGAATTTCATGGTCGCGATCCGAAGGTAACGCGGTTTCCATTGGGGCGGATTCGGTCTTCTGGGTAGCGGCGAAAAACGCGAGCAACTCCACTTTATGCGCCGACAACTCGGCGTGGAGCTCGGCGGTCATCCGCTCTTCCGGCCCGCTGCAGCGCAGCTTGTCGCCGTCAACCCAGAGTTTGACATCCTGGGCTGCCAGTCGTGACAAAAATTCGTGAACGGAATTCAAATCTCGAACTCCTTGCGCTGGTTAGCCTGGGCCAGGGTTTCCTTATAACCCAGCGCGGCGGCGAGTTGCCAAGTTTCCTCGCAGAGGAAATCGGCCCGGTAAGCCTTGCGCCAGAGATCGGCGGCTTCGGCCGCAATGCCGTTGTGCTGGTGAAATTTCATGTCGCCGATCATCCGTGAATCAGGATGCACGCCGTCGGTCATCCTTTCGCGCCGGTTGTTTTGCGGCTCGAGCATCGCCGGCTCTAAGTCGATATGCAAGAAATCACAAAGTTGTTTCATGACCGCCGCCGGGTCACGGACCATGTTTTCGAACTGAATGCGGCACTGGCGCCGGCGCGGCACGCCTTCGAGAAACCTGAGAATATTTTCGTGCAAGGTCAACCAGACCATTTCCCCCAGCTCGCGCCGATGATACGGACAAGGCGAGCGCTCGGCCTCGCTGCCGCCGACCAACCGCGGATACCAGAGCTGTTCGAGCTTGGCCTCTTCGAAGGACCGAATCATGCCGTAGGGATGACGCAGCAGATGAATGTACAACGCGTCGTCAAAATAGCGCTCCGCCCGTTGCAGGGTCTCGGGGTGAATGGCATAGGCGGGAGTCTTATCGACTAGGATTTTTCCGTCGAGCCATTCCTGCAGCAGGCGATAGTATTCGTTTGTCGGGGTTTGTGCTTCTTCCAGATCCCGCATCCAGGCCTGGGCCTCCGCCAAGGTCATGTTTCTGAGTTGCATCACCGCGCGCAGATTGCCTTCGAGTTGGTAACGCTGGGCGCCGGCATACCAGGCCTTGCGCTCCGCCAGGGTGTCGGATTGCAGCAAATACATCTCCGGCGGCGCAAACAATTTGGAATTTCCGCCGAGCATTGCGCGGAGCAAGGTGGAGCCGGAGCGCGGCGGCGAGAGGACGAATATGGCCGCTCGATTCTTTGCTTTCGGCATGCCCAGGCGGTTGGGCGGCACGGCCAGGGATTGTCGCAAGCGAGCGACTTTGGCGGCGTCGATCTTGCTCGCGCCGGCGAGATCGCTGGGACTCAGGTACCGGCCGAGCATTTTGGCGACGAGTTCCGGATAATGCAGTTCGAGATAACTCTCGAACTGCGCCACCGTCGGAGCGTCGAAAATCGCCGTGACATAGACGGTCGCGCCCCAATCCCGCTGCAATTCATTGATGACGCTGGCCGCCTTGAGCGAATCGCCGCCGAGATCAAAAAAATCGCTATGAATACCGACCTCGTTGAGATTCAACGCCTTGGCCCACATCGCCGCGACGGTCTTGCCGACCGGCGTCGATGCCAACTCGACCGGCGGCGCTTCCAGTGCCGCCTCGGCAACCGTCGCGCCCAGCCGGTGCGCCAGTGCGTTGCGTAGCAGCTTTCCGCCGGGCCCTTTGGGCAGGCCATCGATAAAATGAATCAGCCGCGGCACCTTAAAATAAGCCAGCCGAGCCGAGAGGAACGCAATCAACTCCTGTTTGCCGACAGTTTCCCCCGGCTGCAGCACTATCGCCGCAGCGACCTCCTCGCCCAACGAAGGATGCGGCACGGCAAAAGACGCGGCTTCGGCGATGGCCGGATGGGTCAACAAAATCTCATCGATTTCCCTGGGCGCGATCTTCTCGCCGCCGCGATTGATGATTTCCTTGATTCGGCCGGTAATGAACAGATAGCCGTCGGCATCCAGATAGCCTTCATCGCCGGTGCGAAACCATCCTCCAATAAAGGCCCGAGCGTTTTCTTCCGCGATATCCTCATAACCGGCGGTGAGACTAGCGCCGCGCACGACGACCTCGCCCTTGCAAGTCGCCGCCAGCAGCTCGCCGGCCTCGCCCATGATGGCGACTTCCGAGCCCGCGGCGATGCCGGCGGAGCCCGGTTTACGGTTCCGCGGCGGCAGCGGATTGCTGGTGATCAGACCGGCGGTCTCGGTCATGCCGAAGATCTCAATGACCGGCACGCTAAAAACTCGCTCAAAGTCCGCCATCACCGAAGCCGGCAGCGGCGCCGACACCGAACGCATCAGGCGCAAGCGGTTTTTTTTGATGGACGGGCGGTGGTCCTCGGCGTAAGCCAGGATCTCTTGCAACATCGTCGGCACCGCCTGGCACCAGGTTGGCGCGTGTTGCTCCAAGCCGCGGTAGAATTGCGCAACCGAAAAACCGGAAGCGCAAATCACACTGCCGCCAACCGACAAGGGTGCGGCGAGCACATCGATCAAACCGCCGATATGAAATTGCGGCAACATATGCAAGCAGCGGTCGGCGGCGGTGAGTTGCAGCGAAGCCACCAAGTTGTTCACCGAAGCCCAGAGATTGCGCTGCGTCAACGGCACCGCTTTGGGACGCGACGTGGTTCCGGACGTATGCAAAACCAAACCGATATCGCTGGCATCGGCAAACCCCGGCTGGGCGCTTTTGCAGCGGCCGGAGTCGCCGGTCAAGAGAAAGACGCCGGCAATCGGGTCCGGCGTCGCCGCGAGTTCCAATATCGGTATCTTTTTTGCCGCGGCGACGGTCCGCGCCGGCGACCCCAACCCGGCCTGAGTGATCAATAATTTTGCGCCGAGACTTTCAAGATAAAATTCGAATTCCGCTGCTTTGTATTCTGGATTTAGGGGTGCAACGGTCGCCCCGGCAAGGACGCCAAGGCTCACCGCGGCCAAATCGGGGCCAGCGGGCAGAACCACGGCGACCCGATCACCGCGCCCGATGGCGTTGCGATTCAGGACTTCAACGACGTAATTGATTTGCTCGCGCAGGCGCGCAAAGGTCAGCGGTTCGCGGCCGGCCGCGGCGATTGCAATAGCCTCTGCCGCGTGCTCGGCCTGTGCCGCGATCGACTGATATATCGTCTCAGCCATTCCTCTGCCTCACTCCCGGATAAAAATGCCCAGCCCAACCTACGGACTCGCACAACCGCCGAATCATCGCGACAGAATTGGCCGATCGCTAATCTGTGGAGAATTGATAGGAATTTTTATGATAAAACCTCCCGGTTTGCCAGCGCTAATCAACGATTTCGCGATGGCCGCAATCATCCGCACCGCAAATATGCCGGCCGCGGCGGCGATTTTGCCGGGCGAGATTTTCTTGATGATTTTTACCAGCCGGTCTTGCGATATAAACGATCGATCATGCCGCTGGCGCGAATTTCTTCCATCAGCGTCGCATCGATGGAATCCTCCGCCTTGGCGCCCTTCGCCATGGGCGTCGGCAGCGCGTCGATGAACGTCTGGATGCGGCGCGGCGCGGGCGTCGGGAAATCCCGGGACGATTTCGTCAAGCGATCATGGAGCGCCCGACGAAATCCGCAGCAAAAATTTCGCGAGCAACGAGCCCATATAGCGATTCGCCGCATTCACCTCAGTAAACGCATTATTAATATACTTGGCGCGAAACCTTCAATCGCTCAAGCCGATAAGCTATCTATCACCTGCACCCCAACCGGCTTGACCGCGATCCCCAAACCGGACTAAGCTGGCGCAAATCTTCAAAACGAGGTGACCCATGGCACAAGACGCAATTGAATTTCGACATAAGATCCCCGAGTTCGAGGGGCCGAAAAAAACCTGGCAGGTCTGCCAAAGCGACTTGATGAAGGTCCAAGTCCAGGTGGTGAAAGACGGCGGTGAGAACAACCTGCACACGCATACCGGCGAGGACGCCTTCTGGTACGTCATGAGCGGCGCCGTGAGATTCTACGGCGAAGGCGACAAGGTGATCGGTGAATACCAGAAAGGCGAAGGCTTGTTGGTCCCGCGCGGTTTTAAATACTGGTTTGAAAGCGCGTCGAGCGACGCGTTGGAAATCCTCCGCGTCACCGCCAAGGATCAGAGCATCGACAACAAACGCGTCGATCTGTCGCCGCAAAAAGATTGGATGATTCAGCAGAATACTTTCGGCGCCCGGCAATAGCCTCACAACAGTAAGGAGTGAGGAGTTAGGGGTTTCGGATCCGAAACTCCCTCTCCTTATTCCTTACTTTGCTCCTAAATCATCCAGCGCCTGGCGCGCCAGCGAAAAGTCGCGAACTTCGTCAAAGGGCCGTTTCTTATCCCCTAATTTCACTATCAGCGCTTCCAGTTTGGCGTCGCTCATCAGGCCGTCTCGGCTCGAGAATTTCCAGTCGCAACTGTCGGGATGGCTCGCCGCTCAACAGTCGGGTCCGGTTCCTTAAAGGAACTTTATGAATAATCGGAAACAGTTTCACTTAAACCGCGAAGACACGAGGAGCACGAAGGTAAAATAATTATTCCCCCGAACTTCGTGTGCTCCTTAGAAAATACCTATGCAAGTACGATCTGGACGACGAATCGGCACGAGGCTTCCGTCACACCGGCAAAAACCGGTATCCATCCCATCCTCTCCTTGGATGCCTGCCCCGGATCAGGTCCGGGGCAGGCTCCGCGCCGGAATGACGAGTCAAGCAAGGGGAAACCATTTGGAGGGGGGCGACAATTTCATGCTCTGTAGACGAGCGTAGGCTCATGGACACTTCGTGGTAACGACTTCGTATCCGGACCAGCACAAGGAACAACACCCTTGGACTTCGGTTTCACTCAAGAGCAACAACGGCTGATCGAGCGCGTCAATGCGCTGGTCAGGGAACGCATCGCGCTGCGCGCGGCCGGTTACGACGCCGAGTCCGCCGTGCCGCTCGACGATATTCGCGATCTTCATCGCGAAGGCTGGCTGCTCGCCAATCTCGATAAGCGGCGCGGCGGACTCAGCTTCGGGCTGTACGGCGACGATCCGCTGAGTTTCTTTCTCATCGACGAACACCTGGCCTACGGCAATCCCTCCACTGCCCACTGTTTCCAAGTGCACAACAACGCCTTGATGATGATCGATGCGATGGCGAGCGACGATCAAATCGCCAGATGGATCGAGCCGACGGTCGTGCGCGGCGCCTTGATCCCCGGTGCCGGCGCCGAACCCTTCGGCGCGCCGCCGACGACCGCCAAAAAGGTCGCCGGCGGGTATCTGGTCAGCGGCACCAAGCACTACGCCACCAATGCCAGCATGGCCGAGTGGCTCTGGCTCGGCCGGATCGCTTCGGATTCCCATCCCAAGCCGATCATGCTGATGCTGCACAAAGACACGCCGGGGTTGACGATCGACAGCGAGGCTTGGCGACCCACCGGCATGCGCGCCTGCGTCAGCCCCTGGCTCTACTTAAAGGATTGTTTCGTGCCGGAAGAAAATTTCCTGGGCCGGCCCGGCCAGTTCCTCGACGAAAACTGGATGGGTAAAATCAACTTCGCCTTCACGGCCAATTATCTCGGCGCGGCGCGGGCGATGTACGATTGGTCGCTGGCCTATATCCGCGAGAGAAACGGCGGCAAGGACAGCTATCGCCAGCTGCGCTTCGGCGAGCTCAAATCCATGCTCGACGCCGCCAGACTGATTCTCTACAATGCCGTGCGCATGTTCAAAACCAATCCCAGCCAGGCGATGATCGCCGCCCACGAGGCCAAGTGGATGGCCAAAGAGACATTGGAGAAAGTGATTTGGAGCGCCGGCGAAATCTGCGGCTCGACCGCCCTCTTCGTCAACCATCCATTGGAGCGCTTCTACCGCGACATGCACCTGCACATGATGCACGGCCGCCATGATATCGCCGCGCAGATCGTCGGCGCGGCGGAATTAGGCGAGCCCTACGATACGAATAGAAACCACTGACCGCATTGGAAAGATGGAGTAGTGGAACGGTGCAGTGATGGGTTTACGGCCCAACACTCCAGTACTCCATCACTTCGTCTATTCCGGGTTATTGCCGTCCCAGCTCTTTCAGCGCCGCGCGTGCGAAGGAGAAATCCCGCACTTCATCGAGGGGCCGCTTCTTTTCGCCGACGCGCTCGATGATCGCGTTGATCTCGGCATCGGTCATGGTGCCGTCGCGATTCAAAGTTTTCAGCTCGGCGTCATAAGAGTGCTCGGCGACATCGAGGGGCTGGGGCAACCACTTTATCAGCGTCTGAATCGCATCCTGGCGGTTCTCGATGATGTGAAAATGCGATCGCAGTAGCGCCTTGAGCGTGCGCCGGACGACTTGCGGGTTTTCTTTGATCAGACGGTCCGAAGTGAGCATGCCGGCCGATGGCAGGCCGATTTCCGGCGGACCGAGCAAGGCGTTGTAGCCCATCTTGCGCAACATCAGATCATGGGGCGGAGCCAGGCAAACCGCCTCGACAGCGCCGCTGATCAGCGCCTGCATGCGCACCGGTCCATCGCCGATGGAAACCGCCTGGATCTGGCTTATGTTGAAGCCTTTAGCTTGCAACATCTCCTCCGCCACCAGCTGATCCGTTCCTTTAATCGTCGCCACGCCAATCTTCTTGCCTTTGAGCTGCTGCACATCTTTTATTTCGGGTCGCACCATCAAAAAATATGGGCCTTTCTTGATATGGACAAAGACCAGCTTCATCGGAAACCCCTGAAGCACACCGCGAAACGAGCTGGTGAACGGCGTCGCAAACGAGACATCGCCATTCACTACCGCGGTGGCGCCGAGACGGGGATTCATCTGGATGATCTCGACGTCCAGCCCTTCGGCTTTGAAGTAGCCTTTTTGCAGCGCCATATACTGCGGCAGCGCGGAACTGCTGCGGCTCGCGTAGGCGATGCGGATTTTTTGCGGCGTCTCCGCCGCACTTACCGCTGTCACCATAGCGAGCGACAGCATAATGCTCGAAATCACCGCTGATTTGCTTCTCATGCGCTCCTCCTCACTGAATCCCCAATTCCTTTTGTGCTTCCCTGAGCAGCGTGTAGTCAACCAGCCGCTCCGGCGGAATGTCGACGTTTTTGCCCACCGCGGTGCCGAGCGTCTCGATCATGTTCGTCAACCCCTTATCGGCGGCCAAGCCGTTCTCGCTCAACGCCGGCAGAAGCGATGCATAGAGCTTGTCGGTTACCGTCTCCTGCAGCTTATAATCATTGGCGAGAAACCCACCGTCTCCCCAACCCCGGAGTGATGGAGCGCTGGAGTATGGGTCCGGAACCCACCACTCTATCACTCCATTTCTCCAACACCCCATTCTTCTACACTGCATAAAACGCCCGCGGATTGTCGTACAAAATCTTCTGCCGCAATTGCGGCGAGATATCCTCGCGGACGTTGAGGGCGTTGACGAACTGATCTTCGCGCGACGGATCGTTGTGCGGGTAGTCCGAACCGATCAGCAAATGATCCTCGCCGGTGCACTTGGCGATATAGGGAATGTCCTCATCCGCTTCGCAAGCGATGTAGAGCCGGTACTCGCGGAACAATTCCTCGCTGCTGGCGAATTTGAAGCGTTCTTTGAGCACCCGGCGAATGATGTGAATGAGAAACGGCGCCCATCCCGCCGCAGCTTCGACAAAACCAAAACGCAAACCGGGGAACCGCTCGGGAATCTTGTTGGCGACCAGATCGCGAAAACCCAACAACGGCATCACCCGGGTATGACCGAAGGTATGGTTGCGCGCCAGATCGAACATCTCGAGAACCTGCTTCACGCCGCAGCCGGTGTGCACGCAGATCGACAGGTTGTGTTTCTGCGCTTCCTCGTAGATCGGGAAAAGATAGGGATGGTCGAGCGTATACTCGCCTTCGAGACCGCGGAAGAA
>Ga0075342_1000132_pt1 | contig 12727 bp, 8 predicted proteins | sample RushOxbow_ThreeS_3_FD_120085 | JGI IMG/M metagenome (GOLD analysis project Ga0075342, IMG submission 120085) | Natural and restored wetland microbial communities from the San Francisco Bay, California, USA, that impact long-term carbon... | ecosystem: Environmental > Terrestrial > Soil > Wetlands...
CCGCTCTTGCCCTGACGCTCGCGGGCATGAAGCACGGTCCCCGCCAGCGTGCCCACCACGCGGCGGGTCCGCGCCTTGGCGGCGAAATCCACCCAGGACTCGGCCCCGAGCGCTTCGAGCACGTCCTTGTAGTCGTCGAGCGGATGGCCGGTGAGGAAGAAACCGACCGCTTCGAACTCGCGGGACAGCCGGTCGGTGGGCACCCACGGCTTGGCGGCGCGCAGCTCGATCGGCGGCGGCGCGTGCTGTGCGCCCGAGAACAGATCGTTCTGGCCCTCGGCGCTCGTCTCCTGCGAGCGGTTGCCGACGGCGATCATCAGATCGACATTGGCGAAGGCGGTGGCGCGGTCGAGGCCGAGCTCTTCGAGCGCGCCGGCGGCGGCAAGTGTCTCCAGCGCGCGTTTGTTGACGACGCGAGGATTGATCCGCCGCGCGAAGTCCGAGACGTCGCGGAACGCGCCCCCCGCCTCCCGTTCCTGGGCGATGTGCTCAACGGCCTGGCGCCCGACATTCTTCAGCGCCGCCAGCGAATAGCGGATGGCGCCCTCGCTGGGGACGAATCCGACCTCGGAACGGTTGATCGACGGCGGCTCGATGCGCAGGCCGAGGCTGCGCGCCTCTTGGGCGAATCCGTTCAGCTTGTCAGCATTGGCCATGTCGAGGGTCATCGACGCCGCGATGAACTCGGTCGGATAGTTGGCTTTAAAATAGGCGGTCTGATAGGCGATCAGCGCGTAGGCGGCGGCGTGCGACTTGTTGAAGCCATAGCCCGCGAACTTCGCCACTAGCTCGAAGATGTACTCAACCCGGCCGCGATCGACGCCGTTGGCGACCGCGCCATCGATGAAGCGCGACTTCTGAGCCGCCATCTCCTTCTTGATCTTCTTGCCCATGGCGCGGCGCAACAGATCGGCCTCGCCCAGCGAGAAGCCCGACAGGACCTGAGCGATCTGCATCACCTGCTCCTGGTAGATGATGACGCCGTAGGTTTCTTGCAGGATCGGCTCGATGGTCGGGTGGAGGCTTTCGGTCTCCTCGCGCCCGTGCTTGCGGTTCACATAGGAATCGATGTTGTCCATCGGCCCCGGGCGGTAGAGCGCGACGATGGCGATGATGTCCTCGAAGCGGTCCGGCTTGAGCTTGCGCAGCGCGTCGCGCATGCCCTGACCTTCGAGCTGGAACACGCCGAAGGTGTCGCCCTTCTGGAGCAATTCGTAGGTGGCGGGATCGTCCAGCTTGAGGCTGACGGGATCGACCTCGACGCCGCGACGCGCGAGCAACTTCCGCGCCGTCTCGATGACGGTCAGCGTCTTGAGGCCGAGGAAATCGAACTTCACCAGGCCGGCGGCCTCGGCCCACTTCATGCTGAACTGGGTCGCCGGAAGTTGCGCGCGTGCGTCGCGATAGAGCGGCACGAGATCGATCAGCGGCCGATCGGCAATCACCACGCCAGCAGCATGGGTTGAAGCATGGCGGTAAAGACCTTCGAGCCGTTGGCCGATACCGAGCAGCTTGGCCACGATCGGCTCGGCAGTGCGAGCCTCTTGCAGCCTGGGCTCGGCGGCGATGGCCTGAGGCAGCGTGACGGGGTTGGCCGGGTTCATTGGCACGAGCTTGCAGAGCCGGTCGACCTGGCCATAGGGCATTTGCAGCACGCGGCCGACGTCGCGCAGCACGGCGCGGGCCTGGAGCTTGCCGAAGGTGATGATGTGGGCTACGCGGTGGGCGCCATAGCGCTCGCGGACATAGGCGATGACCTCATCGCGACGGTCCTGGCAGAAATCGATGTCGAAATCGGGCATCGACACGCGCTCGGGATTGAGGAAGCGCTCGAACAGAAGCCCGAACCGGATCGGATCGAGATCGGTGATGGTGAGGGCATAGGCGACCAGCGAGCCCGCGCCTGAGCCGCGCCCGGGGCCTACCGGAATGCCCTCGGCCTTGGCCCACTTGATGAAATCGGCGACAATCAGGAAATAGCCCTGATAGTTCATGCCGGTGATGACATCGAGCTCGAAGGCGAGCCTGGCGGCGTAACCCGCTTCGTCATGGCCAGGCGCTACGCCATGCTGCGCAATCCGTTGTTTGAGACCCGCCTCCGATTGACGCCTGAGCTCCGCCGCTTCGGTCTCGGCGAGCGCGCTCGAGGCTTCGCCGCCGGTGAGGTAAGGCGGCAGGATGGGTTGGCGCTGCAACGGCCTGAACGCGGTGCGCCGCGCGATCTCGATGGTGTTCTCGATGGCCTCGGGCAGATCGGCGAACAGTTCGCGCATTTGCGCGGCCGTCTTGAAATAATGCTCCGGGCTCAAGCGCCGGCGGTCATCAACTGCGACATAGCTTCCCTGTGCAATGCAGATAAGCGCGTCATGCGCCTCGAAGTCTTCGGCGCTGGCGAAATAAGGCTCATTGGTCGCGACGATGGGAAGGTCCAACTCGTAGGCGAGAGTGAGCAGCTGGGGCTCGACCGCCCTCTCCTGCGGGAGGCCGTGGCGCTGAAGCTCGACATAGAGCCGGTCGGCGAAAATTTCCTGGAGAGCTTCGAGGCGCGCGCGGGCAAGCTCGGGACTGCCCTCGGCGAGTGCCGCGTCGATCGGGCCCTCCAGTCCGCCGGTCAACGCAATCAACCCTTCGGCCTTGCCTGCGAGATCGGCGACCGAGGTGACCACCTCGCCGGACTCGCTGGCGGCGAAATATGCGTCGGTCGAAAGCTGCATGAGATTGGCGTAGCCTTGGCTGTCCTTGGCGAGCAGCGCGATGCGCCCGTCGGCCCGCGGGTGGTTCAGTTCGCCGGGAGACATAGCCGTGTCCCGCTCGGCCAAGGTGAGCGACAGGGTGAGACCGATGATCGGCTGGATGCCCGCATCGGCCAGGGTCTCCGAAAATTCGAGAGCGCCGAACAGATTGTTGGAGTCGGTCAACGCCAGGGCCGGTGCGCCGTCGGCGCGGGCGAGCGCGGCTAGCTTGGCAATGGTCAGCGCGCCTTCGAGCAGCGAATAGGCCGAGTGCACCCGAAGATGCACAAAAGGCTCAGCCCCACTCGTCATGTCTCTATCCCCCGGCATGCGGGTTCACCTTTTCGGATTCGGCAAGGCGCGAGAAGGGCTGCTCGGGATTCATCCCCGCTATCCGTCGCCCCGATGATATGTTCTTATTTTGTCCTAGGCAAGCCGAAGCAGCGAGGTTCAGCCCTGGGCTTGGGCGATGGTCGCGACCACGATGTCCTCCTCGACCAGGAGGCCGTCCATCAGGCGCAGCGTGCGGTCCATGCGGGCCGCGAGATCGAGGTTGTGCGTGGCCACCACGGCTGCGACCCCCGACTGGCGCACCAGCTTCAGCAGTTGCTCGAACACGCGCTCGGCGGTGGGCGGATCAAGATTGCCGGTCGGCTCGTCGGCCAGCAGCAGCTTCGGGCCATTGGCGACGGCGCGGGCGATCGCGACGCGCTGTTGCTCGCCGCCGGAGAGCTGGGCCGGCCGGTGGTCCCACCGCTCCGCGAGGCCGAGCGATCCGAGCAGATCCTTGGCGCGCGCCTCCGCCTCTTTCTGGCTCAAGCCGAGGATGAGCTGCGGCAGCACCACATTCTCCAGTGCCGAGAACTCCGGCAGGAGATGGTGGAACTGATAGACGAAGCCAACCTCCATGCGGCGCATGCGGGTCTGATCATTGTCGGAAAGCTGGCCGCAATCGACCCCGTTGATAAGCACTTGACCCGCGTCGGGACGCTCGAGCAGCCCGGCGATGTGCAGCAGAGTCGATTTGCCGGCGCCGGAAGGTCCAAGCAGGGCGACGGTCTCGCCGGGAAGGAACGAAGCGGACGCGCCCTTCAACACGTCGATGCGACGATTGCCTTGGGTATATCCCCGCTCCAGCCGCTCAAGGCGAAGTACCGGTGACGTCTTGCTGTCCACCGCCCCCCCTACTCGTAACGCAACGCTTCGACCGGATCGAGACGGGAGGCCCGCCACGATGGATAGAGCGTGGCCAGAATCGACAGCACCAGCGCCATGATCACGACCGACACAGTCTCACCGGTATCCATCTCGGCCGGCAGCTGCGACAGATAATAAAGTTCGGGCGCAAACAGCTCGGTGCTGGTCAGCCAGCCGATGAACTCGCGCAAGTGCTCGATATTGGCGCAGACCAGTACGCCGAGCCCGAGGCCGGCGAGCGTGCCGACAATGCCGATGCTTGCGCCGGTGATAAAGAAGATGCGCATCACCGCGGCGCGCGTGGCGCCCATGGTGCGCAGAATGGCGATGTCGTGGCCCTTGTCCTTCACCAGCATGATCAAGCCCGAGATGATATTCAGCGCGGCGACCAGCACGATCAGGGCGAGGATGAGGAACATGACGTTGCGCTCGACCTGAAGCGCGGTGAAGAACGTGGCATTGCGCTGGCGCCAATCGCTGACGTAGATGCTCGAGCCGCCGGCGGTGACGATTTCCGGCGCGAGCTGACCCACCTCGTCGGGCGAGTCGAGTACGACTTCCAGCACGGTCACGCTGCCGGGCTGGTTGAAATAGAGCTGGGCTTCGTTGAGCGGCATGAAGATGATGCTGGCATCGTATTCCGACATGCCGATCTCGAAGATCGCGGCCACTGGGTAGCGCTTGACCCGCGGGGCGGTCCCCAGCGCGGTCGAGGCGCCGCGTGGCGTGAGTAGCGACACCTGATCGCCGACCTTCACGTTGAGTTCGTTGGCCAGCCGGCTGCCGAGGGCGACGCCGGGCACCTGGTCGAAACCGTCAAGCGTGCCGAACCGGATGTTTTTGGACACCGCCTTGAGCTGTTTCAGGTCGGCCTCGCGCAAGCCCCGCACCAGCGCGCCGCTGGAGGTGGACGGCGTCGATATCATCACTTGGCCCTCGACCAAAGGCAGCGCGAGCTTGACGCCCTGAACCGCCTTGATGCGTGTCGCCACGTCGTCATAGTCCTTGAAGTCGGTGAGGCTATGCACCACGACATGGCCGTTCAGGCCGAGCATCTTGTTGAAAAGCTCCTGACGAAAGCCGTTCATCACCGCCATGACGATGATCAGCGTGGCCACGCCAAGTGTGATGCCGATAAACGAGAAGCCGGCGATGACCGAGATGAAGCCCTCTTTGCGGCGGGCGCGCAAATAACGGCGGGCCACCATCCATTCAAAGGGCGAGAACGCCCGCGTGCCCTGCGTTTCGCTCATGCTGCTTCCCTTCTGGCTTCGGTGGCCGACTGAACCAGGCGATTCAAGGCGGATTCGAAGGTAAGACTATGGCGGGCGCCGGTGGCGCGTTCTTTTAGCTCAACCTCGCCCGAGGTAAGTCCCTTGGGCCCGACGATGATTTGCCAGGGTAGGCCGATCAGGTCCATGGCGGCGAATTTTGCCCCTGCCCGGTCGTCGCGGTCATCGTACAGTACGCTCACGCCGGCGGCCTGAAGCTTGAAGTAGAAATCTTCGCAGGCGGTATCGGTGGCGGCATCGCCGACCTTGACGTTGATCAGGCCGACGTCAAATGGTGCGACCGATTGCGGCCAGATGATGCCGGCGTCGTCATGCGAAGCCTCGATGATGGCGCCGACCAGCCGCGACACGCCGACGCCGTATGAGCCCATCTGTACCGTCACCAGCTCGCCGCCGGGCCCTTGCACGCGCGCGCCCATCGCCTCCGAATATTTCGTGCCGAAGAAGAAGATGTGGCCGACTTCAATGCCGCGCGCCGTCACGCGGTCTTTGGCCGGAACCTCGCGCTCGAACAAGGCGGCATCGTGTTTCTCCGAGGTCGCGGCATATTTGCCGGTGAAGGCCTCGACCACCGGGGACAAGTCGCTGTCATAGTCGATATCGGCGCCGGGCGGGTCGAGCTTGACCAGGTCCTGGTGGCAATAGACCTCGCTCTCGCCGGTGTCGGCGAGAATGATGAATTCATGACTGAGATTGCCGCCGATCGGGCCGGTCTCGGCGATCATCGGCACCGACTTCAACCCCATGCGGGCGAAGGTGCGCAGATATGAAACGAACATCCTATTGTAGGACTTACGCGCGTCCTCGACGGTGAGGTCGAAGGAATAGGAATCCTTCATCAGGAATTCGCGGCCGCGCATCACGCCGAATCTCGGCCTGATCTCGTCACGGAACTTCCACTGAATGTGATAGAGGATGCGCGGCAGGTCCTTGTAGGACTTCACCCCGTCGCGGAAGATGGCGGTGATCAGCTCCTCGTTGGTGGGGCCGTACAACATCTCGCGCTTGTGGCGGTCTTCGATGCGCAGCATCTCCTTGCCGTAGACCTCATAGCGGCCGCTCTCTTTCCAGATCTCGGCGGGCTGGATGGTCGGCATCAAGAGCTCGAGCGCGCCGGCGCGGTCCTGCTCCTCGCGCACGATCTCCTCTATCTTGCGCAACACCCGGAATCCGAGCGGCAGCCAGGAATAGATGCCGGCGCTCGACTGGCGAATCATTCCGGATCTCAGCATCAGCCGATGGGAAACGATCTCGGCTTCCTTGGGATCATCGCGCAGCAGGGGCAGGAAATAGCGGCTGAGGCGCATGGGCACCGTTGCGCGTTGAGGCGGGTGCGGGATCGCGCCGCCCGTTGAAATGAGCCATGCGGTAGATTCACGGCCTATCCGCCCCGCCGGCCCCTTGGCGCTAATAGCTTACTTTCGCAAGGCTAAGCAATGCTGGGAAATCAGCCGGCCGGCAGAAGACTTCGGCCAGGAGACAGACGCTCGGTGGGCGTCGTCTTGCGATTGAAGTGCCTAATTCAACAGCAAACAGCGGTTGTGGATCGTGCCAGCCGCGTTGCAAAACCCGCCTGCTTTGTGCCATCGCCGGGTCTGCGCGGTTGTGCCAAGCACAAATTCAGGGCGGGCCGCCACAATCATGGTGACAATTTGGCGCGGCTCCTGTAGGGTGCCCTGCACAACGTGTGAGCGTTCGGGACCGGTAGCGATCTCGGCAGTCACGCGTTGAGATTGGACCTGGTCCAAGTCTTGGGAGGAAGTAACTCCGGGCGCGCCGGCTTGGCGCCGCCGCTCTTAAGCCAGCAAATCTCGAGTGTCGAAACCGACGGGCGAGCCTCGCGGGCGGGGAGATCAAGGAGTTCGAGTTACTAGCAAGGTCGTTCGACCTTGCTTTTTTTTGTGCGTTTTTCTCCGGGATTTGCGCGGATTTGCACCGGATTTGCCGGCAGCTACTGCACCCGGTCGTAGCGCGGGAAAAACGGGATGTCATCGAGCGTGATCAGGTGATGCACTATGATGGCATAGAGCGCGACGAAGACGATGCTGGCGACCACCGTGGTCGCGACCATCTTCGGCAGCAGGTTCGGCAGATGCGGCGCGCTCTCGGCGTTGCCCGGTGAGGTCTTCTCGCCAGCCTCCTCGGCGGTGCGCACGCCGATCGGCAGCATGGCGAACAGCACTATCCACCAGATCACCAGATAGAGCGCGATGGCGTAAGCGAGCGTCACGGTTTCAAGCCTCCTCGAGCTCGACCAGCGTGCCGCAGAAATCCTTCGGATGGAGAAACAGCACCGGCTTGCCGTGGGCCCCGATCTTGGGCTCGCCCTGGCCGAGCACGCGGGCGCCTTGCGCCACCAGCCGGTCGCGCGCTTCCTTGATGTCCGGCACCTCGTAGCAGAGGTGATGGATGCCGCCATTGGGATTGCGCTCGAGGAAGCCGGCGATGGGCGAGCCCTCGCCGAGCACGCCGAGCAACTCGATCTTGGTGTTGGGCAGCTCGATGAACACCGTGGTGACGCCGTGCTCGGGCTGGTCCACCTCGTCGGACACCTGAGCGCCTAGCGTGTCGCGGTAGACCGCGACCGCGGCCTTCAAGTCCGGCACGGCAATGGCGACATGGTTCAAACGCCCGATCATTGAAACGACTCCTGCTTCCTGCTAATGCGCTATAGCACCGTGAGCAGCACCGAGCACATGGGCTTCTTGCCCCAGGCCTGATTGACCGCGGCACGCACGGAGCGGCGGACCGCCTCGCTCACCAGCGCCTGGTCCTTGCGCTTGGGCTTGGGCAGGCTGTCAATGGTGCCGATCGCGGCGTCGCGCGCAATCTCGACGAATGAGGTGCCCTGATTGTCGGCGGCGGGCAGCCCGGTCACGGCCACCTCGGGCTCGGCCAGCAGCACGCCCTTGTCGGACAAGACCAGCGACACCACCACCGATCCGGCAAAGCTCAACTTGCGGCGATCGCGCACCTGGCCGGCATCGGCCCGAGTGATGATGGCGCCGTCGCGGTATAGCCGGCCCACCGGCACCTCGTCGACAATCTTGGCTGGGCCGGGCATCAGCCGCACCATGGTGCCGTTGCGGGCCCGCACCACCTGCTTGACGCCGAGCCGCTCGGCGAGCTTGGCGTGGGCCTCCAGATGCCGGCCCTCGCCGTGCATCGGGATGGCGATCGAGGGTTTCACCCAACCGTAAAGCTGCTCGAGTTCGCCGCGCCGGGGATGGCCAGACACATGGACCGGCGCATCCTGGTCGGTGATGACTTCGACCTCCAGGTCGGCCAGCCCATTCTGCACCCGCGCCACAGCCTTCTCGTTGCCGGGAATGGTGCGCGAGGAGAAGATCACCCGGTCCCCCGACTGGAGCTTGACGTTGGGATGCTCGCCTACAGCGATGCGGGCCATGGCGGCGCGGGACTCGCCTTGGCTGCCGGTGCACAGCGCCACCACCTTGTGGCGCGGCAGCTTGGCTAGGGCGGTTTCCTCATGGAACGGCAGAGCGGGGTCGAGATAGCCGGTGGCCTGGGCCGCCTCGATGACGCGGAACATGGCGCGGCCGACCACGACCAGTTCGCGGCCGGCGTCGCGGGCTGCCTTGGCCACCGAGCCGATGCGGGCGACATTGGAGGCGAAGGTGGTAACCGCTACCAGTTGCGGCGCGTCACCGATCAGCCGGGCGAGCGTCACCGCCACGTCCGCCTCCGACGGCGAGACGCCATCGCGCACGGCATTGGTGGAATCGCAAATCAGCGCCGAGAGCCCGTCTTCGCCGAGCTCTTTCAGCCGCACGGCGTCGGTCGGCGCGCTGGTGAGCGGCGTCTCGTCGAGCTTCCAATCGCCGGTATGAAGTGCCGTGCCGAGCGGCGTGCGGATCACCACCGCCGACGGCTCGGGGATCGAATGCGACATGCTGATCAGCTCGACATCGAACGGGCCGATGGTGCGGCGGTCGCCGAGCGGCATGACATGCAGCGGAAAACCGTCGATCCGGCCCAGTTCGGCGAGCTTCAATCGCAGCATCTCGGCGGTGAACGGCGTGGCGTAGACCGGGACGTTGGCGAGCAGCGGCCACAGATCGATCACCGCGCCGAAATGATCCTCGTGCGCGTGGGTCAGCAATAGGCCGACGATATTGTGCCGCTCCTCCTCGATGAAGGTGATGTCGGGAAGGACGATGTCGATGCCGGGTTCGGTGTCGCCGCCGAAGGTCACGCCCATGTCGACGATCAACCAATCGCGCGCGCCGCCGCGGCCGTAGCCGTAGAGATACAGGTTCATGCCGATTTCGCCCACGCCGCCAAGCGGCAGGAAGACGAAATCGGCTCCCTTTCCATTCGATTTTCGCGACATGTTGGGGGTTCGGCGCCTCAGCTCAAGAAGAACACATCGCCGGCGGAGATGCGGTATTCGCCGCCGTCCGGGGTCAACAGCCGGAGCGCGCCATCGGCGTCCAACCCCGCATAGACGCCCTCGGTCTCCTCGCCGTTGAGCTTGACCCGCAGCGGCCGTCCGGTCGGGCCGGCGCGATCGAGCCAGGCGCGACGGATGCTCGGAAAGCGGGACCCCTCGGACCAGCGCGCCAGCCATTCATGGGTGGTGGCGGCCAGCACTTCGAGCGCGTCGTCAGGCTCCACATTCATGCCGTAAGCACCAAGACTGATGGCGGGCTGGGGCAAGTCCTCGGGATGGTTGGCCAGATTGATGCCGGTGCCAATGATTACCATCGAGCGGTTCTCGACCGGGCCGCCTACATTTTCCAGCAACATGCCGGCGAGCTTCTCGCCCGACAGCAACACGTCATTCGGCCATTTGAGCAACAGCTCGGAGCGCCCCTCATAGGCGATCAGCTTGGCGATGGTGTCATAGGCCACGATGCCGGCGACCAGCGCGAGCTGGGCCGCGGTGCGGATGGGGCAATTGACGCCGATCAACAGCGTGGCAAACAAATTGCCGTGTTGGGAAATCCATTCGCGGCCGCCGCGGCCGCGGCCCTGAGATTGCCGCGCCGACCAGATCCACAACGGACCCGGCTCGCCGGCCTTGGCGCGGCGGCGGGCCTCGGCATTGGTCGAGTCGACCGTCTCCAGCCGGACCAGGCGGTAGCCGCCCGGCAATTTAGGCGCTGGCGATGCAAAATAGGCCATTTAGAACAATGACTTCGCTGCAACTCCGGCAAACGCCACGAGCGGCGCCGGATAGACAAAATAGAGCAGGATAAATCCTCCGCTCACGCCAAGCACGGCGGCAAGCGGCGCCTGCATCGGCTCGAAGCGTTCCGTGGGCGCATCGAAATACATCAGTTTGACGATGCGCAGATAATAATAGGCGCCCACGACGCTCAGAAGCACGCCGATGACGGCGAGCGCGTAAAGGCCGGCATGAATGGCGGCAAGGAACACGTAGAACTTAGCGAAGAAACCTGCAAGGGGCGGGATGCCGGCCAGCGAAAAGAGCAACATTGCCAACATGAAAGCCATTAGGGGCTGGGTCCGGGACAGCCCCGACAACGCGTCGATGTCCTCGATCGTGCGCCCTCCCCGCCGCATGGCGAGAATGCAGGCGAAGGTGCCGAGCGTCATGGCGAGATAGATGGCGAGATAGACGATCACGCCCGTCACGCCCTCGGCCGTGCCGGCGGCGAGGCCAACCAGCGCGTAGCCCATATGACCGATCGAGCTATAGGCCATCAGGCGCTTGATGTTGGTCTGGCCGATGGCCGCGAACGAGCCGAGCGCCATCGAGGCGATGGCAAGAAATACCACGATCTGCTGCCACTGGACGGTCACGGCCGGGAAGGCCGTGACCAGCACCCGCACGGTGAGCGCCATGGCGGCGAGCTTGGGCGCCGCGGCGAAGAACGCCGTGACCGGGGTCGGCGCGCCTTCGTAGACGTCAGGCGTCCACATGTGGAACGGCACGGCCGAGATCTTGAAGGCGAAGCCGGCCATCAGGAACACCAGGCCGAAGATCAGCCCGATATTGGCGCCCGAGGGCTGCACCGCGGCGGCGATGGTGGCGAAATCGGTCGAGCCAGTGAAGCCGTAGACCAGCGAGGCGCCGTATAGCAGCATGCCCGAGGACAGCGCGCCGAGGACGAAATATTTCAGCCCCGCTTCGGCCGACCGGGCCGAGTCGCGCTTGAAGGCGGCGACCACGTAGAGGGCGAGGCTCTGCAATTCGAGGCCGACATAGAGCGCGATGAGGTCGTTGGCGGAGATCATCATCATCATGCCAGTGGCGGCGAGCAGGATCAGCACCGGGAACTCGAATTTCACGCCGCCTGCCTCGCGCCAATAATCGCCCGACATTACCAGCGCGGCGGCCGCGCCCGTCAGCGTCAGCAGCTTGAGCATGCGGGCGAAGGGATCGACGATGAAGCTGTCGCCGAACAGTGTCTGCGTGCCCGTGGTGCCGCTGGCGACGAACAGGCCCGCCACCACGATGAGCGCCACGGCCAGCCATAGGATCAGCTCGCCGCGTTCGCGCTTGGTCGCTACGCCGAGCATAAGCAGCGCCATGGCGCCGCAGGCGAGGATCAGCTCCGGCAGCAACGCGGCGATGTTGAGCGGGTGGGGCACGGACGCAGGCTCCTACGGCGCGAACGCGAGCCGCGCCTGGTCGGCGGCGGCAAGGCTGGCGTTGAAGCCCTTGATCAGCGCCTCGACCGATACGGCAGAGGCGTCGAGAATGGGCGCGGGATAGAAGCCGAAGAAGATGGTCAGCAGCACGAGCGGCGTCATCACCGCGACCTCGCGCCAGGTCAGGTCGGTGATCAAACGGAGGCTCGCCTTCTCCAGCTTGCCGAAAATGATCCGGCGATAGAGATAGAGCGCGTAAGCCGCGGACAGGATCACGCCGGTGGTGGCCAGGAACGCGACCCAAGTGTTGATGCGGAAGGCGCCGGTGAGGCTCAGGAATTCGCCGACGAAGCCGGACGTGCCGGGCAGCCCGACATTGGCCAGGGTGAACACCATGAAGCAGAAGGCGTAGAGCGGCATGCGGTCGGCGAGCCCGCCGAAGGCCGAGATTTCGCGGGTATGCATGCGGTCGTAGATCACGCCGACGCACAGGAACAGCGCCGCCGAGACGATGCCGTGCGACAGCATCTGGAAGATGCCGCCCTGGAGGCCCTGCATGGTAAGGGTGAACACGCCGATTGTGACGAAGCCCATATGGGCGACCGACGAGTAGGCGATCAGCTTCTTCATGTCCTCCTGCGCCAGCGCCACCAGCGAGGTGTAGATGATGGCGATCACCGACAGCGCATCGATGAACGGCGCGAACTCGGCCGAGGCGAGCGGAAACATGGGGATGGAGAAGCGCAGGAAGCCGTAACCGCCCATCTTCAACAGGATTCCGGCGAGGATCACCGAGCCGGCGGTGGGCGCCTCGACATGGGCATCGGGCAGCCAGGTATGGACCGGCCACATCGGCAGCTTGACGGCGAACGAGGCCAGGAAGGCGAACCACAGCCAAGTCTGCATCTCGGGCGGGAAGCCGTA
>Ga0075342_1000133_pt1 | contig 12704 bp, 14 predicted proteins | sample RushOxbow_ThreeS_3_FD_120085 | JGI IMG/M metagenome (GOLD analysis project Ga0075342, IMG submission 120085) | Natural and restored wetland microbial communities from the San Francisco Bay, California, USA, that impact long-term carbon... | ecosystem: Environmental > Terrestrial > Soil >...
CTCCAAACAGACTGCTCACTCTCCAGCCCCGAATACCATCGACTTCCTATGGCTTGAACTGACGAACCGCTGCAATTTGCGGTGCATTCACTGCTACACCGAGTCTCATCCACAAAGCGGCGACGGTTTCTCTCAAAGCTTGGCGTCACCTATGTCCAAAGCGCGGAAGTTCGAGAGTTCGGTCCCGGCGAGGAAATTATTTCACGGCCGGCGCGGCTGGAAGGCCTTTGCGGCCATTGCTGGCGCGGCAAGTTGTGCGTCGCGCCTGACGGAGCGGCTTATCCTTGCGTGATGGCGCGGCAATGGCCGGTGGGCAACGTTCTTGAAATGCCACTCGCCGAGATCGTTGCCGGGCGTCAACTTCAAACCATGCGCCAGACCATTTTCGACAATGTTTGGCTGCCGAAGACCGAAGAGTTCAGAGACGGGGAAAACACCGGCATCCATGAGCTGGAATGGTGCGTAAGCCAATAAAGCCAAAAAGGCCAAAGAAGCCATGCGCTCCTTCAAGCTCAAGCCCAAGCGTCCTCCAAAAAAGAAGCCAAAAGCAGACGAATGCTCTCCGGCCTGTGCGATGAGCTGTGTGCCCGACACGGTCCCGCCGGAATGTCCGCAGAGCTGCGGACCGTTTCCCGCAAAGAAGCCCAAACCCAAGAAAAAGCTGACGAAGAAGTGACGGAAGCGGCGTCCTGAAGCCAGTTTGCGGCTTCATCATTGACACTGCGCAGGCGCGCGGTTGAATTGACTGCGTCACGGGACAATCTGGTCGCGCGCCATCAATACTCTTTTTGCCTCCACAATCCCGCCACACGAGTCCTTATTGCATCACGCCATGCATTCCACCCTGCCCATCATCTCCGTTGAGAACCTGTCTAAGACCTATGCCTCGGGCTTCGAGGCACTCACGAACATCAATCTCGACATCCGCAAGGGCGAGATCTTCGCCTTGCTCGGCCCCAACGGCGCCGGCAAGACCACGCTGATCAGCATCATTTGCGGCATCGTGACGCCAACCGCAGGCGAGGTGACCGTCGACGGCCATGACATCGCCACCGACTTCCGCGCGGCCCGCGCCACGATCGGGCTGGTGCCGCAGGAACTGACTGCCGACATGTTCGAGACGGTGTTGACGACGGTCACCTTCAGTCGCGGGCTGTGGGGCAAATGGGACGATCCCGCCTATATCGAGAAGGTGCTCAAGGACCTGTCGCTGTGGGACAAGAGAGATTCAAAGCTGATGACGCTGTCGGGCGGCATGAAGCGCCGGGTGTTGATCGCCAAAGCTTTGTCGCACGAGCCCACTATCCTGTTTCTCGACGAGCCGACCGCCGGCGTCGATGTCGAGCTGCGCAAGGATATGTGGGAGAACGTCCGCTCGTTGCGGGAGTCGGGCGTGACCATCATCCTCACCACTCATTACATCCGCGAGGCCGAGGACATGGCCGACCGGATCGGCGTGATCAATAAGGGCGAGCTGATCCTGGTCGAGGACAAGACCGAGCTGATGCACAAGCTCGGCCAGAAGCAATTGACGCTTCAACTGCATCACGCGCTCGACGCCATACCGGCGGAGCTCGACGGCCACCATCTGACGTTGGTCAATGGTGGCAGCGAGCTGGTCTATACCTACGACACGCAAGGTCCCCGCACCGGCATCACCGGGCTGCTGACCGATTTGTCGAGCGCCGGCATCAGGTTCAAGGACCTCGACACCACGCAAAGCTCGCTCGAGGACATCTTCGTCGACCTGGTGAGGCGCGACCGATGAACCTGCCGGCAATCGCAGCGATCTACAAGTTCGAGATGGCGCGCTGGGGGCGCACCTTCCTGCAAAGCATCGTGTCCCCGGTGATCGCCACATCGCTCTATTTCGTGGTGTTCGGCGCGGCCATCGGTTCGCGCATCACCGAGATCGACGGCGTGCCGTATGGCGTGTTCATCGTGCCGGGCCTGGTCATGCTGACGCTGCTGACCCAGAGCGTGGCCAATGCCTCGTTCGGCATCTATTTTCCGCGTTTCACCGGCACCATCTACGAGCTGCTGTCGGCGCCGATCTCGGCGTTCGAGATCGTGATCGGCTATGTCGGCGCGGCGGCGACCAAGTCCATCCTGCTCGGCTTGGTGATTCTCGCCACGGCCTGGCTGTTCGTGCCGCTGCACATTACGCATCCGGTGTGGATGATCGGCTTTCTGGTGCTCACGGCGCTGACCTTCAGCCTGCTCGGCTTCGTGATCGGACTGTGGGCCGACGGCTTCGAGAAGCTCCAGCTCGTGCCACTGCTCATCATCACCCCGCTCACCTTTCTCGGCGGCACGTTTTACTCGATCCATATCCTGCCGCCGTTCTGGCAGAAGGTCACGCTGTTCAACCCCGTAGTCTATTTGATCAGCGGCTTCCGCTGGAGCTTCTTCGAGGTGTCGGACGTGAGCCCGATGATCAGCCTGGCCATGGTGGGGCTGTTTCTCGCCATTTGCCTCGCTTTGGTGTGGTGGATCTTCAAGACCGGCTACCGGCTGAAGAGTTAGGGTGAAGGACAGAGCCAAGCGCGGGCGCGATGTTTAACCACAGGCGCGAAGAACATCGCCGGTCTGTGAACCAAGAAATACGGCGTCTTAAATTTAGTTGGGCCGCCGCCTGGATTTTTTCGCCAAAAGCGACTATGTATAGTCTACGATCCGACTGGGGTTCATCCAGATCCTGTATTCCAAAGTTTTTGGAGCTGGCAGCCAGTTGCGGATGTTTATCAGCGAGATCGCTTGGAACTCTGCTGAAGGCTGCCGGCATGATGCTGGCTTCTAGCCATGATGGAGCGGCCGTCCCGCCCTCGCGCATGCGCGGGAGGAGGCTTTTTTGTAACGACAGATTGAAGGTGAGCGTCATGTCCAATTTCGATTACACGGCAGAAGCCGAGTTGTTCCCCACCAGGAGCTGGAAAGCGCGCTCGCGCGGCATCACCTATAAGCGCTTCGACGAGGCCGCCGAGGCGGTCCGTTTCGCCATCGAGGAGCTCCCGGCCGATTGCCTGTTGGGCACCTATCTCGAGGTCGATGAGGCCCGTTTCGACAGCCGCGGCATCAGGCGCCTGTATGACAGCGCCGATTTTCCGTTGCCGCGCGCCGGCTCGAGCAAAAGCAAAAGCGCGACCAAAAGCAAGAGTAAGACCAAAAGAAAACAAGCGGCGTAGTGCCGGCTGTTGGGGCAGGGTAAAGAGATTCCATGCAGACCTATGTCGCCGAGATCGACGGCCTAGCGGTTTTCGCGTTTCGCGCGGCCGATGACGCCAATGCTCAAGCCTGGCTCGACATCCACGCCGTGATGCGGCACACGCTCGAGACGCTGCACAGCGGCGGGCGTCGCATCTGGAACGGCCGTGCGCAAATTATCGCGCGCAAAGCGAGCGCTCGCGAATCGAAGATCTGGAGCAAGTTGAGCGTGGGCGTGGCCGAGGTCGATCCGGTCGAGGATGCGAACACCATCACAGTGTGGCTCATCCCCACTTCCGACGACCGCCGTATCGGCCAGACCCCCTAAAACTAACGAGCCGCCCCCGTAAGGGGACGGCTCTAATTTTATCGGCAGCTCACGTCGTCCGTAAGGACTAGTGGGCCTCGATATTCGCCACGGCGGTCTTGCCGCTGCGGCTATCTAGTTCCGTGTCAAAAGAGACCTTCTGGCCCTCGACCAGTCTACCGATGCCGGCGCGCTCAAGCGCTGTGGCGTGCACAAACACGTCCTTGCCGCCATCTTCCGGTTCGATGAAACCAAAGCCCTTTTGCTCGTTGTAGAATTTCACAGTGCCCTTAGTCATAAGGGGTCGTCCTTTCGCTGTAGTCAGTTGCAGTTCTGCTCAAGGTCGCGCCAGAAGCGCGGCCCGAAGTGTTCGTCGATGTTTGGAGGGTCTGAACGTGCGCCTGGCGATCAGCGAAGGCGAAACGGCCACATGGTCCGGCCAAATGTCGATGGGAGTTACATAAGCGAATAGTATGACATTTACAAGGCGGAAAAGTTCGCCGCGAGGCTCGGCCTCCGGCCACATGCTAGGCTCGCGCCACCATGAGTGATGTGACCACCACAGACGACGCCCCGTCCGGCGATACACCAAAGCTGCGGCGCTCGATCGGTCCGACCCAAATGGCGTTGTATGGGCTCGGCAGCATGCTCGGCGCCGGCATTTACGGGCTGATCGGCAAGGCGGCCGGCCACGCCGGCAACGCGCTGTGGCTTTCCTTCCTCGTCGCTCTGGTCGCGGCGCTGCTGACCGCGCTGTCCTACGCCTCGCTCGGCTCGCGCTATCCCCGCGCCGCCGGCGCGGCCTATGTCACCGAGCGCGCCTACGGCTTTCCGCTGTTGAGCTTCATGGTCGGGCTGGCGCTGGTGTGCTCGGGCCTCACCTCGATCGCCACGCAAAGCCAGGTGTTCGCCGCCAATATCGCCGGCTTGTTCGGCATCGAGAGCCTGCCGGTGTCGCTGCTCGCGCTCGGCTTCCTGCTGATCCTGACCGGCCTCGTCTTTCGCGGCATCCGCGAGTCGATGTGGGTCAACGTACTGTGCACGCTGGTCGAGGCGGGCGGGCTGGTGCTCGTGATCCTAGTCGGCCTCTCCTATTGGGGCTCGGTCGATTACTTCGAAACCCCGGTGGTGACCGGCGGCGACCACGCTATTCTGCTCGTCATGCAGGGCGCCGTGCTGGCGTTCTTCGCCTTTATCGGCTTCGAGGACATGTACAACGTGGCCGAAGAGGTGCGCGAGCCGGAGCGCACTCTGCCGCTCGGCCTGATCCTTGCCATGGCGGCCGCGGCGCTCCTCTATATCGCCGTCGCGGTGACCGCCGTCTCGGTCGTGCCCTGGGCCGAGCTCGCCGAAGCGCCGGGGCCCATCACCGAAGTGATCGCGCGCGCCGCGCCGTCAGTGCCGCCAGTGATGTTCACCGCGATCACGCTGTTCGCGGTGGCCAATACCGCGCTCGTCAATTACATCACCGCCTCGCGCCTGATCTACGGCATGGCGCGCCAGGGGCTATTGCCCCGGAGCCTCGGCGCCGTTCACGCCACGCGGCAGACGCCGCATATCGCCGTGGCCGCGCTGTTCCTAGTGCTCGCGCCGCTCGCGCTGCTCGGCACCATCACCGAGCTGGCAGCGGCGACGGTGCTGCTTCTGCTGCTGGTATTCATGGTGGTGAACGGCGCGCTGTTCATCCTCAAGGGGCGCCGAGGCGAGCACCGGGGCCGGTTCGAAATCCCGCGTTTCGTGCCGGCGCTCGGTGCGATGGTGTGTCTCGTGCTGATCGTGGTGCGGGTCGCGTCCGGCGATGTAACGGCGCCGCTCCTGGCCGGCGGCTTGCTGCTGGGCGCGCTCGCCGTCTACTTGGTGATGCAGCGGCTGCGCTAGACGCGCCGCTCGTTGAGCCGGTGCGGCGGATGGCGTTGATCGCCCCGCCGGTTGAGGCGGCGCACATACGTGATGACGGCCTCGGGCCGCTCCGCCTTGACCTTCAACGCCGCAATCAAAGCGTCCTCTGCCTTGACCACGAGCCGATCGCCTTTGCCTTCAACACTGATGCCGACAGTGAATTGCGATTGCAAGCCGATGCTCCTTTGCCGAGCACGCCCAGACCGGCACTGGAAGCCTAGCAGGAATTGACGAGAACGACGAGGGGCCAACCCACGGCCTAATGTGCGGCCCTACCAAAGCCCGCGGCCGGCGGGGGCGGCGGCGATGCTCGAACCGAAGCGGTCGGCGCCGGGTCGGCGCTCGGCGCTGCTTGCGGTTTGGGTGGCGAGGTCTCGGCATTGTCAGCCACCGCGGCGGGCTGCGCCCCTTTGCCGAGGATCGCCGCGGCGACGCCGCCATCGAGGCCATAGATGTCGGCGAAGGATTTGACCTTGCCTTCGTCGTCGACCACGGCGGTGAAGTAGGTGGTGTGGACCGGAACGCGATGCTTCAGGCTGACGCCGCTGTTGTAGCCGCTGGCCAGCAGCTTATCGACCTCGGCTTGGGGCAGATTCTGGTCTTGTGCCAGGATCACGGCGGCGATCTTGCCGGGATGCTCGACCCGCGGGCAATTATGCCCTTCGGCGCGCATATCCTTGTTGAACAGCCCTTCCTTGATCGTGTCGTGCATGTAGACCGAATAGGGATTCGGATAGACGAATTTCACCTTGCCGAGGACGTTCTCGGGGCCCGGCGCCTGGGTAAAGCTGATCGCCCCCATATTCACGCGGTTCCAATCGATCGAGCTCGGGTCCACGCGCTTGCCGTTGTAATTTACGTTTAGGCCATGTTGCTTGAGGATCGAGGTGTTGCCGCCGAAGAAACCGCCCCCTCCCCGCAACTTCGGCAGCAGATTCTCCCTAACGATCGTGGGCGGCACGGTCCATTCGGGGTTGAACACCACGGATTTCAGCTCGGCCGAGAACACCGGCGTCGCGTATTTCAATTCGCCGACGACGATCTTGTCGGTGTAGATGGCCTTGCCGTCTTTGGCGACAAAGACCGTGAAGGCGGGAACGTTCAGCAGGACATGCAGCGACCCGAGATTTTCGGGCATCCAGCGCCAGCGCTCCATGTTGACGATGATCTTCTGCACATTGGCAGGCTTGGCGCCGGCTTCGCTTTCGGCGCGTGCCTTGAGCAGCGCCTGATGCAAACGCTCAAACTGCACATGTTTCGGATGCAATCCCCGCAAATAGACACCTGGTTTGGGAGCGTCGGCGATCTCTGCCAGGACCTTCTTCGGATCGCGCAGGCTCGGGGTCATGCCGTATAGCTTGCTTAACTGAACAGGATTGGTCCTGCCGCCGCGCGCATAACGGGCATATTTCAAAATGGCCAGGTCGAGCTTGATCTCGCCCAGCGCCTGCTCATCGATCGAGTCCGGCAGGTCGCCGGCGGACGGCAGGTCGAAGGCCGAGCTGGACAGACCCCAATCGTCGGCTTTTAGGATTTCGTCGATAGCCGCTTGCGCCTCGCTGGAGAAGCCCATGTCGGTCATCCAGACCGCCTCACTATGCGAATTGTAGAAGGCGGTGACGGCTTTGAAGTCGTCGGCGGAAGCAGCCTGGCCGAGCCCGGGATCATCGAGCTTGGTCCTGATCGCCTCGACCAACGGGGAGCCCGGCGCCGGGATCTCGACAGTCTGGACAGATGTAACGCTCGGCAGCTCGCCTGACGCTTCTGAAGCGTCGCCGGCCGGCGCCGTAGCCTCCGCTGACGGATCGATCGGCGCGGGCGTAGCGTCATCGGGCGTAGCAGTCTGCTGATCAGTGGGCTCGGCGCCCCCCGCATTGGGATCGTCGGCTTGTTCCACTGCTGGGTTGTCTTGCGCGCGAGCCGGCGGAACCCCCAAGGCGCCAAACAGGAGAACTAGAGTCGCCGCTACCAGAGCGGCAATCACGGACCGTCCACGCATCCCGGACCCCTCGTACCCGAGCCTAGGTTAGTCCGAGATGGTGGCAAGAGCCACTGAGTTTTGCCGGATCGGGCTTAAGCTCGGTCCTCGCGTGGATTGCGGGCCACAGGGGCTCACAATCGCGGTAGGCGATGCCACAGCCCCCTTTCAAACAGCCGCCGATCCCCTATACTCCAAGTGAGGATAGGTGGAGGATCCGGCACTTGTGCCGGATGTTTTAGTGCCCATATATGCTCAGTATGAGCATTACGGGAGAAATAGTCCCATGACCACGCTTCAGGGCGACACTACACTTAATGGCCGCAAGGCGAATGCACCGGCGGCGCTGCCGCCTGCGCTGCTCCCCGACCTCGCCTATACGCCCGAGGTCGCACGGGAGACCGCGCATCTTTACGAGCGCGTGGCGCGCGTCATCCCCCCGATCGAGTGGCCGGGCTTCGCGCCGTACATCAAGGCGATCAACGACCTTAAGCGCGCGCGCAACGCCGTGGTGCTGGCGCACAACTACATGACGCCGGAGATTTTCCACTGCGTCGCCGACGTGGTCGGCGATTCGCTTCAGCTGGCGCGCGAGGCGGCCAAGACCGACGCCGATGTCATCGTCCAGGGGGGCGTGCATTTCATGGCCGAGACCTCCAAACTGCTCAGTCCCGACAAGATGGTGCTGATCCCCGACAGCCGCGCGGGCTGCTCGCTCGCCGCCTCGATCACCGGCGCCGACGTGCGCGCCTTGCGCGAGGCCTATCCCGGCGTGCCGGTGGTGACCTATGTCAACACCTCGGCCGAGGTAAAGGCCGAGTCGGACATCTGCTGCACCTCGTCCAATGCCGTGCGCGTGGTCGAGTCGCTGGGCGCCAAGCGGGTGATCATGATCCCCGACGAGTTTCTCGCCAAATGGGTGCAGACCCAGACCAAGGTCGAGATCATCACCTGGAAGGGCCATTGCGAGGTGCATGAGCGCTTCACCGGCGAGGAGCTGCGCGCCTATCGCGAGGACGATCCCGGAGTGAAGATCATCGCGCATCCGGAATGCGCGCCCGACGTGCTGGGGGAGGCCGATTTCACCGGCTCGACATCGGGCATGATCAAATGGGTGCACGACCATCAGCCGACCAAGGTGTTGCTCGTGACCGAGTGCTCGATGAGCGACAACGTCGCGGTCGAGGCGCCCAAGGTCGAGTTCGTGCGGCCGTGCAATCTCTGCCCGCACATGAAGCGCATCACGCTGCCGAAGATCCTCGATTCGCTCGTGTTCCTCAAAGAGGAGGTCACGGTCGACCCGAGCGTCGCCGCCCGCGCCCGCGCGGCCGTCGAGCGCATGATCAACCTCAACCATTGATGCGGCCGTCCTAGTCCGGAGCGTATGGTCCGATGACAGCGCATAGCCAGTTTCCAGCAAACGCCCCCGGTGGCGTGGTGGTGGTGGGCGCCGGCCTGGCCGGCCTGTTCACCGCGCTCAAGCTCGCGCCGGTTCCGGTTACCGTGGTGTCGGCGGCCCGCTTCGGCGAAGGCGCCTCAAGTTTGTGGGCGCAGGCGGGCATCGCCGCCGCGATTGCCGAAGGCGACAGTCCGGACGCACATGCAGCCGACACGATCAGCGCCGGCGCCGGCATTGTCGACGAGAGGATCGCCCATCTCCTGGCGAATGAGGCCCACGACCGGATCGCCGATCTGCTCAGCTACGGCGTGCCGTTCGACAAGGACCTTGAAGGCCATTTCAGCCTGGGTCGCGAAGCGGCGCACGGCCGGAACCGCATTCTCCACGTCAAGGGCGATACCGCCGGGCGGGCCATCATGCATGCACTGCTGGCGGCGGTGAGAGCGACGCCGTCGATAACCGTGCTCGAAGGCTATGCCGCCAGCGACCTCGTGCTTCGCGACGGCCGAGTCGCCGGTATCGAGCTGACTTACGCCAACGGCGTATCGCGGTCGCTGATCCTGCCGGCAAGCGCAGTGGTGCTCGCCACCGGAGGCGCCGGGCAGATCTATGCCATCACCACCAATCCGCGCGAGGCGCGAGGCGAAGGCGTCGCCATTGCCGCCCGCGCCGGCGCGGTCATCGCCGATGCCGAGTTCGTGCAGTTTCATCCGACCGCGATCAATATCGGCCGCGACCCCGCCCCGCTCGCCACCGAGGCGCTGCGCGGCGAAGGCGCGCTGTTGATCAATGTGCGGGGCGAACGGTTCATGCGCGCCGTCCATGACGACGCCGAGCTCGGGCCCCGCGACGTGGTGGCGCGCGCGGTTTACCGCGAAGTGGTCCAAGGGCGCGGCGCCTTTCTCGATTGCCGTCCGCTCGGAGCGATGCTTACTGAGCATTTCCCGACCGTGGTGGCCGCTTGCCGTTCAGCCGGCATCGATCCGGCCCACGAGCCGATTCCGGTGGCGCCGGCGGCCCACTACCATATGGGCGGCATCCTCACCGACGCGCGCGGGCGCAGCACCGTCGACGGGCTTTGGGCTTGCGGCGAAGTGGCATCGACCGGCGCCCACGGCGCGAACCGGCTTGCCTCCAATTCGCTGCTCGAGGCGGTGGTGTTCGGCGCACGCGTGGCTTATGACATCGCCTCCGCCCTGCCCGTCGTAACGCTCACCACGCAGCAGGAGGCGCCTGCGGGGATCCCCTACGAGCATGAGAGCGACAACGCCGCCGAGCACAAGCTTCGCCTGACCATGACGGAAGAGGTCGGCGTCATCCGCGATGAGCACGCCTTGCTGAAGGCGCTTGCCACGATCGGCGCGCTCGAACGAGAGCATCGCGGCTCGCGGCACCTCGCCAACATGCTTACGACCGCCAAACTGGTGGCGGTCGCGGCGCTGGAGCGCAAGGAAAGCCGCGGCGCGCATTTCCGCAGCGACTATCCGATACAGGACGACAGGCTTGCCCGAAGAAGCTTCCTCACTCTGGCGGAGGCCGAGGCGCTGGCCCGCGATGCCACCGGCGCACGCGGATCGGTGCCGCGTCGAACGCCCGCCCGCACCGCGCTCCATGCATGAGCGAAATGCCCACTTTTCCGCTTAAGCTGTCCCCGCTTCTGGTCGAGCGCGCGGTTGCGGCGGCGCTTGAGGAGGATCTCGGCGCCGTGGGCGACCTCACCACTGACGCCATCGTCCCCGCCGAGGTGTACGGCGAAGCGGCGATCGTGGCACGCCAAGCCGGCGTGATCGCCGGGCTCGATCTCGCCGAGGCCGCCTTCAAGGCGCTCGATCCTGACATTAGCTTCGTGGGGGTGGTCAAGGACGGCGGCGCGGTCGACAGCGGCGGCACGATCGCCACGGTCGCCGGCAAGACCAGGGCTCTGCTCACTGCCGAGCGCACCGCGCTGAACTTTCTCGGCCGCTTGAGCGGTATCGCCACACTGACCGCGGCCTACGTCAAAGCGGTGGCCGGGACGGCTGCGCGCATCGCCTGCACGCGCAAAACCACGCCCGGTTTGCGAGCCTTGGAGAAATACGCGGTCAGGGCCGGCGGCGGCGTCAACCACCGCTTCGGCCTCTACGACGCGGTGCTGGTGAAAGACAATCACATCGCCGCCGCGGGCGGACTAGCCCCGGCGCTCGAGCGGCTGCGCGCGCGGAGCGGCCATGTCGTCAAGGTCGAGGTCGAGGTCGATACGCTCGATCAACTCAAACAAGCACTCGGCTTTGCCGTCGACGCCGTGCTGCTCGACAATATGGACGTCGAGACGCTGCGCCAGGCGGTGGAGTTGGTGGCGGGTCGAGTGAAAACCGAGGCGTCAGGCGGGGTGACGCTGGAGACGGTGGCGAAGATCGCTGAAACCGGGGTCGACCTGATTTCGGTCGGCGCGCTTACTCACTCGCCGCGTAACCTAGACTCATCGCTGGAGTGGAAGGACTAGAGCTCGCCGCCGACACCAGAGAAAGCGCTGGCGTGAGCGAGAACAACGAGGTCGAAGATTGCGGCGCCTGTTCGGGCGCGCTGGTTTCGCTGGCCGCGGCCTCGACCACGTAAGGCTCCTCATTGCGCTTCTTGTAGAAGATGTGGCGGCCGATCTTGTCGATCATGCTCATGCTGCCGGCCCAGCGCGGGCTCACGTAATTGGCGTGGTAGAAGGTCGAATAACCGACCTCTGGCAACCACAGCTCGCCGGCGGTGATCTTCTTGGCGATATCCTGGGCCGTCGCCCACTGCTCGTCGTCACGCGGATTGTCGGTGTGGCCGTCGCAGGTGAACGAGAACTGGCAGCCCGGGTGCATCTGGCCTTGATAGACGACGCCGCAGATGGTCTCCGGGAAGACCGGGCTCCGCACGCGATTGAGGATGACCTGTGCGACCGCGACCTGGCCACGGACGGGCTCGCCCCGCGCTTCGAAATAAATGGCGGTGGCAAGGCAGCGGCGCTCTCGTTGCTCGAACTCGGCCTGGCTCTCGCCCTTATAGCGGAAGTCCAGGGCTTCGGTGGTTGGACGGTAGGCGATTTCCTCGGTCGAAGGCCGGAAGCCATCGACGTCGAAGTTCGCGGCGAACGGTGAGCCGCTGCCCGCGTTCGTCAGCAGAGAGCCGGCAGGAGCGCCGACCGGCCCCCTAAGGGCGACTGCCGAAGAGGTCGGCTTGAGCCGGTCGCCTTTGATCGTGCCGTTGACCTCATTGTGGCGCCACAATGCGCCAGTCATGCCCGGATCGCCGGCGAGGCTCGCGGTGATGAGCTGCTTGCCCGCGGAGGTGACGGTGTTGGGTACGAGATATTGGTCGGCCCGCGGTCCTTTGCCGTGAGCGCGGAACAGGAGCGCGGCCTCGCGCGGCAGGCGTTCCGGCGCGATTTCGGCCCGATGCGTCAGCACTTGCGCCGAGCCTTGGCCCGAGAAGTAAAGCTCGATTTGGAAGGCGATCGGGTTGCCCGGCACCGCCGCGACATAACCCAGACCAATCAAGGGAAGCGGCACGAGCGCAGCTATGCTGTGCCACATCCGACGAGGCAAACGCCGGCCCATTATCCCTCCAGGTCCCCGTAACCCGCGGAAAAATCCGTCCGACGCGCCGGCCGGCCTTACCCGCTATCTACTCTGTGTCCGCAGAAATACGCCCGCGCGCTCAGAGTCCCCAAACATTCGACCAGGCAAAACGGTGGGAAAATCAGTTTGTTAGTTGGAAGTCCCCCACCGGTAATAGCCCGGAATCCCGTCTCGTTACCTTAACCGTGACCGATAAATTAGAGTAAATTGTGGTGAACGGCAACGTGGGCTCGGCTTTGTTGCTGGGCATCGCTAACGGTCCGTTACCGCTTGCCCCAGAGCGGCCTGCGCGGCGGCAAGTCGGGCGACCGGCACCCGGTA
>Ga0075342_1000134_pt1 | contig 12653 bp, 14 predicted proteins | sample RushOxbow_ThreeS_3_FD_120085 | JGI IMG/M metagenome (GOLD analysis project Ga0075342, IMG submission 120085) | Natural and restored wetland microbial communities from the San Francisco Bay, California, USA, that impact long-term carbon... | ecosystem: Environmental > Terrestrial > Soil >...
GGCGAGGAGCATTACGCCGTTGCCCGCCGGGTGCAGGAGATCCTGCAACGCTACAAGGCGCTTCAGGACATCATCGCCATTCTCGGCATGGATGAGCTGTCCGAGGAGGACAAGATCACTGTCTCTCGCGCCCGCAAGATCGAGCGCTTCCTGTCGCAGCCCTTCCATGTCGCCGAGGTGTTCACCGGCTCACCCGGCGTATTCGTCGACCTCGCCGACACCATCAAGGGCTTCAAAGGATTGTGCGATGGCGAATACGACCATCTGCCGGAGGCGGCGTTCTACATGGTGGGCACCATCGAGGAGGCCGTTGACAAGGCCGAGAAGCTCGCCGCCGAGGTCGCGTAAATGCCTGACGCCTTCAAGTTCGAGCTGGTCTCGCCGGAACGGCTGCTCGTCTCGGACGACGTGGAGCAGGTGCTGGTGCCGGGCGCCGAGGGCGACATGACCGTGCTCGCCCGTCACGCGCCGGTGCTGACCACGCTTCGTCCGGGGTTGCTCGATATCGGTTTCCCCGGAGGCGAGCATCGACGCTTTTTCATCCGGGGCGGGTTCGCCGAAATCGGACCCTCGGGGCTCACCGTGCTCGCCGAAACGGCAGTCGATCTGGTCGAGCTTGACGCCGGCCAACTCGCCCAAGCTGTCCAGGATGCCGAAGAGGACGTAGCCGACGCCACCGACGACATGGTTCGGGACCGCGCCCAGACCAGGCTCGATCATTTGCGCCAGGTGGAAACCGCGCTCAATCTTTAGGCCGCTAGGCAGCCCACTAGCGCGCCAGCGCGGCGAACTGCTCGATCACGCTCAGATAGACCTTGCGCTTGAAGGGCACGACCAGCGCGGGCAGCTCTTGCAGCGTCACCCATCGCCAGGCGTCGAACTCCTGCTCGTGGCCGTCACGCCGGCCCAAGTCGATCTCGCTCTCCTTGCCCTCGAAACGCGCCGCAAACCACATCTGCTTTTGGCCGCGATAGCGCCCGTGCCAGGCGATGCCCACCAGCTCGCTCGGGAGATCGTAAATCAGCCAGTCGCGCGCCTTGGCGACAAACCGCGCGCTGGTCACCCCGGTCTCCTCGGCGAGTTCGCGCCGGGCGCCAGCCTCCGGGTCCTCGCCCTCGTCGAGGCCGCCTTGGGGCATCTGCCACCACGTGCTGTCGACCCCTTCTTCGCTGCGATCGGATCGCCGCCCGACAAACACGCGGCCGTCGCCGTTGAACAGCATCACGCCGGCACAGGGCCGGTAGGGCAATCTCGCTTGGTCGGTCATGGAACGATGATCAGCTCGAACGCTGGGAGCGCACGGCGGCACTGACCGGCACCAGCACCAGGCCCTTGCTCTCGAGCTTGCTGGCCCAGGCGGCGATCAGCTTGCTCGCGGCAGAATTGAGACGCACCACGCCGATCGCCGACCCTTGCTGCTTCGCCGCGTCTTCGAGCTTGGCCAACTGTTTCTCGATCTCGGCAGCGGGTTTTCCGCCATCGATCTGCACGCTGACCACCGAATATTCCAGGCCGATGGCATTTGCGACTTGCGAAGCGGGGGATGGCTCGGCGCTGCCGTCGTCGACATAGAGTAGGCCGCGCCGCTTCAACTCCTCCATCATCGGCTGAAGCGATGGCGAGGACCCCTCGAACTTGGCGCCCATATGGTTGGTGACGCCGACATAGCCGGTATAGCGGGACATCAGCCATTGCAGCCGCTTCATGTTCTCCTGGGGCGGCAGCGTGGTGAGAAGGGTATGAGGGCCGGGATCCTCGGTCGGATAGTTGTTAGGCTCGAGCGGAATTTGCAGCAGCACTTCATGGCCGTCGTCGCGCGCCTTAGTCACCCCATCCTGGAGATTGCGGCCATAAGCCCCGTAGGCGACGCTGACCGGCGCCGGCAGGCCCTCGATCACGTCGTTTGCAGGACCTCCGGGCAAGCCGAGCCCAGTGACCAAAATGGCGATGCGCGGCGGGGCGCCGGCCACGGCCGCGGCTGACGCGTAGCGCGACGGCCGCGCATACATGTCGATCGGACGGCGCCCGTCCGGGGCAATTTTCGGTAACGGGCCGTATTGCGACTCCTCGACCAACTCTTGAAGCGGCACGGCGGGAAGCGTGATTGAGCCCGTCTCGGTGTCCGGCAAGGGCAAGGGCGAGACTGCCGGCGGGGGTGGCGGCGTTTCGAGCGCGGCTTGCTGCATGCCGGAGCTCGCCGGTGGGGCCGCCCCCTGCTGATCGATATCGTCTGGCGGGGCGGCATCGTCGGGCTCACCGACTTGGCCCTCCGAGCCCATCGGCGCCATCGGCGAGGTCTGGCCCAGACCTGGCGGCTCCACGATGGGTGCTTGTGGCGCTCCGCCCGGGCCTACGGCGAAGCCCGGCGGCAAGTCCATGCCGTCATCGGTGGTTTGGGCCGGAGCTGAGGCGGGCGGAGCTTCGCTCGTCTCTGGCGCCGCCGGCCCGGTCCCATCGCCGGTGGCCGGATCGATTTGCAGGATGGCGACGGGCTCTCCGGCGTCGCTGCCCGGAAAGAAGGCAAGAAACGCGGTGCCGAGCACGAGCGTCCAGAACACGATGCCAGTTGCGGCGGCCAGCGCCTTCATCCGACTTTACCTCCCCGCTCGCCGACCCAGTTGTGGGCTACGCCTCCTCTCCCCGGGCGCTTGTTGTAGTCGCACGGCAATTGCCGTGCTTTCGCCGGCGAAAGCCCGCGTCTAATTGGCCTCGGCCTTCTTCTTGGCCTCCGTGTCGACTGACTTGATGCCGCGCAACAGATCGAGCGCAAATATCAGCTGCGTGTCTTTGTCCTTGTCGGGCGCCACATAGGACGAGCTGCCGGACTCTTCTTCTTCGGCGGCACCGGCCTCGTCTTCGTCCTCGCCCTTGAGGTGACCCCGCAAATTGGCTTCGCCTCTGGTGCTCAGATCGGCCTTTTGCTTCAGGTCGTCAGGCAACTCCTCCTCGACCACCACCTCGGGCTCGATGCCCTTGGCCTGGATCGAGCGGCCCGATGGCGTGTAGTAGCGCGCCGTGGTGAGCCGCAAGGCGCCGTTCGACCCGAGCGGAATGATGGTCTGCACCGAGCCTTTACCGAAGGAGCGGGTGCCGACGAGGGTCGCCCGGTGATGATCCTGCAACGCGCCCGCCACGATTTCCGAGGCCGAGGCCGAGCCACCATTGATCAGCACCACGATCTTCTGCCCGTCCGTGATGTCGCCCGGCCGCGCATTGGACCGCTGCGTCTCCTCAAGGTTGCGCCCGCGGGTCAACACGATGGCGCCCTGATCGAGGAACGCGTCGGAGACCGAGATGGCTTGGTCGAGCAAGCCACCTGGGTTGTTGCGAAGATCGAGGACATAACCCTTGAGCTTCGGGCCGAGCTCCTTCTTCAGGTCCTCAATGGCCTTCTGCAAATTGGCCGTTGTCTGCTCGTTGAACGTGGTGAGCCGGATATAGCCGACGTCATCCCCCTCGGCATTGTACTTGACCGGATTGATGTGGATCACGTCGCGGACCACCTTCACCTCGAACGGGTCTTCGACGCCCTTGCGCACGATGGTCAGCGAGATCGGCGAATTGACCGGGCCGCGCATCTTCTCCACTGCCTCTTGCAGCGTGAGGCCCTGGATCTGCTCTTTGTCGAGCGCGGTGATCAGATCGCCGCTCATTAGTCCGGCCTTCGCAGCGGGCGTGTCCTCGATCGGCGAGACCACCTTGACGACACCGTTTTCCATGGTGACTTCGATGCCGAGCCCGCCGAACTCACCGCGGGTCTGCACCTGCATGTCACGAAAATGCTTAGGGTTGAGATAGGCCGAATGCGGGTCGAGCGCGGTCAACATGCCGTTGATCGCGGCCTCGATCAGCTTGGGATCTTCCGGCTTCTCGACGTAATCCGAGCGTACGCGCTCCAGCACCTCGCCGAACAGATCGAGCTGCCGGTAGATCTCCGAGTTGGCGGCCGAGGCCGACTGGCTCCGCGCCAGGCTCACCATCGTCGAACCGGCGGCGAGCACGGCCAACACCAGAAGCGCCCAGAGCGCGTATTCGGATTTCCGCATCATCCTTGCACCTTTTCGGAAGCCTCGGCCCACCATGGGTCAGGGTCTATTGGCCTGCCGTCCTTTCGAAATTCGACATAAAGGACAGGGCGTGAATTATCGTCGCTTTGGCTAGGCGCCGCCGTGCTGCCCATCACCGCGATTGGCTCTCCGGCGAGGACAAACTGGCCCAGGCTTACGTCTATGCGGCTCATTCCCGCAAGCAGAATATGATAGCCCCCGCCTGCATTGATGATCAATAGCTGGCCATAGGAGCGGAACTCCCCGGCATAGACCACCCAGCCGTCGGCTGGGGCCGTAATCCGCGCTTCGCCACGGGTTTGCAGCGAAATTCCCTTGAGTGTGGAGCCTGCGGCATCGGCGTCACCGAAGCGTCTCACCCGCTTGCCCTGGGCCGGCAGCCTGAGCGTGCCTTTGGCGGTCTCGAACGCAAGCGCCGGCTTGAGCCGGTCGGGGCTGGCGAACGCCACCCGGGTCGAAGCCGGCTTGATCTCGACCACGTTCTCATTGTCGGGAGTGGCGAGCGCTTGGCTCTGCTCGCGGGCTCTGAGCGCCCGCTCGGCAGCGACCTCGGCGTCATATTGGGCGATCTCGACCCTGGCGATCTGTTCATCCAGGTGCGCGACCAGCTCGTTCAAATCGGTGACCGCCTGGGCTTGCTCGGCGGCGGCCCGGCGAATATCGGCAAGCTCGGCCTCGCCTTGGGCCGTCGCGCGCCGCTTCTCCTCCAACAGGCGATCGAGTGCGGCCTGCTGGGAGCCGAGGCGATCGGTCTCTCTCTTTTGCGCATCGCGCTGGTCGCGAATGCCGTTCTCGAGCGTGACTAGGCCCTCGAGCTCCCGCGACAGATTGTCGGCCTGGTATTTCAGCTCGGGGAAGACATTGGCCAGCAGCATGGCGCTCCGGACCACGGCAAGGGCATCGTCTCTGCGCGTAACGAGCGCCGGGGGCGGCGTGCGCCCGATCCTTTGCATAGCGCTCAGCATTTTGACGATGGCTTCCTTACGCTCGGTGATCGAGCTTTGGATGACGTTGACCTGTTCGGTCAGCTCGGCAAGTTTCGCTTCGGTTTCCGAGAGCTTCGCCTCGCTCTCCTGCACATTCTTGCCAGCCTCGATCAGTTCGCTGTTAAGCTTGGCCCGCTCCTCGGCCAGAGCGGCCAGGTCTTGGGAAATGCCCTGTTCCTTGGCACGGCTTGACTGCAGCTTTTGCTCGGTCTGATCGAGCTTCTGCTTAGCCTCGTCACGGGAAAGATCCTCCTCAGCCCGGGCCAACCACGGCAGAGCACATACCAGGCCGACCACGAGCAGAGCGGATCCAAATCTTTGTCGTGAAGAAGTCAATCGATCGGATTGCGCCATGCGCCTTTGGCCGTTCAGCCGGTGGCAACGACAGCGGAGCGGTACGGCAGAATCAAGGCAATTGGCTTACGAATCCTTAACCTTGGGGGTTTCAGGCCCGATGATAGGGGTGGCCCGCCAGAATCGTCGCCGCGCGGTAGATCTGCTCGGCAAGCACGACGCGGGCCAGCCCGTGCGGCAAGGTCATGGCGCCGAGCGAAACCGTCTTCGTCGCCTGCGCCAAGACCTCCGGAGCGAGGCCATCGGCACCCCCGACCGCGAACGCGACGCCGTCTTGACCCCCATCGCGGAGCTTCGCCAGCAGCCCGGCGAAAGCTTCGCTGGACAGCGACGCGCCGGTGCGGTCGAGACAGATCAACCGGTGCGAAGCAGGAACCTTGGCGAGCAGCGCTTCACCTTCGGCCTTGTTGCGGGCCGGTGCAGTTGCGGCCTTTGATTCCGCTAGCTCGATCACAGTGAGCGGCGACAGATGGAGTTTGCGGCCGACGGCTTCGGCGCGGCCGAGATAATGCGCGAAAAGGCCACGCTCCGGCCCCTGCTTGAGCTTGCCAACGGCAGCGATCAGGAGCCGCATTCTTGCTCGCCTTCGGGCCAAGCGGCCAGGGCAACCCTCGATCAGATCACCAGCCGCTCCATGGGCCGATCCGCTGACCACATCTTCTCGAGGTTATAGAACTCGCGAACCTCGGGCCGAAAGATGTGGACGATGACCTCGCCGGCGTCGATCAGCACCCAATCGCATTGGGGCAGCCCTTCGACGCGGGCACGGCCAAAGCCTTCGTCTTTCAGCTTTTTGGCGATGTGGTCGGCGACGGCCCCGACATGCCGTTGCGAGCGCCCCGAGGCGATTACCATCTGATCGCCGATCGAGGTTTTGCCTCTCAAGTCGATGATCGCGACATCCTCGGCCTTGGAACTGTCGAGTGTGTCGAGCACGACTTTGAGGAGACGATCCGGATGCGCGCCAAATGTCGCGAGTCCGTTAGGAGGTGTGCCGCGCTCGGCACCCTCTCTAGCTGAGCGCATGTTGCGGTGAATGTCCTTCTGCCATTGCTCCCTGGGGAAGCAGCCTGCTCTCCGTTACGCACAACGCCGGGAGAGCCCTGCGGTTGCCGCTTCGCCCCATAAACATAGTATGGCCGTCGGCAAATTTTCAATAGCTAGTGTCGCCGGGGCTTTTTCTTGCTTTTCTTATCCCGACCGGCAGCCCTTTTCTTGTTGGCTTTCTTGGCTCTGAGCGCGGTCGAGGACAGGCCCGACAATCGGTGGGTGAGGATGGTCCAGGCTGGAGGCTCGAGCAGCGCGAGCCCGCGCGCGTCCGATTCGTCGATCCGGTAAGGGACGAAACGTTGCGCCGCCAGACCCGCGCGCGCCTTGAGCCGGAAGCCTGGCCGGTCGAGCACGGCAATGGGCAGGCGGGCGAAAATCTTGTCGAAGGACCGCCAGCGATGGAATTGGGCAAGATTGTCGGCCCCCATCAGCCACACGAAATTGGTGCCGGGGAAGCGTCGCTTGAGCTCGGTGACCAGGTCGATCGTATAGGGCGAACTGCCGGCAAAGCCCGTGACCTTGATGCGCGGGCTGTTTGCCATTTTTCTTGCAGCTTGGACACGATCTTCCAGGCTTGTCAGCTTGGACGAATCTTTCAGCGGATTGGCCGGGCTGACCAACCACCACACCTGGTCGAGGCCAAGGCGCTTCGAAGCCGTCAGACTGATCTGGCGGTGGGCCTCGTGAGCCGGATTAAACGAGCCGCCGAGCAGCCCGATGCTCATGGTCGGCGCCGCCATCGGCAGCCGCGCGATGGTGCTGAGGCTGGCGACCTTGGGCTCGCCACGCTTCGCAGGCTTTTTCCTCTTCGCCGAAGAGACCTTGCGAGCGACACGCGCCTTGGCCCCCTTCCCCTTTGCGGCGGACGGCTTGGGCGATGAACGCTTCTTCTTGCTTTCCGATTTCTTGGCCAAGCTTAGGTCCGCCGACACCCGCTTACGGGCGGGTCTGCCCCTCTCCGCGCACGACATATTTATAGATCGTGAGCTGCTCCACGCCGACCGGACCACGCGCGTGGAAGCGACCGGTGGCAATCCCGATCTCCGCCCCCATGCCGAACTCGCCGCCGTCGGCGAACTGGGTCGAAGCGTTGTGCAGCACGATGGCGCTGTCGACGCGGGCGAGAAATGCATCCGCCGCGGCGCGATCCTCGGTGACGATGGCGTCGGTGTGCTGCGAGCCGTACTGGGCGATGTGCTCGACCGCCTCATCGAGGCCGTCGATCACCTTCACCGCGATGATGGCGTCGAGATATTCCTTCGGCCAATCCTCTTCGCTCGCCGACTTGACCCGGCTGTCGGCTCGCTGGGTGTCGGGATCGCCCCTCACCTCGCAGCCGGCCTCGATCAGCATTTCGACCAGCGGCGCGAGATGAGTGGGCGCGGCCTTGCGATCGACCAGTAGCGTCTCGGCGGCACCGCATATTCCGGTGCGCCGCATCTTGGCGTTGAGCACGATCTCCTTCGCCATGTCGAGATCGGCCGCCTCATGCACATAGACATGGCACACGCCTTCGAGATGGGCGAAAACCGGCAGCCGCGCCTCGGCCTGCACCCGCCCGACCAGATTCTTCCCGCCGCGCGGCACGATCACGTCGATGGCGCCGCCAAGTCCGCCAAGCATGAATCCCACAGCCGACCTGTCGACCGTCGGCACCAGCTGGATCGTGGCCTCGGGCAGCCCTGAGCTTACCAACGCCGCGCTCAAGCTATTGGCAATCACGAGGGAGGTGAGAAAACTCTCGGACCCGCTGCGCAGAATCGCCGCGTTGCCCGATTTCAGGGACAACCCGGTGGCGTCTGCCGTCACGTTGGGACGCGACTCGTAGATGATGCCGATCACACCGATCGGCACGCGCACGCGGGAAATCTCCAGACCGTTCGGCCGCGTCCAGCGCGCCATCACTTCGCCGACGGGATCGGCCAAGCCGGCAATGTCGCGCAAGCCCTTGGCCATCGCTGCGACGCGAGCCTCATTGAGGGCGAGCCGGTCGATGAAGGCGGCATCGCGCCCCTTGGCGCGCGCGGCCTCTACATCTTGAGCGTTGGCCCCGAGAATCTTGCCGGTATCCGCCGCGATCCGGTCGGCCATGGCGCGGAGCGCGGCGTTCTTCGCATCGGTCGTAGCGAGCGCCAGCGCCGCCGCCGCTTCGCGCGCGCGGCGTCCCATATAGAGCATCATCGGCTCTAGGCTCGCTTCGGGTCTGTCGGCAAACGCGCTCATCAACTTTTCCGCTGCAACACCATGTCGTCACGATGGATCAACTCGGGGCGGCCAAGGTAGCCGAGAATCTCGGCGATTTCACTGCTCTTGCGGCCTATGATGGCCTTGGCCTCGTCGTGGCCATAGGCGGTGAGTCCGCGGCCGATCTCGACGCCGGCGCCATTCCTGATGAACACGGCATCGCCGCGCTCGAATCGCCCCTCGACCCGCACCACCCCGGCCGGCAACAGGCTTTTGCCCGAGGCCAGCGCCTGGGCCGCGCCGTCATCGACCGTGACCGCGCCTCTCGGCTCCAGCGTGCCGGCGATCCAGCGTTTCCGCGCGGTCACCGGGTCCTGGCGCGCCAGAAACCACGTCCCGGTCCCCTGCGTGCCAAGCGCTTGAAGCGGGTTCATCACCTTGCCCAGGGCGATGACCATATGCGTGCCGCCCGAAACGGCAATCTTGGCCGCTTCGATCTTGGTCACCATGCCGCCGCGCGACAACTCCGAGCCGACATCGCCGGCCATCGCCTCGATTTCCGGCGTGATGTCGGTCACCTGTTCGAGCCGCCGCGCATCGGGCCGGGACTTGGGCGGCGCGGTATAGAAGCCGTCGACGTCGGACAGCAGCACCAGGCAATCGGCGCTCATCATCGAGGCGACGCGCGCCGCCAACCGGTCATTGTCGCCATAGCGGATTTCGGTGGTGGCCACCGTGTCGTTCTCGTTGACCACCGGGATGGCGCCAAGCTTCAGCAGCGTTGTGATGGTACTGCGCGCATTGAGATAGCGCCGGCGCTCCTCGGTGTCGCCGAGCGTCAGCAGCACCTGCGCCGCGACCAGGCCGCGCTCGCGGAACGCCTCCTCATAAGCGTGCGCGAGGTCGATCTGGCCGACCGCGGCAGCCGCCTGACTGTCCTCGAGCTTGAGCGCGCCCTTGGGCAGCTTGAGTGCATTGCGGCCAAGCGCGATGGCGCCGGACGAGACCACGATCACCTCCCGCCCCGCCTTGCGCAGCGCCGCGATGTCGTCGGCCAGCGCTTCGAGCCAAGCCCGCCGCAACGTGCCGGCCGCCGTGTCGACCAGCAGCGACGAGCCGATCTTGACCACCAGGCGCTTGGCCCCGGTCCATTCCGCTCTCATGGCCGCCATCCCCGCGATGAGGCTCTCGCCGCCGTGGCGTGCTCTTTGGCCTTCCCGCGCAAAGTCCTCACCTCGCCGGCAAGCGCGCGCAGCACCTCGGTGACGCCTTCGCCGCTCGCGGCGGAAACCGCCAGCGGCGCTGAGTCCGCCGCCTTTTTCAACGCGCGCATCTTTTTCTTTATCTCGTCCTTGGGCACCGCATCGGCCTTCGACAGCGCCACGATCTCGGGTTTGTCCGAGAGCCCGCCGCCGTAGGCCTCGACCTCGCCGCGCACGATCTCATAGGCCTCCGCAACGTCCTCGAGCGTGGCATCGACCAGATGCAACAGCACGGCGGTGCGCTCGACATGACCCAAGAACCGGTCGCCAATGCCCGCGCCCTCATGCGCGCCCTCGATCAGCCCCGGAATATCGGCCAACACGAAGTCGGTAGTGTCGATCCGCACCACGCCGAGATTGGGACGGAGCGTGGTGAACGGATAGTCGGCGATCTTCGGCTTGGCAGCGCTGACCGCGGCCAGGAAAGTCGATTTGCCGGCATTGGGCAAACCGATGATGCCGGCGTCGGCGATCAGCTTGAGCCGAAGCCAGATATGCATCTCCTCGCCTTGTTGACCGGGATTGGCGTGGCGCGGCGCCTGGTTGGTCGACGACTTGAAGTGCGTATTGCCGAAGCCGCCATTGCCGCCTTTGAGCAGCACGATCCGCTCGCCGGGCTTGGTCAGGTCGGCGATCAGGGTCTCGCCGTTGTCGTCGATAATTTGGGTGCCGGGCGGCACTTTCAGCACCACGTCGGCGCCCTTGGCGCCGGTGCGATTCTGGCCCTTGCCGTGGCCGCCCTTCTTCGCCTTGAAGTGTTGCTGGTAACGGTAGTCGAGCAGCGTGTTGAGATTGGCCACGCACTCGACGATCACGTCGCCGCCTTTGCCGCCGTCGCCGCCGTCGGGACCGCCGAACTCGATGTACTTCTCCCGGCGGAAGCCGACGGCACCGTTGCCTCCGTCACCCGAGCGCACATAAACCTTGGCCTGGTCGAGAAACTGCATGGCAAGGGCTTACCACCGGCGGCTTTCCAATACACTAGCGAGGGGAGACGGCCGGCGGCTCAAGTCTTGTAGAACCCGGCCAGGGCCGCGGCGCGGTCGAGCCGGTAGGTCACACAATGCGCTCTCGCCCCGCGTGCCGCACAGTCGCGCATCTCCTGGCCCCGGGGGACGAAGCCGAACTTGGCAACGATCCGGGCCGAGGCCGGATTGTCGCTGAAATGGCCGACCGTGAGATAGTCGAAGCCGCCGGTCTCAAAGGCATGCAGGATCAGCGCCCGCACGGCCTCGGTGGCATAGCCCATGCTCCAATAAGGTTTGCCGATCCAATAGCCGAGCTCGGCATGATCTTCGCCGAAGGCGCGATAGCCGGTACAGCCGATCAGCGCGCCCGAGCGCACGATGCCGAACACCACGCCCTCCTCGCCGGCGAGAGCGCTTGAGATCCACTCGGCCGCCATCTGCTCGTTATAAGGATGGGGGATTGTGCCGGTCATGCTCGCCACGTCAAGGTCGCCGGCCAACAGGCTGATCCGCGCCGCGTCCGAGAGCAGCAGCCCGCGCAGCAAAAGTCTGGGAGTCCTGATGGTCACGGCTGGAGGCTACACGCGCGCGAGCCCGCGCGAGGTGGCGAAGTCTAGTGCGGCTTCACCGACACGTAGACGCGGCCCTTTTGCTTGGTCGCAAACTCCACATCGCCCTCGCGCACTGCGAACAGCGTGTGATCCTTGCCCATGCCGACGCCGTCGCCCGGGTGCCATTTGGTGCCGCGCTGGCGGATAATGATGTTGCCGGCGATCACGTGCTGACCACCCGACTTCTTCACGCCCAGGCGCTGGCCGGCCGAGTCGCGACCGTTGCGCGATGAGCCGCCTGCTTTCTTATGTGCCATGGCTCTGTTCCTCTATTTCTTCTTCGGCTTGGAAGCGGGTTTCCGGGCGGGAGCCTTCTTCACCGCCTTAGCCGCTGGCTTCTTCGTCGCTGGTTTCGCTTCGACCTTCTTGGCCGCTGACTTGGAATCGGTCTTCGCCTTTGGCGCCGGCTTGTCGGCCTTCTTGGCCTCAGCTTTCGGCGCCGCCGTGGACGGCTTCTTGCCGTCGGTCAAAATTTCGGTGATGCGAAGCGCGGTCAGCTCCTGACGATGGCCGTTCTTGCGCCGGTAGGTCGAGCGCCGCTTCTTCTTGAATACGACGATCTTCTCGCCCCGCTTCTGCTCGATGACCTCGGCTGCGACCAGCGCGCCGGAGATGGTCGGGCTGCCGGTCTTGGGGCCGCCGTCGCCGCCAAGCAGGAGAACCTCGGCAAGCTCGATAATGTCGCCGGGCTGGCCGGCGATTTTCTCGACCTCGATAATGTCGTTAGGCGCCACGCGATATTGCTTGCCGCCCGTGCGAATGACCGCGAACATGTCCGTTATCCGTCCAAAATCTGGGCTTGAAGAACCGGCGCCTAAAGCGCGCGAACCGAGCCGCAAGAAAGCCTTGAGCGGCGCAATATAGAAGCCGAAACCGATAAGTCAATTGCCTAGAGAGACTTACCCGAGACCAGTCATCCCGCTGATTTCGACGGCGATTCCCGGTCCGCGGAAGAGAGCCCGCCATCGCCGCGCTTGAGCGCATTGTGCCGAGATGGCCCAGGACCCTTCCGGTTGCCGTGCGGCGAGCGGCAAGCTACATGAGCCCTCGGAGAGGTGCCAGAGTGGTCGAATGGGACGGTCTCGAAAACCGTTGTACACGTCACCGTAACTTGTGTTCGAATCCCACCCTCTCCGCCAGCATACAGCATAATAGCGCCATTTATTCAGCC
>Ga0075342_1000135_pt1 | contig 12629 bp, 10 predicted proteins | sample RushOxbow_ThreeS_3_FD_120085 | JGI IMG/M metagenome (GOLD analysis project Ga0075342, IMG submission 120085) | Natural and restored wetland microbial communities from the San Francisco Bay, California, USA, that impact long-term carbon... | ecosystem: Environmental > Terrestrial > Soil >...
AACCCCTACATTCTGATCTACGAAAAGAAGCTGTCGGGCCTCCAGGCGCTGCTGCCGCTGCTCGAGGCGGTGGTGCAGTCGGGTCGTCCGCTGCTGGTGATCGCCGAGGATGTCGAGGGCGAAGCCCTGGCCACGCTGGTGGTCAACAAGCTGCGCGGCGGCCTTAAAGTGGCGGCGGTGAAAGCCCCCGGCTTTGGGGACCGGCGTAAGGCCATGCTGCAGGACATCGCAGTATTGACCGGCGGCGAGCTGATCTCCGAGGATCTCGGCATCAAGCTCGAGAACGTCACCGTGCAGATGCTCGGCAAGGCCAAGAAGGTAGCGATCACCAAGGACGACACCACCATCGTCAGCGGCGCCGGCAAGAAGGCCGACATCGAGGCCCGTATCGGCCAGATCAAGCAGCAGATCGAGGACACCAGCTCGGACTACGACAAGGAGAAGCTGCAGGAGCGGCTGGCCAAGTTGGCCGGCGGCGTGGCGGTGATCAAGGTCGGCGGCGCCACCGAGGTCGAGGTCAAGGAGAAGAAGGATCGTGTCGACGACGCGCTGAACGCGACCCGCGCCGCGGTCGAGGAAGGCATCGTGCCGGGCGGCGGCGTGGCGCTGCTGTGGGCGTCGAAAGCCATCAAGACCAAGGGCGATAACGACGATCAGGAGGCCGGCATCAACATCGTGCGCAAGGCCTTGCAGTCGCCGATTCGGCAGATCGCCGAGAACGCCGGCGTCGAAGGCTCAATCGTGGTCGGCAAGGTGCTCGAGAACAAGTCGGCATCGTACGGCTACGACGCGCAGAACGACGAATATGTCGATCTGATCCAGAAGGGCATCATCGACCCGGCCAAGGTAGTGCGTACCGCGCTGCAAGACGCCGCGTCGGTGGCGGGCCTGCTGGTCACCACCGAGGCGGGCGTCGCCGAGGCGCCCAAGAAGGGCGGCGGAGACGGCCACGCGCACATGCCGGGCGGCGGCATGGGCGGCATGGACATGATGTAGTCCAAGCCAACCGGCTTAGAATTGCCAAGGGCCGCCTTTTTCGGGCGGCCCTTTTGCTTGACCCGGGTCCGGCCATTTGCCGCGGGACATCCGGCCCGGCCTCACATAAGCCTTACGCAAACGTAATTTCCTTTGCGCCCGGGTTTGGCCTTATCGTCGGCCGGTTTTGCCCGCACAGGGAGCTTTTGGAGCCGCTCCGCCCGATGGCGAATTTCCGCAGCACGGTCAAAGAATTCACGCGCATTGCGGTGCCCTATTACCGGTCGGAGGACCGGTGGGCCGGCCGCGTGCTGCTGTTCGCGGTGATTTCGCTCCAGCTGTTCCAGGTGTGGCTGAATGTGCGCTTCAACGCCTGGTACAACACCTTTTACACCGCACTCCAGGACAAGGACTGGAACACCTTCATCTGGCAGCTCGGCGTGTTCAGCGTGCTCGCCGCGTTCTTCATCGTCAGCGCGGTCTATCAGCTTTATCTCCAGCAATGGCTCCAGATCCGGTGGCGGAACTGGCTCACCAAACGCTATATCGGCCGCTGGCTCGGCCAGGGCACCCATTACCGCATGCGGCTCAAGGGCGATCAGGCCGACAATCCCGACCAGCGCATCGCCGACGACATCCGCGACTTCGTCGACAGCACCCTGAATATCGGCATCGCGCTGCTGGGCTCGATCGTCACGCTGGTGTCGTTCGTGGTGATCTTGTGGACCTTGTCGTCGGCCACACCGCTGATGATCGGCTCGCAGAGCTTCAATATCCCGGGCTACCTGGTGTGGGCGGCGCTGATCTACGCCATCCTCGGCACCTGGGTGACCCACCTAGTCGGTCGGCCCCTGATCCAGCTCAATTTCAATCAGCAGCGCTACGAGGCCGATTTCCGCTTCCCGCTGGTGCGGCTGCGCGAGAATGCCGAGGAGGTGACGCTGCTCGCCGGCGAGCGCGCCGAAGAGGCGCATTTGCGCGACCGGTTCAGCTGGGTGATCCGCAACTGGTACGACATCATGCGGCGGCGGAAGCGGCTGACCTTCCTGACCGCGGGCTACTCGCAGGTTGCGTTGATCTTCCCATTCGTCGTGGTGAGCCCGATCTATTTCTTCGGCGCGCTGACGCTGGGCGGCCTGATGCAGATCGTCTCAGCGTTCGGGCAGGTGCAGAGCGCGCTGTCGTTCTTCGTCTCGGCCTATACCTCGATCGCCGACTGGAAGGCGGTGCTGAACCGGCTGTCGGGCTTCGAGGCCTCGATCGATTGGGCGGAGGGCTTGGACCGAACCGCGCCGCGGGTCGGGTTCCTGCCCGATGGCGCCAAAGCGTTGCTGGTCGAGGAGCTGGCCGTCGGCCTGCCCAACGGCCAGGAGATCGTGCGGCTCAAGGAATTTTCGATTGAGCCGGGCGAGCGGGTGCTGGTGACCGGGCCATCAGGCGCCGGCAAGACGTCTTTGTTCAGGGCGCTCGGCGGTGTGTGGCCGTTCGGGACCGGCTCGATCCGCGTGCCCAAGGGCGCGAGCGTGCTGGTCTTGCCGCAACGGCCTTATCTGCCGCTCGGCAGTTTGCGCGGCGCGCTGGCCTATCCTGGACCTCACGATGCGTTCTCACCCGGAGAGATCAACGACGTGCTGAAGGCAGTCGGCCTTGGTGCCTTCCAAGGCCGGTTGGACGAGACCGCCTATTGGGCCGACAAGCTGTCGGGCGGCGAGCAGCAGCGGCTGTCGATCGCCCGCGCGCTGTTGCAGAAGCCGCAATGGCTGTTCCTCGACGAGGCCACCTCCGCCCTCGACGAGGGGTCGGAGTCCGCGCTGTATCGCCTGCTGATCGACAGGCTGCCGGGCACCGCCATCGTATCGATCGGCCACCGGGCGAGCCTGGTTCAGTTCCATAACCGGTTCTTCGAGCTGAAGCCCGACGAGGGCGGCCGCCACCATCTCACGGAAATCGGCGATGCCGAGATCGAGGCAGCGGAACCGGACGCCCCATCACAGCCCGTTTTCAACTAACCCGCCGTCAACCAACTCTGTGTGTGGACTCACGCGCGGCCTTTTGCATCGCCCAATCTTGGACTATCCTCATGGCCAAGGCCTGGAGGGGACGACGATGCGAATGCTGATCGCGTTGCTGGCGGTAGCCCTGATGCCGAGCCTGGTGGAGCTTAGCCTCGGCGCCGGCGAAGCCCAGGCGGCGGCGAGCTGCAGAGAGAGCTACGCTGTCTGCCTCGCCCGTTGCGACGCCAACAGCCAAAGATGCCAGCGCTGCCGGACGCGATATAAATACTGCGTCTATCCAATGCCCTATATGGGCAATCTGCTCTGAGCAGCCGGGTCCAGCGAACCCGCGACTCCCTTCAGTCTTCGACCTTGCTCTTGCAGCCGCTCCCTGCGTCGAGGCCGTCAGGCTTGTCCCAGTCATTGGCCGGCACCTTCGGGAAAGAGGTGCCGAAATCCTGCTTCACCATGGTGAACTTGCTGGGCACGTTCGAGTTCTCGGGGAAATCGACGATCCAGAAATAGTCGTAGGTGTCCTCGGGCCAGGTGTCGGGCACGCCCGGCAGGATGTCGAGATTGAGCAGCTGGCGGAGCGTCACGCCCTGGCGCTCGAATTCCTTGTCGAGCTTGGCATTGGCGATGTGCTTGTGCTCCCACACCACCACCACGGTCTTGCCCTTGAGCGCGGGATTGTCGAGCAGGCCACGCGCGACTTCCTGGGTGCGCTGGTTGAGCGCTTTGGTGAAAGACTCTTTGCTTTGTCCACTCTCGGGCACCACCGAATACAGGATCAGCGGCTTGTTCCAGCTCGCCACTGACGGCGCGGCAAGCTCGATCGTATGCAGGGTGATGGCGAAGAAGAACGCCGGCTCCTCGCTGTTGGCAAACAGCGACTTGGTCGCATCCTTGCCGAGATAGGTCAGCGCCAAGGCCTGGGCGCGCTGCTCGCCGATTTCGCACAGCTTCCAGGCGTTTTCCTTCTCGCCATGGCGCAGGATGATGAGGCGGGCCGGCGCTGCGATGGCGTTGTGCGCGAAGGCGGCGAGGAACAGCGCGAGAACGAGACGAATCATCATGGCGCCGGAGAGTAGTTGCTTCATGAGTTTGCCGCCATACGCCACACTCTCACTTTCTCGTCATGCCCGGCCGAAGTGCCGGGCATCCCCGTCTTGGCCTGCGGCAAAATCGTGGATGGCCGGGACAAGCCCGGCCATGACGGAGTTCATCATTTGATGGAACTCAATTTGGCGACGATGGCGTCGCGAAGCTTCATGGCGTCCTGGTTCCAGGGCGCAGCGCGGGAGGCGAACAAATGCGCCTGCGAGTTCAGGATCAAGCCGTCGTCCAGCACTTTCAGGTGATTGGCGCGGAGCGTGGTGCCGGTGGTAGTGATGTCCACGATCAGTTCGGCCGTGCCGGCCGCCGGCGTGGCTTCGGTGGCGCCAACGCTCTCGACGATGCGATAGCCGGCCACGCCTTGGCGGGCGAAGAACCGCCGGGTCAGATTCATATATTTGGTGGCAACGCGCAGGCGCCGACCGTGCGCCCGCGCGAATTGCGCGGCGACGTCTTCGAGATCGGCCATGTTGGCGACATCGATCCAGCAATCGGGCACCGCCACCACCACATCGGCGCGGCCGAAGCCCAGCGGCTTCAGAAACTCGACCGAGCGGTCGACATCGGCCAGCGTCTCGCGGATCAGATCCTCGCCGGTAATGCCGAGCTGCACGCGGCCAGACTTTAACTGGTGCACAATCTCGGCCGCCGAGGTGTACACCACCTCGACGCCGTCGAGACCGTCGAGCGTGCCGCGATAGCCGCGCTCGTGGCCCTTGCTGCGCAACGTGAGGCCGGCGCGCTCGAACAAGGCGGCGGCCTGATCCTTGAGCCGGCCCTTCGACGGCACGGCGATAGAGAGCTTGGCGGCCATTACAGCCCTCCCCGCGCCGCGGCGAGCAGGCGCTCGGTGTGGATCGCCGAGCCGATGGCCGGCACCGGTTTGGGCGCGCCGAGATGGGCGAGTAACTCGTCATAGCGGCCGCCGCCGGCGATGGCCTCGTCGATGCCCGGCGCTTCGATCTGGAACACCAGGCCCGAATAATATTCGAGGTTGCGGCCGAACTCGGCGGCGAAGCTCGCGCCCTTGAGGTCGACGCCGCTGGTCTCGAGCCGCTCGAAGCGGCGCGTGGCAGCCTGGAGTGCTGCGCCGAGATCGATGCCGGCGCCCTTGGCAATCATGGCGATGCGCTCGGCCGCCTCCAGCGGCGGACCGGAGACCGCGAGATAATAGTCGATCAGGGTGGCGACCTCCTTGCGCAAGGGATCGGCCCTGAGGTCGGCGGCATGATCGGCGAGCCGCGCGGTGATCTCGCCAAGCGAACGGTTGCCGGAAAGCGGCAGCCCCGCTTGGCCGAGATAGTCGGCGACCAGTTCCTCGGCGGTCTCAGGCGTCTCCCCTGAGAGCTTGCCGGCCAGCGCCATGACCGGCCCGTCGCCGTTCGGCCGCTCACCCTTGGCAAGCCGCGACAGCAGCGCATGAAAGGCATGCGGCCGCCAGAAATAATGACGCAGTTTCAGCCGCCAGCGCTCGGGCAGCGCCAGCACGTCCAGCAGCGCGTAGAACAGCGCGATGTCGCCGAAGCGCAGCCGGAAATCCTTGAGCCCGGCGCCGCGCACCGCCTCCACCGCCAGCGCCACGATTTCGACATCGGCGCTGGCCTTGTCGGTCTCGCCGAAACACTCGATGCCGGCCTGGCGGAACTCGCGCGGATGATCCCGATTGTTGCCGAGCGGCTGGAAGCGGAAGGCGGGACCGTTATAGCAATAGCGCGCGGGCTGAGCGGCGCGCGGGTGGCGCTCGAGATAGAGCCGCGACACCGGCACGGTCAGATCGGGCCGCAGACACAGCTCGTCACCGGCCAGGTCGGTGAACACATAGGTGCGGCTCCGCACCCCCTCGCCGATCTGGTCGAGGAAGACATCCGCAGGCTGGATGATCGATGGCGCAACCTGCTCGTAGCCGGCGTCGCGGAAACGATCGAGCAGGCTGGCGGCTTGGGCTTCGAGAGCCTCGAACTCTTTCGCCGATTCAGCGGCCATGGGTCAGTCTTTCACTTTAGTTCAGTGTCATTGCCCGGCTTGACCGGGCAATCCAGTAACCCCGGCGTGCGTAGATAACCGAAACCTGTGGTTACTGGCTGACCGCCTTCTCGGGCATGAAAGAGAGACGTGGATGGCCGGGACAAGCCCGCCCATGACGTGTTGGTGGTGTTCATAACCAGGAACTGCTTTAGGATTTGTGGCGAGACAAAACTTTACGAACCGCGCCAACCAACTCTGCTTCGGGCACGGCGAACTGCGCCTCGGCCTGCTTCTTGAGGTATTCCTCGCGGTCCTCGATCGAGGTGAGCGTGGCGCCGAGGATCAGATCCTTGATCTGCACCTCGTTCTTGGCCTTCTCGTCGCCACCCTGGATGACGGCGCACGGGGCGACGCGTCTGTCAGCATATTTCATCTGCGCCTTCATGCCGGATTCGCCGAGATAAAGCTCGGCAGGGATGCCGGCGGCGCGCAACTCTTGGGCCATCTTCTGGTAATCGGCGATGCGGTCGCGGTCGAGCACCACCACCACCACCGGGCCTTGCGCCGCGCTGTCTTTATATTTGCCGAGGCGCTGGAGGCCGAACAGCAGGCGCGACACGCCGATGGAGATGCCGGTAGCCGGCACCTTCTCGCCGGTGAAGCGCTCGACCAGACCGTCATAGCGCCCGCCGCTCACCACCGAGCCGAGCCTGATCGGCTGGCCCTTGTCGTCCTTGATCGGCGCGGTCAGCTCGGCCTCGAACACCGGGCCAGTGTAATATTCCAACCCGCGTACGACTGAGGGATCAGTCTTGATCCGGTCGTCGTATCCGGCCCTGGCCACGAGTGCTTCGATCTCGGTCACTTCTTTGAATCCGTCGCCGCCGAATTGTGCGAGAGCAGCAGCCGGTTCGGATTGGTCAGGCTCAAGCATTTTCAGAATTGAGGCAATCTGATCGTCTTTAAGCTCGGCGCCCTTGGTGTAGTCGCCCGACTCGTCTTTGCGCCCTTTGCCGAGAAGTGCCCGAACGCCTTCAATCCCCAGACGGTCAAGCTTGTCGATCGCCCGGAGGACGGCGAGGCGTTGGGCCTGGGATTTCACCCCAGCTCGATCCAGCACACCGTCAAGTATTTTTCGGTTGTTGACCTTGATGACATATTGGCCCCGCGGGACGCCGAGCGCTTCGAGCGTGTCGGCGGCGAGCATGCAGAGTTCGGCGTCGGCGGCGACCGACGAGGCGCCGACCGTGTCGGCATCGAACTGGGTGAACTGGCGAAAGCGGCCCGGCCCCGGCTTCTCGTTGCGCCATACCGGCCCTGACTGGTAGCGGCGGAAGGGCTTGGGCAGGCTCTGATAATTCTCGGCGACATAGCGGGCGAGCGGCGCGGTCAGATCGTAGCGCAGCGACAGCCATTGCTCGTCGTCGTCCTTGAACGAGAACACGCCCTCGTTGGGCCGGTCCTGGTCGGGCAGGAACTTGCCGAGCGCGTCGGTATATTCGATGGCCGGGGTGTCGAGCGGCTCGAAGCCGTAGGACTCGAACACGCGCCGAATCGTGGCGAGCATCTGCTCGCTGGCGCGGATTTCGCCGGCGGAAATGTCGAAAAGCCCCTTCGGCAGGCGGGCCTCGGGGGATGAGGGCGCGGTCTTCTTGCTCATGGGATAGGCGGCTAGGTCAAAGGGCTCCGGCCGCCCGCTTCTAGCCCATGATCATTGATCAGTCATCAATGAACCGCCCCGGCCAGCAAGCAACGGAGACGCTCTTTGCATAGCCGTCATTGCCGGGCTTGACCCGGCAATCCATTCCACTGGCGCTTCAGCGGGCTTAGACCTAGCGGCATGGATGCCCGGATCTAGTCCGGGCATGACGAGGACCAGTGAAGGAACTCCGCTAATCGACCCGGGCGGTCTGCCTGGCGAGCTCGACCAGCGCCTCGATCGGGTGGCCCAATTTCTTGAGCGGGCCGATCGCCTCGGGCGCCGGGCCGCCGGTGGCCCAATCGAGCATCTCGATGGTGTGGACGAAGGGCGCTTTGGTGCCGCCCTGGAGCTGCGTCATGCAGCCGATATTGGCGGTGACGATCAGTTCGGGATCGACCTTCGCGATGTTGGCGAGCTTGCGCTCGCGCAACTGGCCGGCCAGCTCGGGCTCGAGCAGATTGTAGGTGCCGGCCGAGCCGCAGCACAGGTGCCCCTCCGGAATCGGCAAGATGTGGTAGCCGGCCTGCTCCAACAGCGACAGCGGCAGAGCGTCGAGCTTCTGGCCGTGCTGGAGCGAGCAGGCGGCGTGATAGGCGATCTTCAACCCGGTCCACAGCACCGGCGGGTTGAGCCCGATCGTGTCGATGAACTCGGTGATGTCGCGCGCCAGGCTGGAGATATAGGCCGCGCGCTCGGCATAGCCGCGGTCGCGGGCGAGCAGATTGCCATAGTCCTTGACCATGGTGCCGCAGCCCGAGGTGGTGACGACGATGGCGTCGAGCGGCTTCTCGCGAATGACCGCGGTCCAGGCGTCGATATTGCGGCGGGCGTAGTCGCGCGCTTCCTCGTCCTTGCCGAGCGAATGCACCAGGGCGCCGCAGCAAGTTTCGTCCTTGACCACCACGACATCGACGCCGTGACGCCTGAGCAGCCTGATGGCGGCGCGGCTGATCGAGGGCGCGAGCACTTCCTGCACGCAGCCGAGCATCAGAGCGACGCGCTTGGCCTTAGGGTCCTTGCCGATCGCCGATTTCGGCCTGGTGAGCGGCGCTTTGGGCATGCGGCTCGGCAGCAGTTCCAAAGCGGCGGCCGGCCGCTCGAATCCGGCCCGGGCGATCAAGTTGCGGAACGGCCGCGCCAGCCAGCCCAAGGTCAGCGCCAGGCGGAAGCGCCGCGGATTGGGCAGCACCTTGCTCACGATCCAACGCAAGGTGCGCTCCCGCGGCGCGCGGTGGCCCTTGGCCTCGATGCGGTTGCGCGCGAGATCGACCAGATGCATGTAGTCGACGCCGGAGGGACAGGTGGTCATGCAGCAAAAGCAGGAGAGGCAGCGGTCGATGTGATGGGTCATTGAGGGCGTTACTTCGCGCTCCTCGAACATCTGCTTCATGAAGTAGATGCGGCCGCGCGGGCTGTCGCGCTCGTCGCCGGTCAGCACATAAGTCGGGCAGGTGGCGGTGCACAGCCCGCAATGGACGCAGCGCCGCAAAATCGCGTCGGCGCGGGCGATGGTCGGGTCGGCGAGCTGGACGGAATTGAAATTGGTCTGCATAAGCGCGCCTAAATCCCCGCATACATGCGGCCGGGATTGAGAATACCGACCGGATCGAATGCATTCTTGACGGCAGAGGTTAGCGCCATGAGCGGCGCGTCGAGCGGCTGGAACACGTCGATGCCGGCCCTAGCGCCGGTCTCGGCCCGGATCAGAGTGGCATGGCCCCCAAATTCGGCAAGGGTGCGGCGGATCTCGACCGCGCCGGCGTCGGAGATGGGCGGGGTCTCGAGCCAAATGAGGCCGCCCGACCAGTCATACATCACGCGGACATCGATCTTGCGGGCGAGGCTTGCCACCAGCTTCGCCGCGGTGGACGGCACCGTGGAGATGCGCCACAGCGGGCCCTCGCTCGTTTCGAACATCTTTAGCGCCCTCACCTCGTTCCAGAAGATGCGGCTCCGCATGGTGTCGAGCTCGAGCGCGGGCGCATAGGCCTGAAGCATTTGCTTAAGACGGCTGGAGCGGTAACGGGCGGAGGCGGGGAAATTCTCGACCCTGATGGCGGTGACCGTGGCGCCGGCATTGGCGATCTCCTGGTCGGAGAAACGCTCGGCCAGACCGGCATGCAAATGCACCGTGCCCGAGACCTCGAACGGCGTGCCGAGCGCCAGGCACAAGGCCTCGACCCCGTTCAGATCAGCCAGGCCGAAGCACAATACGGTGCGCACCTCGCGCTGCGCCGGCAGCACCTTGAGCGCCACCTCGGTCATGACCGCGAGCGTGCCCCAGGAGCCGGCAATCCCGCGCGCGAGATCGTAGCCGGTGACGTTCTTCATCACCCGGCCGCCCGCCCTGATGGTGTCGCCGCGGCCATTGACGGCCTGCACGCCGAGCACGTGGTCGCGCGCGGCGCCCGACAGGATGCGCCGGCTGCCGGACAGATTGGCGGCGACCATGCCGCCGATGGTGCCCTGGCCGGCGTCGAAGCCGAGCACCGGCCCGAGATCGACCGGCTCGAACGGAAACTCCTGCTCGTTCTCGGCGAGCAGCGCCTCGACCTGGGCAAGTGGCGTGCCGGCCAACGCCACCACCACCAGCTCGCTCGGCTCGTAGAGCGGCACGCCGACCAGATTCTCGGTGCTCAGCACCGAGCCATGCTGCACCGGGCGACCAACCTCGCGCTTGGTGCCGCGCCCCATCACCTCGAGCGGCGTGCGGGTATCGGCCGCCTCGGCGACCAGATAGGCCAGCTCCTCCACGGAATCGGGAGCATGAAAGCCGACGCGCATATGACCGGTCACTGGGCGCCTCGTCCTTCCAGAGGAAACACCTTGCCGGGATTGAGCAGCCAGTCGGGATCGAAGGCGGCCTTGACGCGCATCTGCTGCTCAAGGTCGGCGTCGGAAAATTGCAGGCTCATCAATTCGCGCTTCTCGATGCCGATGCCGTGTTCGCCGGTGAGACAGCCGCCGAGCTCGACGCACAGCTTCAAGATTTCCGCACCGCATGACTCGACCCGCTCGAGCTGAAGCGGGTCGTTGGCATTGTAGAGGATCAGCGGGTGCAGATTGCCGTCGCCGGCATGAAAGATGTTGGCCACGTCGAAGCGATAGCGGCGGCAGATCCAGCCGATCTCGTCGAGCGCCTTGGGCAGCTTGGACAACGGGATCACGCCGTCCATGCAGTAATAATCGGACAGTTGGCCGATGGCGCCGAACGCGGCCTTGCGTCCTTTCCAGATCTTGGCGCTTTCCTCGGCGCTCTGGCTGCGGCGCATGACGAGCGGGTGAAAGTCCTCGGCGATCTCGGTGATCTTCTCCAGCAGCGTGTCGATCTCGTCTTCCGAGCCTTGCACCTCGACGATCAGCAGCGCCTCGACGTCGAGCGGGTAGCCGGCCTTGACGAAATGCTCGCAGACATGGATCGCCGGGCGATCCATGAATTCGAGCGCCACAGGGATGATGCCGGCGGCGATGATGGCGGCGACGCAGGCGCCTGCCGTCTCGTTGGAGTCGAAGCCGAGCAGCATCGGCCGCGCGCCTTCCGCCGCCTTGATGAGGCGCACGGTGACCTCGGTGACGACGCCAAACTGGCCCTCGGAGCCGACGATCAAAGCGAGGAAATCGTAGCCCGGCGCATCGAGGCTCGAACCGCCGATATCAAGCACTTCGCCGTTCATCAGCACGATGCGGACGCCGAGCACATTATTGGTGGTGACGCCGTATTTCAGGCAATGGGCGCCGCCGGAATTGGTGGCGACGTTGCCGCCGACGGTGCAGGCGATCTGGCTCGACGGGTCGGGCGCATAGAAGAAGTCGTCGCCCGCCACCGCTTCGGTGATGCCGGTATTGGTGATGCCGGCCTCGACCTGCGCTGCGCGGTTCGCCAAGTCGATCGACAGCACCTTGTTCATCCGCGACACACACAGCACGATGGCGTCTTCCAGCGGCAGGGCTCCGCCGCACAGCGAGGTGCCGGCGCCGCGCGGCACCACCTTGATGTGGTTCTCGTGGCAGAAGCGCAAAATGGCGCTCACCTCCTCGGTCGAACCCGGCAGCACGACGGCGAGCGGCAGACAGCGATAGGCGGTCAGTGCGTCGGTCTCGAAGGTGCGGCGGCCCTCTTGGTCGGTGATCAGGGTGGCTCCGGGCGCGACCTTCTTCAGCTGCTTCAGAATGTCGTTGCGCCGTTGAAGGATCGCGAGATCCGGGCTGGGCAGGGAAACGTGCGACATCCTAGGCTCCGAGCGCGTCCGAGCAATGGTTTGAGGAAACCCGCCCTTGTCTTTCGCACGCAACTGGTTGGCGGGCAATACGCCGGGGAGCCGCCGATGGTGGCGGCAATAGGCCGATTCCCACCGGGTTAGGATGTCGCAGTCGAGACTTTTTGGGTTTCTTAGCAGGGGTGAGACACAAACCGCGCAATAGCGGGCTTACGGTGCGGCTTTGGCCTCGGCCGAGCCGTCAGGCTCGGCCGGGGCACCCGGCGCGGATGGGCTGGCCGCCTTAGCGCGGAATGTCTCGATGTCGTCGAATACCGTCCGGAAGAAATAATCCCGGTCACCCTCCTCCTTGGCGATATCGCGCCAGGCCGAGCGCAAGGCGCCCAGCACGTCGTCCGGCCATGGTTCTAAGCGGACGCCGGCCTTGGCGATATTAGCAAGGGCATCCGCTTGGAGTTGCGGGCCGTCGATCAGGGTCGATTGCAGCGTGGCAAGACACACGCCCTTGATCAGGCCGCGCTGATAATCCGACAGCGCGTCCCAGCGATCCTGGTTGATCAGGAGCTCGAACACGGTCTCGGGCTGGTGCCAGCCCGGCATATAGATGAGCTTGATCTTGTCCTTGAGGCCCTGGCGCTCGTCGACCGCGGGCGGGTAGAG
>Ga0075342_1000136_pt1 | contig 12619 bp, 12 predicted proteins | sample RushOxbow_ThreeS_3_FD_120085 | JGI IMG/M metagenome (GOLD analysis project Ga0075342, IMG submission 120085) | Natural and restored wetland microbial communities from the San Francisco Bay, California, USA, that impact long-term carbon... | ecosystem: Environmental > Terrestrial > Soil >...
AAGAACTACTTCTATCCGGACCTGCCGAAGGGCTACCAGATCAGCCAGTACGAAAGACCGATCGTGCAGGGCGGCGCGGTGCCGGTCGCGCTGCCGGAGGGCGAGAAGCGCGTCGCGCTTACGCGCGCGCATCTCGAGGAGGATGCAGGCAAATCGCTGCACGAGGACTTTCACGGCATGTCCGGGATCGATCTCAATCGCGCCGGCACGCCGCTGCTGGAAATCGTTTCCGAGCCGGATCTGCGCGGCGCGAAGGAGGCGGTGGCCTACGCACGCGCGCTGCACGCGCTCGTCGTCTGGATCGGTGTGTGCGACGGCAACATGCAGGAGGGATCGTTCCGCTGCGACGCCAACGTGTCGGTGCGCAGGGTCGGCGAAACCGCCTATGGCACCCGCTGCGAGATCAAGAATCTCAACTCGTTCCGCTTCATGGAGCGGGCGATCGAGTACGAGGCGCGGCGGCAGATCGGCGTCCTCGAGGACGGGGGGCGCATCGACCAGGAAACCCGTCTCTACGACCCGGAGCGCGACGAGACGCGCTCGATGCGCAGCAAGGAGGAGGCGCACGACTACCGGTACTTCCCTGATCCTGACCTGCTTCCGCTGATGCTTGGCGCGGCGGACATCGAACGCATACGCGCGGCGATGCCCGAACTGCCGGCCGAACGCCGCAAGCGAATCGGCGAAGCGTTCGCGCTGCCGGCACCGACCGCGGCGATCCTCACCAGCAGCCGCCAGATGGCGGACTACTTCGAAGCGGCGATCGCGGGCGCCGATCCGGAGACGGTGCGCCAGACCGCGAACTGGATCGCGGGCAGCACCAGCGCCAAGCTGAACGAGCGCGGCATCGGGATTGAAGACTGTCCGGTCGATCCCGCGCAGCTGCGCGGGCTCATCGGCCGCCTGACCGACGGGACGCTATCGGCCAAGCTCGCCAGGGAGGTGGACGATGCGATGTGGGCGGGCGAGGGCAGCGCAGACGAGATCATCGCCAAGCGCGGCCTGAAGCAGATCAGCGACGCCGGTGCGCTGGAAAAGGCCGTAGACGAGGTTCTTGCCGCCAACCCACGACAGGTCGAGGATTATCGTGCAGGCAAGCAGAAGGCCTTCAATTCGCTCGTCGGCCAGGTCATGAAGGCAACGCGCGGCAAGGCGAACCCCACGCAGGTCAACGCCATTCTGCGGCGCAAGCTCGGCTGAGCCGCGCGGCCGCGCCGGTCAGTTCTTCGAATCCCTGCGCGGCTGGGTGAGCTCGAGGAAGTGCTTGCGGTCTTCGTCATACCTCGCGTTGATCGCTTGGGCTTCCTTCTGCTTCGCGTCGCGCAGTCCCTGCTGGGCTTCGAGATCGATCTGCGTGTTCGTGATGTCGCGCTTGAGTTCGTCCGGCGCCGGCTTGTCCTTGTAGAACTCCAGCTCCTTGCTGAGCTGCGCCTGGCGCGACTTGATCTCGGCAATGCGCTCGTCTACGTCCTTGATCGCTGCAGTGTTTCCCTCGAGTGCGCGCGCCCGCGCATTCTCGATTTCGTCGACGCTGGTGTAGGTCGCGAGCAGCGCGCGGTTGCGGCGGTGCTCCTCGCGCCGCGCGGCCTCCTCCTCGCGCCGCTTCTTCTCCTCGGCGGCCTTCGCGTCGCGCTCGGCTGCCGTGGCCTTGGGATCGATCCGTCGTACCACCATCCCCTGCGCGTTTAGCTGCTCGACAACCTCGCCGATGCACGGACGCGGGATTGTCTGCCCGTAATAGATCTTCCCGTCAGACCCGGTGCAGCGATAGGACTGTGCCTGCGCGATCGTCGGCAACGCGACAAGCGCCACCGCAAACAAGACGGTGGCAGCGAGCGAGCCGTTGCGGTCCATTTAGCCTCCTGCGCGTCCCAACGATGGACGCAATTCTAACGCCTCCCGGCGCTTAGACTTCGAGCTGATAGAATCCTCGCCACGCTCCGCGCCGTCAACCAGATGCAATCCGCCGATCGCGCCTTCATCGCCGAGACGACCGCCAAGATGCTGCTCGAGGTGAAGGCGGTGCTGTTCTGGGAAGACAAACCTTTCATCTTTACCTCGGGCTGGGCGAGCCCGGTGTACATCGACTGTCGCAAGCTGATTTTCTATCCGCGCATTCGCGCGCAACTGGTGGACTTCGCCGAGGCGACCCTGGCGCGCGACGCCGGTTTCGAGCAGTTCGACGTCGTCGCGGGAGGAGAAACCGCGGGGATCCCCTACGCGGCATGGATCGCCGACCGCTTCGCGCTGCCGATGCAGTACGTGCGCAAGAAGCCCAAGGGCTTCGGCCGCAACGCGCAGATCGAAGGGGACGTGCGCGAGGGTGCGCGCACGCTGCTGGTCGAGGATTTGACCACCGACGGCCGCTCGAAGATCAACTTCTGCAAGGCGCTGCGCGACGCGGGCGCCGTTGTCGATCACGTTTTCGTCAATTTCTTCTATGACATCTTTCCGGAGTCGAAGAAGATCATGTCCGACCTGAACGTGCGCCTGCACTACCTGGCGACCTGGTGGGACGTTCTGGCGGTGGTCAAGCAGGGCGGCTATCTCGGCGCCAAGCAGATCGTCGAAGTCGAGAAATTCCTCAAGTCGCCGGCCGAGTGGTCGGCCGCGCACGGCGGCGTCTCGAGCTTTCCTTCGTCCTGAGCGGCCCGCGTGCGGGTCGTCACGCTCAACGTCAACGGGATCCGCGCTGCGGCGAAAAAGGGCCTGTTCCGCTGGCTCGCCGCGCAGCGCGCCGAAATCGTCTGTCTGCAGGAGATCAAGGCGCAGGAAGCCGACCTCGATGCGACGATGCGCGCGCCGAAAGGCTACGTGGCTGCGTTCTCGCACGGCGAAAAGAAAGGCTACGCCGGCGTCGCGCTCTACAGCCGCGCAACGCCGGACGCGATCGTCGAAGGATTCGGCATCCGCGAGTTCGACGCCGAAGGGCGCTATCTGGAGGCGCGCTTCGGCAAGTTGTCGGTAGTCTCCCTGTATCTGCCGTCGGGCTCGAGCGGGCCTCATCGTCAGGCCTCCAAATACCGTTTCATGGAGTCGTTTCTGCCGCAGCTGCGCAAGCTCAGGCGCGCGCGCCGCGAGGTGATCCTGTGCGGCGACTGGAACATCGCGCACAAGGAAATCGACCTCCGCAACTGGCGCGCCAACCAGAAGAATTCGGGGTTCCTGCCCGAGGAACGCGCTTGGCTGACGCGCGTCTTGGCCGAGCTGGGCTTCGTCGACGTGTTCCGCCGGATCAATCCGCGTCCGGAGCAGTACACCTGGTGGTCGAATCGTGGCCAGGCCTGGGCGAAGAACGTCGGTTGGCGCATCGACTATCAGATCGCAACGCCGGCGATCGCGGCGCGCGCGGCGCGCGAATCGATTTACAAACGCAGGCGGTTCTCGGATCATGCGCCGCTCACGATCGACTACGACTGGCCGTTCGACTGAAGCGCGATGGGCTGTCGCGCGGCGGCCTCAGGAAGCCTCGGCGCCGCCGCGCTCGATCGGCGCGAGCGCGGGCCGCTGGCGTCGCCGGTCGAGCCACCAGGCAAGCGCGGGCAGCAGCGCGAATCCGCCCGGCATGACAAAGCACATCAGATAGGGCGAGATGACCGACAGGCGCCGGAGATGCCCGCGCAGCTCCGCGCGTTCGGCAAGCGTCCACGGCAGATGGTTGCGGCGCTTCATGAGCAGCGGCATCAACCCTCTGACCTGCGCCATCTCGGAGAGCAGGTAACGCCGTTCGCGCGCCACGAACTTCAAGGGCGTGAGCATGGGCCTTCGCGGTGCGGGCGTCATGGCGGGCATGCGGCAAATGTCGATTCGGGTATCGAGCGAACTCTCCAAGCTGCGCATGAGGCTACCGAGTTCGGATCTGCACATCAATCGAGAAACGACCGCAGACGGTTAGAATTCGTCAAGACTCGGGCACCGCATGCCAAACGACGCTCCGAAGGGCATCTCCGCGGTGTTCCGCAGCCGCAAGATCTTCCTGCTGTTGCTGCTGGGATTCGCTTCGGGCCTTCCGCTCGCGCTCACGGCCGGCACGCTGCAGGCCTGGCTCGCGGTGGAACGTATCGACCTGACGACGATCGGGCTGTTTGCGCTCGTCGGTCAGCCGTATACCTACAAGTTCCTCTGGGCCCCGTTGATGGACCGTTACCGGCTTCCGTTCCTCGGACGGCGCCGGGGCTGGCTCGCGACGACGCAGCTCGCGCTGCTGGCGTCGATCGCATGGATGGGAACGCTGTCGCCGCAGACATCGCCCTGGCTGCTCGCGGGCGCGGCACTCATGGTGGCTCTCCTGTCGGCCTCGCAGGACATCGTTTTCGACGCCTACCGCGCGGATGTGCTGGAGGCCGAGGCGCGCGGCGCTGGCGCTGCGGTCTCCGTGCTCGGCTACCGCATCGCCATGCTGGTCTCGGGCGGCCTCGCGCTCATCCTCGCCGATACCTGGCTTGGCTGGCATGGCACCTACTTCCTGATGGCGGCGCTGATGCTCGTAGGCCTTGCCGCGACCTGGCGCGCCGACGAACCGCCGCCGCCTTCGCATGTCCCGCACGCGCTGCTCGAAGCGGTGCGAGAACCGCTGCAGGAGTATTTCTCGCGGCACGGCGCATGGCTGCTGCTGATTCTCGTGATCCTGTACAAGCTGGGCGACGCTTTTGCGGGCAGCCTGACCACGGCGTTCCTGCTGCGCGGACCCGGCTTTACGCTCACCGAGGTGGGCCTGGTCAACAAGTGGCTCGGCGTCGCTGCGACCATCCTGGGTGCGCTCGCGGGCGGGGCGCTCATGGCGCGGCTGCGCCTGTATCGCGCGCTGCTCCTGTTCGGCCTGCTGCAGGCGCTCACCAACCTCGGCTTCATGCTGCTCGCATCCGCTGGCAAGAGCCATGTGCTAATGATCGTCGTCATCGCCGCGGAGAACCTGTGCGGCGGCATGGGCACGGCAGCCTTCGTCGCCCTGCTGATGGCGATGTGCGATCGCCGCTTTTCCGCCACGCAATACGCGCTGCTCTCCGCGCTGGCGTCGTTCGGCCGGGTATACGTCGGACCCGCGGCCGGTGCGATCGCCGCGAGCCTCGGCTGGGTGGTGTTCTTCTTTCTCACTTTCGTCGTTGCTCTGCCAGGCGTGCTGATGCTGGTGGCCCTGCGCCGCCGGATCGACGCGCTGGACGTTGCGCCGCACGGTTCCTGATCCGCTGCCCGGTTTGCATCCCGGGGAGCACTGGTAAGATCGATTGCCATGCCGGCTTCTCAAGCTGCACTCGAGATCGAAGAGTTGTCGGGTGCCGGGCGCGGCGCCACGATCCGGGTGTCGGGCGATTGGACCTTTGGCGCACTGAGCAAGCGACGCTTTCGGCTCGCCCGGGTGGCCGCCGATCTGCAGCAGCGTCCGGCGAGGGCGCTGCGCTGGGATCTGACGGGAATCACCGCGCTAGACGATGCCGGCGCGGTCTGGCTCGCTCGGGCCCTCAGATCGGCCGAACAGATCGATGTCGATCCGCGATTCCGCACCATACTGACTCAGGCCAGCCAGGGCCTGCTCGTTCAGCGTCCTGCGCGCGGAATCGACCCTCTGGCCGGGGTGGTGCGCATCGGGCAGGCCGGCATCGAATTCGGGTTCCATCTGCGCGACGGCGCCACGCTGCTCGGACAGCTGGTGCTCGATCTTGTGCGCGTGCTGAGACGCTGGCGCGATTTTCCGCTGCTCGAGCTTTCTGCCAACGTGTACCGCGCCGGCGTCTCGGCGCTGCCGGTGACGATGCTGGTCGGCTTCCTGATTGGCGTGGTGCTGACCTATCTTTCGGCGCTGCAGCTCAAGCGCTATGGCGCGGACCTGCTCGTCATCAACATCGTCGGCATCGGCGTGGTGCGCGAGCTCGGGCCGCTGCTCGCATCGATCATTGCCGCCGGCCGCTCCGGTTCGGCGATGACCGCGCAGCTCGGCGTGATGCGGGTGACCGAGGAGATCGAGGCGCTCTCGGTGATGGGCGTGTCGGTGACCGCGCGCCTCGTGCTGCCCAAGGTGCTCGGGCTCGCCATCGCCCTGCCGATGGTGTCCTTCTGCACCGACGTCGCGGCACTGGCGGGCGGGATGCTGATCGCAAAGCTGACGCTCGGCATCGCGCCGCCCGCGTTTATGGAGGCGCTGCCGCGCGCGGTAGAAGTGGTGAATTTCTGGATCGGCCTCGGTAAATCGGTCGTCTTCGGCATTGCGGTGGCTTTCGTCGCCTGTCATTACGGCCTGCGCGTGCTGCCCAATACAGACAGCCTGGCGGCGGGCGTGACCCAGTCGGTGGTGGCCTCGGTGACGTCCGTGATCCTGCTCGATGCCATGTTCGCGATCCTGCTGCGCGATGTCGGCTGAAGCCAAACCGCAGAACGCCGTCGATTCCGTCGTCGAGGTGCGCAAGCTCCTCAACAAGATCGGCAACTTCGTTCTTCACCGCGATCTGGATTTCGAAGTGCGCGCGGGCGAGGTGATGACGCTGGTCGGCGGCTCGGGCAGCGGCAAGACCCAGCTGGTGCGCGTGATCCTCGGCCTGAAGCGCCCGAACGGCGGGTTTGTCCGAGTCTTCGGCGTGTCCTGGGACGACCCGAGCTTTGTGCGCGTGCGCGCCGCGCGCGAGCGCATGGGCATGCTGTTTCAGAACGGCGCACTGTACTCGGCGTTCACGGTGTATCAGAACGTCGCCTTTCCGCTGCGCGAGCGCGGCGGTCTGGACGAGGACGCGATTCGCGCGATCGTGTATGCGAAGCTGGCGCAGGTGGAACTCGAACCGGCGCACGCCGACCTGCTGCCGGCGAATCTCTCCGGCGGCATGGTCAAGCGCGTCGCGCTCGCACGCGCGCTGGCGCTGTCGCCCGAACTGCTGATCCTCGATGAGCCGACCGCGGGGCTCGACCCCGATCGCTCGGATTCTTTCGTGCGGCTCATCAAACGGCTGCGCACGGAGAACCGCTTCGCGGTCCTGATGGTGACGCACGATCTCAACACTCTGAACGACCTCTCCGACCGGGTATCCGTGCTGGCCGACCAGCATATAATCGCCAGCGGCCCGATCGACGAGGTGCGCGCGGTGCCGCACCGTTTCATCGAGAATTTTTTCGGAGGAGAGCGCGGCCGGCGTGCCTTCACGGATGGCTGAGCGCGAAAGGGGACCTTGGAAAATCGTGCGTACGCGCTGATTACGGGTGTCTTCGTGCTCGCCATTGCCGCGGGCGTCGTGCTGTGGGCGAACTGGCTCGTCGGCAGTCCGGTGCAGCGCGAGGCCTACCGCGTGGTCGCGCTGCGCCCGATCACCGGCCTGAACGAGCAGGCGCAGGTGCGCTACCGCGGCATCAGCGCCGGGCGCGTCGCCAGCATCCGCCTCGACAAGAGCAACCCCAACCGGATTCTGGTCGGAATCGAGGTCGACAAGGACGTGCCGATCACCCGCGGCACCTACGCGCAGCTCGGCATGGAGGGCATCACCGGCATCGCCTACGTGCACCTGCTGGACGACTACACCTCGCGCGAGCCGCCGCCCAGGGGCCGCGACGGCGTGCGCGAGATTCATCTGCGGCCGTCGTTTCTCGACGCGATCACCGACAATGCCGAAGCGATTCTGAAGGACGGGCGGGTACTGATCGCGGAGATGACGAAGCTGGTGAACGAGGAGAACCGCGAGCGCATCGGGCGCTCGCTGGAGAGCCTCGAAAAGCTGCTCGCGAAGCTCGAGGCGCAGCTGCCCGGATTCGTCGAGCGCACCGACGAGCGCGTGCAGGCCTGGCTGAACGAGAAGAACCGCCGTAACGTCGAGGGCGTGCTCGAGAACCTGAACACGGCCTCGCGCGGCCTGCCCGCGCTGATGGAGCAGACCGGGCAGCTGGTGCGCGACGCACGTGCGCTCTCTGCGCGGGCGAGCGAGCTCGCGACGGAGGCGACTGCGCTCGCACGCGAGTCGCAGGGGACGGTGCACGACGTGCGCAGCACGACGCTGCCGAAAGTGAACGCGCTCGCCGATTCGGTCGAACGCAGCGCGCGGCGCGTGGGCGAGCTGGCGGAAACGCTCGAGCGCAAGCCTGACAGTCTTATTTGGGGGCACGACAAGACGCCCCCGGGTCCCGGCGAGGAAGGATTTCAATGAGCGGATGGCAGTTTGGCGGTGGCCTTGCTTCTGTATTCACCCTCGTACTCGCGAGCTGCGCGGGCGGCGGCGCCTCGAGCATTCCGCCGCACAGCTACGACCTCGGCATCGAGACCCCTGCGACGAGCATGCCGGCGGTCGAGCTGCGCGGCGTGCGCGCGGTGCGGCCGTTCGACGGCACCGCCATGTATTACCGTCTGGCCTACCGTGACGGTGCGGAGCTCGTGGCGTTCGCCCAATCGCGCTGGGCGGCCCCGCCCGGGGAGCTCGTGCGCAAGCAGCTCGCGCGCGCGACGCGTGCCGGGACGCCGCGCTGCATGCTGGAGATCGAGTTGCAGGAATTCAGCCAGGTGTTCAGCGCGCCGGACGCGAGCATTGCGCAGCTCGAGCTCGTCGCCACGCTCGGTGCGCCTGCTGGCACTGTCGAAACGCGCGCGATGCGAATTTCGGAGGCGGACGCCGGATCGACGGCTGCGCAGGGCGTGAAGGCAATGCAGCGCGCGGTCACGCACGCGATCACCGAGCTCGTGCAATGGATCGACGGCGTCGCGGACTGCCGAGGCTGACGTTCGCCGCCCGGCTCAGGCCTGGGTGCAGCGATAGACGGCGAGGCTGCCGAACAGGTTGGGCAGAAGGCTCACCGACTGTCCGCCATGCAGCACCAGCCGCTCTTCGATGCGCGTCCCGAGCCGGCGGCAGAAATCCTCGAAGTCGGTGAGCGTGCAGAGGTGCACGTTCGGCGTCTCGTACCACGCGTAGGGAAGCTCCTTCGATACGGGCATGCGTCCCAGCAGCAGCTGCAGCCGCGCCTGCCAGTGGCCGAAGTTGGGGAAGGAGACGATCGCCTCGCGTCCTACGCGCAGCATTTCGCGCATCAGCTGCTCGGTGCGATGGATGGTCTGCAGGGTCTCCGACAGCAGCACGTAGTCGAACGAGCCGTCGCGAAACACCGAAAGCCCGTCCTCGAGGTTCATCTGCAGCACGTTGACGTCGTTACGGACGCAGGCGACCACCTCGGCATCGTCGATTTCGACGCCGTAGCCCGGCGCTTGGCGCGCCTCCCACAGGTAGCGCAGCAGCGCGCCGTCGCCGCAGCCGAGGTCGAGCACGCGCGCGCCGGGCGTCACCCAGCGCGCGATCGCGGCGAAGTCGGGACGAGCAGCGAGCAGCGCCTGGTCGCTTGCGTTCATCGACTCAGCGCTCGATGTTGTCGAAATACGCCCGCAGGGCGCCGTGATAGCGCGCGTCCTCCATGAGAAAGGCGTCATGGCCGCCGGGCGCGTCGAGCTCGAGGTAGGACAGGATCCTGCGGTTGTCGAGCAGCGCGCGCACGATCTCCCTGCCGCGCGCCGGCGCGAAGCGCCAGTCGGACTTGAAAGAGACCAGCAGGAACGCGGCCTGGGCACGCGCCAGCGCGGCCGACAGGTCGCCGCCGAACTCGGCCGCCGGGTCGAAGTAGTCGAGCGCCTTGGTGATGCGCAGGTAGGTGTTGGCGTCGAAGTACGAGGAAAACTTGTCGCCCTGGTGGCGCAGGTAGGACTCGACCTCGAAATCGATGTCGAAATCGAAGCCGGGCACGCCGCGGCGCAGCAGGCGTCCGAATTTCGCCATCATCGCCTCGTCGGACAGGTAGGTGATGTGTCCGATCATGCGCGCGATGCGCAGCCCGCGCGTCGGCACCACACCCTTGTCGTAATAGTGCCCGCCGTGAAAGTCCGGGTCGGTCGTGATGGCCTGCCGGGCGACCTCGTTGAAAGCGATGTTCTGCGCCGACAGGCGCGGCGTCGAGGCGATGACGAGCGCATGGCGGATGCGCTCCGGGTAGGCGAGCGCCCAGTGCAGCGCCTGCATCGCACCGAGGCTGCCGCCCATGACTGCGGCAAAGCACTCGATCCCCAGGCGATCGGCGAGCCGCGCCTGTGCATCGACCCAGTCCTCGACCGTAACCACCGGGAAGCCGCCCCCCCAGGGTCGGCCGGTCGCCGGGTTTAGGCTCATCGGCCCGGTCGACCCGTGGCAGCCGCCGAGGTTGTTCACGCCGATCACAAAGAAGCGATCGGTATCGAGCGGCTTGCCCGGGCCCACGAGATTGTCCCACCAGCCCAGTTCATCAGGGCGATCTGCGTAGAGGCCGGCGACGTGGTGCGAAGCGTTCAGCGCATGGCACACCAGCACCGCATTCGAGCGCGCCGCGTTCAGCGTTCCGTAGGTTTCGTACGCAAGTTCAAACGCAGGCAGGGTCGCCCCGCCGCGCAGCTTCAGGGGCGTGTCGAATGCCGCGACCTGCGGGGTCACGATCCCCACCGAAGCGGGCGGCTGTTGCGGTGCGTTCACGTCTCGATCAGGCACAAAGAAACCCATTCAGCTTGCGCAGAAACGGGTTTGCCGGAGACCGTCTCTTTAGCTGGATTTGTTAGGCGCCCGCAAGCTGAACATCAAATCGGCGCGGGCAGAAGTATAACCGACTACGCCGCGCGCGCGGACCCGCTTGCAAGCAGAGCATCGATCGCCGCGTCGCCGAACCCGGCCTCGGCAAGTACTTCGCGCGTGTGCTCTCCCAGGCGCGGCGCGTGGCGACGGTAGCCCGGCGTCGACTCCGACCACTCCGAAGGCACTTTCATCGAACGCAGCCGCCCTTCGCTCGGGTGCTCGACGGTCTCGAAATAACCGATCGCGGCAAGATGGGGATCGCTCACGATGTCGTCGATGCTGTTCATGCGCTGCACCGGAATGTCCGCGCGCTCCAGCAGTCCGAGCCATTCCTCGGTCGTGCGCTTGCGCATCTCGTCCGCCACGAAGGCGTAGGCCGCGTCGAAGTTCTGCGCGCGCGCCTCGTGCGTGGCAAAGCGCGCATCATCCCTGAGCAGGTCGCCGCGGCCCACCAGCTCGAGAAAGGCGCGCCACTGCTTGTCGTTGTAGATCAGCGCGCAGACGTAGCCGTCGCGTGTCGCATAGGGGCGCCGGTCGCGCGCCAGCAGCCTGACGTAGCCGGGATCGCCCAGCGGCGGCTCGAACGTATAGCCGCCGAGGTGCTCGCCGAGCACGACCTGCAGCATGCCTTCGAACATCGGCACGTCTACGCGCTGGCCGCGGCCCGAGCGCTCGCGCCAGTAGAGCGCGGCGGTCACCGCGTTCGCGAGCTGCAGCCCGATCGTCCGATCGGCGGTGATCAGCGGGGTGTAGCGCGGCGATTCGTTGCCCGCGGCCTGGTGCAGCCAGGGAATGCCCGTCGCGCCCTGGATCAGGTCGTCGTAAGCCGGGCGCGCGGCGTAGGGGCCGCGCTGACTGTAGCCGAAGGCGCCGACGTAGAGGATACGCTCGTTTACCGCGCGCAGGTCCTCGTAGCCGAGCCGCAGGCGCGCCATCGCTTGGGGGCGGATGTTGTAGACCAGCGCATCGGCGCCGCGCGCCAGCGCAAGCAGGGCGTCGCGCGCTTCGCGCCTCTTCAGGTCGAGGGCGACCGAGCGCTTGTTTCGGTTGACGTTCAGGAAGATGTGCCCCATTCCCGCGTGGCGCTGCGGCCATGCGCTGCGCATCACGTCGCCCTCGAGCGGCTCGACCTTGATCACGTCCGCCCCCAGATCGCCCAGGATCTGGGTGGCATACGGACCCATCACCACCGTGGTGAGGTCGATGACGCGAACGCCGTCCAGTGGCCCGGGCATCGGCTCGACCCCGCTAGGCGTTCAGCTTGGCGATGAGATCGCGAATCCGGCCCGGGTCGTCGCTGCGCAGCACGCGCTGGGCGAGCGTCCGGGTCTGCGCCAGGTCGGTCTTGAGGACGCGCTCCTTGATCGCGAGAAGCTGCGTCGGATGCATCGAGAAGTTGCGCAGGCCGAAGCCGAGCAGCAGGCGGGTCAGCGCGAGGTCGCCGGCCATCTCCCCGCACACGGCGACCGGAGTTCCCGCGCGACTGGCGGTCTGGATCGTGCGCGCGACCAGCTGCAGCACCGCCGGGTGCAGCGGATCGTAGAGATGCGCGACCGCGTCGTCGGCACGATCGATTGCCAGCGTGTACTGAATCAGGTCGTTGGTGCCAAGCGAAAGGAAGTCCAGACGCCGCATGAAGATCGGCAGCGCAAGCGCGGCCGCCGGGATCTCGATCATGCCGCCGATCGGGATCGAGCCGGCGTAGGAGATCCCGCGCTCGTCGAGCTGCTGCTTCGCCTGGCGCAGGAGCGCAAGCGCCTGGTCGACTTCGTGCGGGTGCACGAGCATCGGCAGAAGGATGCGCAGCTCGCCGTGGGTCGAGGCACGCAGAATGGCGCGCAACTGCGTGAGAAACATCTGAGGCTCGGCGAGGCAGTAGCGGATCGCCCGCAGGCCCATGGCCGGATTGGGCATGACGTGGCCGTCGCCATGCAGCGCCTTGTCGGCGCCGACGTCGAGTGTGCGCAGGACCACGGGGCGGCTTCCCATGGACTGCGCGACGTCGCGGTAGGCTTCGAACTGCTCTTCCTCGCCCGGCAGGTCCTTGCGGTTCAGGAACAGGAACTCGGTGC
>Ga0075342_1000137_pt1 | contig 12614 bp, 12 predicted proteins | sample RushOxbow_ThreeS_3_FD_120085 | JGI IMG/M metagenome (GOLD analysis project Ga0075342, IMG submission 120085) | Natural and restored wetland microbial communities from the San Francisco Bay, California, USA, that impact long-term carbon... | ecosystem: Environmental > Terrestrial > Soil >...
CGCGCTCGGCGCCGACGGGCCCGGGAAGCTGATCGCCTCACTTTGAGCGCAAGGCCCGAAGTGAGGGTGAGCCGCCGCATGGACACCTCGTTCCGCCTGGGCTAGGAGCTTACGCCGAGCCGCCACGGGGAGCCTCATCCTGCCCAAATATTCCTGTTTTCAAGGGAAAGCGCCAAGCGTGCGGCGATCCCGCGGCGCATCTTGGGGGTTTGCGGCATGATCAGGCGCATCGCCACAGTCGGCGGGCTGACCCTCGTCTCGCGTCTGACCGGCTTCGTCCGCGACGTGGTCATGGCCGCCGTGCTCGGCGCAGGGCCGGTGGCCGACGCCTTCTTCGTGGCCTTCAGGTTGCCCAACCATTTCCGCGCCATCTTCGCCGAGGGGGCGTTCGCCGCGGCCTTCGTCCCAGCCTATGCCCGCACGCTAGAGCAAGCAGGTCTTCCCGCCGCCAAGCTGTTCGCCGACCAGATTGCCGCGGCGCTGATCGCCATCAACCTGGTGCTGCTGGCCGTCGCCATGATCTTCACGCCGGAGGTGGTGAGCGCGCTCGCCCCCGGCCTCGATCCTGAACGCTTCGACCTTGCCGTGGCGCTCACCCGCATCACCTTTCCCTATCTGGCGCTGGTATCGCTCGAGACACTGTTCGCCGGCATTCTGAACGCCAATAACCGTTTTGCCGCCGCCGCCGGCGCACCGATCTTTCTCAACCTGTCGATCGTCGCCACTCTGCTGCTGACGCCGTTCTTCGCTGACGCTGGCCACGCCGCCGCCTGGGGCGTGCTGCTGGCGGGTGTGGTTATCGTGCTGGTGGTCGGTGGCGACGCCGAGACGCACGGCTACGGCATCAGATTGCGGATGCCGCGGCTCGACGAGCCGACCCGCAGGTTCCTGAAAGCGCTGGGTCCTGCCATCATCGGCGCCGGTGGCGTGCAGCTCGCGCTGTTCGCCGACACGCTGATTGCGTCGTACCTCCCGACCGGCGCGCTGTCGGCGCTCTACTACGCCGACCGCATCAACCAGCTGCCGATCGGCGTGGTCGGCATTGCCGTCGGCACCGTGCTGTTGCCCGAGATGTCGCGCCGCTTGGCCGCCGGCGATGTGACGGGCGCGGCCTCGGCCCAAGCCCGCGGCATTCAGCTCGCGCTGCTGCTCACCATTCCGTGCGCCGTCGGCGCCATCGTCATCCCCGATCTCATCATGCGCGCGCTGTTCGCCCGCGGCGCCTTCACCGTCGCCGACGCTGCAGCGGCGGGCGCGACGCTCGCCGCCTATTCGATCGGGCTGTTGCCGTTCGTGCTGCTCAGGAGCTTCACCGCGCCGTTCTATGCCCGCGGCGACACCGCCACTCCGGTCAAGGCGGCACTGCTCGCCGCCGCCGTCAACATTCTCCTGAAGGTGCTGCTGATGGGGCATTTGGCGCAGGTCGGGTTGGCGCTTGCCACCAGCGTCGGCGCCTGGATCAATCTAAGCCTGTTGGCGCTGTTCGCCCGCCGCCAGGGTTTTGCCGTGTCCGGCGCGGCCATCGGCAAACCGGTGGTCAAATTGCTGATCTCCGGTGCGATCCTCGCCGCGGCGCTGCTCGCCGGCGCCTACGGTCTTAAGCAGGCGCTGGCGGGCATGGCTCACTTCCGCGAGGAGACCATGCTCGGTGTGCTGCTCATTCTGGGCGCCAGCGTCTATGGCTTGGCGGTGTTCCTGGTGCTCGGCCGGCCCTGGCTCATGAGTCTACTGCGCGAGGTCACAGTTGCCGCCGACACCAAGGCGCCGCCCGATCTAGAGCAGTCCGACCCGACCGACGATTCGTCCGCACTTCCGGATAACGAGCCGCCGCCGAAGGCGTGAGCCTAGAGCGCGCGAAGGTCTACCAGCTCCACCGAGCCGGGGTCGATGCTGCGCCCGAGAAAGATCGCGCCCACTCGGGCGAAGCGCTCAGGCGAGTCGGTGGCCAAGAACCGCACCCCGCCGCCGCCCGGTTCGCCGAGGCCGGCCGCGGCCAGCACCTCAGCCACTGCCTGCGCCGTGGTCTCGGCCGAATCGACCACCACGACGGCTTCGCCAATGGTCTCCCTGATGGTCTCGGCCAGCACCGGGAAGTGGGTGCAGCCCAACACCAGCGTATCCGGCGGCGCGGGTCCCTCGAACAAGGGATCGAGGTAGTGGCGGGCCGCAGCCAATGTAGCCGGCGAGTGGGTCCAGCCTTCCTCGGCCAGCGCCACGAACACTTGGCAGGGCTGCTGCACTACCTCGACCCCGCTCATCAATTTTTGAATGGCGCGGGCATAGGCGCCGCCCTTGACCGTACCCTCGGTGGCGATCACGGCGATGCGGCGATTGCGGGTCGCCGCCACGCCGGCCCGCGCGCCGGGCTCGATCACCCCGATCACCGGAATCGGCGCCCAGGCCTCCTGCAACACATAGAGCGACACGGCCGAAGCGGTATTGCAGGCGATCACCAGCATCTTCACGCCCTGGTCGAGCAGGAGGCGCGTCGCCTGGAGCGCATAGGCTTGCACCGTCTCGGCGCTCTTGGTGCCGTAAGGCAGCCGCGCGGTGTCGCCGAGATAGACGAAACGCTCATCGGGCAGCTTGGCCACCAGCGCGCGGAGCACGGTCAGCCCGCCCATGCCGGAGTCGAATACCCCGATCGGCCGGGGGTCACCCGGCATCGGCGCCACCGAACGTTTCGAAATAGAGCGAGATGAAGCGGCGATAGATGGCGGTGAGCTGCTCCAAATCGGCGACGGCGACATGCTCGTCAGCTTTGTGGATGGTGGCGGACGACAGCCCGAACTCGATCACGGGGCAATAGTCCTTGATGAATCGCGCGTCGGAGGTACCGCCGTCGGTCGACAGCGTGGGGGTGAGCCCGGTAACCTCACGCGCCGCCTCGCTGAGCAATGCGTCGAGCGGGCCGGGCTCGGTCAGGAACGACTCGGCGTACGGCTCGAACTCGATGCTCGCGGTGAGGTCCATGCCGGACAACGCCGCCGTGGCCTGCTCGCGCAGCAGAGCCTTCAACGCGTCAGCCGAGTGCCGGTCGTTGTAGCGGATATTGAGCCGGGCCTCGGCGAAGGCCGGGATCACGTTGGTGGTGGCATTGCCGACATCGATGCTGGTCACTTCGAGATTGGACGGCGAGAAATGCGCGCTGCCGTAATCGAGCGGGGAGTCGTAGTAGCGCGTCAGGATCTTGATCAGCCCCTTTACGGGATTGCTGGCAAAATGCGGGTAGGCGACGTGACCTTGCACGCCGGTGACCTTCAGCCAGCCGTTCAGGCTGCCGCGCCGGCCGATCTTGATCGCCTCGCCGATGCGCTTGGCGTTGGTGGGCTCGCCGACCAGGCAATGGTCCGGCCGTTCGCCCTGCTCCTTCATCCATGGCAGCACCTTGCGCGTACCGTTGATGGCCGGGCCTTCCTCATCGCCGGTGATGAGCAGCGAGATCGAGCCGTCTAGCTCGCGGCCGCGCGACTTGACGTAATCGAGCGCGGCGGCGGTGAAGCAGGCGATCGCGCCCTTCATGTCGGCGGCGCCGCGGCCGTATAGGAGGCCGTCGGCGATCTCCGCGGCAAAGGGCGGGTGGCTCCACAGCGAGGCGTCACCCGGCGGCACCACGTCGACATGGCCGGCGAAGCAAAGATGCGGCGGCCCGTCGCCGATACGGGCAAAGAGGTTGTCGACCGGCGGCGTGTTTTCGTCCTTGAAGGTGAGCCGCCAGAAGGTAAAGCGCGCGGGCTTCAGCGTCTCGATCAGCACCGCGAGCGCGCCCGCGTCTTTCGGCGTGACGCTTTCGCAGCGGATCAAGCCTTGCGCGAGTTGAACTGCCTTATCGCCGAGCGCGGTCATGGCTCAGCACCATGACGAGTGGCGCGTGGGCTGGCAAGCCCAGCCAAGGCCCGGCAGCGTTGCTGGTGGGGGCGAAAGGCTACCCGACGGCAGCCAGGGGATCGCCGCCGAAGCGGTTCGGCCCGGGCGTTCCTTTGAGAATGCCGAGGTCGATTAGGAACCACAGCCCGACGCCCATGGTGACCAGAGTGCAGATCCAGCCAAGCGCGTTCGGTTCTTGCGGCGTCCCGGTCAGGCCGAAGGCTTGCAGCAGGCTTGCGATCAACACCGGGATGAGGCCGTACAGCGCGGTGACGCCCGGCTTGTCGCGGTCCTGGAAGCGCTTCGCCGCCACCGCGTAACCCGGATAGAACAGGCAGAGCGTGACGAGCGTCACCAAGATGGCACCGAAGGTCGAGGATCCGAAAATGGCCCCGATGAGAAAGCCGAACACGATGCTGATCACGGCCAGGATGATCGTGCCAGCCCAATATTTGGCCCGGTTGATCCGCCCGTCAAACGACGTGAACAGATATTGGAAGTCCAAATTCATCGTTCCCCTCCCTTTGCGGCCCGGCTTAGCCAGCCTGCTCTCTTTGTAAGGCCGAACTACTCAGTCGCGAAAGGGGCTATCTGTCGGGCCTCAGTCCCTGAGCAGCTCGTTGATCGAGGTCTTGGCCCGGGTGCGCTCGTCCACCGTCTTGACGATCACGGCGCAGTAGAGCGACGGCCCAGGCGCGCCGCCCGGCAGTGGCCGGCCCGGCATCGCGCCCGACACCACCACGGAAAAAGGCGGCACGCGGCCTTGCAGCACTTCGCCGGTGGCGCGGTTGATGATCTTGGTAGACTGGCCGAGATAGACCCCCATCGACAGCACCGAGCCTTCGCCGACGATCACCCCTTCGGCCACTTCGGCCCGGGCGCCGATGAAGCAATTATCCTCGATCACCACCGGATTGGCCTGAAGCGGCTCGAGCACGCCGCCGATGCCGGCGCCCCCCGACAAATGTACGTTGCGGCCGATCTGCGCGCAGGAGCCGACCGTGGCCCAGGTATCAACCATGGTGCCGGACTCGACCCGCGCCCCGAGATTGACGAAGGACGGCATCAGCACCACCCCTGGGGCGATATAGGCCGAGCGGCGCACCATGGCGCCCGGCACCACGCGGAACCCGGCCTCTTTAAAGTCCTTGGCCTTCCACTTGGCGAACTTGGTCGGCACCTTATCCCACCAGGCGCCGCCGGCCGGGCCGCCGTCAACCTTATGCGGCTCGTTAAGGCGGAAGGAGAGCAGGATCGCCTTCTTCAGCCATTGATGAACGATCCATTGGTCGTCGAGCTTCTCGGCCACGCGCAGCTCGCCCTTGTCGAGCAGATCGAGCACCTCCTCCACGGCGTCGCGCACCACGCCTTTGGTCTCCGGCGTGATCTCGACGGCGTGCTCATAAGCGCTGTCGATGAAGGTCTTGAGATGATCGTGGGTCATGGCGTCCGATCAGGTCAGGCAGAATTGCGCGCGCAGGGGCGTTGCCGGGAACGGCTCGGTCTCATCCGCCGTCAGCGCCGCGCCGATGGCCGCAAGGAACGGCGCCAGCGCGGCGGTGCGATGCTGAATGTGGGGCGGCAGCTCAGTCCAGGCGCCAATGGCCTGATGCTCGGGGTGGTCGGTCACCCCGTCCACCAGCACCGTGGTCATGCCGAGGGCGTGCGCGGTCTGGAGATTGTGCGGCAAATCGTCGAACATCGCCGCGCGATGCGGCGCGACGCGATGCGCGCTGGCGAAGCGCTCATAAGCCTCCGGCATCGGCTTCGGGTAGATGTAATCGAGCGCGTGGATGTCACAGATGCCCTCGAACTGGCCGGACACGCCGAGCCGCTCTATCACCGCCTCGGCATGTTTGCGCGAGCCGTTGGTGAAGATGAATTTGCGCCCGGGCAGGCGTGCGAGCGCCGCCGCCAGAGCGGGCGAGGGGAGCACGGCGCCAAGATCGATGTCGTGCACATAGTCGAGAAAGTCGTCCGGCGACACGCCATGCCGCCGCACCAACCCGGCCAGCGTGGTCCCGTGCTCATAATAATAGGCCGCGCGCAAGCTCTGCGCCTGTTCGAGCGGCAGGCCCAAGCTCTGCATGATGAACTCGCCCATGCGCTGGTCGATCTGGGCGAACAGATTGCAGTCGGCCGGATAGAGCGTGTTGTCGAGATCAAACACCCACGCTTCGATATGGCCAAAGCTGGAGGCGGAATGGGGCCGATCGCTCATGATGCCCCTCGTGCCTTACGCCGGCGGCGTTCGATCAGAGTGCCTGCGCCATGCTCGGTGAACAATTCGAGGAGCACCGCGTGCGGCACCTTGCCATTGATAATGACCACGCCCTCGACCCCTTCGGCAACGACGTCGATGCAGCTTTCGATCTTGGGGATCATGCCGCCCGAGATGGTGCCGTCGTCGATCAGCGCTTGCGCCTCGGCGGTCGTGAGGGCCTTGATCAACTGACCGTTCTGGTCGAGCACGCCCTCGACGTCGGTCAGCAGCAATAGGCGCTTGGCCTTGAGCGCCGAGGCGAGCGCCGCGGCGAACGTATCGGCATTGATGTTGAGCGTCTCGCCGTCGGGCCCGACGCCAATCGGCGCCACCACCGGGATCAGATCGGAATTGATGATCACGTCGATGATATGCGGATCGACATAGGCGGGGTCGCCGACGAAGCCGAGATCGACAATCTGCTCGATATTGGAGGTGGGGTCGCGCCAGCGCCGCTCGAGCCGCTTGGCCCGCATCAGATTGGCGTCCTTGCCGGAGATGCCGACCGCTTTGCCGCCTTGGCCGTTGATGGCGGTGACGATTTCCTTGTTGACCGAGCCGGCCAACACCATCTCCACCACTTCGACCGTCGCCCGGTCGGTGACGCGCAGGCCGCCCTTGAACTCGCTCCTGATATTGAGCCGGTCGAGCAGCAAGCCGATTTGCGGGCCGCCGCCATGCACCACGATCGGGTTCACGCCCGCCTGCTTGATCAACACGATGTCGCGGGCGAAATCGGCCGCCAAGGCCGGGTCGCCCATGGCATGGCCGCCATATTTGACCACCACGGTCTTCCGGTCGTAGCGCTGCATATAGGGCAGCGCCTCGGACAGCATCTTGGCCTTGGCGTGCACCGTGGCGAGCACGTCCACCACGCCCGACACCGCACGCGCCTTGGGCGGCGTCCGGTCCTTGGCTCTGGCGGGAGATGTCTTGGTCTTGGCCACTTGCGCTTATAGCGGCGCTTTGGTCCCAGGGACAAGCGATAGGCTTGGTCTGTTCAGTCCGCCGGGGCTCGATTATACGTTGGTCCCAGCCGGAGCCCAATTCGATGCCTTCCAAACGAGCACTGGAGCAAGACCCAAAGACCGCCGACAACGGTTTGCCGCGGTGGCAATCGGCGCTGCCGGGCCGGGGCGGGCTCGCGCGCATCGCCGCCGCCTCCTGGAACTCGTTTCGGGGGATCAAGGAGGGCCTCAGCACCGAATCGGCGATCAAGCAGGAGATGGCGATTGCCTGTCTGCTGGTGCCGCTGTCCTTCTTCATCGCGCGGGATGTCTGGACCTGGGTCGCGCTGATCGCGAGCCTGTTATTCGTGTTGTCGGTCGAGTTCATGAACACGGCGATCGAGCGGCTGTGCAACCACATCCAGCCCGGCAAGCACGAGGCCATCCGCGTCACCAAGGACCTCGCCTCGGCGGCGGTGTTCTTCGCGCTGACCTTGGCCGGGATCGTGTGGCTTGCGGCGCTGTGGGCGCGCTTTGCGGGCTAATCGGCGAGAAGTTTGGCGATCGCGGCGCGCAGCTCTTCGATGCCCGAGCCCATGCGCGCGGATGTCGTGAGGATTTGCGGATAGGCCGCCGGGTGCTTGGCCAGAATCTCGGTCACCTTGGCAATCACCGCGTCGAGCTCCGAGGCTTTCGGCTTGTCGGCCTTGGTCAGCACCACCTGGTAGGACACCGCCGCTTCGTCGAGCAGCGTCATGGTCTCTTGGTCGTTGGCCTTGATGCCGTGCCGCGCGTCGATCAGCAGATACACCCGCTTCAGCTCGCGCCGCCCTCTGAGATAATCGCCGATCAGCCGTGTCCAGCCTTTGACCTGCGACTTGGGCGCCTTGGCATAGCCGTAGCCGGGCATGTCGACCAGGTAGAGCGCTTCGTCCTTGCCGAGCGTGAAGAAGTTGAGCTCCCGGGTCCGCCCCGGGGTCACCGACACCCGCGCCAGGCTCGTGCGCCCGGTCAGCGCGTTGATCAGGCTCGACTTGCCGACATTGGAGCGGCCGGCCACGGCGATCTCGGAGCGCCCGTCTTGCGGCAAGCCGTCGAGAGCCACCACCCCCTTGACGAAATTGCACGGGGCCTTGAACAGCGCTTTGCCCCGCGCGATCTCGGCCTTGGTGAAGTCAGTTGTTAATGGGGAGCCGATCACAACACTCACCGTCATGCCCGGCCGAAGTGCCGAGCATTCGCGAATTTCAGTGTGGCGACATTAAAGACGTGGTTGGCCGGGACAAGCCCGGCCATGACGATTTCAGTGAGGCTAAGGGCTAGCTTTCGGTCTCGCTCTTGGCGCGCTTCCCGCCTTTGGCGATCTTTGGCTGCTCCTCGTCGCCCTTGGCGGCTTTCTTGATGCCGAGATTCTCGAGCAGCGGAATGTCAACGCCCTGGCGCGTCATGATCACAGATTGTTGGATCACCGACAAAGTGTTGTTCCACGCCCAGTAGATCACCAGCCCAGCCGGGAACGAGGCCAACAGGAAGGTGAAGAACACCGGCATCCAGGCGAAGATCTTCTGCTGCATCGGGTCGGGTGGCGCCGGATTCAGCTTCATCTGCACCCACATGGTGAAGCCCATGATGATCGGCCAAATACCGATCATCAGGAAATGCGGCGGGTCCCAGGGGATCAGCCCGAACAGACTGAACACGTTGGTCGGGTCGGGCGCCGACAAATCCTTGATCCAACCGAAGAACGGCGCGTGCCGCATCTCGATGGTGACGAACAGCACCTTGTAGAGGGAGAAGAACACCGGGATCTGCACCAGGATCGGCAGACAGCCCGAGGCGGGGTTCACTTTCTCCTTCTTGTACAGCTCCATCATCGCCTGCTGTTGGCGCGCGCGGTCGTCGGCGTAACGCTCCTTGATGCGCGCCATCTCAGGCGCGAGCAGTTTCATCTTGCTCATCGACACGTAGGATTTGTTGGCTAGCGGGAACAGCACCAGCTTGATGCACAGCGTGACGATCAGGATGGCGACGCCGAAATTGCCGACCAGCTTGTAGAAGAAGTCGAGCGCGAAAAACATCGGCTTGGTCAGGAAATAGAACCAGCCCCAGTCGATCAGGAGATCGAATTTGGGAACGCCGTATTTCTCGGCGTAGCTGTCGACGAGATGCACCTCTTTGGCGCCGGCAAACACATTGCCCTTCGCCTCGCCCGTCCCGCCGGGAGCGATCGACACGGGCCCCATCAGATAATCGGTCTGGAAGCGGTCCCGTCCCTCGCCCTGCGTGTTGCCGGCGAAGGTGGCCTTGAAGCTCTTGCCCTGCTCGGGGACCACCACGGTCGCCCAATATTTGTCGGTGATGCCAAGCCAGCCGTGGTCGCCCTTGAACGCGGAGCCCTCGGGGTTCCCAATCGCTTTCTTGTAGGTGATCTGCTCGAGACTGCCGTCCACCACGCCGATCAGGCCCTCATGCAGAATGTAGAAGCCTTGCACATGGGGCGTCTCGTGGCGGGACACGAGCGCGTAAGGATAAAGCGTCACCGGCTCCGAGCCGGTATTGGCGACTTGGTCGTCGACCGTGAACATGTATTTGTCGTCGACCGCGATGGTGCGGGTGATTTTCAATCCCTTGCCGGTGTCGTAGCTGAGGATCGCCGGCGATTGCGGCGTCAACGGCCCAGCGGACTCCGCCGTCCAGACCGAATCGGGGCCCGGTAGGCCGAGATCCTTGTCGGGTTCGCCCACCCAGCCGTGCTCGGTGTAATAGGCGTGCGGGCCTCCCGCCGGCGACAGCAATATGACCAGCGGGCTCGTAGGCTCGACCGTCTCGCGGTAGTCCTTAAGCGTGAGATCGTCGATGCGGCCGCCCTTCAGCGCGATCGAACCGATCAGGCTCGGCGTGTCGATGGCGATGCGCGGGCTTTGCGCCAGCGCCTCCTCGCGGGTCATGGTGGGGGCGTCCGACGGTCCCGGCTGCGGCGTGCCGCCCGATTGAACCTCGCCGCCGCTTTCCGGCTGCGGCGGACCCTGTTCGGACTGCTGTTGTTGCTCAGCCGTCTGCGGGGGTGGCGTCGGATGCTTCGGCACGAAGTAATACTGCCAAGCGAACAACACGCCGATCGACAGCACGATGGCCAGAATGAAATTGCGGTTGTTCTCGTCCATGTCGCTTTCAGCTCAGGGCGCGCTTACGCAGGTCCGTCGCGCGAGAGGTTAAGTCCGGATTGTTGTCGTTCAACGCTTCTTTGCTGGGGAGGGCTCGTGGACCCTGGCAAGCGCCCGCTCAAGGTCCTTGATCAGCTCGGTGAAGCGCCGTTGTACCGTGCCCTCCCGCGCGATCAAAACATAATCATAGCCTTCCACGGCGTGACCTGGACCGGCCACCCGTACGGCTTCCTTGAGCCGGCGCCGCGCCCGATTGCGCACCACCGCCCCGCCCAGCCCCTTGGTCGCGGTGAAACCGAAGCGGGCGGTCGGCGTCTCCTCCGCCGCGCCGGCCAAGCGCCGGCGCGCCTGAAGCACGAGCGACGGCGCGGTGAAGCGAGCGCCACCTCTGACATACAGGAATTCAGCGCGTGTCTTGAGACGTCCGATCGCCGTCACCGGTGACGTGCCGTCGGCTTACGCCGACAGGCGCTTGCGTCCCTTGGCTCTGCGCCGCGCGAGCACCTTCCGGCCGCCCGTGGTCGCCATGCGGGCACGAAAACCGTGGCGGCGCTTGCGGACCAGCCGCGATGGTTGGAAGGTGCGTTTCAAGGGAGTATCTCCTGGTCGATCGCGCCGACACGGACCGCACTTCAAGCGCATGCATCGGCGATCTCGGGGCTTATAAGGTGCGGCGGACGCCCAAGTCAATCCTGGCAGGGCCTATCCGCGGCGCAAACCGCCAGGCAAAGCAGCGTTTTTCGTCCCTCGGACGGCATTGCGACACGTTATGTCGACTCAAATTGTACCCTTTGCCGCGGTGAGAGGTGTTGTCTTGCGCCAAACTCGGCTAATTATGAGGAACCCACCTGTTTCAGGCCCCTCGCATCGCTCTGCCCGTCTCGCAAATGTGCCAGCGCCTAGGTGCGACCATAACGCCGTTCTCCCGTGCGCGTGGTGACGCCGCATCACAATGGCGCGAAGGCCGGTTCCGTATGGCGCGGACACCTGCCAATTTAGTCGCTCCAGTCATCCGACAGGGAGTGGTCCGTGAGCACCAAGTCTCAGCCCAGCAGCGCAGCCGGGGCCGCGCTGTGGCTAAAGCGGCTCTGGCCGCTCATTGCCCTCATCGCCGTGATGGCTCTCGTGTTCGCCATGGGCTGGCACCGCTATCTCTCGTTGGAATCCCTCGCCGAGAACCGCGAGACGTTGCGCGGCTTCATCGACGCTCACATGCTGCTCAGTCTGCTCGCCTTCGTCGCGCTCTACGCCGCGGCGGTAGCCTTGTCGCTGCCGGGCGGCGCGGTGCTGACCCTGGCCGGCGGCTTTCTGTTCGGCTGGCTGTTGGGCGGGGTGGCTTCTATCTTCGGCGCCACGATCGGAGCGGCAATCGTGTTTCTCATTGCCAGGAGCGCGCTCGGCGAATTCTTGGCGGCCCGCGCTGGGCCCTGGCTGTCCCGCTTCCGCCAGGGCTTTCAGGACGATGCTTTCAGCTACCTGCTGTTCCTGCGGCTGGTCCCGATCTTTCCGTTTTGGCTGGTCAATCTCGCCCCGGCCTTGCTCGGCGTTGGCTTTGTCACCTATGTCGCCACCACCTTCCTCGGTATCATCCCGGGAACATTTGCCTATTCGCTGGCCGGCAGTGGCCTCGACAGCGTCATCCTGGCGCAGCAAGCTGCCCACCGATCCTGCCTTGCCAAGATGGGGCCGGGAGGCCAAGAGTCTTGCCCGTATACGCTCGATCCAGGGGCGCTTTTGACACCGGAGCTGATTGCAGGGCTTGTGGCGCTGGGCCTGGTGGCGCTCATTCCGGTGGCAGTCAAATGGTACAGGCGCCCGCGCGGCGCCTGAGTCGTGCGGTCATGGGGGACTAGGCGGTCATGGAAGAGGTGCTGAAGCCCGACCTCTGCGTTATCGGCGCGGGCTCAGGAGGTTTGTCGGTCGCGGCCGCCGCCGCCCAGTTCGGCGTGCCGGTGGTTCTGATCGAGAAGGGCAAGATGGGCGGCGATTGCCTGAATTATGGCTGCGTCCCGTCCAAGGCCCTACTCGCCGCGGGCAAGCGCGCCGACGCCGTGCGCACCGCCACCACCTTCGGCATCGACGTGATCGAGGCTCAGATCGACCATCGCGGCGTGCATGATCACGTGCATGGCGTGATCGCCGCCATCGCGCCGAACGATTCCATCGAGCGCATGACCGGCTTGGGCGTGCGCGTGATCCAGGCGCAGGCAAGCTTCCTCGACAAATTCACGGTCGAGGCCGGACGCGTCTTGGTTCGTGCCCGCCGATTCGTCATCGCCACCGGGTCGATGCCCACGGTGCCGCCGATTCCCGGTCTCGACGAGGTGCCCTATTTCACCAACGAGACCATCTTCGACATCAGCGAGCGCATCC